>Ga0114969_10000459_pt1 | contig 35158 bp, 25 predicted proteins | sample M_130807_MF_Meta_FD_87316 | JGI IMG/M metagenome (GOLD analysis project Ga0114969, IMG submission 87316) | Freshwater microbial communities from Lake Montjoie, Canada to study carbon cycling - M_130807_MF_MetaG | ecosystem: Environmental > Aquatic > Freshwater > Lake | place: Lake Montjoie...
ACCCGTCGGAAAGGCCGAGTCCAGAAACTGCCACCATGTCCATTCGTAGGGATCCACCGGTTCAAAACAGGTTGTAGCGCTGGGCCAGGGGCAGCACGTCCGCCGGCTCGCAGGTCAGCAATTCCCCGTCGGCATGGACCGCATAGGTCTCCGGATCCACGGTGATCCGGGGCATGGCGTCGTTCCATTTCATGTCCCTCTTCCCGATGTCCCGGCACCCTTTCGCCACCTCGAGACGCTTGGTCAGGCCATAGCCTTCGGCGACGCCGCGCTGTTCGCACAGCCGGCTCACGAAGGTCACCGAACACGATCCCGGGGCGCTGCCGAACGCGCCGAACATCGGCCGCATCCGCACCGGCTGGGGCGTCGGGATGCTGGCGTTGGGGTCGCCCATCTGGGACCAGGCGATGAACCCTCCCTTGACGACCATCTCCGGCTTCGCACCGAAGAACGCCGGTCGCCACAGCACCAAATCCGCCAGCTTCCCGCGCTCCACGGAGCCCACGACATGCGACAACCCGTGGGCGATCGCCGGGTTGATCGTGTACTTGGCGATGTAACGTTTGATCCGGAGGTTGTCGTTGGCTCCCTGTTCGCCGGCCAACCGTCCGCGTTGCCGCCGCATCTTGTCCGCCGTCTGCCACGTCCGGGTGATGACCTCGCCGACCCGGCCCATCGCCTGGCTGTCGCTGCTCATCATGCTGATCGCCCCGAGATCGTGCAGGATGTCTTCGGCCGCGATCGTTTCTCCCCGGATGCGGCTCTCGGCGAAGGCCACGTCCTCCGGCAATCCCGGGTCGAGATGGTGGCAGACCATGAGCATGTCGAGATGCTCGTCGATGGTGTTCCGGGTATAGGGGCGGGTGGGATTGGTCGAACTCGGGAGCACGTTCGGCTCGCCGCAGATGCGGATGATGTCCGGCGCGTGGCCGCCGCCGGCACCCTCCGAGTGGTAGGTGTGGATGGTGCGTCCCTTGAACGCCGCGATGCTGCCTTCCACGAAGGTCGATTCGTTGAGGGTGTCGGTGTGGATGGTCACCTGCACGTCGTGCTCCTCGGCCACGCCCAGGCAGCAATCGATCGCGGCGGGGGTCGTGCCCCAGTCCTCGTGGAGCTTCAGCCCGATGGCCCCCGCAAGAATCTGGTCGGCCAGACCGGCCGGATGCGCGGTGTTGCCCTTCCCGGTCAGCCCGAAGTTCAGGGGCAATCCATCCAGCGCTTTGAGCATGGCCCGCAGGTAGGTCGGCGAGGGCGTGCAGGTGGTCGCGCACGTACCGGTGGCGGGCCCCGTGCCGCCGCCCACCATCGTGGTGATGCCCGAGGCGATGGCCTCGTGGGCCTGCTGCGGGCAGATGAAATGGATGTGGGTGTCGAGCCCGCCGGCGGTGACGATCAACCCCTCGGCGGCGATCACCTCCGTGGTCACCCCCAACACCATGCCGCGGGTGACGCCGGCCATGACGTCGGGATTCCCGGCTTTCCCGATGCCGGCGATCACGCCGTTCTTGATGCCGATGTCGGCCTTGTGGATGCCGGTGTGGTCCACGATCAGGGCATTGGTGAGGACGCAATCGAGCGCGCCGGCGGCGCCGACGCCGGCGGCCTGGCCCATGCCCTCGCGGATGACTTTGCCGCCCCCGAATTTGCATTCGTCGCCCGCCACGGTGAAATCGCGCTCCACCTGGAGGACGAGGCCGGTATCCCCGAGGCGGACGCGATCGCCGGTGGTGGGGCCGAACATCTCGGCGTAATGCCGCCGTTGCATGCGATGAGCCATGTCAGTTGCCTTGGTTGGCGAAGCCGCCCTTTTTGACGCGTTTCATGGCCGCCGTGTGTCCGGCCGGGGACACCTTTCCGGAGGCGAGACCGTTGCCGCCGCGGATGACCCGTTTCCCGGCGATTTCCACGAGGCGGACGGTCTTGGTTTCGCCGGGCTCGAACCGGACGGCAGTGCCGGCCGGGATGTCGAGGCGTTTGCCGTAGGCGGTGGAACGGTCGAATCGGAGGGCCGCGTTCGTCTCGATGAAATGGTAATGGCTACCGACCTGCACCGGGCGGTCGCCGAGATTGGTGACCCGCAACTCGACGGTGTGGCGACCCGCGTTCAACTCGATCTCGCCCGCGACGGTTTCCACCGCGCCGGGTTCCGGCTCCGGTTCGTCGGCACCCCCCGCGGACGGGGCGGGCACGGGAAGGAAAGAACCGTACAATGCCAACGACAGGTCGCCGTTCTCGGACGCGATGGGATGGTGCACGGTCACCAGCTTGGTGCCGTCGGGAAACGTTCCCTCCACCTGCACCTCGGCGATCATCGACGGGATTCCGGACATGACCTGGCGCCGGCCCAGCAGGCAACGGCCAAGGTCCATCAACTCGGCCACCGTCTTGCCGTCGCGGATGAATTCCAGCAGCACCGTGGCGATGAGCGCCACCGCTTCCGGATGGTTCAACCGCACGCCGCGGGCGAGTCGCTTTTGCGCGAGGAATCCCGCCTGGTGCAGGACGAGCTTGTCGAGATCTCTGGGAGTCAGGTGCATGGTTCACCACTTTCGTTGCCACGGGTCGTCGCCCAACAGCGGCGCGACCGGCGCCAGCCAGCGGCGCAGTTCGCGGCCCACCGATTCGGCCCCGTCGGCCCCGATCCGCACGACGACCCCGCCACGGATCCTGCTGGCCGCAACCTCGGTTTCGTCGCGGCGGCCGACCTCGCGGCCGGACACGTCGTCGAACACCGCCTTCGCCGCCTCGGCCAACGCGGGCCCGACCAACACCAACGTCGCGAGGCAACCGTGCCGACCGCCGCGGAACGGGGAATCCAGCGCGCCGTCCGCGGGATCGAGTCTCACCGCGTCGAGGTAAATGGGCACGTCGTCCACCCGGACCGAGTTGCGGCTCGCGTAGTGGTCGAATGCCCACCGTTCCCCGCACGCCACGCGGCCCGGGCTGAAGCCATCGACCAACGCCAGGTTCGCGTCCCCGGCGAGGTGGAATTCCTGGCGTTGGCAGTAGGTGGAATGGGCGAACAACTGGGCGGGGTCCGGCGCGAACACCAGCAGCGATCCCGCCCCGAGCCGCGCCGTGGTGGCATGGCCGGAAGCGTGTCGACCCGGGTTCCGGTAAATCTTCGTCGAGGACTGCGTCCCCACGAAGGCCCGCGTGCCCGGACCAAGACTTAGATCCAGCGACGTCCGGTCCCCCGCGACCAGTCCGCCGCCGAAACTGCTCGAGTAGATCCAGGCACTGACGCCGCGCGGCCGGGGGACGAGCAGCTTCATGGGACTGGTGGCAAAGGCGCGGGTCACGGCGCTGGATCCGTCCACCCATGCGACCTCGAGGCGGGACGTGCCGGGCGGGGCCATCGGGGCTGGAACACGGGGAGCCACGGGATCAGGCGCGTCCGTTGGCGAGGGCGAGGGCCCCGGCGAGCAAGCCCGCGCCGGCCACGGCACAAGCGCGCCGCCACCGGGGTTGGCCCGCCAACCGCCCCAGCATGAGGAGGCCGAGCCCGGACAACGCGGCCCACGCCACGTGGTCGGGACTCGTCGCCCAATGGCGGAGGCCGTGGTCCAGCGGATCGTGCCCGGGGTGGGCGAACGCCGCGGGCGCGGCCAGCAGGAGGGTTGCCAAGGATGCCGGGAAGCGCGGTTTCATACGGTCAGGTGTTTGCGGACGATTTCGTCGCCGAGTCCGGCGATGGGACCGCTGGCCACGATCGATCCGCGGTCCATGATGTAGAAGGCATCGCCCACCTCGAGGCAGAAATCGAGGTATTGCTCGACGAGGAGGATGCCGATCCTGCCTTCGCGGCGGAGGGTGCGGATGGCGTCGTTGATCTCCTGGACCCGTTCGGGACCGTCCTCGGCAAGGCCATGGGTACTGAGGCGCTGGATGGTCTCGCCGATCTGGTCGATGATGTTGGGCTGGATTCCCTCGGTGGGTTCGTCGAGGAGGAGGATGCGGGGGTTGGTGAGGAGGGCGCGTCCGATGGCGAGCTGTTGTTGTTGCCCGCCGCTGAGGACCCCGCCCTTGCGGCCGAGCATCTGTTTGAGGACGGGAAAGAGGGAGAGGACCCGCTCGAGCTCGCCGTTCAGGCGGAGGCCCTGGGCGACGGCGCCGATGCGCAGGTTCTCGCCGACGGTCAGGTTCGGGAAGATGTCGCGTCCCTGGGGGACGTAACCGAGGCCGGCGCGGGCCCGTTCCTCGGGACGCAGGCCGTTGAGGTCCCGGTCGCCGAGGCGAACGGTTCCCTGGTCGACGCGGGCGAGGCCGGTGATGGCCCGCAGGGTGGTGGTCTTGCCGACGCCATTGCGGCCCATGAGGCACACCACCTCGCCCGGGGAGACCGCGAGGCTGACCTCGCGGAGGATCCGCGAGCCATCGTAACTGACCTGGACTCCGGAGAGCTCGAGCTTCATGCGACGGTGGCCGGTGCCTTCTTTTTGCGTCCCAGATACACTTCCTTGACGCGTTCGTCCGCCTGCACCTGGTCCACGGTGCCCTCGCAGAGGATGGAACCCTGGTGCAGCACGGTGACGGTACGGGCGATCTGCCGGACGAAAACCATGTCGTGTTCGATGACGACGATGCTGTGTTTGCCGGCGAGGGAAAGGAGGAGTTCGCCGGTGCGTTCGGTCTCGTTGTCGGTCATGCCCGCGGCGGGTTCGTCGACCAACAACAACCGCGGCTCCTGGGCGAGCAACATCCCGATCTCGAGCCACTGCTTTTGCCCGTGCGAAAGCGTCCCCGCCTTCCGACGCGCGCGGTCGGCGAGCCCGATGGTATCGAGCAGGGCGTGGATCCGGTCGCGGTCGGCGGGCCGCAACCGGGCGAAAAGGCAGGACCAGACCCCGCGGCCGCCGCGAAGCGAGAGCCAGATGTTTTCCTCGACGGTGTGGTCCACGTAGACCGAAGGCGTCTGGAATTTCCGGCCGATCCCGAGGCGCGCGATCTCGTATTCGTTGAGCCGGGTGAGGTCGGTATCGCCGCCGTACTCGATCCTGCCGCGGTCGGGCTGGGTGCGGCCGGTGATGAGGTCGAGCATGGTGCTCTTGCCGGCCCCATTGGGACCGATGATCACGCGGAGCTCGCCCTCGTCCATGTAGAAGTTGAGGTCGTTGATGGCGCGAAAGCCGTCGAACGCCTTCGACACCCCCTCCATGGCGAGGATGAAGTGTTTTTTGGGGGTGCTCACGAGGGGGAAGACGACGGCGGTGGGGTGGGGCCGGCCGGGGGTCGGCGGCGGGCGAGCAGACCCCGGACGCGGGCCGGGATCCCGACGAGGCCGTCCGGGAGGAACAAGGTCACGAGGATGAAGAGGATGCCGAGGAAGTAGGGCCATTGCTCGGCGAAGGAGTGGGTGGCGTAACTCTTGAGCGCGTTGACGCCGATCGCGCCGAGGATGGGACCGACGATGCTGCCGCGCCCGCCGACGGCGCACCAGACGACGGCCTCCAGCGATTTGTCGGTGCCCATGTCGCTGGGATTGATGATGCCGACCTGCGGGACATAGAGGGCGCCGCCAAGCCCGGCGATGACGGCGGCGACGACGAACACGAAGAGTTTGAAATGGGCGGTGGCGTAACCGGAAAAGAGCACGCGGTTCTCGCTGTCGCGGATCGCGCGTTGGATGAGTCCGAACTTGGTGGTGGTGAGCCAACGGCAGAAGGCATAGGTGCCGAGCAGGAGCAGGCCCGAGGCGATGTAGAGGGCGCGTTTGGTGGCGGGCTGGTTGACGTCGTGGCCGAGGATCACCTTGAAGTCGGTGAGGCCGTTGTTGCCGCCGAACGTGAAATCGTTGCGGAAGAAGAGGAGGGTCGCGGCGTAGGTGAGCGCCTGGCTGAGGATGGAAAAATAGACGCCCTTGATCCGCGACCGGAACGCCAGCCAACCGAACGCGGTGGCCACCAGCGCGGGGACGATCACCACCGCGGCGAGGGCGAACCCGAGGTTCCGGAAGGGGATCCAGTGCGGCGGGAGCCCGCCGGTGGACGGATAGCGTTTCGGGAACTCGAGAAACACCATGAAGTCCGGGATGTCGGCATGGTACTGCCCGAGTTTCCCGATCAGCAGCATCAGGTGCATGCCGAGCGCGTAGCCGCCCAACGCGAAGAACAGGCATTGGCCGAGGCTGAGGATGCCGGTCTGGCCCCAAAGCAGGTTCACGCCCAGGGCGAGCACGGCGTAGCAAAGGTACTTTCCGAACACGCCGAGCTGGAAGGTGGTGAGGTGCAGCGCCGAGCTTTCGGGCACCGCGCCGTTGAGCAGCGGCAACACCACGAGGCCAATGACGGCGATGGCGGCAACCACGCCGTATTCGCGTTGGGTGGGGGAATTCATGTCAGCCCTCCAACCCCCGTCCGCGCGACGCGAACAAACCGGCGGGACGCCATTGGAGGAAGAGAATGATGGCCGCGAGGACGGAAATCTTGCCCATGACCGCGCCCAGCCACGGCTGGAGGATCTGGTCGGTGACACCGACCCCGAGGGAGGCCGAAACGGTTCCGGGCAGACTGCCCACGCCCCCGAGCACCACGATCATGAAACAATCCACGACGTAGTTCTGGCCGAGCCCGGGACCGACGTTGCCGATCTGGGACAGGCAGGCGCCAGCCATCCCGGCCAGTCCGGAACCGAAGGCAAAGGTGAGCATGTTCACGCGCTCGGTGCGCACGCCGAGGGCGGACGCCATGGCGCGGTTCTGCATCACCGCGCGGATCTGCAGTCCGAGGCTGGTGCGGGTCATGAGCAGCCACGTGAGACCGACGATGGCGAAGGCAAATCCGATGACGAAGATGCGGTTGTAGGCGAGGAGGACGTCCGAGATCACCCAGCTGCCACTCAACCAGCGGGGCGAGCCCACCTGCACGTTGGCGGCACCGAACACGTGCCGGAACAATTGCTGCAGCACGAGACTGACGCCCCAGGTGGCCAGCATCGACTCCAGGGGTCGACGGTAGAGGAACCGGATGATCCCGCGCTCGAGGACGAGCCCGACCAGGGCGGCGGTGACGAAGGAAGCGGGAAGGGCAGCCAGAAAATAGGCGTCCTGAACGGCCACCGAACCACCGAACGAGGACCGGAACAGGTTCTGGACGACATAGGCGGTATAGGCACCCACCATGATCAATTCGCCGTGGGCCATGTTGATGACGCCCATCAGGCCGAAAGTGATCGCCAGTCCCAACGACGCCACCAGCAGCACGGCCGCCAGGCTGAATCCGCGGAATGCCGTGCCAAACAGCGTGCCCCACCAGACATAATCCTCGAGAACCACGAGGGCACTCTCGACCGCACGCCGCAACTCGGGTTCCGCGACCGGCGACACTTGGCCGCGGAGCTTGCGGAGGTAGCCTAGGGAATTGATCGACCGCAGTTCGGCCAGGGTCCGCACGGCCTGGATCCGGACCGCGGGATCGGTCCCGCCCAACCGGGTGAAAGCGATGGCCTCGGCGAGGGAACGCCGGATCCCCGGGTCCGCCTCCAGGGGCAGTCGGCGTTCGAAATGCGGGAGGTAATCCGGCTCCTGTTCCTGCCCGAGTTTCACGATCGCATCCCGGCGCACCGCGGGGTCGGGATCGCCCACGGCGCGGAGATCCAGCACCACCTTGATGGCCCGGCGCACCTTGGAAGAAGTGTCGGCCACGGACAGATCGGCGACGACGACCCGGACCGGGGTGCCGGCGGCATCCCGGAGGGGCGAGCCATCAGCCACGCGGATGGCAGCGCTTTTTCCCTCGGCATCGGTCGCTCCCTCGAGGAGGAACGGTTGGCCCGCCCCGCCGTCCGGAGGCGACCAGACATAAAGATTTCCAAGGCGCCATGCCGCGAGGGACCGGAGGACGACGGGATCGTCGACCGAAACCAGATCGCGGACCACGGCCACCTGCTCTGCGGCGTCCTCGGACAGGACGGCCCCGACGAGCTTGGCGCGGGCGGCGTCATCGCCAAGGCCGGCGATGACGGGAGCCAGGGCGAGCGCGACCCGGAGGAACAGGCCGGCCAAAAAGCGGGGGGCGCGGGGAACTTGCATTCGCGGGGTTGGGGGGCGGGCGGCCATCCACCCGCCCCCGGTTGTCAACACATGCCAACGGACGCACAATCCGTCAGTTCGCGCCGAGGAACTTGGCGCTGAAAGGTTCGCCGGCGACCTTCTTGATCGTCTTGATGATCTTGAATTGGCCGGTGGGAAGGGTCTCGCCGATGAAGGCGGTGTTCACGAGATGGTGGTTTGCCTGCATCACCACCTCGCCCGCGGGCCCCTTGAACTTCTGGCCGACGATGGCGGGACGCACCTTGTCCACGTCGAAGGAGCCGGCCTTTTCCACGGCGGCCTTCCACAGGTACACGCCGATGCGGGAAAGGTTCATGGGACTGCAGGTGACGCGGCCCTTGGGATCGACGCCGGTGACGGTATAGTCGACGCCCGTGACCTTCGGGGCCTGGAGCCACTTCTGGAAGTCCGCCACGAACTTGGCGTTCTCGGGACTCTTGATGGACATGAAATAAGTCCAGCAACCGAGATGGCCGGCGAGCGCCTTGGCGGGAAGCCCGCGGAATTCGTCCTCGGAGATCGAGAACGAGACGACCGGACAGTTCTCGCTGGTGAGCCCGGCGTTGGCGAACTCCTTGAAGAACGGCACGTTGGTGTCGCCGTTCAGCGTGCTGATCACGCAGGCCTTGCCGCCGCCGCTGAACGTCTTGATCGACGCGACGATGGTCTGGTAGTCGGTGTGTCCGAACGGCGTGTAGATCTCCTCGATGTCGGCATCCGGAATGCCCTTGGACTTGAGGTATTGCTTGAGGATCTTGTTGGTCGTGCGCGGATAGACGTAGTCGGAACCCAGCAGGTAGAACTTCTTCTTGCCTTCTCCCAGCATGTAGTCGACCGCGGGGATCGCCTGCTGGTTCACGGCCTCGGCGGTATAGAAGATGTTCTTCGACAACTCCTCGCCCTCGTACTGCACCGGGTAGAAGAGCAACCCGTTGTTGCGTTCGAAGACCGGGAGGACCGATTTGCGGCTGACCGACGTCCAGCAACCGAACACCACCGAGACCTGGTCTTTCACCAGCAATTGCTCGGCCTTCTCCGCGAACAACGGCCAATTGGAGGCCGGATCCACGATGACCGGCTCGATCATATGGGGCTTTCCGCCCACCTTGACCCCGCCGGATTTGTTGATTTCGTCGAACGTGAACAGGAGGACGTCCTTCAGGGACGTCTCGCTGATGGCCATGGTGCCACTCAACGAGTGGAGCACGCCCACCTTGACCGTGTCGGCCGCGCGCGCCGCCCCGAGGAACAGGGCGAGCAGGGCGGAACCGACCAATTTGACCGGAATGTTTTTCATATCGGGAATGTCTGCTGCAGTTGGGTTGGGATCTTGTGTCCTAGAAGAGGTAGTTCACGCCGACGCCGAAGATGACGCGGCTCTTGTGTCCGTCGAAGCCACCGGCATAGGACGTGTAGTCGTACCGGATTTCGGGCTGGATCTTGATCCGGGGCACCGGCTTCCAGTTCAGGGTCATGGTCAGGCTGCCGATGTGTCCGTCGGGATCCGTCGCCTTGACCGAGCTGGCGAACTTGCTGGTCGGATCGCCACGGAATGCGGGGGCCCCGATGCCGCCGCCGTCCGCGTCCTCGAGATAGTCGGCACGGACCGCGAGGGTCACCTTCGGGGTGAGGTCATACCAGGTCCAGGCACCGAACGTGGTGAGGTCCTTCGATTTCCCGCCCGTCTTGCCGAAGTTGAAGTAGTCGATCTCGATCCCGGTGTGGAGCTTCTCGGTGACGTCGTAACCGCCGATGACGGAGCCGCCCCGGGTGTCGCCCGCCATGTTGGATTCATTGAAGCCGATCAGATTGAACCAGAGATCCTTGACCGGCTTGAAATTCAGGCTGGCGAGGACCGCCTTGCCGTTGTTGGTGTCCACGGGGCCGGCGTACAGGCCGTTCTGAACCCGGGCATTGGCGGTGAACCAATCGGTGAAGGTATAGCCCACCTGCACGCCCGATGCCGGGCCATTGCCGGAATAATACCATTGGTAACCCTGGGAGAAGTTCGGGTTGGCGGCGCCGCCGTCGCCCGATTCCCAGTTCAACAGCGAGATCAACTGGCCGGCCTTGATGTTGAGTCCGTCGCCGACGGGCGCATTGACCTCGACGAATGCCTCGCGAAGCGCCTCGAATCCGGCCGAGGGCGACCCGGTGTTGAGGACCGGGGCATCCTCGCCCCAGATCATGGAGACGCGGTAGCCGGCGTCCCACTCGTCGCCGCTGCGCTTCGCCGCGGGGCTGGCGAGGGTGAGTTTGACCTTGTTGAGGGAGAAGGAATTGTGGGTGGTGTTCCAGAGGTAGCCATCGGACTTCTTGTCCTTCGGCTCGTTGCTGTTGAAGAAATACGAGGCCTGGACGAAGCCCGAGAGGGTCACGCCCGACATCGCGGAAACCGCCTTGGAACCGTCTTTCGCGGGCTGGAGTCCCTCGCGCTGCGCCAGTTGCTCGAGGGCATCGAGCCGCTTTTTCAGGTCAGAGTTCTCCGTCTCGAGTTTCTCGATGCGGTTGCCGTCCTGCGCGACCGCCAGCGAAAAGCCGCCGGCCAGCGCGACCCCGACGCCGAGGCGACGGGTTTTTCTTCCGATTTGTTCTAGGTTCATAGGGCTGATTTTCGGGATTCATGGACGCGGGCCTGGAATGGCTCCGCCAGCCGTTGCAGCCGATCGGCGCCCCGCGGGCGCCTATTCCTTCCTAGGAAAGCCATGAATCTTCGCCGGGCCCCAAACCTCGCGGCGTGCCAACCGGTCGTTGGTTGGCACGCCGATTTCTTCATCGGTTTGAATCGAATGCCGCATTCCACCGACCAGCCGCTCGACAGCCACCAACTCCGGGTCTTCGTCGCCCTAGCAAAATCAGGGAGTTTCACCCAGGCCGGCCGGGATCTGCACCTTACCCAGTCGGCCGTCAGCCATTCCATCCGTGCGCTCGAAGAGTCAGCGGGTTGTCGTCTCTTCGACCGCATGGGCAAATCCGCGCACCCGACTCCCGCGGGGGAACAACTGCTGCATCACGCGGGCAAGATTCTCCGCGAGAACGCCGTCGCGCGCTCCGCGCTTGGCCATCGACGCCACTGGGGCAAGTCCCGGCTCCGCGTCGTCGTCAGCCCGATCCTCGCCGAGGGCGTGCTCGCCCAGGCAACCCGTCGGTTCCAACGCCAAATGCCCGAATGCCCGCTGCGCATCGAGCTCGCGTCGGAGTCGCGCGCCCTGAACCTGCTGCTCGCGGGGGACGCAGACCTCGCGTTTGGCGTCGCGGCGCGCGGCGACGCCCGCGTGTCTTTCCGGACCGTGTTCGTCGACGATTTGCAGTGGGCCGTGCCCGCCGACCATGCGTGGGCCGTCGCGGGCCGGGTGGATGGCGCCCAGATCGTCGCGGAAACCCTGATCCTGCCGCCGGCAGGCGATGGCACCCGGGAGTTGGTCGATGCCTATATGAGGCGCGAGGGCCACTCCGCGACGGCGCACTTCGAGGTTTCCGGCATCGCGTTGGTCTTGCGATTGGTACTCGAGGGCGTGGGCGTGTCGCTGCTGGCGCCGTGGAACGTCGCGGACCTTGCCGGGGGACAAGGCCTCCGCCTTCTGCCTGCCGGCCGGAGAAAACTGCGGCGTACCTGGTCGGCCATGACCCTCCGGAGTGGGACCAGCTCGCTGGCGGCCGAGGCTTTCGCGCGGCTTTTCGGCGAAATCCTCGCGGCATCCTGAAGACCGCCCACCAGCCGGCCCCGCGGCATGAACGCCGTGGGTTGTGCCCTGCAAAAGCTTTCATCGCACGGGAGTCGGATCGGCCTGCTACACCCATCGGCGATGGCACACATCCACTTCATCGGCGGCGAAAAAGGCGGTGTCGGCAAATCGCTCGTCGCCCGCGTGATGGCGCAATACATGATCGACCGGGAACTGCCGTTCCTCGGTTTCGACACCGACCGTTCCCACGGCGCCTTGACGCGGTTCTATTCCGGGTACGCCTCTCCGGTTCTCGTGGACCGATACGAGGCGCTCGATGCGATCGTGGAGGCGGCCGTGGAACAACCCGGGCGCCGGGTGCTGGTGGATCTTGCGGCACAGACCCACGATCCACTGGTCCGATGGATGGACGAGTCCGGCGTCCTGGAACTGGCCGATGAAGCCGGCCTGACGATCCACTATTGGCACGTGATGGATGCCGGCAAGGACTCGGTGGACCTGCTCGGGCGCCTGCTCGATCGGTTCGGCAGGCGCCTTCGATACGTGCTGGTTCTTAACCAAATCCGGGGCGACGACTTTTCCATCCTGAAACAATCCGGGGATTTCGAACGGGCCCGGGAACTCGGCGCGCGCATCGTCTCCCTGCGGCACCTGCACGACCCCGTGATCAACAAGATCGACGCCACCAGCAGCAGCTTCTGGGCGGCGCAGAACGCGGGCGACAAGGCCAGCACCGGCCTCGGCATCATGGAGCGGCAGCGGGTCAAGACGTGGTTGCGCGACGCCTACCAGCAGTTGGACGCGGCGGGCGTCTGAATCCCCGTTTCCTTTTCGTCGCGGTTCGCCACCATCGCGGGGCGATGGATCCCGTTTGGCAAACCGAGTTCGGCGCCCGGCACACGGCGCTCCTTCTGGACAGTCACCGCCGATTGACCGGCCGCGAACTGTTGCCGCCCGCCATCGATGGCCGGGACGCGGCACGCATGCTGTACGAGGCGGCGTTCGTGGTGGTGTCGCACGGCACCGAGGCCGACCCGGTGCTCAACTACGGCAATGCCGCCGCACTGGCGTTGTGGGAGATGTCCTGGGAGGAGCTGACCCGCACCCCCTCGCGGTTCACCGCGGAAGAACCGAACCGCGAGGAGCGCGCACGACTTCTGGCCCAGGTGAGCGCGCATGGGTTCATCGACGATTACTCCGGGATTCGGATTTCCAAAAGCGGGCGACGCTTCCGCATCGGGCGGGCGACCGTCTGGAACCTTGCCGACGACGCGGGGGTTCGTCGCGGGCAGGCAGCCACTTTCGACCGTTGGGAATGGCTATGATCCGGGGCTATCCCGAAAAGGTTTCACGCGAGGGCGCCCCTATCCCACGGGCCAGCGGCAATCCGCGGAACCTTGCCGCGGCGTTTCCGATCCCGATTGCAGCGTTTGCTTCGGGGCGGCGAACCCCGTGGATCGCGGTGGCCTTGCGCGTGATGGCGCCCTGGCGTGGTGCCCCGTCTTGCCGTACCCGGATGGGGCAAGGGGGAACTTGGCCGGGGCTGGCGGGATTGATGGCAGGGATCCTCGCGTCCGCGGTCGTTCTGCGGGGCGCCGTGCCAGCGGCTCCCAAGCCGAACATCGTGGTCATCCTCACCGACGACCAAGGGCGGGGTGATTACGGGGCGTATGGAACCCGGGATATCCGCACCCCGAACATCGACCGGATCTTCCGGGACGGCATGACGTTCGGGAACTTTTTCGCGAACAGTTGCGTTTGCTCGCCTTCGCGGGCCGCGCTGCTGACCGGCTGTTATCCCGACCGGGTGGGCGTGCCAGGCGTGATCCGCGAGGAGACCCCCGTGGATTCCTGGGGCTATTTGTCGCCGGATGTCGCGTTGTTGCCGGCACTGCTGAAGCGGGCCGGCTGCCACACCGCCTTGATCGGCAAATGGCACTTGGGCATCGCCTCGCCCAACACGCCCAACGAGCGTGGGTTCGATCGCTTCCACGGGTTCTTGGGCGACATGATGGACAGTTATACGACCCACCGGCGGCACGGCCTGAACCTCATGCGGCGGGACCGGGAGACCATCGATCCGCAAGGGCACGCGACGGACCTGTTCACGGACTGGGCCTGCGATTATATCGGCGAACGCGCCAAGGTCGGGGGGCCATTCTTCCTTTATCTGGCCTACAACGCGCCGCACGACCCGATCGAGCCGCCGGCCGAATGGTTGGAAAAGGTGCGGCGGCGCGAGCCCGGAATCTCGCCGAAGCGGGCCGCGTTGGTGGCGTTGATCGAACATCTGGACGCCGGGATCGGGAAAGTGCTGGCAACATTGGACCGCACCGGACTGGCCACCAACACCCTGGTGATCTTCACCTCGGACAACGGCGGATTGCTGGCCAACGGGGCGAACAACGGTCCATGGCGCGGTGGAAAGCAGCACGTCTACGAAGGCGGACTGAGGGTTCCGGGCGCCGCGATGTTCCCCGGGAGAATCCGACCCGGAAGCCGGACGGAACGGATGACGCTGACCATGGACATCTTCTCGACGGCGTGCGCGCTCCATGGCGTGACGCCGCCAGCCCACGTGGATGGCGTGAGTTTTCTCCCGACGCTGCTCGGGGACCCGTCGCCGTCGCCGGAGCGCGACCTTTATTTCGTGAGGCGCGAGGGCGGCAAAGCCTATGGAGGCAAAACCATCGAGGCTTTCCGGCGCGGTGACTGGAAGCTGGTCCAGGACAGTCCGTTCGCACCCCTGGAGCTCTACCATCTGGGCGTGGATCCGCTGGAACGGACCAATCTGGCGTCGAGCGAGACGAAGAGGGTCGAACAGCTGGGGGCAGGATTGCGCCTGCAGATCCAGCGTGCCGGCGGGGTCCCTTGGCAACCACGGCGCTGACCGCCCGGTCCGACGAACGGCCCACGGATCATGTCCTTGTCGTCCCGACTGCAGTGCGACGGGTCCCTTTGGGGTGCTCCGTCCTGTGTCGGCGGCAATCGTGGTAACCCGGTCGGGCTGGATCTTCCCGGGGTCGGTCAAAACTCCCGGGTTGACCGGTCCCTTCCTTCCGGTAGCGTCGCCGCCATGTTGTCGGCTGTTCTGCCCGTAGTAGGTGTTTCGGTCCTTCGGGACTGAGGCGACCTGCGGCGTGCATTGCCAGCCCCCGGGTCGCCCGCTGTCCCCAAGGACGCGGGTTTTCGATTTTCCGGGGACGGCGGTCACGCGTGCGGCGGCCGAACCCGGGATGTCCGCCTCGGACGGGCAAGCGGGTGAAGCACCCGGCGACATCGCACGCACGACGGAAACACAGCAACGACGCGACAATACCATGCAGCGACACACCATCTCCGTGCTCGTCGAGAACAAGTTCGGCGTGCTCACCCGCGTGACCGGCCTGTTCAGCGGCCGCGGCTATAACATCGACACCTTGAACGTCGGTCCCACCGAGGACCCATCCCTGAGCCGGATGACCATCGTCACCCGTGGCGACGACGCGACCGTCGAGCAAATCGTCAAGCAACTCGACAAGCTGGTCGACAGCGTGAAGGTGGTCGACTACCGGAAGGGCGATTACATCGATCGCGAACTGGTGTTGGTGAAGGTGCACGCGACGTCGGCCAGCCGGGGCGAGATCTGCCAGATGGCGGAGCTGTTCCGGGCCAAGGTCGTGGACGTCCAACCCGGGAGCCTCACCATCGAGATCACCGGCGGCGAGTCGAAGATCGAGAAGTTCCTCGGCCTGATGAAGGACTTCGGAATCCGGGAACTTACCCGGACCGGGCAGGTCGCCTTGCCCCGCTCCTGACCGGGTTGCCCCGGCGTCGGGCTTGGCAGGTTGCCAATGGGCGGGCGTTGAAGGCACCTTCACCCCATGAATCCCATGGACCCCGAGCCCGGCGTCAACCGGCGCGACGCGCTGAAGGCCATCGCGGCCCTCGGCACCGGCGCCGCCCTGGCCGGCTGCGCCACCCCGGCCCCATCCCGCTCCCATGCCCGGAGGGATCCGGACCTCATCCGACGCGAGAACGCCCGGCCAGGCACCCGGGATTGGATGCTGGTCAATACCCGTGTCGATCCGGCCACCAAATGGCGGTGCCCTTGGATCGAGGGTTATTGTTCTCATACCAGCATCCGGGCGGGCGAGCGGCTCCGGGTCCACGCCAGCACGAATCCGGCGTCTGCATTCCGCCTCGAGGTGTACCGGATGGGTTGGTACGGCGGCATGGGCGGGAGGAAGGTCGCCGAGTTCGGACCCTTGGCGGGACGGCCCCAACCCGATCCCGCGGTCGGGCCCAAGCGTCGTCGCGATTGCGCTTGGGAACCCTCGGTGGAATTCACGATTCCGCACGACTGGGTCAGCGGCGTGTACCTCGGCAAAATGACCGCCGAGCGGGAGGGCCTTCAAAGCTACGTCGTGTTCATCGTCCGCGACGATCGTCCGGCGGATTTTCTCTTCCAGTGCAGCGACACCACGTGGCAGGCCTACAACCGCTGGCCGGACCACTACGCGCTGTACGACAACCAAGGCCAGGAATGGTGGTGGGGCGGCGACGTGCAGGTCTCGTTCAACCGTCCGTATGGCCGCTATTGCCAGATCTTCGACCAGCCCTTGTCGCAGGGTTCCGGCGAGTTCCTGCTCTGGGAATTCCCCGCCGCCTTCTGGCTGGAACAGCATGGCTACGACGTGACCTATGTCTCCAACCTCGATACCCACGGGGACCCGGCGGGATTGCGCCGCGCGCGGGGACTGCTCTCGGTCGGCCACGACGAGTATTGGTCGATCGAGATGTATCGCCACGTGGAGTCGGCGGTGAAATCCGGCCTGAACGTGGCGTTTCTCTCGGGCAATGCCGTGTGTGGGAAGATCCTCTTTTCGGCGGACGACCGGGGTGTGAAAGAACGCGTGTTCGAGCGGGTCGGGGTCTATGGACCGCCGGGCGGCACCCGGGAATTCGTGGCCATGAACTCGCTCCCCCACGAGCGACCGTACGCCAACGAACTGGTGGGCGCCCACAGCACCGGCCCGGTGACCGGCGGCGCGGATTGGACGTGCGCGGCGCCGGACCATTGGTTGTTCGCGGGGACCGGCATGAAGCGCGGGGATTCGGTGCCCGGGCTGGTGGGATGGGAGTGGCATGGTGATCCGGCACCGATCCCGGGTCTGGAGATCGTTGCGGAGGGCCCGACGTTCGGTGCGCCGGGCAAGCCCAACGACGGACATTTCACGGCAACGATCTATCCGGGACCCCGCGGCAACGTGGTGTTCAATGCCGCGACGATCTGGTGGGCGGAAGGTTTGAGCGCGCCCCCGGGTTATATGCGGCCGTCGGTCTACACCTCGCCCCAAGGTCCAGACGCACGGGTGCAACGCATCACCGCCAACCTTCTGGAGCGGATGCGGCGGTCCGGAGCGTGACGGCCCTTTCGGCTGTCGCCGGGTCCGGGCCCGTCTCGATATATAAGGAGTGCGGGCGGAGCGACGGGCCGGCCGCGGTTTGGAACGCCGGAGCCAACGAGGCCTCCGCAGAAAGGGCCCGTCGACCGGAAGGGTTTCGCGGAGACCGGCCATTCGGAGACAAAAAAAGAGGCCGGGCACTGGGCCCGGCCTCCTGGTTTGGATTCTATTCGAATGCCGCTTACTGCGCGGTGCGATAGAACTTGGCCGCCGCCGTCGTCGGGACCGTGATCGGGCTGCTGCCGGCGACCGGCAGATAGGTGCCCGTGAGGGTGTCGGAGGCCTGCAGGCTGCCGGTGAAGGTGATCTTCAGGCTGCCATCGGGATTGCGGGTCACCCCGACCGTCGGCTTGGCGAGTGCCGAGATCGTCGGATCCTCGGCGGGACTCGGATGCGAGAACACGGTGTAGAAGTTGATCTCCTTCAGCGGTCCGCCGGTGTTGGCGTTGACCTGCGCACCGAGCGCCGGCTTGTTCGCCAGGTTGATCTGGCCCTTGGCCGCCACGCAGATCTGCTTGGTGGTCATCGCGACCGTCATGCCGACCGAGGTGATGTCACCCGTCTTCGCCGCGTTGATGAACGGGAAGAAGCTGGGGGTCAGGGCCGAGAACGTCATGGTGGCGCCGTCCAGCGCCAACACACGGGCAGCCACCTGCTGCAATTCATAGCCGTCGGGCTGGGATACCCACGAGGCCGTGACGCGGTTCAATGCGTCCACCGCGAGGTTGGCCCGGTCGAAACCACCGGCGAAGGCGGGTTCGCTGACGTCGAAGGTGGCCACGCGGCTCGCGTCGCGGGTGTCCCAGGCGACGATCCTGACAACCGCCGCGTCGGTCACCTTGCCCAGCAAGAACACGTAGGGCGAATTGATATGGCTCGCGATGCGCGTGCCGTCGCCACGACCGGTGTCGAAGCTGGACCCGGAGGAATTCTGCGGGATGGTGTCCTCGAAGTGCCCGTCGTTGTCATACAGGTAGATGACCCGGGTGCCCGAGCCGTCCTGCGGTTTGCAACGGATCGCAAAGCCGCCCTTGTACGCGGCGACGTTCGACCAGATGTCGCTGGCCGCGACCACCCACGTGTCCTTCACGACCGTGCCATCCGGGGCATAGATCGTCGCCACGACGGCGTCCGACGTGGTGACGACCACGCGGGAGTTGTCCTGGACGACGGAGAGGAAGTTGCCGTTGTCGAGTGCAACCACTTCGCCGCCGAAACGGGAGATCTGGTTGCCGGCCGGGGTGCCGGTGGTACGACGACCGTTCGCGGAATCGGACGCCTTCATCAGCGGCGTCGGGGTCAACGTCGTGGTGTCGAGGTTGAAGATCTGGACGGTGCCATAGCGACCATCGACCAGACGGTCGAAGCCCAGGTTCCAACGGTTGTCCGAACCGAACTCCGCGAGCGTGTGCGGGGAAGCTTCGGCACCCACGATGTAGTGGGTGGCACCGATGCGCTTGTCGCCGGTCACGCGGCCGGGATTGCCGTTCTGGCGCGAGGCGTTGATCGGACCCTTGAACGGCGTCTTGTTGTCGGCATAGAAGCCTTCGACCGTCTTGCCGGCCTTGCCGTCGACCGGCTGGAGGGCGACCACGAAGCGCTGCTTGTCGATCGTGCCATCGGCGAAGGTGTTGCCTTCGATCAGGAAGGTCGAATTGCCCAGAACGCCCGAGTTGGGCTCCCAATTGCCGAGAGCGTCGTTGTCGGGAACAATGATGGGCTTGTCGGACACGATGCGGGTCAGGCCGAGGGATTCGACGCTGCCCGGGACGAGCACGGGGACGTCGGCAACGATCGCCGCAGACAGGGGGGCGGTGATCGAGTTGGTGCCCGGAGTGCCACCCGTGGTTGCCTTGGTATAGGTCACGGCGATGGCGATGGAATCGCCCGGCGCGATCTTCATGCCCCGGAGATCCACGCGGAACTTGTTGTCCGCACCATCCGTATCGCCGGATCCACCTTCGACGAACGATCCCGCGTACTTGCCGGGAAGATTCAGGCCCTTGTCGGCCGCCTTGGGATCGATGACATAGACGTCGACCACGTGCTTGGCGTACTTCGCCACATTGGGAGCGGGAACGGTGCCGGTCATGATGCCGTTGACCACCGTCGAGATCGTCGGCGTCACACCGGCGACGGGATCAAGGATGGCACCCGCGTAGTAGGTGTCGTACAGGCGGCCGTCCTCGCCGTCCGCGAACGGGAATGCCGTGAACGAATTGTCCACGAAACGGTTGCGGCGGGCAACGATGGGAGATGTCAGGCCGGTCTGCACGAAGCGACTACCCTGGACGCCGTAGACCAAGTTGCCCTCGATGTCATCGCTCTTGCCGTCGCCGTTCGATCCCACGCGCACCTGGGCATTGCTGCCCGGAAGCGAGATCAAATCCGGAACCTTCACCTGCAACGCCGGCTGGACCGTGGTGCCGTCCACGCCCACGCCGAAGTAGTTGCCGGCGATGACCACGTTGCTCGCATCGCTGTAGAACTCGATGTCGTGCTTGTAGGCGGGATGGGCGACGATGTTGCGCTCGTTGCCGTCGCTGACTCCGTTGCCGTCGGTGCCGATGATGGTATTGGCACACGACCGGCCGTTCTCCATGAACTCGACCGTGTCGTTGCCGCCGTTGGGAACCGCGAGATAGGTATCCAGCAGGGCCTCGACATCCGCGAAGGTCAGACCATCCGGGAACACGTTGACGTAATTGCCGGAAATGCGCAGGTCGGGTGCCTCGATGCCGAAGGCAACATGGGTGCCGACGACCACGTTGAATTCCTGGACGTCGTTCAAGCCGTCACCGTCGGTCCCGATGGTAAGCCCACTCGAGTAGACGGGGTTCTGGTTGTTGGCATCCCGCCACCGGTAGGCCGCGACGGCATCGGTGATCGGCTTGATGTTCTCCTGGGTATAGGCTTCGCCCGGCTTGAGGCCGAACCAGCAACCCTGCACCTTCGCGTTCTTGGCTTCCTTGACCAGCGCGACGGCGTAGACGTTGGGGTCGGCGGTGCTTCCAGCCACGTACCGGCCGATGAAAGCGAGGCCGCGCACCCGGAATCCGTCGCCTTCGAGGACGCCGAGGACGGCGTTTTCGCTGTCGCCGTACCCGGAATAAAGAAGACGCGTCGAACGGCGCACCAACAAATCGGGATTGTTGACGTCGGGGCTCGGCAGGGTGTCGTCCGGGCTCGAATCGAGCACGATGTCGATCACGGCGTTGTTGCCACCCAGGATGCCGTTGCTGTTCGGCTTCGAGCCCGGCTGGGAATAGCCGTCGATGTATACGTTGTTGGCGGTGATCAACGGATAGCCGCCCAAGGGGGTGACGATCACGTGGGGCCCGGCGCCGGGGATGTTGAACTTGATGACATCGCCATCGGCCAGCGACGCGATGGCCGCCTTCAACGAGGTTTCGCCGGCTCCCGGCGAAACGTTGTTGACCGTGTTGACGACGATGTCCTTCGCGTGAAGGCCGAGTCCGCCCGACAATAGCAAGAGCGAGGCGAGCTGTGGTTTCAGGTATCTGGTGTGGAGACGTTTCATGGCATGTGACAATGCTGAACGATGGGCTACGTGGTGTGTTGGAGAAATACACGCACAGCCGTTGCCAGCGCAATACCGCATTTTGGTGAACCCAAAATGGGATGGGGTGAAAGGGTGCGCCGCACCCCGCGGAGGCCGTCAACCGTCGGCCCTCAGGCCCGACATGAGACGCATCAGGCGCACCTGCGAGAATTCCGGGCGCGCCAATTCCCCCATCGGGCTGCCCTCCCGCAACACCAGGATGCGGCGACTCAGGTTCATCACCTCCGGCAGCTCGCTGGAGATCACCAGGATCGCGAGTCCCTCGCAGGCCAACTCGTCGAGCAACCGGTGGATCTCGGCCTTGGCCCCGACATCGACCCCGCGGGTCGGCTCGTCCACCACGAGGATGTCGCAGCGTCGGGCGAGCCATTTTGCGAGCGCGATCTTCTGCTGGTTGCCGCCGGACAGCCCGGCGACGCCGGCCTCGATCCCGGGTGTCTTCACCCGAAGCCGGTCGCGGTATTCGGTGGCCAAGACCCGCTCGGCACGGCGATCGACAACCCCGGCCCGACTGATCCGGGGCAAGACCGCCAGCGAGGTGTTCTCGCGGCAGTTCATCGCGAGGACCAACCCGAGTCGTTTCCGGTCCTCGGGAAGCAACCCGATGCCGGCGGCGAGCGCGGCCTGGACATCGCCCAATGGCAATGGCCGGCCATGGACCTCGACCGAGCCCGTGGCCAGTGGATCGAGCCCGAAAACGGCCTGGGCGACCTCGCTGCGTCCGGCGCCCACCAGGCCGGCCAGACCCAGGACCTCGCCGCGGCGCAGGGAAAACGAGACGTTCTCGAACTTTCCGGGAGAAGAGAGGTTCTCGACCCGCAGCACTTCCTCGCCGGGTTCGCGGCTCAAGTGCCGTGGATCGTGGGCCTCGATGTCGCGGCCGATCATCGCGTGGATGACCCGCTCGGGATCGGTTTGGCCGGTCGGGAGAGTGGAGACGTGGTGACCGTCCCGAAGCACCGTGATGGTGTCGCAAAGCCGGAAGATTTCCTCCATGCGATGCGAGACGTAGAGCAGGGTGATACCGCGGGCACGCAGGTCGGCGAGCAAACCGAACAAGTGCTCGCTTTCCGCCGCGGAGAGCGAGCTGGTCGGTTCGTCCATGACCACGATCCGGGCGCCGGTCCCGATGGCAGCGGCGATCTGGACGATCTGCTCCTGCCCGGTGGAGAGTCCGCCGATCGGTTGGTCGACGTCGAATTGCGCGCCGATTTGCCGGAGGCATCCGCGGGCGAACTCGCGCATGCGGCCGCGATCGACCCACCCGGCGCGGTTCGGCAGTGCGCCCAGGCAAAGGTTTTCGGCGATGGAGAGGTTCGGGCAGAAGGCGAGCTCCTGGTGGACCATGGCAATGCCATGCCGACGGGCCGCCAAGGGATCCGCGGCAACGATTGCTTGGCCCTCCAACCGGATCTCGCCCCCGTCGGCCGTGTACACGCCGGCGAGGATTTTCCCGAGCGTGCTCTTGCCGGCACCGTTTTCACCCATCAGGGCATGGCAACTGCCGCGGTCCACGTCGAAGCCGACGTCGTCCAAGGCCAAAACGCCGGGGAAGCGCTTGGTGATGCCGCGGAACGAAAGGAAAACCATGGGACGTGGGGACCGTAGTGCCGGGGGTACCCCGCGCGAAAGAAGGAAGCTCCGCCGGGGCATTCCCGGCGGTGGAAGGCGGGCGGGGAATCTTTCGGACGACGACAACGAGACGGCAGCGGCCCAAGGCCGGCGGGGATGTCCGCAAACAAAAGGGCGGCGGGGCCCATGCCCACGCCGCCCTCGGCCACCGAACGACAACGCCTATTTGCCGCCAACCGTCGCGGCAGCCTGGATCGACACGCTGCCCACCAGATTCTTGGTCGGATCGTAGGTGAAGCCGCTCTTGCCCAGACCCGTCACGGTGAAGGTCAAGGTGCCCTTCTTGTTGTTCAACGGCGACGAAGCGATCGTCGCGGTGCCCGTCGAGTCCGTGGTCCCGGAAGCGTTCGCGCTGGGGATTCCGCCCCACTTGCCCGACACGGCGACCCCGGAGACGGGACTGCCGGACAAGTTGGTGACCTTGACGGTCGCCCGGCCGCGGCCCGAAACGACGGCCAAGGCGAGAGACTGCACGCGGATGACCTTGGTCGGGTCCTGGAGGACGGAGATCGGCAAGCTCGCAGAGGCCTTGGCCCCCGAATTGTCGGTGACGGTTAGCGTCGCCGTGTAGACACCGACGCTCGTGTAGGTGTGGGAGGGGGCAACCCCGGTGCCCGTGGTGCCGTCGCCGAACGTCCAGGCATACGAGACGATGGATCCATCGGGATCCGACGACCCCGCGGCATTGAAGGCCACGGCGAGGGGCCCGGTGCCGGAACTCGGGCTGGCGTTGAAAGCGGCACTGGGCGGGACATTGGCGGCGGCGACCGAGACCGAGACCGACGCGCTCGCCGCCAGCCCGCCATTGTCCGTCACCGTCAGCGTCCCGGTATAAGTCCCGGCCGTCGTGATCACCTTGGTGACCGAGACGCCGGACGCCGTGGTCCCATCGCTGAAGCTCCACGCGTAGGAGGCGACGGCCCCATCCGGGTCGAACGATGCCGATCCATCGAAGGTGGCCGTGAGCGGGGCGATACCCGAGGTCGGGCTGGCCGCCGGTGCGGCGACCGGCGCCACGTTGCCCGTCGGGCTCGGAACCAACCCGGTGATCTGGAAACTTCCGATCGATCCGTAGGCGGAGTATCCGGTGGTCAGCGGATCGAGGTACCCGGCACCGCGGACAAACACGAAATAAGTGCCCGCGGGCACGGACAGGTTGAACGAGGCGCCAAGGGAGGTCGCAGGGTTGCTGGTCGCGACGAGTGTTCCGTTCGAGTCCCGCAGTTCGGCCGCGAGGTCCAGGTTCACGTCCTCCGTGCCACTGGTCAGGTTCAGGGCGATCGATCCGGCCCCGGTCGCGAACGCGATCACGTCGACGTCGTTTTGCCCCGAGATGATTCCCGACACCGAGAACTGGGATCCCACGGGCACGTAGGTTGCGGTGGCCATCGTGTCGCCGTGATCGTCGGCCCGGTAGCCGACGTACGACGCGATCAAGGCGAGGTCGTCCTGGGTATTGTTGGCGTTGCTGTACTCACCCTTGCTGAACTGCGTGATGTTCGCGTAGTAGCCGACGCCCATGATCGGCGCCCAGGTCATCGGAGACGTTCCCTGTCCGGAGTAATACGCGGTGGAGGGCGACTGTCCGTCGTGGACCAACGACAGGGCGTGCCCCACCTCGTGGGAGATCGCCTCGGCCGTGTACTTCTCGTTGCCGTTCCCGAGTTGCGCCGGGAACACGAAATTGGGCGTGTCGGAACTCCAGTCGAAACATCCCACGTACGACACGCCGCCCGCGCCCGCGCCGTACCAGTCGTAGCTGGTGCCGCCGATGCAGACCCGCACGCCATAGGCGGTGTCGGTGGCCGCCGTTTTCCGGAGGCCTTCGACGCCCGGATCCTCGGTCGTCACGTCGACGTTGAACGCGGCGTAATCCTCGGCCACGCGTTGCCAGATCAACTGGATGCGCTGGAGTTCGGTGTCGGCGAAGGCCGCCGGGTTGCCGTCGATGTCGAACGGGGGCGTCACGATCGGCGCTCCCGCGGTGAAGTTCGAGTTCCAGGGCGTCCCGGTGGTCGTGTTGCCGTCGAAATCGAGATAGATGACCAAGGTGGCGCCGGGTCGGCTGTGGAGCCGGAAGGTGTCGGCCAACGGCGCGGGCGCGACCCCGGAGGTCGCGCCTCCGAGCGTCACCGTCGCGGCCGCCATGGTCCCAGGACAGCCGTAGACCAGACGACCCGTGCGATCGACGCGCAGGGCCGGATCACCCGAGAGCCGAAGGGCCATTTGGGATGCACTCATCCCATGGCGGCCCGCGACCTCGGGCAGGTGGGCGCCGAGGGCACGGATTGCGTCCCGACCGCCGGTCACCGAGCCAAGGACCAATTCGGGGACTTCCGTGCGGCCGCGAAACGGGCTGCTTTCGGGACCGGCTTGGAGGGTGAGGTTTCCGTGGAGGCAGAGGGCGGCGGCAAGGAGCGCGCCACCACGCTTGAGAAGCGAGGATTCCATTTTTGTTTTCTGTCCACCGGCAGCCCCCAACGGGGACGCTTCCGGTTGTGTTGCGGTTGCCGCCAACGGGGAACTCCAAGCGGATCTTCCCGCGCCGGGCGGGAATGGGGATGATCCGAAATGGCATTCCCGTGGCGGGATCGCTTCCAGACGGCCCGCCCTCGGCTCGAACGGGCCCATTGCGGGGCCCGGGGGGAACGAGACCAAGGTCGTGGCCGCGTTGGCGGCGATCATCCCACTGGGACGATCAACCCGTTACCAAAGGGTCGGCGATGATTCCACTGAAACCTTTCCCCGGTTTTTTCCAGAGGCAATGGAACAGCACGCCCTTGATTTCTTCCTCTGGAAGTCCCTTGCGCCGCCGGAATGCAGGTCAACCCATCGCGTCCGCAAATCGCACCAAAGCGCGGACGTCGTGGTAGTTGGCCTTCCACGAGTGGGCCAATCCCGTGGACTTGGGCTTTCCGTCCGCCGTGACCGTATCCAGCCAGATTCCGGTCTTGGGGTCGGTCTGGTATTTCGCCACGAAATCCAGCAGTAACCTCAAAGCCCTGGCGTACTCCTCGTCGTCGGGGCGGTTGCGCAGGCCGTCCACCAAGGCCGCCATCATCTCCGCCTGCACCCACCAGACCTTGTCGGTGTCCGTCGCCGGGGCGTTGCCCGACCCGAGGTGGTACACGCCCCCACGCTCGCGGTCGGTGCCGTACCGCAGCGCGTGCCCCAGATGCGCGTGGAAGTGCGGCCACGCCGATCGCATGCCCAGCGTTTCCAGAGCCCGCACCATCAGCCACGCGAATTCCACGTTGTGGCCATAGCTCAGCCCCGCGCTGCGTGGATCGTCCACCGGCTTCCAGTCCGGATGGAAATGAAACGCCGACTTCGAGGGATCCTCGGGATGGAAATGCGTCCGGTTCAGGTCGACGGCCTCCAGCAAGGCGGTCCGCACCGGGCCGTCGTGGGTTTCCATATACAGTTCCGTGAACGCCTCCATCAGGTGCAGATGGGTGTTTCCGCTCTTGAATCCCGCGACTTCGACGACCGCGTTCGGATCCCTGGGCTTCAGGGGCGTCCAGTTGCGTTCGAAGTGCTCGAACCATCCGCGATTCCGCCCGTCGTGTGCCTTTTCCTGGATCAACCGGAACAGCGCCACCGCGTCTTTCAACACCGAGCGGTCCCGCGTCGCCCGGTAGTACTCCACCAGTCCGAGGATCACGAAGGCCTGGCCGTAGAGGAGCTTCCGGGGGTTCGATGCCTTGGTGCCGTCAGGGCTGACCGCGAAGTAGTACCCGCCATGCTCCGGATCGCGCATGCGGGTCCTCAGGAATTCGACGCCGTGCCGTGCCGCCCTGCGGTAGTCGCGCATCGTGTCGGAAAATCCCTTCCGGTAGGCGAGGGAGAAGGTCCAGACCATGCCCGCCTGGGTCACCAACTGCTTTTCCAGCGGCTTCGATCGCCCGGCGACCGCGTCGTCGGCCAACGCATAGCCACCACCCTCCCAGTCCACGGCGGTGTCGTGCCAATAGGGCAGCACGCGCTTGCGAAGGTCCTCGCGGATGGCATCGGCGTCGGCGATGAACTCCGGCTGGCCGCGCGCGGCAAGACCCGCCGGGCCCATCGCCGCGGCGGCGGCCAGACCGGCGGCAAAACGACGGCGCGACAGCAACGTGGAACGCATGGCCCCACCCTAAACCACCGCCGAAAAGTGGGAAGGGATCCCGTCGGATCCGCCCAAACGCACGCCCTTGGACTCCCCGAGGGCCGGACGCGCCCAATGGTACCCACGCCATCCTTCCCCTTTCGCCGCCCTCTCCGTAGATTCGCCGGAACAGCAAGTCATCCGCTCATGGCCGAAATCGAAATTCCCCACGGGGAGGGCAAACCCGGCGAGAAACGGGTCGGGATCCTCATCGCGATCATCGCGGTGCTCCTGGCCGTCGTCGGCGCGCTCGGACACGACGCCGCCAACGAAATGATCGTGGACGAGGTCAAGGCCTCGAACGCTTTCTCGTGGTACCAGGCGAAGCGCCAGCGCGAATATCTCAACGACATCGAGCTCCGCCGCATCGACATCGAGCTCGCCGGAAACCCCACGCCCGCCCAGGGCGACGCCCTCCGCCACCTCGCGTCCGATCTCCGCAAGAAGAACGACGAGTACCGCAAGGAGGGTGAACACATCCAGGCGGAGGCGCGGCAGCTCGGCCTCGATGCCCGCATCGCCAGCGCCCGGAACGACGGGTTCGACCATGCCGAGATCCTCCTGCAGGTCGCCATCGTCCTCTGTTCCCTCACCCTTCTCACCGAGTCGCGCGTCTTCCTCCGCATCGGCCTCGCCGTGGCCGTCGCCGGGATCGTCGCCGGCGGCCTCGCCTTCAACCGCAAGGCGGGGCCCGTCGCCGCCGAGACTCCCCCGGCCAACGCCAGTCCCGCCCGCCCTTCGTCCCACTGACCGGATCCGGCGCGTGAACCTTCCCAACAAACTCACCGTCTCGCGCTTCGTCCTCACCGGCCTTTTCCTGGCCGCGATCTTCGCGGGATTTTCCGGCAACGAAAGCGTCGCGCTCGTGCTCTTCTCCGCCGCGGCCATCACCGACGCCCTCGACGGCCGCATCGCCCGCCAACGCGGGCTGATCACCAACTTCGGGATCCTCATGGACCCGTTGGCGGACAAGATCCTCACCTGCTCGGCTTTCATCGCCTTCGTCGAACTGGGCCAGATGGAGGCTTGGATGGTCGTCGTGATCGTCGCCCGCGAACTCGCGATCACCGGGCTCCGTCTGCTGGCCGTTTCCCGCAACGTCGTCCTCGCCGCGGAGGGCTTCGGGAAGCACAAGACGATCTCGCAGATGACCACGATCATCTCGATCCTGGTGCTGCTCAGTTACGAACAATGGGGACTGCCCGGAAAGTGGCTCTTCGGCTGGGGCATCGCCGGCAGCGCGCACCCGTGGATCTGGTGGTTCGTGGGCCTCTCGAAATGGGCGTCCGTCATCCTGACCCTCCTGAGCGGCGGGATCTATCTCTGGCGCAACCGCGAGGTCTACCTCAGCGACACGTGAACGCTTCCCCCGCACCCACCCCAACCAACCCGCGCGACCGTGCCCTGCTGTGGTTCGCCGAGGGATGCGGCTCCGGACGGCTCCGGCCCGCCCCGGGCACGTGGGGCTCGTTGGCCGGGGTGATCTGGACCCTGCTCCTGCTCGCCTTTCCCCGCCCGTGGATCTACGTCGCCGGCATCGTCCTCTCCATCCCCGTCGCCATCGTGGTGTGCACCGCGGCGGAACGCATCCTCGGGCGCCACGATCCCTCTTCCGTGGTCCTCGACGAAATCGTCGCCATGCCCATCGCTTTCGGCGGGTATGCGGTCCACTGGGCTGTCGGGACCGGGCAGATGCCGGGTTGGAGCGACGCGCGGCTTTGGTGGCCGTTCATGGCCGGGGCCTTCGTCCTGTTCCGCGTGTTCGACGTCTGGAAGCCGTGGCCGATCCGGCGTCTCCAGCGCCTGCCGGGCGGCGTCGGGGTGGTGGTCGACGACCTCGCGGCCGCGCTGGTGGCGGCGGGGCTGCTGTGGAGCGTGCCGTTGCTGATGTTCTGGTACCGGCTGGCGCGGGGGTGACCGCGCCTCACTCCCACGCGCAAAGGGACTCGACGTGCCGGGCCGATCCGTCGCGCAGCCAGCCATCCAACTGCGCCTGGTCCTTCATCTGTTGCCCCCGCGACCGCGGTACCACCACGAACCGGCTGTCGATCTCGGGCAATGCGGTGAGGTCGCTCCACAGCTTCTCGAACTGGGCGACCGGAAAGATGTCTTCCTGCCCGTGCCCCCACCGCTTCTTCACTTCCTTGAGGGTCACGTAGGTCGGCAACCGCGCGGCCAGATCGCGCACCGCGCCCGCGATCCGCTCCTTGTCCCCCGCCGCCCCCGCCTCCACGTCCGCCCGGGTCAGTCCCATCGACGCGAGGAACAGATCGATGTCGATCCATGTCGTCATCGAGTTGTAGTAACTCAACCGGAACTCGTCCTCTTCCCGCGGCATCGCGAGGCCCTCGACCAAGCGGACGCGTCCGTCGACCCGCGCCAAACCGCCGCCGCGGTCCTCGAGGCGGCGCGTGATGACCTCGAAGGTCAGGCAGGCGCCGGAAGCCAGGTGCCGCCCCAGCAACGCCGGGTCGGGATCGGCGCCAAGGGTGTCGATGTTGTGGAGCAGGAGGGTCTTCAGGGATGGCCGCTCGCGGAGCAACCGGGCCAGCACGCCGTTGCGAAGCAGGTTGGGAACCTCGAAGAAATGGCCGACCGGATGCAGGCACTGGAGGGGAACGTTGTCGGTGTAGTCCCGAGCCTCGCCCACGCCGCGCGCCCAATTCATCAAGGCGGCGCGGACCGATTCCCGGACCTTCTGCTGCTGCACGTCCAGCAGTTGCTGGGGCATCTCCTCCCACTGGAAGCGCAGGTCCCGGATCATCGGCACCATCCGCAGCCCGACGCTCCGGCCCGGCGACAGGCCGACGAACCCCGGGTAGCCATGGCGCCCGACCCGCTCGAGGTAATCGTGCGTCGGTTGGTGGGTGGCGTAGCTGGTGGTGAAGAGGTGGGGAATCGGGTTGGAGAAGGCCCGGCCCAACCGGCGCGACTTCGCCAGATGGGTCTCGATGAAGGTGCGGTGGCGCCCGGCCAGCTTCGCGAAGGGATGGAGCGCCTTGCAGATGCCCGCGCCCTGGGTCCAGCGCGAACCCGCCCCGGCGGCGAGCGTCACCACCGCCACCGCCCCCGACCGCAGCGCGGCCTCGCCGCGGGCGCGGAAAGCCGCCTCGTCGCCCGTGCCGGCGAAGGACACATCGGAGGCCGACACGTCCTCGATGCTTCGGTCGGCCCGCAGCCGGTTCTGCGCGAGCCCGATCCGGCCGTCGCGAAGATCCGCGCGGATCCGCTCGTGTTGGGCACGGTCGAAGCCGTTCTCGGCCAGCAATGCCTCGAGCGTCGCGCCGTCCGCCCGGCCGCCGACCGCGCGCGGGAGCAACGCGTCGAAAAGGGTCTGCACCATGCCGCGCAGTTCCGGCCGGGTGCGCGCCGCCGCCCCGAACTTGTCGAGCTCGGTGCGCCGCGTCTCCGGCAGCGCGTGGCGTTCCCGCCGCAGCAGCCCGGGAATGGTCAGCGCATAGTAGTTCGACGGCATCAGCGCCGCCTCGCCCGACAGCAGGTCGGCGCACGTGCCGTTCTCGTTGATGGAATAGTCGAACACCACGGGATCCATCGCGAAGGGCAACGCGTGTTGGAGCTCGCGCTTGGTCTCCAGCATGATCCCCAGCATCCGCTCCTGCGCCTCGAGCTTCCGCCCCGGCGCGAAGATGAATCCCATGCCGCCGCCGGACATCCCGCCGAGCATCCAGAATCCCCAGAAATCGGGGCCGAACGCCGCGGTCGCCCGCGCGATCAGCCGTTCGGTGAAGTCGGTCGAGGCCCAGGGGATGATGGTCTGGATCGGGCCGCGGAAATTCCGCGTCGTCGCCGCGCCCAGCGCGCGGATGTCGCCCCGCCGCAGGGCGTCGACGACCTCGTCGAGCACGCCGAGGGCGTCCTGGCGTCCCGACCATTCCCGCGCGGAACGGAGCAGGTATTTCTCGGTCACCATTTCCAGGATGGGCCCCACGTTCTGCGCCATCCCGCCGTGCACCACCACCAGCGAATCCTGCAACGCCCGCCGCGCCGACGCCGGGATCTCCTCCCGCGAATAGACGTGGTGCACCGGCATCAGCCGCCCCCGCGCGATCCCGTGTTCCGGATCGTCCGGGCCCGCCGCCACGCCGGTGATGAGCTTGATGCCCGGCCAGACGCCGCCGGAGTCCTGCCAGCCGCCGCCGGAACCGCCGACCCATTCGCCGAGGAGCGCGCGCGCCAGCACCAGTCGACGTTCCGGTTCCTGCAGCGGCCCCGTCAGCGAGGACGCCTGGCCCGTCGCCCGCATGCAGGCCGCGATCAGCGAGCCCAGCAGGTTGGTGCTCACCGCGAGGCGCGAGCCCTTGGGGATGTCGTTCACGCACGACACGATCTCCAGGCCGCGGCCCGGGCCCACCAGACGTTCCAGCAGTGCCGAAAGCGACTGGCCGGATCCCTCGATGCCCGGGGGCACGATGCCCGAGGCGATCACCGCCGCCTTCAGGAGGCCGAGGTAATCCTTGGCGAAATCGAACACCTCACCGAGCGAGGCGATGTCCGCGGTGGTGTTGAGGTCGACGGAGGTCAGGCGGAGCACGGGCTCGTCGAGCACGCGCAGCCAGGCGCTCACCGGCGGCCGCGGCCCGGCGTCGCGGCCATGCACGGCGAGGTCGACCGAGATGTTCAGCACCCGCGCCCCTTCCGGGTAATCCATCCCGAGGAAAAAAATGTCGGACCACGCGGAATGCGTGAGGTCCATGCGCACCGGAGTCAGCTCGCGGAGGATGGGGTAGGTGCCGTCCGGGGATTTCGCGAGCAACTCCGGCCGCACGCGCAGGGGCTGGTCGGCGGGATGCCCGAGACGGAACATCCACTGGTTGCCGCGCACCGTGCGCACGCTGCGGCGGACCTGGTCGGCCAGGGTCTGGAAGGCCAGCCGGTGGTACGCCGCCGCCAAAGCCGACGACACGCCGTCGCTGGGCCCGTCCACGGCCTGCGCGGCGAGGAACACCCCGATGGCTTCCTCGAAACGGCGGTGCAGCAACTGTTCGAATCCGCGGAACGGGATCAGGCTGGCCCGCGCGCCCCCCGCGGCGGCGGCCAATCGGTTCGGCAGGTGGAACCGGTGCAGCGCATGCAGGAACAACAAGGCCCGGACCCGCTCGAAAAGATTGTCCGCACCCCGCCGGAAATCCTCGAGCGAGGCCGCCGTGGCCAGCAATTCGCCGACGGACATCGGTTCGAGAACGGCGTCGAGCGACCGGTTCCGGACGGCGGGATCGGCGGAAAGGATGAGGTCGAGGACGGACGGTTCGGCCGCGGCGGGGCCGCCGTTGCGGAGGGCTTCGGTGGCGTCCATGGGATCAGGCTTTCCGTTGGGCCAACACCTCGATCATCGCCGCCATGACCTCGTCGCGTTCCTCGCCGGCGAGGCCGAGCGCGAATTGGGCCATCAGCAAGCCGTAGCGACCGCCGATGTCGTACCGGCGGCCCTCGGCCTGGAAGGCGAGGTAACTTTCGCGCCGGGCCAGCTGTGCCAGGACCGTCGAAAGGTGGACCCCGCCGCGGGATCCCGCTTCCCGCACCAACGTGCCGAGCAGGTCCATCACGAGGGGGGTCAGCACGTGCATGCCGAAAAAGCACAGGTAATGGCCCGCGCGCAACCCCGGCACGAGGAGCCGCTGCTCCGCCTCGGTCGGGGTCGGTTTCTCGAGCACTTCGGTGACCTCGTAGAGTCCCGGATGCTGTGCCACCCGGCGGCCCCCGATCGCGCCGAAATAGGGAAGCTTGCTCTCGTGCGTCGCCTGCACAGCGGACACCGAGCAATCCGCCGCGGCGGCGCAGGCCACGAGTTGCGCGGCGGCGCCGAGCCCTTCCGAGCTGACGTAGACATGGTCGCCCACCAACAGGCGGAAGGGGGAAGCCGCGGTGAAACCGCGCGCGCACCACACCGCGTGGCCGTAGCCCAGCGGCTCCGGCTGTTCGAGGAACTCGATGCGTCCCGCATGGGCTCCCGCGGCCGCCGCGAATTCGCGCTGGTCGCCGGGTTGCACCACCACCCCGACCTGCTCGATGCCCGCGGAAAGCGCCTCCTCGATGATGATCGCCAGAACGGTTTTCGGCACGCCGTCGCGATCCACCAGCGTTTGCAGGGGAAGCGTCCGTTGGTTGCGTCCGGCGGCCGTGATGAGCGCCTTGGTGATCTTCATGCGCGGCGCGGACCCTGCCACGGCCCGGACGGGAAGGCAGGCCGAAATTCGGTCCCGGCGATTTTGGCCGCGGCGAAACCGTGGGCGGATGGTTCCACGGACCCGACGCGTCGAGCCGCCCGGTGCCGGGCCCGAGCGCGCCAAAACTGCTTGCCGGGCACCGGGCGCTGTCGGCCTATCTTCGCCCCGTGACCCGTCATTGCCATCAGTGCGGCTGGGAATGGACCCGCACCCTGCAACCCGGCCGCCGCGAATCGTGCCCGCAGTGCCGCGCCGATCTCCACGTCTGCGTCAATTGCACCCACCACGACCGTTCCGCCGCCCACCAGTGCCGCGAGCGTCGCGCCGAACCGGTCGAGGACCGCCAATCCGCCAATTTCTGCGAGTGGTTCGAATTCGTCCGCCGCATCTGGTCCGGCAAGGGGGCCGATCCCCGGGGCGATGCCGCCCGCGACGCGCTCAGGCGATTGCTCGGGGACTGAGCTCGGACGCCCACCCGCGCCCGGCACCCGCGTTCACCGTGACCGCACCACGGCGCCGTCCGCGCCAATCACCACCTCGCGCGCCGTGGCCCCGACCTGGGTGGTCGTCTCCGCGCCGCCCGGCCAACGCACCCGCAATTCCGTCGGACCGCCCACCGGCCGCGCCATCACCAGGGTCGCGGCGTCGCACGACCAGTGGCCGCCCCCCAGGCGCGATTCCCGCGCCGGCCCCGTCTGGCCGTCCCACCCGAGGCGCACCGAGGCCCCGGCGGCCGTGGGGTTTCCCGCGGGTCCCTGCAGCCGCACGCGCAACCCGGGCTTTCCCGTCGCGTTGCGGAACAAACGCAGCGGCCCGCCCGATTCGGCCACCGCCAGATCCGGCCGGCCGTCGCCATCGTAATCCGCCGTGGCCGCCCCGCGCCCCTCGCCGTCGATCCGCACCCCGCTCGCCGCCGGGTCCAACGCGTCGAACCCTCCGTCGCCCCGGCCCCGCAACACGACGCCCAGACCCGCGTCGTCGCGCGGCCACCCGTGGTTGTGCCCCGAATAGTTCTGCGCCACGAAGACATCCTCGTGCCCATCGCCGTCGAAATCCGCGACGACGATGCCCCAGACGGGCGCGCGTTGGACCACATCGGGCAGACGCCTGAGTTCGAAGTGATCGCCGCGGTTGAGCAGCACCACCGAGGCCATCCAGCGCGCCTCGACGCGTTTCATGCCCGCGCCTTCCTCGCCCAGCACGCCCGCGAGATCCGCGTTCGCGAACGCCCGGTGGGTGGCGAAGCGCTCCCGCAACGCCGGGACCAGCGGCCCCAGCACCGACAGTCCGTGCACCGGCAACAGGTCCTCCGGCGCCGGTGGATTCCCCGCGTCGATCCACCCCGGTCGCGGATAGGCGAGGATCACGTCGTGGTAGCCGTCTTGGTCGAGGTCGCCGTGGAACGCCACCCGCGGGGTTCCGTAAAGGGCGGCAAACGAGTTTTCGCCCCAGTTTCCCAGCACCAAATCCATCCGCCCGTCGCCGTCGAGGTCCCCGGCCTGGACCGAGGTCCAAAGGCCGGACAACGCCGACAACGGCCGTCGGCTCCCCCCGACCGCGATCTCGGGTTCCCATCCCGCCAACCGGCCCCGTTGGTTGCGGAACAACCGCGGCGGGCCCCACTCGCAGGCGAGCGCCAGATCCGGCTTCCCGTCGGCGTCGAAGTCCGCGAATACCGCGCCCTGGACCAGTCCCAGATTGGTAAAAGTCTGCGCCGCGCCGAAGGCCCCGCCGTCTTCTTTCAACAACCACGACGTCGCCGCCGCGGGCCATTGCCCGGAAACCACCCGGCCTCCCGCGAACAACTCCAGCACGCCGTCCCCGTCGACGTCCGCCGCCGCCAGCGCGCCCACGGCGTCCGCGCCCGCCGGCCACGACGGCCCGGCGCCGGGCCATGTCGAGATCGCCGCACCCACCGGCGTGCCGTCCGCGTGGCTGCTCTCGCCCACCGCCCATTTGCCCCCGAACGGCAACACCGTCGTGTGCGCCGCCCGCGGGACCAGGTTCGTCCCGCGCCGAAAGCCTCCCGCGCCATCCGATACGAACACCGCCAGCGACCCGTGGAAGCCGGCCCCGACCACCAGATCCTCCTGCCCATCCCCGTCGACGTCGCCCCAACTCACGCCCGGCCCTTCGTTCAGCAGCCGGCGCGGCGCGAGGGGTTGGCGGAGGAACTCGTCGAAGGGGACCGCGCGGTTGGTGTGGCCGATGCGCGCGGAGTCGTCCACGAACCATGCCGGGGGCGCCCCCACCCGGGCGGGCGCCGGCGCGGCGGGACCGGGGGAAAGTTCGTAGCGCCGGTTCGGCCGCCCGTCCGACACCACCGATTCCCGTCCGTCCGGCCACCGCACCCGGATGGAAAGCGACTCGGTCCCGCGCGCGGCAAAGGTGCGTTCCGCGTCGTCGCCACTCAGATACCGGCCGCCCG
>Ga0114969_10000462_pt1 | contig 35082 bp, 45 predicted proteins | sample M_130807_MF_Meta_FD_87316 | JGI IMG/M metagenome (GOLD analysis project Ga0114969, IMG submission 87316) | Freshwater microbial communities from Lake Montjoie, Canada to study carbon cycling - M_130807_MF_MetaG | ecosystem: Environmental > Aquatic > Freshwater > Lake | place: Lake Montjoie...
AATTCCTTATAGCAGGTGCGAGTATCATACTGACGACGATAGTGATAATTATATTCACGATCATACACTTGACGGTCATCCCAACGGTCATCTTCTACACGTTCGTCAGTTCGCTTGCTGCTTACTGCGGCACCAAGGATAAATGCCCCGACACCGAGAGCAATTGCCTCACCAGTACTAATACGCGAACGATGTTGACTCTGTTCTGAGCGATTTCCGTCACGATTATCGCGATGTCTTGCCTCGGCAGCGACGGGAACAAAAGCAACACTCAGAGCAACTAAACTTACAACAACAGACTTAATCATTTTTCGTCTCCTTATTATTCCATTCTACCCTAGAACTCGACAAAAGTCAAGCCCTTAATTACGATATCTTGTCATCGTTCCATCATGATGGGCAAGGTATGCTTCAAAATCAACATCTGGATATTCAGTCTTTAAACCTAGCAGCATATCTAGGTTTGAGATAGCATCATCGAACAGGCGAACACGACCGTATTTACCAGAGTCGAGATACTGTTTAATGAAGATTTTCTTACCCGCAGCAGAATTGGGAGCATCTAGATTACCAGCACGGTGAACGTGCACGTCATCAATGTCAATTCCCTGTTGACGGAAAGTGTCTAGGAAAGTGTCACGATCATCGAAGTCCGAGCGAGCAGTGATAATTATCATTTTGCTACCAGCACGATTCTTAATGTTTTTGTGGATTGCCTTTGCCTTCGCGATTGCTCGAGCGATAGGTTCAGAGGTGTCGCGGAAATGCTTCGCGTCTTTAAATTCAACGAAGTCGTAGGACTCTCCAGGTTTCCGAGTGTATGTATTATACTCAGTGTTGGAGAGTTTCTTTACCAGTTTGCCGTCTTTGACGACATGGATCTGTGCTTTAGTGTTAAAGAGGGTCTCGTCAATATCCCAAATGGTTAGACCAGCACCCTCCTTAGACTCAGCAATATAATCTTTAAACTTTATCATACAAACAGTATACCCGATTTTTCTAGAAAAGTCAAGCCTATTTATTCGATTGGAAGTTTCTTTCTTGGTTTTTTCTTAGCAGATTCTTCTTGTTCGAGTTTCTCCTGCGTTTTAACTCGGTGTTCAAGTCGTTTAGCAACTTCCTCTGCATCCAACCAGATATCCTTGTTGTCGAGCATCGACTTAATCTCTGCGTCGGTTAAGAAATCCTTATAGAAAGAATTGAAAAGTTTCTCAGACCATACACGGAAGTGGGTAATTTGGTCATACATCTCACCACCCTTACCGATTGTTCCGCTTGAGTAGTTGTGGAACATAAACATTGTGTGGTCAGAAAGTTCGTATCGGTCAGCACTCAGGAAAACCAGAGTAGCAGCACTCATACAAATTCCTTCGACTGAGCAGATAATCGTAGCAGAGGATTCTTGAATCGCTCGAACCAACTGCAACGTGGAGAACAAATCTCCACCCTCACTGTTAATGCGGATGTAAACGATATCGGTTTCACCAACTGATCGAAGAATTTGAAACCATTCAATGTATTCTTCTGCCTCTTTAATCTCACCACATAGGTAAAAATTAAAAATTTTTGCAGCAGGTTCAACAAAAAACTTTTGCTTGGATGCAAACGTTTCAGAGTCGTTCATAAAATCTCGTGATCGCTGTGATCTTGTCAATTTGTGCGTCAATTGTTTTGGTCCTTGTTTCTCCTGGCCAATGTATATAATCACGCTCAGGATTTTTCTTTAAATTATAAAGTAGAGGCAAGATCATATCCTCGACTTCTCTCAACTTTGATGAAACTTCTTGTTGTAGTAATGCCTTGTGCTCAGCGACGATACCAGTTGCATCTGTCCCTGCAATTCTGGCAGAGAGTTCAGACAGTTTCTCCATGATTTCATCTTGGGCAGCATAGGCAACTGATGCTGGTTGCGGAACATGAATTACAGTTTCGGTTGGATCCTCAAATGTGAATCCAAAATCATACGTTTTGTCGGACATTTTTCTGAATATACCTTTTTGCTCGTTTCTCTAGTGATTTGATTGCCATGTCGCGCTTTAGTTTTGATGCTCTATCCATAAAATTCATACCGATCATATGATCGTATTCATGGAGAGCGATTCTTGCCTCTAGTCCAGCAAGTTGCTCAACGACATATTCACCTTCGACATTACGATATGAAACAGTAACTTCCTCTGGTCGACGAATGTTCAACCAAATACCAGGAAGACTCAGACAACCTTCAGTCGCAGTATTCTTCTTATCAGAAAGAGCAACAACTGTTGGGTTAAAGATGTTCTTTCTGTTTGTTTCGTCGGTTCCCATAACGAAAACCTTTGCGTCGATACCAACTTGGTTAGCAGATAGACCAAGTCCCTTCAGTTCTCGACACTTTTCCCAGAGAGCATCAGCGAGTTCTTGTGCATTCTGAGTCTCGAAATCAAATTCAGTCGGAGTATCGCGCAGAATCGGATCACTAATTTTCAACAGTTCCATTATACCACCATTTCACTATAATTGTTTTTCTTCTCGAACTTAATCAAACTGCGGAACTTATCGAACAGTTGGTCGCCTTTGTGACTAATAACAAACGTATTCGTTTCTTCACCAAGAGTATCTAGTAGTGCCATTACGTAGTCAGTTCCGTTGTTATCCAGAGAACTGTCAAACACTTCGTCAAGAATCAACAAGTTAGTCGCAACGCTGTTCTTCATCTTAGCGATTGTGCGCCAAGTAAACAGCAGCGCCAGATCGATTCTCTGTTTCTCACCTTCACTGAACGATGCATAACTAAAGTCATCACGGTGACGAGACTTGATTGTCTCATCGAACTTCTCATCTAGATTAAACTGAACAAAGAAGTCCATAGCAGTTAGATATTTATTCACCAATTTATTGATAACTGGAAGGTATTGCCGAATAATCTTAGTCTTAATACCAGTGTCCTTGAGGAGAGTGGAGACAGCATCCATGTAATGCTTTTCTTCATTAAGATTCGCTTTCTCGGAATTCTGAGCAAGAACATCCTTCGCGAATGTCTTTAGTTTATCTTTCTCACCATCAATGTCTGCAGTCTTAGTAGCAATGTCATTCAGTTCTAGATTGAGTGCTTGAATTAATCTCTGTTGAACAATAATTTCATTGTTGTGAGTAATGATCTCTTTATTCAGTCCTGAAATTTGTTCGGAAAGAACATCATTCTCCGCGATAAGTTCTTCAAGTTTTGTAAATTCTTTCTGGAGTTTTTCCATTCCTGAAGATAGTTCTTGGATTTTCTCTTGTCTGGATGATACGATGGTCTCTTTATGATCATGAGCAATCCCTTGCCTACACGTCGGACACTCATCCGTGCCTTCATAGAACGCCACCTCCTTTTGAAGATCTCGGAGTTGAGTGGAAAACTTGGTTTTGAATTGATCGAGTTTCTTTTGTTTTGATGTAAGATCTCCGAGTGCTGCCGAGGCATCCTCATGCGTAATCTTTTCACCTTCAAGCGTAGCAACGAGACTCTGGAACTGGATGATTGCTCGTTCACCAAAGAAAATGCGTGATTGAATTTCATCTGATCGTTTCTCCTTGTTTGCTTCAAGAGTATCTACATATTCTTTCTGTAGAGTTGCTTTTTGCTTTAGAACCTCGAGACGACTATCTGCAGCAGTCAACTTATCCTTAATCTCAATGATTTTGTCTTTCAAGACAGTGTTCATCGTAGTGAAAATCTGAATATCAAGAATGTCTTCAATGATCTCTCGACGAGTGAACGCAGGAAGTTGCATAAATGGGGTAAAGGATGCACTTCCCAGAATAACAATCTGAGTGAACGACTTATAATTCATCTTGAGAATTGATTCTTCAAGATACTTCTGGTAGTCGCGAGCAGCAGCGTCTTGATTGATCAGTTCACCATCTACATGAATCTCAAACACATTTGGTTTGATTCCCCGCACAATCTTATATGATTTGCGACCAGTTTGAAACTCAATCTCTATCAGCATGTTCTTCTTGTTGATAGAGTTTACCAACTGCGGTTTGTTGATGTTACGAAACGGTTTATTGAAGAGAACAAAACAAAGCGCATCGAGCATAGTCGATTTACCACCACCATTCTCACCAATGATTAGTGTACTGGGAGAACGATTCAATTTAATTTCTGTAAACTGATTACCAGTCGACAGAAGATTCTTCCATCGAAGTGCTGCAAAATTTATCATACTGTAACGTTCTGTGCCTCAACATAGAGAGTCTGTAAAATAGACTTGATCCGAGTCTTTTCTAAATCAGTTGAGATAGTATCAACGAAATCTGAAAGAACAGTCATAGTATCCTCGACATTGAATTCTTCGTCGTCCATCGCTTCTGTTTCAAATTCAGAAAAGTCTTCAATAATTTTAAGTTCGAGAAGATTGCAGTCATATAGTTTGTCTACGAAACGATCAAACTTATAGAAGTCTGTTTTCTTTACGACAATCAACCGAACGCAAGTTCCAACAAATGCACTAAGATCAAGCAAACTGATATCGCCAACAGTGTCGTCATAATAGATTTTGTGAAATATTCTATTGGGGTTTTCATAAAATTCTATCTCATTAGTTTCCGTATCATAGATGTGATACCCTCGAGGATCGTTATAATCAGACCAAGTAAACTCATAAGTATTACCAAGATAAACAACGTTACCGATACGACTACGATGATGGAAGTGCCCACTACAAACAAGAGGAAACTTGCTGAAAAGTTTAGTATCCATTCCGTGGTCATTCGTATGCCCACGATACATTTGGAAACCAGCAAATTCAAAGTGCCCGAATACGGCTTGTGCATTTGAGGCATTAACAATCTCCATAGTTTGGTCATAGTTACCCGAACAAATCCAAGGAACTAGTAGTACGTTTTTACCGTCGACGATAATATTTTCTGCCTCGGAATATGTAATTACGTTTGGATATTCCCGCAGCAGCAGATCAAGTGCGTTTACTTCATTAGTGTTCTTGAAGAAGGTGTCGTGGTTTCCTGCGATCATATGAACATCGATACCAAGTTCAGTTGTTCGGTCGAAGAAATATTCCTTACACTTCTTCAGTGTATTAAAGTTGATGTACTTCCTACGATCAAAGACGTCACCCAGATGGATGATTGTCTTAATCTGTTCGCGCTCAAGATGAGGAAAGAAAACTTCTGTGTAGAATTTATTAAAGAAGTTGTCAAACGGAATTGAATCCGATCGTGCACCAAAGTGGGTGTCAGTGATTAGTGCGACTTTCATGCAGAGCGGATCGCCTTACGAATATCTGCATAAAATTCATCGAGGATTGCTCGCACCTTTGCCTTTTCAGAAGGTGTTGCACCACGAATGTCAAAATAGATGTTGGCATTTAGTGATGATTCACCTGCTTCTTCTTGCATGTCCGAAACTATGTCATTAGTTAGAAGTTGTGTATTAATTATCATAATAATCTCACTTAGCAGGGGTGGATGAGGCAGCAGGAGCCGTTTCATCAACCACATTCTGAATTACATCGACGGCTTCAACAGTAGGGGTTTCGCCATCAGCGGCAAGATGCACAAGGTTAATCCGTCCATCACACAGCATATAGTGTTGATCTACGCCAAGACGACTGGATTCGAGATAGATGCAACCTGAATTCTGACGAGTAACTTGGGATACATTTTCTTCGTGCTTTCCGACAATATAGAAAAGGAGAAGAAGTGGAATACCCAAACCAGCAGCGACTATAAGACTTGTGGTATTTTCAGAAACCCATTTAAAAAACTTACTCATATAAAACTCCTTACATTAATAATAGAACCACTATACCCTAAACTCGGTCAAGAGTCAAGGTTTTTTTCTTCTTTCTTATCAAAATATTTTGGTCGACGTTTTGGCATAGGATTCTTTGGGGGTTGATTCTCCATAGAACTATCATACGAATCATCGATTTGTTTACGAAGATAGTTGATAAACTCATTAGTATGCTCAGAACCATCTGCGTCTTCAGTAATGATGCTACTAACATCTAGATTCTGAATATAGCGATACTTGGTCGCCATATACTTCTTCTCTTTCTGGATTCTTCGTAGAAAAGCATAATATGTAATTTGAGTAAAGTAGGCAAAGGGATTTGAGGATTTAGCAGGATCAAAGTTGTCAACATAAGTAATGCAGTTCTCAATACCATCTAACACCATCTCTTCTCGATACGTGTAGTTGATAAAGTTTGCTTTATATGCGAGATGGTTTGCGATCTTAACAAAACACTCTCCGATATAGTTCGGAACTCGAGGTTTCGGTGTGCCGTTTTCTTTGGAAGCAATAACCTTTTCTCGATACGCCACTATGGCAGCAAGAAATTCTTTATTGTTTACGTAATGTACGTTAGTCTTTGACTTTACCATTGTAAATCCTCATTAATATAACTTTCATCATACCTCGAAAACACTGAAAAGTAAATAGTTTTTTTAAACTTTTTATTCAACAATTCTATTGACTAGTTGTCGTATTCGAGGTATAAAGACTATGTCGTCTATGAAATAAACCTTCTAGTTAAGTAGATTGTTCCTCTTTAGGTAGTCGGCGGCAGTGGCGACCCACTCTTCGATTTCCTCTTCATCTTCTTCGGGAGGATTTCCTCTCGTGTGTAGATACTTTTTATACTGAGATTCGATATCATCTTTAAGAGTGGCGACCAGTAGAACTGTATCACTCAAGATAACAAATTCAGTTTCTTGGCACACCGCCAACCATGGTTTAAAAAGAAATCCTTCAGCAACACCATTACCTGTTTGCACTTGATATGGAACGATAGAGACAGGATCTCGTATTTCAATCTCAAAAGAGTCAAACAAATCTTGTTGAGACTCAATATTTGTGGCGCACATAATCATATCGCCATCTCTCATTTTCAGTAGTTTGATATAATATTCAGTCATCAATCGCCAACCTTACAATTTTGTAGTTGAAACCTTCTTCATTATAAATTTTGATACGCTCGACCATATGATTCAGCGTATAATTTTTCTTTGATTTCCACGACAGATCATCACCAATATCAAAAAGATTGCATCGTTCTTTCTGATTTCCCTTTCTTAATCCGCGACCAATAGACTGGAGATTTCTAATGCGAGATTTAGATGGAGAAGCAAATACCACGTTATGGAGGTTACGTATATTTATTCCTGTGGAAAAGGTTCCGTATGAGGCAACAATAATTGCATCAGTTTCTTTTTCGGTAATGGCACGGATCTGTTCTCGTTGTGTAGTATCTGTTCCACCGTAAACGAAAAAAACTTTTCGAGCAGTTCCTGCTTTTTCTTTAATCATTTTATATAAAACATCACCATGTTTCTCTACAAACTGAAACAGAACTAGCGTGTTACCTTTTTGCGTAACTGAGAGATTACGAATAACCACGTTTCGTTTGTGGTTTCTTACCAACCAGTCCATTTCTTCTTGATATGTATGATTCTTAACTGCCTTTTTAGTTTCGTCTGTATAATCTAGAAGCAAACAGGTGATTTTTAAATCAGCAAGATCTTTATTGTCCATCAGTTCCTTAGTAGTAATTACCCTGTGAACCTTACCGAACAGACCCTCGAGAATTAACTTATGCGTTTTAGTTCCATCGAGAGTACCAGTGGTTCCAATGCGAAACTTAGTCTTGGTGCACTTATTGAAAATTGAGGTAAGAGACTTCGCCTTAAAAAGATGCGCTTCATCTCCGTAGATAACATCAAATTCATCGAAGAACTTTTTCGGCAACTTGTAGATAGACTGCCACGTTGAGATGACGATGTTTGATTGGTTTGACTTTTCAAAACCAGCATAAATTTTGGAGCAGTTATTTGCAACATGCCACGTAGGATCATTGTGCGAGTAATCAGCAAAGTCACCATACATCTGTTCAACCAACGATGTCGTGGGAACAATTACCAACTGCTTGCGATTAAATTTCTGGTGGTATCGCAGTAGTAGATAGATAATTAGAGATTTACCAGATGCGGTTGGGGAGAGCAGCAAAGTTCTGCCGATACGAATCGCATACTTGACAGCATCGATTTGATATTCTCGTGCCTGAATCGGATTGCCTTGCGAGGTAAGGTTCAGACTCTCGGCAAATTCTTCTAGGTATTCAATGTCAACTGGGTCACCAATCGGATCCATGTTGACATCCATTTCGTAATCAGATCTCGCAGCAAACTCTCTTAGATATGGAAGCAGACCAACGTAAAGTTCCTTGGTCCACATGTTAAACATTCGTGCTTTACCATCCCACATTTTTGCCTTGTAGGTTGGCATAAATCTGGCACCAGGAACGTCGAAAGTGAAGTAGTCGTTCAACTCGGAAGCAATCGACGGATCGCTTTCGATATTCAAGTAGACTTCATCTTTCTTGGTAACTGTTAAGTCGGGCACTACATCAATCCGTTAGTAAACTTTGTCCACTCAATGGCATTCTTGATTTCCCAACCACGACCATTTAGCGAACGGATAATCTGCTCTAGTTGATAGAGCATTGCTTTCATATATTCTACTTTGTCAATACAACGAATAACATCTTCGTCGCAGTTGACAATATCTTCGACTTCATTCTTCAGAGGTTTCAATCCCTGAAATTGATTCCATCCAAGTTCTTCTAGTTCTTCGCGAGTCATTTCACCGCGATAGTATTTAAACTTACTACGGCGAAGACGCAGGTAGTCTGCCTCGCATTTGCGAAGTTGTAATTTAGTATTGGTTAGGATGTTGAGATATTTTGCATGTAGTTCGGCGATTTGAATCGAAGACTTACCAAGATCCAACTCATTGATCTTAGCATCTTTTGTCCACATGTCTTGAATTTCAGATAGTTTCATATTACCTCACAAAGAATAATTTAATCAAAATATAATTTTATATTGTCTCAATTGTATAATATCTATATTTAAACGCAGCAACTCCTACAAGATACTCAACAGAACCACCAGCAATATCGAAATCTAGTGCCTCGAGACTGATAGGAAATAGATCATAATATGTAATCTTGACGTTTGGATTGTTGTCAGAATCCAGAATAAAGAAGTCAGCGTCTGAGAAGTTAGCAACTGCACCCAGTCGTTTCTCTGGAACTGCGGGGAATCTGTATGACTGCGACTTGTTCCAGTTTACATATTGGTCGTGGTTTTCTGGGAATGATAAACCTACCAACCATTTATATAGTTCTGTGTAATTTGCCATGTTTTCTTGAACAAGGAATCGAATAACAAGTTCGCCGAACTGTGGTTTCTCTCCTGGATTATACAATGCTGACAGTGGAGTTTCGGTTGTGGTAAATCCAATGCTAAACGATGGGATGTTTGCTGCTTGACAGAAATATGATACGTTTGGTAGTGTATGGATCTGGAACTTAAAACCATTTGGTTTCAGATAATCGAGATCGCTTGGTTGCGTATTGCTCCAAGATCCTTCAGTGATGTTTGTTGTTGTAGATACTACCATTGAATTCCTCCATTGCTGTATATTTATAATGAAAAAAGGGGAGAGCATTTCTGCTCCCCCCAGTTTCTGCAACCCTCTCTTCTGAGAAGAGGTATTGATTACATAAGGTTAGTAACCTTAACACGACGATAGTAGTGGTTGCGGTTAGCAGTGAACGTATCAGCGTCTGTGTCACCATTCGACTTAAGAACGAATGGGTTAGCAATCATGCCGTAACGAGTCTTGAAACCAATCTTAGGTTGGAAGGTGTTAGGGTCGATCGCACGAACCATTTGTAGTGGAACGTATGGGCAATAGAAGATACCAGCGTCATAAGCATTCGCACCCTTATAACCAACAACGTAGAACTGCGATGCAGCGCCAGCATTTGCTGAGTAAGGATCAACGTATACCTTGTAACGACCGTTAAGAACACCAGCAAAAGTATTGCCTGTATCATCAACATTCAGAGTTGGCGAACCAGAAAGTGCAGCACCAGTATCAAGCATACCTGCCATTGCAAGAGCAGCAGCAACGTCTGACGAACAGATAATGAAGTTACCCTTACCACGACGAGTGTCTTGAGCAATAACGTTCGCATCGCGTTCGATATTGAACAGAAGACCCTTGAAGCGTTCTACTGACCAACGACCGTTTGAGTCAACGTCAAGATCGAAAGTACCAGCAGTTGCTGTCGAAGCAGCACCAGGTTTGGCAACCTTGTAGATCGTACGGATAACTTCGCGGTTGATTTCAGCAAGAATTTCTTGCGAAAGGATATTCGAAAGTTCTGACTCAGCGTCAAGACCGTGAATTGCCTTGAGATCCTGTGCCAATTCAACAGTATATTCTGCCTTCAGTGCACGAGTCTTAGCAGTAACGGTTGTCTTCTCGATTGAGAATGCCATTTCGTTAAAGTCAGTTCCACCTGATTCGCCGAGTGCTTCAGCGTCAGCAGTAGCAATACCAGTACCTGTGGTGTAAGAACCATCAACTGGGTTTGAACCAGCGTGAGTTCCTGTACCCGAGAAGTCTGTATCTGCTTCGTTGAAGAGTGCTTCCGTACCCGTCTGGGTAGTGTATGCCGACTTCATTGCGAAGATAAGACCAACTGGTCCAGTCATTGGTTGAACGCCAGCAACGTCATATGCCATCAAGTTTGGCAGAGCACGACGAACGAGCGAGATTAGGATTGGATCGTAGTTATCGATGCCAGATCCAGTTGCGTTTGCAGGAGTTTCGAACAACGCAGTCTTTTCTTCTTGAAGAGCCTTTTGTTGGTTTTCGAGAACGACAGCAGTAACTGCACGCTTGTAGGAATCCTTAATTTGTCCCATGCCTTCATGGTTTAGGACAGGCTCCCACTTCTTTTGTAGAGATTCTGAAAGAAACATTTTTTTCTCCTTGTAGGGTTTTTTTATTTCAACTTATTATTTATATTAATTTAGATTTGGGATGCCATTCTGTCTAGTGCCTTTGAGTACTTCTCCATAAGAGGAGATGAATTATACTCAGTTGACTCATCTAGACCGTCAGTCATCTTTTCTTCCGTATTAGGTTGTGCTTTAGGGAAATAGTTTTCTCTAATGACATTCAACTTTTCTTCGAAAATTTCTGCGTTCTCGAATTCTACATCAGCGACAATACTTACAAACTTTTCAGCGTCGGTCTTTGCGAGGTTTTCGGTAACCGCGATTAGGACGCTTTCTCTTTGAAGTCTTGTATTTTCAGCATGCAGTTCTACATTTGCAGTCATAGTTTGGTCCACACGGGATTGAAGGTCTTCAATCTCGACTTGCATTTCACCAAGCACATCATATTTCTCTTCAGGAACTTCAATATAATGTTCCGAAAACAGATTCTTAAGTCCTGCAATAAACGATTCAGTGATGTCAGAACGGAGACCGTTCTCAACAGCGAGTTCGTTTTCAGCAATATACTGTTCAGCGACATAAGTTAGGTAAGAATCAACCTTTTCAACAAGTTCGGTCTTGAATTCTTCCATAAGGTCAGAAGCTTCTTCGATAAGTGCTTCTTCAAGTGCCGCTACCTTAACGTTTACAGACGCAGAAACCATTGCTTCAAACAGCGATGCTGCTTTACCACGGAATTCTTCTGACAGATTTTCGTTACCATCAAATAGAGTTGCGAGTTCTGCTGAAAAATCTTCTTCAAGATCATCTTCGCCTTCGTCTTCATCTTCCTGATTATCATCGTCTTCGATCAGATCATCATCTTCTGGTTCAAACTCTTCTTGATGAACGTTGCCCTTAGATGATGATTGATTAACAACCGATGCTGGGTCAGCAACAGTTTTGAAGTTTGGTGCATCACCTGGACCAGATGCAGATCCTGAAGACGCAGAAGTATCCTTAGCGTTTACAGCAACCTTTGCACCCTGATTTTCGTCAGCATCACCATCACGGTCTTGGTGTGGTGCGTCTGCCGAAGAACCTTGGCGTGGTTGAGTTTGATCGCCCGATGTTTTTGACACAGATGCCTTTGAGGTATCTTTACCGTTCGAGGCACCCATCTGATCATGTGAATCTTCAGTAATCGCTTGCTTTCCGGCAAGCAACTCTCTGATTTTTCTTTCTACAGTCATTTTTTTCTCCTAATTTTCGGAACTTAGTCTTTTATTTATAATAAAGAAACTTTAAATCTTAGCAAGTCTATTGAGGAAATTCTCAAATACTACCATTTTTGCTTCTTCGAGTTGCTTTTTGCTCGCCTTCTTAATGACTTTCTTTGCCATATCAGATGCTTGTTCAGTCCAAAGACCATCAACAATTACCCATTCTTTGTTTTCCATGATACCTCTTACGAATGCATCAGGAGCAGAAGGATCGGCAACAATATCTGCTGCGGTTGCAAGATGGAAATCGTCTTGAACGATTTGAATTCCATCTCTATTCTCTTTCAGAGTACCAAGTCCTCTTGAAGAAACACCAAGTTGACCACCTGATTCAATCAGACCACGAGCAATATTTCCCATGGGAGTATCAGTGATCTTCGCCTTACCCATCCAGTTATCACCATCTCGGCGAAGTTCGGTTACGATATGCGAAACACGATCAAGATTAATTGAAGGACCATCTGGGTGACCAAGTTCGCCGAATGCTCTCTTGTTCTCCACTGCTTCCTTCATATAACGCTCGACTTCTTTTTCCATAATCTCGGCAGGATACATACGTCCATTGCGATTCTTGAGATTTGATTGTAAGAAAACACCTTCAATGAAGAGGGATTTCTTACCGTCTTTTTCTTCAGTGATATAACGAACGTTGTCGTTTACTTCAGTAATTAATTTCATTATCCTAGATCTCCTTGGTTCTGATGTTGTTGCGAACCATATCCAGAAACCTTAGCAAGTTCTAAAATTACAGCACCAGTTCCAGATGAGAAGTCAACAACAATATCAGATCCGCTGTGTTCGTTGTCAGACCAACCCAAAAATTCCATCTTACCACTACCCGACAAATAATATAGAACTGTGCTATTACGAGTAATTGTTGCTGTAGTGTCTACTGCCAGTGCCCAATGCAAAGTACGAATGTTTACTAGAGGGGTTGCTTGTGTTTCACTAGTCTTCTTAAGGTCTGTTGCAAGTGCAATGGTAGCGGATCCCGTGCCACGCACTTTCACTACACCATGAACCTGTGTTAGTTTTAGAACCGCTTTAGTCGCCATTTGTTATTCCTTACTGGTATCTTGCTTTTTTCTGATTACGAAGAATCTTAAAATCGTGACCATCAACTTTACCATTTTTATTGGCGTCAATTTTATGTTGACTGCCCTTTAATGCTTCGTCAGTTTGCTCAGCATCTTCTGACATCTTAACTTCGCCACGGCGACGCTTCAATGCCATTGTTACGCCAGCAGCACGCTTCTTCAGAGTCTTTGTGTCTGATCCATCTTTGGACCAATCACCGCCACCCATCTTCATTCTATCAGCAATCGGTTTGCCTTGTGCGATAGCCTTGTTGTAATATGTGCGGACAGTTTCTCTTTTAAGTTCGTCAATCTGTTCCGCTTCTTCTTTGGTCATAACTTTATTTAAAAGTTTTGTGGAATCGTCGCCCATCTTCTTTGGACTAATCATCTTTCCTTTGCCACCAGGACCTGATCGAGCGGGATCGAATGCGGGTGTCTTTGGATCTTTGTCCATTTCAACAAGTTCCGCTTCTTCTACAAACAATGAAAGAGTTTCATCGATCTGTTCCAGTAATTGTTTAAACGTTTTCATCGTTTTCCTCTTCCGTTTCTAGATCTTCGCTCGAATTAAAAACAGCGGTTGCCATTTCTTCTCGACGAGCAGAAAGAATGTCTGCAAGTTTTAGATCGAATGCAGCGTTAAAATCATCACCCGCATCGACCATATTACCTGTTTCAATGTTATTTATTAAACTTTTAATTACTTCAGTATTATCCATTATTGTTGTCCTTCATCTGGTGGCGGTTGCATCGCAGGTTCTAACTGGACTGGGTCTGCCGAATTATCTAATTCAATTTGTGCAATATCGTCATCTGTTAGTTTAAGAATATGCTTTTGAATATATGCTTTACTATATAAAGTACCGATATAATTTGCTACTCCGTTGAGAATCTCAACACGAGATTGTATAATTTGCTGTTCTTTCGACTCAGTATAATATGCATCAGTAGCATACTTGTATTCAATATTATTTCTGATCAAATTCCAGTCTGCCTCAGTAATAACACCCTTGATAATTAACTGAGTCTTAAGAAGATCATCGAACAGAAGAGAAAAACGACGACGAAGTTTAGCAATAAACTTAGTAAACTTCCATTCGTCGCGGTTAATTTCAGCAGCACGACCAAAGTTTAGACCTGACTGCTGTTGCATTCTTGAAATTGGAACGTTCAATGCTTGAAATAGTTTCTTCTGGAAGTAGTCGATGTCTCCGATTTCACCGAGACTCTGACCACCTGGAAGAGTTTCAATCTGAGTACCACGTCCACCTTCACGGCGGGGCAACCAGAAGTCTTCAAGCATTGACATAAACTTTTTGTCATCGCGGATCTCGCCAGTATTACCATCATATACCAGTTTATTTCTATACTGGTCCATAATACCTTTAAGATATTGTTCCGCTTTTAACTTAGGGAGATTACCAACGTCAACATAAAATACGCGACGTTCTGGTGCTCTCGAAATTCTATAGATTACTGCAGCGTTTTCCATCATGCGCAACTGATTGGCGGGACGAATCGCTTTATGTAAATACGACAAAGCAATGTTCTTATCCTGATCACTCAGACCAGACGGAACATAGCAAATCGCATCACGAGTAACCTTCATTGTTGCAGCAGATCCAGGAGAAGCAGTATGTGCTTTATCTAGAACGATACCACGTTCATTGTAAACAAAGTATTCTTCGATCTTCTTGATGAACTCAACACCTGATTTTTCATCTTTTTCTTTAAAGATCTCGCGGACTTTTTTAATCTTACGAGGATCGATAAAGCGAATGTCGGTAATACCATTTTTAGGTTTTGCCGTATCAATTACTTTGTGGAAATAAATTCTACCATCAATATACCAACGACGATAATAGTCTTGCGCTCTAAGATTAAACTCTAAGAGATCCAGAATTGTTTCAAATTCTTGTTGAATCTTTTTCTTAATTGGGTCAGATAGTTTGACATTATCAAGATTGATTTCAACAGGACGTTCATCATCGAGGTTTGAAATAGAATCATTCACAATATCATCAATAGCAGAATCGACATCTGCCATAAAAGCAATGTCGCGATACTTTTTAATAAGTTCTGCCTCGGTGTTGGCGGTTCCTTCTAAGTCAAGGTAGGTGCCAAAATAACCACCTGCCTTTATGACATCAGAACCTCCATCGTCCGTCGGCGGCACAAACGATTTCTCCGTCGGTGCCGCCTTGGATTTCTCAACTTTATAACCAAAAATTTCCATAATTCAATTTACTTTTCAATATTACGCAGGAGTGGTATTAGAACGACCAGAAGTAGTGGTATAGTGTTGATACTGGAAGGTTACTGTGTACTCTTCAACCACGTCGTTCTGTCCATACTGGAGGGCGATTTCCGACATATTGATCGGGAATGCTGAAACCAATTTGTAGGTTTGAAGAACACCATCATTGCGATCGAGATGCTCGACCGACATGTCGACTTGATAATCGCGTGGTCTAATGAAACCAGTATTGTCAGCTAGAGCATTCATTCCATCCATCCATGTTTCAAATGGACGACGTAGTGAAAACTCTGTATCGTTTACAATAGTAATTGTGAATGGGTCGAAGATACGCTCACCAGCGAGTTTAATCTCACGACCACGATACTGAAGTAGGGTTGGGTTTACATTAGATGCAGGAACTGCAGCACCAGTAACCAACAGAGCGTATTCCTTGTTGGGAACATTAACATATGCAGGGAAACCCAGAATTACGCGGAATTGATTTGGTCTTGCACCACCAGCACCTAGTAACCCCTTAAATTTTGAAATATCCATATTAGATTCTCCTAATCTTTTTTTATTTATAGGGTTTAAGCGCCGACTTCTTCAAACGTAATTGAAGTTCTCGTAGCGATGAAATTCAGTTGGATGAAGTTGATCGATTTTGCTGGTTTGATAAAGATATCAGCAACGAATTCGTTACGGTCAATTATCTCACCAGTGTTGTTCGTATCATCACAAACTACTCGGAAGTCATAGATACCACGACGACCACGAACATCGCGGAGGAATGGTTCTACAATCGACTTGAACTGAGCGCGAGTGAACACGTCGTTGAATTCGAACAACTGATACTTAGCAGCAGTCGAAATTGCCTTTTCAAGAACGATAAACAGACGACGAACATTAATGCGATCAAACGCTGAAGGTTTCGCCAGCAATGTTTTGTCGCCATAAAGAACGATACCATTTCCTGGGAGATTAGCAACAGGATTGATACCATTCTTATAAAGTTCGTCACGTTCTGTTTGGTTTGGAGTCCAAAGAAGTTTAACAACGTTCTTAATCGCACCACGATTTAGACCAGCAGGTGAGAACCAAGGATCATTGGTATTGTCAGTACGAGCACAAAGACCTGCAATGTCAGCGTTTAAAGGAACATTTACATATACGTCATTGTAACGATCGTATTGACGCTTCCAACCAGAGTCAGCAACAACATACGAACTAAAACGAGTTAGAGTATCTACGAAGTAATCAATTACGTCTGCTGCTTCAGAACCAGCATTGTTCTTAACATCAGCGAGGGCAGGAGAAACAAACGTAACGCAATCTAGGCGACCCAGTGAAAGGGTATCAATCGCATGCTGACAAACAGAAGCAGAGTGACCACCAGTAATTACCAGAGAGATATCTACTTGTTCTTTATCAGCGAACAGTGAGTATCCTGCTTCAAGATCACCGTTGCAAGGATCATCATCAACACCACCTGTGAAGGTATCAGTGTGCTCACCCGAAGCAGTAATAGTATTATATTCACCAGCAGATGCAGCATCACCCCAGTCAAGATCTTCACCAGAGTTTGCTGGGTGCTTTGTCCACCAAGCATACTTTGATTGTGTATTAACTACGTTCTTGTAGTAGATCGATCCGCCATCGCTGCCTTTTGCATCAGAAGCAACTGACAAGTTGGCGAACTTCTCAAGAACTGTTCCTGCAGTTCCCGTGAACGCTCCAAGATTGTCGATTACAATTACGTGGACTTCATCAAAAGCCGCACCTTTGGCATCAGCATAGTCAGAAGTTCCTGGTGCTCCAGCGAAATTCGATGCATAATCCCATGTATCAAAACCAGAATGGTCACAGATTGAAACAATAAGACTGTTGCCTTTTGTTCCAGGATACTTTGCAGTAAATTCCATGGCCTCACCACCGTCGCTGAAACTGTCTTCGTAGACATCTCCGTTTGGAATATAGACTGCAGTCGCTCCGCATCCGACAGCGTTTCTTGCTGCTGTTCCACATGCGCGAACGAGTTTGAGATTGTTGGTGTATGCGAGGAAGTTTGCAGCAGAATAAAAGTCTACTGAGTTAGTTGAGGTTGGTCCACTAAACTTTTTTACAAGTTCGTTCTCGGATCCAATAGTAACGATTTCTTCCGCTGGTCCCCAATTGAAATTACCTACGAATGCGCCAATAGAAGTCGAAACTGCTGGGACAACATTAGTAAGGTCTTGTTCGGTAACTAGGACTCCAGGCGATAACTGAAAAGCCATGTTTTATTCTCCTTGTGTTAAAATGATCAGTTTCATCTTGTCTTTTATTTATAACTCGTGCATTTTGTGTTTATCAATACGAGGTATTGACTTTCCAATAATCACCCCCAGCAATAAACACTTCTTCTTCCGTTCCACTAACAATAATACCAAAGGGAGTAAGTTCGTCTTCAATCTGTCTCATTTGGGTGTCATATAACTTCTCACGAATATCTATATCTGTCAAGTCTTTAAAGTAAGTATTTGTGGTTAACCATCCGAACAGTACTAAGCACATTGCTAAGTCGTCATGATAACCTTCGTCTGCTTGATATGATCCTGCTTTTTCAATAAACGTTGATAATTCACTAATCGTATCAGCATCAAAAATTTGTAACTTCATTTCCTCTAGTAACGACTTAAACGTAAAACAACCCTGTCTCTTAACTTGCTTTGACATTCTGACACCAAAGGTAGTCGTTCTGCCAAAACCTGGAGACAGATATTGTTTGTTCGCATCTCGAGCAGTTGTAAGAATATTATCATATTCTAAGTCGCTATGTAAAATATCAGCGACTTGCTGCCCAATATCATTTACTTCAATCAATACATGTGCAGAATTATAATCTCTCGCAACCTTATTTATAATATTGGGAAATAGAAGTGGAGCGATCTTGTTATCACGATACTTTGCCACCATCTTATATGGAACAGATGTAACATCAATTACGACTGCAGTTGAATAGTCTCCGCCAATACCTCTGGCAGTATCAACAGTTATCGCATATGTTCTCTCTGGCATAGGTTCTTCAAAGATATCCAATCCATCTTTAGCATAGACTGGATCGATAGAACTCATATTCCCCAGAGTTTTCGCATTAATAAGTGTATTACTCGAACCGAGGAAATTACACATAACTTCCTGATTGAATTTAAGTTCGCCGAGCATTTTAAGTTGCTCTTCTGCCCATGCATCATCACGCCCAGGAATTTCGCTATATGGAATGAACATAGGTTCAAATCCATTGACACCTTTTTCTGCTTCGTTCCAGAATTTCCAGAAGTGATTGTAACCAAGAGGTGTCGATGTCAATAGAATCTTGGTGGTTTGACCAGCGGAAATTGTAGGATAAACCGAAGCAAAAAACTGTTCAGCAACGGTGTTTGGAATGATCGCTGCTTCGTCGATATACAACCAGTTAACCGACTTACCACGAATACCAGAGGCAGTCGTAGCAGCAGTAAATACCTTGGATCCGTTTTCTAATTCAACGTCACCCTTGTTCCATGTCTTTACACCTTGCTGCATCCACAGTGGTAAGTTTTCATACATACCTTGGTAGCGATTCATAACTTCGCGAGCAGCAGATGTTTTGTTGGCAAGGATAGCAACTGTTTTTGCTTCTTTATACAATGTATACCAGAGAATACATGCAGCAGCTGTAATAGTTTTACCCTGCTGACGACCTTCCATAAGAATCGCTTTACGATTATCTAGGATATGATGGACTTTGCGCTTCTGACAGTCATATAGTTTGAATGGAATCAAACCAAGATCGAGCGAAACGATCATGCAGTAATTTTCAATGAAGTAAATTGGATCGTCCTCGCACTTAGCGAGTTCTTCTAATTGTTCATGAGTAAAATTATGTTTATAACCAATCGGTTTTAAATTAATATTACCGTGATATGAGGATTCTTCTTCATTCATGATCAATGATCTTTGCTTTCTCTGCCTTTAATGCTTTGAGTAGATCGGAAGTACTACCAGAGAAAATAATATTGTTCTGAGTATCAATTTGCTGAGACTTCTTGTTGTCGTCTTGTAAAACTTTTTTCTTCTTCGCCTGTAGATCGAGTAGATCTTTAGCGGCATCACCCGTTGTTTTGATTAATTGACCGACAACTTCATATGCCCGAGGGCTGTCGCTGGCAAGAGCAACACCTAGCATTCCATCAAGTGCTTGTTGACTTTTGTCGATAAGATCGTTGATCTTCTTACGGGCAACTTGATAATCGTCTTCGATATCGTCGCCTGTTGGTATGTACGCACCAGGAACTTGAATTGGTGGAGCAGGTGGGATAACTACTGCGGTAGATGTTGGCGCAGACTGAGTCCCAAAAATCTCATCTAATTTTTCATAGTTATTCGAAGAACTCATCAAATGTCTCCACATAGTCCCACACACCAACTTCTGGTGTTACGTCGGATGGTGTTGTTGTCACTGTATATCTTTGTCCATTGTTGATATCAACCGTGTCATTTGCGTATGTATTCGCAATAGCAGTTCGAATGATACCTTGCAGTTCGACTGGACCGTAGAAATTTAATCCAAGTTTGAAATTCAAAGTCCAGATAACTGACTGTCTCTGAGCATAATCGCCTTCATATTGATCTTCATAATCGATTCCTTCCATCGTTATTTGCAAGTCACGTTTGATACCCATCTCTGGAACATCATTAATCGTAACACAAAAGTCTGGATTGAAGAATGGTAGAATCTGCTCAATAATTTGCAATCCATCATCTTGGTTCTTTGCGAAAACGTAAAGAGAAATCGACATGTCATATGGAGTGCTAGTAAACTGACTGCGTAACTTATTTGTATCGTCGCCAGCACCTACAGCAATGTTTTTTGTCAGTATGTTGATCTTGCGAGTTGGATTGTAATTGAGTCCAGTGATTTCAAACCCAATTCTTGGTAGTGTAATTGCTATGCTCGCAGGATCGATAGTAGGAACTGAGGCAATACGAGCAAGAAATTTTTGCTTAGTAGAATATGCTAACGGAACACGAAGACTCTGCGCAAATTCTCCCGCAGAGTTTTTGCGCTGAACAACAATGTTGTTGAAGATGGTACCAAAGGCAATAATCGCTTTACGAATATGCGAGTGATAGAAAAATTTACCAGCGAACATTAGTTCCTCACCAACACTTCGCCGAATGGATTGATAGACGTAAAGTCTATGATTCCATCATACGCAAGATTATCAAAGTCTTCATTATTTGCTAGAGGATCAATTTCGGTTACCGAATATCCTGCCAAGATTAGAGAATCACCAGAGTTTAGCAATAGATCATCGCCACCCTCAAGTAAGAACTGGTATGCATATTGATCTTGAGACTTATCATCGATAACATCGATTTCTGCATTCCCAGTAATAAATCTCTCAGAACTGTATTCAAAGACTTCGCATTTCAGTTTGAATATGTTAATCTTACCGAGTTGGTAGAACGGATTAAGAAAATCAACATACTTGATTTCAAAGAACGTCTTAGTTTTTGGAAAATAAAGTATGTCACCTTCTGACGGTCTTGTTGTCAGTTGCAGACTGTCAGCGTTATCCGCGACAGATTCTTCCCAACGTCTCTTAGAAACTACGAAGGTTGCTGATGCTCTAAACTCAAATCCGAACTTGGTGAACAGATCGCCTTCACCTTCAAATCCTTCTACGTTCTCTAGATACATTTCCAGAGGATAGAATTGACTGAAGTATGATAGCGGATCTTCGCCGAAAATTGGATCTTGGTTAGCAATTGTTCTTGGAAGATAGTAAACGTCATGTCCATAAATCTTAAGACTTTCAATGACAAGATCCTCCACCAAACGCTGTTCGTTTGTTGTTCCCGAGGTATTACCAGATTGAAAGTAAAAATTCGTTGGCATCTCTTATCCCGTATAGAAATCGACAGGAAGTTCTGACTTGAGTTGCATTTCGTTTTCGATTTGTTTAATCTCGTCGACTGCTTCGTCATAAACTTGCTGACCATTCAGAAGAACACCACCTGGAAGTTGGATTCCTCCAAACTTCTTCATGTTCTCACCCCATTGACGTTTGATCAATGCAGTGGTATACATCTTTAGGAACATGTCATTATAGACTTTAGTGTATTCTGCTGGATCTAGAATGCGATAACACTCAACGATAATGTAATCACCGACTTGGAATGTCTCTTTCCAGTTTACGTCGATATAAAGTTTATCTGTTTTTCTGTTAAATCTAATCGAACGCTGTCCAGGGAAAATCTGGTCATACATCTGTAGAGTTGTTTTAACTTGTGCATAGTAGATAAGGTCTGCTGCCAGAAGATTATACATGTCATTAAGTCTAAACTGATAGACCAAGTTAAACATGTTGTTTGGATTTTCCATACCATCGCTAGGAGCATTAAAATTAAACAACTTGATGATGCCAATTACTGCGTCTGGAATGGGAATATACTGGTTATCTAAATCACCAGCGGTATAAAACAGAGAAGATGCAAGCGTACGAGTAAAACCAGAATTAAGACCAGTTACAGGTTCGCTTACTAGGAATACTCCCGTTGTCACACCAACTGTGGCAGTCGTGCCATCTAATGAAATCAAATAACAAGACGCACCCGATGTTTCGCCGACGAGTTTTTCGCCGAGAGTAAACGAGGGAGAACTTAGTCCGCTAAATTTAAGAGTGTTGCCTGTAATTTGATGCTTAAGATAAGTTCTTTCGACACCATCGAAATGGTATTCTTGAAAATACTGCAATGCATCGTCAACCCGATCAGAAACTTGATCTTCGTCTACGTTAATTTCGATTACTGGGAATCCGAGTCTACGGAGAGAGTAATCAATTAGTCCTTGTCTAGATGAAATTGCCATATCTTGTCCTCTTTGGGACTATTTATAATGAACCCATGTCGTAAACTGAAGGATTTACGCCAGCGATATCACCTGAGTCGATTGTTCCAGGAATTGTAAAAAATTCTGGATTGTATCCACCAACTTCGATAATACTTCCGTCGGTTTTCTTTGAGTATAGTGTTCCGTCTGCTAAATTTACCGCAAGTTCTCCTACTGCAATTTGCCCCGCAGTGGGAACCGCACTAGCAGTTTCACTTCTTTTAAGTTGCATAATTGTTGACATTAGTTAAGCAGAGTCCCCGAAGAATCATAAATTGCAACACGAGCGATAGAATACCACTGCGTAGATGATGATGCCATCAATTCAATTGAACCGTTTGAAGCAACAGAAATACCAGCATTAATCAATCCAGCATCGATATATGCCGAAGTCGCAGGATAGATCGTGAGAGTGCTTGCGCCTTTATTGACAATTACGATTCTACGACCAGCGGTGGCAGTTGGAAGTCTAACTCCAGTAGATGCAGCAACTGTAGTAACTACGTTATAATCTACGGTTAGAGCAGTAGCACCCGCTTGAGTTGAACCTGCAGCAGAAACAGCGTTGTTATTATCTACAACCGCACCATTCAGTGCTGGTGTTGTTAATGTTTTATTGGTAAAAGTTTCTGTACCAGCAAGAGTTGCTAGAGTACCAGTAGTTGGTAATGTTACATTAGTTGCAGCGGTGGCAGTTAGAGTTGTACTAAACGCACCAGAAGTTGCTAGGGTAGAACCTTCAACCAGTGTTAGAGTAGAACCAGTTGCTGGTGCAGTAAGAGTAACTTTATTGACTGTTGTGGCAGTTGCAGCACCAATAGTTGGTGTAACTAATGTCGGACTGGTTGCAAAAACCGCAGCACCGCTACCAGTTTCATCAGTTAAGGCTGCTAGGAGTTGAGCAGAAGTAAACGAACCAAGCACCGCTGCGTTACCAACTGATGTAATATGACCAGTTAAGTTCGCATTAGTTGTTACATTACCAGCAGTAAGACCTGCTGCTGTACCAGTTACATTGGTCATTACACCCGAAGCAGGAGTACCTAATGCTGGTGTCGTTAGTGTTGGACTAGTAAGTGTCTTGTTAGTTAGAGTCTGGGTTGATGTAGTACCAACAACTGGAATATAGTTAGTTCCGTCTACTGTAAATTCCCAAACATCGGAAGACTCATTCCATTGAAGAGCAACGTTAGTGGAAGTACCACGTTCTACTTCAATACCTGCATTTTGTGTTGGAGTTCCTGCCTCATTACTATTTAAAGTAATAACATTATCAGCAAGATTAATTGTTTCGGTATTAACAGTAGTTGTGGTTCCAGAAACCGTAAGATCGCCTGCAACAGTCAGGGAATTATTAACAGTAGTTGTTCCAGTGGCAGCACCAATAGAAAGAGTAGTCGCTGCCTTGGCGAAGTTTACTGTTGTAGCAGTTGTATTGATAAGATCAAACGAAGAGCTTGGTGTAGTTAAAGATGTTGTAATTGCAGGACTAGTGCCGAATACAGCAGCACCAGATCCAGTTTCATCTGTTAGTGCCGTGGCTAGTTGAGAAGAAGTGAATGATCCAAGAACAGCAGCGTTACCAACCGATGTAACATGTCCAGTTAAATTGGCATTTGTCGTTACATTGCTTGCCGTAAATGCGGTTGCAGTTCCTGTAATATTTGTGCCTACCAAGGCACTAGGAGTACCCAATGCAGGAGTAATTAATGTCGGACTATTGGCAAATACTAACGAACCGCTACCTGTTTCGTCACTAATTACACCAAGAAGTTCGCTTGATGTAGTGGCAGCAAATGCACTTAGGTTATTTGCTGTATAAGCAACTGTACCGCCAGTACCAAACGCAACAGAAGAAGCATCAGTACCAGTGAGCGTTAATGTATTACTTGCGGTTAATGTCTTTCCATCAGCAACAGTTAATGTAGAACCAGTTGCAGGAGCGGTAAATGTTACTTTATTAACGGTAGTAGCACTTGCCACGCCAAGATTTGGTGTTACAAACGTTGGACTTGTAGTGAACGCAACCGTGCTACTACCACTTTCGTCAGTAAGAGCAGCTGCAAGGTTAGCACTAGAAGGTGTTGCCAAAAATGTGGCGACATTAGTACCAAGACCAGATACACCCGTAGAAATTGGGAGACCAGTTGCATTAGTTAGAACACCAGATGCTGGAGTACCTAATGCGGGAGTGGTTAGAGTTGGACTGGTAAGTGTTTTGTTAGTTAGAGTCTGAGTTGCTGCTAAAGATACGAGTTCGAATCCTCCTACAGTCGTGCCATCATGAACTACTACAGTATCTTTTGTTGTATTGACGGTAACTTCGCCCTCGGCACCAGTAAAGGTTGAGTGCTGGACCGTAGTTCCTCTTCTAAGTTGTAAAATCGTTGCCATTTGTTTCTCCTGAATTCATTCTATTTAGGTGTATGTTCCACCATTAATAATGGCACCATCATCTAAGTTTGACAACGAGGTTTTCAAAACTTTATGTCCACCTGCAGTAGACCCATCGTGAACTCTCAATGACCAGTCAGTGGTGTCTACGGTAACTTCCGCCGCTGAACCAGTAAAGGTTGTGTGTTGATTAGAAGTACCCCTTCTCAGTTTAACTCTTGCTGCCATTATGCGATGCTCCCATAATCAACTGCGTTATATGCTGCTACTTCATCAGTAATCAATCCATAGTCAAGATCGGTCATCTGATTAAGGCGAACAATTGCGGTTCCAGGTGTAGTATCTGTATCAACGTAGAAGTCACTAAAGGCAGTATCGGAAAATGCAATTGTGCCTACCGAAGTAGTTCCAGCGCCACCATCAACTCCAACACCACCGATAGAAACGATGGTTCCGTCGGTTTTCTTAGAAAATATCTTTTTGTCAGTCAGATTGACTGCGAGTTCGCCAATTGCAAGTTGTCCTGAAGTTGGAACTGCACTAGCAGTCTCACTTCTTTTTATCTGTACTACTGTTGCTGTTGCTGGTGCTGTCATCTACATCCTCGTTTTCTGCGATAGAATAGTCTTCAGATGTCCCAAACTCTAGATTACCTTCCAATCCAACATAATTACCATTTGGTTTTGGTTGATTTGCTTCGTGCTCTAGAATTTCAACTTTCTGTGTCAATCCTACATTAGTTTCATTTGCCAGTGTAAGTTGAGTGCTTAACATAATATTATCCAATGTTAATGCTTTCAGTCGTTCTGCTAGATTAGCAATATACGAATTGATAAATTTAGTTTGATCCATAATATTCTCCACGAAAAGATTGGGGTGGGATAATTCCCACCCCATTTCAGTTATTTATTAGTAAGTTCCACCGTCAATATTTCCGAACGAAGGAGCAACACCTGATCCACCAGATAGAAGTGCTTGACCAGCAGTTCCAACAGCAGTTGCTTGGATTGCAGAAGTTCCGCTACCGAATAGTACACCGTTAGCAGTTAGAGTACCGACACCAGTACCACCGTCCGCAACCGCGATTGCAGAAGTAAGTGACGAAACCGTACCACCAGAGATGTTAGCAACGAGGTCAGCAACTGTATAACCAGTTCCTGCAGTGTTAACAGTTGTAGTTGGCGCTGTTTGTAGACCCTTGAAGAGTCTCCACTTACCGTCCGAAGCATCACGGAACAGACCAGCATAAAGGTCTTGAGTTCCTGTAGTGTCATAGAGACCATAGAGACCAAGGTCAACTGCGTCTGTAGAACCGTTGTTATTACCAACGAAAACCAGAGGATCGGTAACCGACAGAGTTGTTGAGTTTACAGTAGTCGTAGTACCAGAAACCGTAAGGTCGCCAGCAACAGTAACGTTTGCACCCGAAAGTGAAATCGCAACAGTACCGTCTGATGCCTTAATGTCGTTTCCGCCGATCTTAAGATCGCCAGCAACAGTAACGTCAGAACCCGACAGTGTCAGAGCAGTTGCAGAAGATGACTTAATGTCGTTTCCTGTGACTGTTAGGTCGCCAGCAACGGCAACGTCTGCACCCGAAAGAGTGATAGAAGTTGTTCCGCCATTTGCTTTAATGTCGTTACCGCCAACTGTAAGGTCACCAACAAGGGTAACATCGTCAGTAAGAGCAACGGTAACAGCAGAAGTTTCTGAACCTGAACCCGTGATACCAATTTGGTTTGCAGTTCCAGCAACAGTAGCAACATAGTTACCAGTTGTGTCGGTTCCAAGAGCAACTGAGTTGGCAGCAATCGAAACAACGCCACCTTCAGTTACTGAAATGTCGCCTGAAAGACCAGCATAGATGTAATCACCGATATTTTCAGCAGTTACTTTACGGTTTGCAGTCGCAGATGCATCATAAACGAGGAATTCGTCTGCATCAGCAAGAGTAGTTACTTCAGTTGTTCCAGTAATATCAGCAACGATACCTACTGAATTGTCTGAAATCGTTGTCTTGATACCAGCAGTACCAGCAAAAGTCAGAGTTCCACCAGTCGAGAAGGAATCCGTATTTGGAGTTCCTTGGTTGTCGCTAATAGTGAACGTACCTGATGGAATTGCTGCCCATGAAGTAACGCCTGAACCGTCTGTTTTCAGATACTGGTCGGCATCGCCATCGTTGACAGGAAGAGTAAGTGTGTAATCAGCAGCAAGTGTATCTGGCGCCTTTACAGTTACTTTGTTGGAACCATTGTTTGTTCCTTCAGCAAAAGTTGCTTTGCCACCAACTGTTGTTGTTGCATCGATAAGACGAGCATCAATCTTGTCTGTGAAATACTTACCACCGACAGCATGAATTGCGGCAGATGCGCCTTCAACAGATTCGATGTATAGTTTTGCACCAACGCCATTATTGCTGGCGTCTTCGGCATATGCCATTTCGCCTTCTAGGAGAGCAGCCGTGGTTGGAGCGGTAGATCCAGAACTTCTTTTAATTTGAATAATTGTAGACATATTGTCAGTTTCCTTTTTTGGTTGTTTTTAGTGTTTAAAATGTTCCGCCGTCTATAATACCCAAATTCAAATCCAAGGCAGGATCTACTGCTTCCCACTTGTTAGTGGCATCATTATATGCTAGGGTCCATCCATCCTGTACTGCGTCCGTATCAACATCACTTAGCGTTTCTAGTGTGACGGTTTTCTTACTAACTATACTTGTATTTATAGTATTCGAAAGTCCTACTGTTACTTTAGGTGTAGATTTATTACCAACTGAGACGTTTATTGTCATCTTGTCACCTCTGGGTTTATTACAACAATTCCTTCTAGAACGCGAATTGTTTCTTCATCGCTTTCAATTTCAATATCATACACATATCGACCAGATTTAATTGCAGTTGTTTGATCTGCAGTCAACGAAATTGTTAGGATTCCATCTACAGGAGTTGTCTTTTCTGTTGTAAAATTTATCGCGGTAGCACTTTGGTATGACTTACGCATCTGTGATGTAACAGTATAATCTGTTAAATCCTTGCCGTCGCCATATTGATCTGACACAGTTATCGCTAAAGAAAACGTGGTTCCTTGATCAATATACAGATTTTGAATTGCAGCCATGGAGAACCCTTATAAATTATTCTATATTATTTATAAAACCGAGAACGTTATGAAAACAATAGTGACACTTAAATATGGCACAAAATATTCATCCGACGATGTAAATAAAATCGTTGAAGCGACTGGTCGTAAGTACATCTATTTATGCTTCACAGATGATCCAACTGGACTTGATCCTATTATTATTTCTTGTCCTCTACCAGATGACATCGAGGGTCACTGGTATAAAGTTTGGTTGTTCAGTCAAGATTTGGGCGATGTTCTTTACCTAGATCTGGATATTCGTATTCAAAAAAATATTGATCATTTGTGGAAATACCTTGACAAAGTTCCAACAATAGTGTATACTTACTGGAAGAATAAAGAATTCCCAGATTATGTTGGCGAAACCCATGACATGCGTTACTTGAGCAATTACAACTCAAGTGTTATGATGTGGAAAGATGGAACTGCCAAACATATATGGGATCACTTCAACACCAACCCTGAGTATTTTATGTTAAAATATTTCGGAGATGATAGGTTTTTATGGCATGAAGATTTTAGATTCAATTACTTTCCATCAAGTGATGTTTACTCCTTTGTATATGGAGCAGATTATTATGGCGGCGATAATGATTCATTTGTGTATCGCCCAGAATTTACAATAGCATTGTTAAATGGATTAGATCAGTTTCCTGGAGCAGATAAAAAGTATGATGAACTTCGTATGCATTAAGTGGGGTGATAAGTACCCCGCGAAATATGTGAACAATTTATATAATATGGTGAGAAAGAATTTTGCTCGGAACCCAACTTCCTACACATTCACTTGCTTTACAGATGACGCCGAGGATGTTGATTGTGATACTGCGCCCATTCCAGACGATGGTATTCTACACCCAAAATATTGGTTTGGGAAAGAAACTTTCTGCTTTGACCGAGCAAAGTTCTTAGTATTTAATTCACACAACTGGCTTGGTTATACTGGGAACTGGTGTTACTTTGACCTTGATGTGGTAATACAAGAGGATATAACAGAGGTAATTAACTTATCCGAAAAACCAAGAATAATTAACTGTCGGTGGCAACCTCCTCAACAAAAACACGATAGATTGTTTATAGACATTAGAGGAACTTTCTATAATTCGAGCATGATGTTATGGCCTAATATTTCTTGTGAGCACATCTACAAAGATGTTATGCAGAATTCTGAATCTGTTTTCAAAACGTTTTTTAAAGGAAGTGATAATTACCATTACTGGAGACAGAGGGATTTCTGGAATGATATTCCAGGTGGATGGATCTATTCGTGGAATCGTGGTAAACATCATCCCAACGATGTCGAACGTTTTAAGTTTCGTAAAGATGCCAAGATCTGCCTATTTAATACTGACAACGTTCCACATCCATCAGCAAAAGAACAGATCGAATTATCTGAATGCCAACATGAAGACATTATTAGATTGTGGAATTGCTGATGAGAGTTAATTATGTCTGTTGTAAATGGGGAACAAAGTATTCCACTGAGTTTGTTAACCGTCTTTATCGGATGGCAAAGAAGCACACACCAGATAACTTTGAGTTTCATTTCTATTGCTATACGGATAACAGTGAGGGATTTGAAGACGAGATTAAAGTAATCGACTTCCCAGATATCCCTGACATCCATCCGAAATACTGGTTTGGATCTGAGGATTTTAAATACGGTATGGCACGTTGTTGGGACAGACCAAAGACGTTTATCTTCAATACACACAATTTCGCAGACGATAAACCTACTGGAAGATTTGTCTTTTTCGACCTTGATGTTATCATACAAAATGATTTATCACCAATCATCACATATGATTTAGAGAATCCTACCAAGTTACGTTCGTGGTGGCAAGATCCACGACCGATGAAGTCTCGTAACTTCAAACTCTCTCATGGTGCATATACCAATGGTAGTTGTATGGTGTGGTCAGATGATCAGACGGAGTGTATCTGGCAGGACGTTTTAGAAAATCAAGAGCGCATTTGGTTTACATTTACAGACGGAACAGATAACTATCACAGTTGGCGATGGGGAGATTTCAGCAATACACCTCTGTGGAAACATTTCCCAAGCACCTTTGCATATTCATATAACAGAGGCAGAGATTGGGCACAGTGCGATTTGCAAGTAGGCATATATAGAAAGGATTGTATCCTTTGTGTGTTTAATGTTGACTTGCTACCGTTTCAGGATAACAGCAGAGGTAAAGTGAAACAGGAGTCACTAGTTGATCCTGATCTTTTAGAGCATTGGAGTGTTTGATGATTAACATTTACACGGTGAAGTGGGGATTTAAGTATGAACCAGAACACGTTAATCGTGTGTTCGAACAATGTAAAAAACATATTACATCAGAATTTAAATTTTTTTGCCTTACAGAACATTCTGGTAGACTTAACCCAGAGATTAATGTTATACCATTACCCGAAGATAACTACTACGAGAAATGGTGGAACAAATTATACTTGTTCGATAAACAAGTTGTTCAGCAACAGGGTGAGAAATTATTTCTAGATCTAGATATTGAGATTCAAAATAATATCGATTGTATTGTAGATAATGATCCAGAAGATGGTTTAACTTTTATTCGAACCCACTGGCACAATATCAAAAAAATGAAAACAGATACCAAAGACATTCCACATAAATACACGGATTTAAATTCCAGTGTTCTAAGGTGGAATGATAAACTAGATGTCAATAAAATTACAAAGTTTGTCAAAGATTATCCTGACCAGATGTTTTATTATTATCGTGGTCTTGACAATATGTTTGGTCATCAAAGAGAACGTCTTCTAAAGATCAACTATTTCCCAGATGGTTGGGTGTATAGTTATAACTATGGATATATGTGGCCGATTGATACCAAAGAACAAGTTATCCGACTCGAACCACTAATTTGCTTATATGATTCTATGGAAAGACCACAAGATGTTAAACTATAATTACTTAAACAACTATCGAAATTGGGGTGAAGGGCTTGATAAGATCGCCCACGAGATGCCTTGGAAACATGAGGATTTTCGGAAATCTCTCAATCCAAATACAATGGACGCATCGATTTGGTTGGTTGAAAATCTACAGAGACTTACTGGAGTTCCCAAGAAGTTGGATATTACCATTTTAAATTCTTGGTTAGGATTTCCACTTGTTCCATTGCTCTGCGAAAATCTACATATACAGAAAATTAACTTGATTGATATTGATAACGACGCACTAGAACTTTCTAAAGTGTTCAATCGATATTATTCATCATCAGGTATTGAACTCAATCATCTAAACTGGGATGTTCCATTTGCATACCATGATATTAATGCAATAGAAACCGATGTGGTGATTTCTATCTGCTGCGAAACAATGTATCCTCTGAAGAATATGACTACAGCAAATCCTGATTGTATTTTTGCGTGTCAATCGTCAAATGTTTTTAAAGAGATGTATGGAATAAATTGCGTTCCAACAATTGAAGAGCATATTGAGAATGTTGGAGTTACTGATGTTTTTTATCAGGGTTCAATTAAACAATCATACTATAGTTGGGATGGTAAGGTTGAGTTTGATCGCTTCATGGTAATAGGATCTAAGTAAATGATGTTCGGTAAAAATACAGATATTGTCAAATTGACTGCTAACTGGATCCCAGAAAATTCTCTGGGAGCAGAGATCGGAGTTTGGCGAGGAAGATCTTCACAAGTTTTGTTAACAAAGGCAAAACATCTCCACATGATTGATCCGTGGGATATTTCTGTTTATGAAAATACTACCGATTGGTTGAACTTGGGTTACGAAGGAATTCTACAAAGATACTCTGAGATCGTCGGATCTAATAATCCAGCAGACTTCCAAGCATTTTACGACAAACTATACAACCTTATTTGTAAAGAATTCGCAGAACTGCCTGTAACTATTCATCGCATGAAGTCAAGTGACTGGTTCGCAGCATATACAGGAGAGAAATTAGATTGGATCTACATTGATGGCGACCACAGTTATGAGGGTGTGATGGCAGATTTAATCGCTAGTCTTGATGTTGTTAAAGAAAATGGTATAATTTTCTTGGATGATTTTTCAAAACAAAATCATATGCATCCTGGAGTCAGAGCAGCAGTTATAGATTTTTGCCAAGAACGAAAATTAAACTACGCCAGATTATATGACAATCAATGCATAATAGAATTGGGAGCAAATTGATATGGGTAGAGCAAGAGTAGTTGCACCACCACCACAAGATTATACACCCGAACCATTAGTATCACTACCAGAAGAAGTTGTTGTGGAAGAGTGGATAGATGGTAGTATGGAAGAAGAAATTGTTGCGGTGGAAATAATTGAACCTTCTCAAGAAGAACGTGAGAGAGAAAAACATGCGCAAGAGATTTATGAAGAATTACAGAAACAAAAAAACATTGCCGAAGAAGAAGCACAGGCAGCAGTAGAAATACTTGCTAAAGCAAAAGAGATTTTAGAAAATCCTCCTGTTAAAATCGAAACTGTAGTAGAAACAGTTACAGAAACCGTTCATGTTACAGATCCAAAATTGGTTAAAGAATTACAAACTCTCAAAGAGGCAAATGAAAGACTTACTCGAGAAAAAGAAGCAGCAGAAAAAGCAAGAGATGAAATAATTGTTGCTGCCAGAAGCAAGGTAACTGAACAACGCATCAATCAACATGTCACTCAACTTGATATGAAACAAAAAACTCCTTCTTTGATGAGTAAATTAAAAGGATTTTTAAAATCGCGTAGAATTAAATCTGCAACTACTGTCGGAATTCAAAACTATGAAACTGCAATTCTCGAGCGAGCAAGAATTGCAGTTCCTAAGATGCTAGATGATATGGAAAATATGCACGAGCAGTTGACTATTTTAGAAGATCTGCTCGTCAAATATAATGAAGTTAAAAGCACTCAATCAAAGTGAGATGCATCTTCGCCTGTAATATCTTCGATCATAGACCGCCAGATTTCCAGATGCGGAACAACATATCCAAGAGTTAATCTCTTAGAAGTATTAGCACAGCAGTGATATAAAATTTTATCGGGAGTGTCGAGATGACCACCGAAATACCCAACCTTACATGACCACCCCTTCGGATCCATCAATGTCACAACTTCTTTAGTAATTGGGTCAAGGTATCTGAAGAACCCAGCATCTTCTTCGCTGTTATATGTCAGTAGAATATTATATCCTGCAGCATTCCAGTTGTTGTGCCATCCCATAAACCCGTTTTCAGGATAGTATGTGAACACTGCATTATTTTTTGCACCAAGATAATGCATCAATTCTGTATTGGTTTTTTGTTGCTTGTGACTATAGTTAAGAGGGAACCATGGTTGACCATGTGCCTGATTTTGGTCAGTGCACCATGCAACTTCAGGGAATCCAACGTGGGATTTTCCCTTACTGATAACATGTTTCATATATTGTTCGTCGGTTGACGTAATATGATTAAGTCCACCCTGACGTTGTCTCTGCATATCAGAAGGTCCAAGAATTAGATCCTGATCTGTTTGTTCGAAAAACCATTCAGTATATGGATCTAGAATATCTGTAAGATCTTTAGATATAGAACTGGTAAATTGAATCATTTGTAGAATCCTTAGTCCACCAAACTGGGTGGGATTGTGTAATGATAGATAACTCTCGGTTGCCCCTGGAGTTCTTCCTCTTTGTATCCGGAAACAAAGTTCCACCGAGCATCTGGGTCTGGGAATCTACCCGTCTTGACACCAAAGTCAAACAGGTTCAATAACCTCCACATTGTAAACGTATCCCATTCCAATGCACCAGCAGGATAATGTTTGCGATCCCAGTCAGGTTTATTTTGTGCCCAGTATTCATCATACCATGCACGCATCATCTTTAGAGTTTGAGGATTGTTGCGATATACAAAAAGACCACAGTGTTCAGTCATCTCTTCAGTTTCAGACAACTTAGTCAACGCTGCATTATATGGGCGATTCGCTGTAAAGATTACGTCGATGTCTTTCGGGATCTGATCAAAGATCTTCTGAATATCTTCATGTTCGACTTCAGTATCACAGTCCATATAAACTGTTAGATCATATGGTGTCTGGTCGAGTGCCCACAACTTAGCACGTTTGTCCCGAGGAACATTCTCGGTTACTACGTTGTCGAAAATCTCATAGTCATCTGGTTGCACCCATTCTTCGTGTGTAAAGAATGTGATATGAGCATCAGGATAATAATCTTTTAATGAGATTGCGGAGTTTCTTGCTGCTCTATAATAACCTTTACGGCGAGTGGCAACATAAAGAAATCCATTATTCGGCATTCGTTTCTTCCTGCATCAACAGCATAACTGTATAGGCAGTAACTTCCATAAAAGTCTTAGACTTACGAATCTTGGATTTTAGATCGCGATTTTTAGAGTTCTTAACAACATCAATCTCAAAGGCATCCAACTTGGCAGCGAACAGTTGTTCCTGTTGCATGCGAGTCTTGTCAACCTTCTGACGTTCAAGATTCTGTTTAATCTGGTTGTTGCGTTCTTCCAGACGACGATTTGTATTAGCATCGATTTGCTCGACACTATAACCACGCAGGATTTCTTCGTAGTCGCGATTGTTACCATCGTTCATAATAGATGCAGTAACACGCTTATTGGTATCGGGATAGAAAAACTCAGCAATGATATGCTGTTTTTCTTTATTTGCCCAATAAGGATTTTCGATCTTGCGTGAGACTACAGGTGAGGTGGTATTAATCAATTCAATTCTCCATTAGAAATAATATTCATAGTGCTAGTATATATAAAACTTACACATAAGTCAATAGATTTATACAGTTCTTACCCACAAATAAACGGTCGAGATAGTATCTTTTGTCGCCTGAACAGTCGCACCAGAATAGTTACCTGAGAACGTCTGGGAGTAAGTTCCACTATAGTTTCCAGTATAAGTTGCAGTACCAACGTAGGAACCAACATAGTTACCAGAGAACGTTCCCAGATAGTTTCCAGTATAGGTCGCTGTTCCTACATAGTTTCCAGTGAAGTTGCCAGCATAAGTCCCGCTATAGTTTCCAGTATAAGTTGCTGGACCCACGTAGTTACCAGTGAAGTTACCAGTGTAATTTCCAGTGTACGTTCCAGAATAAGTTGCTGGACCTACGTAGTTGCCAGTGAAGTTGCCAGTGAAGTTGCCAGCATAAGTCCCGCTATAGTTTCCAGTATAGGTTGCTGGACCCACGTAGTTACCAGTGAAGTTACCAGTGTAATTTCCAGTGTACG
>Ga0114969_10000463_pt1 | contig 35078 bp, 24 predicted proteins | sample M_130807_MF_Meta_FD_87316 | JGI IMG/M metagenome (GOLD analysis project Ga0114969, IMG submission 87316) | Freshwater microbial communities from Lake Montjoie, Canada to study carbon cycling - M_130807_MF_MetaG | ecosystem: Environmental > Aquatic > Freshwater > Lake | place: Lake Montjoie...
ATCATCTCCGCATTACGAATAACTGGAACCATTAACCCTTTGGGTGCAGAAACAGCAATTGCTATATCCATAAAATCATTGTAAACGATTTCATCACCATCAATTTGTGCATTTACAGTTGGAAAAACTTTTAATGCCTCGCAAACAGCTTTTGTAAAGAAGCTCATGAAACCTAAATTCACTCCATGCTTCTCTTTAAAAACATCTTTATATTGTTTACGAATATTCATAATCTCACTCATGTCAACTTCGTTAAACGTAGTTAGCATTGCAGTTGATTGCTTTACAGATAATAAACGTTGCGCAACTTTTTTGCGAAGCATGGTCATCTTTTCACGATGCTGCTCACGAGATCCGTAAACTTTAGCTTGTATAATAGTTGGCGGTGATGCTACTTTATTCGTGATTGATTCCAGCACATCCCCCTTGGTAATCCGTCCGTCTTTCCCTGTAGCATTTACTTGTGCCGTTACTATTCCATTTTCATCCATAAGCTTCTTAGCAGCTATTGATGGAACATCTTTTGCATAAGTTGAAACGGTATTATTAACTATAGTTGACTTTGCATTTTCATTGGCTTTTGTTTCAACTTTAGTAACAGGAACCCCCTTCTTTATTGGTACAGCTGCGTTTGTATCGATGGATGCAACAACAGTTCCTACAGCAATTGTCTCACCTTCTTTCACAAGAATTTTTAAAACTCCATCAGCTTCCGCAGATAATGTTAAGGTTGCTTTGTCAGAATCAATCTCTGCAATCTCTTCGTCTTTCTCCACATAATCGCCATCTTTTTTAATCCAACGCGCAATCTGTACTTCAACTATTGATTCTCCTGGAGAGGGTACTTTTATATCAACTGCCATAATTTTAATATTTATATTCGGTAAAATGTTAATCTAATCCTTTTTAATTTTCTACTACTGTTTTTGCAAATGCTTGATTAATTATTGCTAATTGTTCTTTGTCGTGTTGTTTATGCGAACCAGTTGCAGTACTTGCGCTTTCTTGTCGTGATATTACATTTAACTTAAACTCCTTCGCAATCCGCATTAAATAAGACCATGCTCCCATGTTTTCAGGTTCTTCCTGAACCCATAAGAATTCATCAGCATTCTTATATTTTGAAACAATTTCACGAACCTGTTTATATGGAAAAGGATACAATTGCTCAATACGTACAATTGCTATATCATTCGTTTTTTCTAGCTCTTTCCTTTCTAACAACTCGTAATAAATTTTTCCAGTACAGAAAATAATTCTTGTTACCTCCTTAGCCTTTGCTGAAGAATCATCAATTACTTCTACGAAACCTCCAACTGTAAATTCATCTATTGTTGATACGCACTTTGGATGACGCAATAAACTTTTAGGGGTAAATACAATAAGCGGCTTTCGGAATTGGCGATGCATTTGTCGGCGTAATAAATGGAAAAAATTAGCTGGAGTAGTACAATTTGCAACCTGCATATTATACTCGCCACACAATGCTAAAAAGCGCTCCATTCTACCACTACTATGTTCTGCTCCTTGCCCTTCATAACCATGAGGTAACAACATTACGATACCATTCATGCGTCGCCATTTATCTTCAGCGCTGCTGATATATTGATCAATAATTATTTGAGCTCCATTACCAAAATCACCAAATTGTGCTTCCCAAATAACTAACGAATTCGGTGCTGCGAAACAATAACCGTAATCAAATCCTAATACTCCATATTCACTAAGCAAAGAATTAAAAATGTAAAACGGAGCCTGCTTTTCTTCCAGATTATTTAAAGGCACATATTGTTCTTCTGAATCTTCTACACGTACTACGGCATGGCGATGTGAAAAAGTTCCACGCTCAACATCCTGGCCACTTACACGAACAGGAAACCCTTCTTTTAACAAAGTTGCATAGGCCAATAATTCACCCATTGCCCAATCCAAGCGACCATTACCTTCAAGCATTTTTTTACGCTCATCCATTAAGCGAACTATTTTACTAAAGAAAATTTTATCCTTAGGAAGTGTACTCATCTTCATTCCTAATTCGAGAATCGTTTTCTTATCTACTGAAGTAACTGGAGATTTTTCAAAATCCAAAGAAGAAGAAAGTCTTAATCCGCTCCATGTTCCATCCATAAATGGAGTGTTTTTTGTCTTCGCTTGCTTCTTCGAAAGACCTAAACTTTTTTGCAATAAATCTTTAAAAGAACTTTCCATTTCTTTTGCAAGATTCGCTTCTACATCCCCTTGCAATAATAATTTCTGATTATATATTTCACGTGGGTTCAGATGGCCTGCAATTGCTTTATATAAAATTGGCTGAGTAAATCTTGGTTCATCGCCTTCATTATGACCATATCTACGATAACATAAAATATCAATAAAAACATCTCTATGAAACGTTTGACGGTACTCCATCGCAAGTCGAATAGTATATACCAATGCTTCAACGTCATCACCATTAACATGAAAAACAGGAGAGAGTGTTACCTTGCCAACATCTGTACAATAAGTACTTGATCGAGCATCAACATAATTGGTTGTAAAACCAACTTGATTATTTACCACTAGGTGAATTGTACCTCCAGTTCCATACCCTTTTAACAAGGACATTTGAATCACTTCATAAACTATTCCTTGAGCTGCAACAGCTGCATCACCATGAATCAAAATTGGAGCTATTTGACTTACATCACCTCCTGGAGTATTATCAATTTTTGCTCGCACAATTCCTTGAACAAGCGGATCTACTGCTTCTAAATGGGAAGGATTAGGTGTTAAACTTAAATGCACTTTTTTTCCAAGAGCTGTTTGAATATCACTTGAATATCCTAAATGATATTTCACATCACCATCAAAAGAATTATCATCAAACTCTTTTCCTTCAAACTCACCAAAAATATCTTCGTAACTTTTACCAAGAAGATTTGCAAGTACATTTAATCGTCCGCGATGTGCCATACCGATTACGAATTCTTTAATTCCTAATTCAGCACCCTCTGTTAATACCGCATCTAATGCTGGAATCAAAGTTTCCGCTCCTTCTAAAGAAAATCTTTTTTGGCCAGTGAATTTTGTGTGTAAGAAATTTTCAAACGCGACTGCTTCATTTAACTTAAGTAACATTCGTTTTTTCTCATCGATAGAAAATTTTACACTATTCTTCGACTTCTCCATTCTCCTTTCAAGCCATTCAATTACTTCAGGACTTCGAATGTATTTGTATTCAGCTCCAACCGCACCGCAATAGGTTTGTTCGAGGTGAGAGATAATGTCTTTTAGCTTAGCTGGTCCAATTCCTAATTCATTACCTGCTTGAAAAACAACATCAAAATCAGATTCTAGTAATCCGAATGTTGCAATTTCTAAAGAAGGAAAATATTTTCTTCTTTCTCTTACTGGATTTGTCTTAGTAAAAAGATGACCGCGATTTCGATAACCATTAATAAGGTTAATTACTTTAAATTCTTTGTCTACTTGCTCAGGAATGATATTGGAATAATCATCATCGCCAAATTTTTCGCGAGCAAATTCAAATCCTGAAAAAAACTGGCGCCAACTTTCCTCAACATTTGATGGGTTTAATAGAAATTGACGATATAAATCTTCTATGACTTCTGGGCTACTATTCCCAATATAACTATGCTTATCCATTTAGTACAATTCTGATCTTCCGATGGGTGGAAAACAGAGCAGCAAAGATACTTAAAAGACCTTGGTTTTTATATCTTTTAAGAGATGAATTAATTAGAATTTCCATCAAAAAGAAAAATTAAACTAAGGAAATCGAATCCCAGAATAATTGTTAACGTCAACATGGGTGATAGTGCTTTTAAACTTCCCGTTAATTACATCAATACACTGATTGGCAATTAATGCGTAACCCTTCGAGTTAGGGTGAATGCCATCAAGTGAAAAAGCTCCCCCACTAATATATTCGGTCGAATATTTAACCCCGTTAAAAACAATTCCAGAAGTCATCGTTTTAAAAAGTGCATTTGCATCAACAATCGCAAGATTACTTGTTAAAGCTATATCCTTAATTTTTGCATTAAAACTAGCGATTGCTGAATGAATATTGGAAACCTCTTGAAGGTCAAGTATCATTTTAGTACTTAAAGGATTAACAGGAGTTCCAAGACCATTACAACGTAAAGAATCTACTGAAGTGCTTAATAATATCATCTCACCTTCAACTAATTGCCGGACATTACCATTTACATTTACTACATATGCATTAGCACCTTCTTTAAAAGATACTCCAACTGGAGAAGTTGCATTTAAAGCATTCGCTTGGCTCTGAGTAAGTATTAGACTATTATATGGTATTGCTGTAAAAAAAGGAATGTTTTCGATGGAGGGAAGGTTTAATATTATTCCGTTCGCGCCATTTCCGGTAAGGCTATTTGCTATGCGGTTTAGCGAAGCATTAAAAATAGAATCAGGAGTAATTTCATTCATAGAAATGTTAGATTCGTTACCTCCACTTTGCGCATAAAACATAACATCATTTAACCCAATCCATAGGCTAAAAAATGTAGGATTAACCTTAAAGGCATCTCCTAAAACTGTTGATGTTAATCCTGATGTTGCTCCAGTATCAGTAGCGAAACGATGATAAAAAGCATTTCCAACTGGCGCACTTTTACCAAAAATTTGACTTTCTAGATTAAAAGATTTTGCTCCAGGTACCCCAAAATTATTATACCTTGTTTGAGTTCCTAACCATTGTAGATCATTCGGATTTGCTGTTGCATTGACAGTAAAAAAGCTACTTGTTCCTAAACAATTTATACTTGATGAAAGTGATAATTTCCCAACTAAATTACCTGTTGCATTAAAACCTATTCCAGTACCATTACTTAAATACGGTTGATTAAAACTACCTCCTCCAACTGCCATAAATTGACCTGCTAATATTGCAGGAAATGAATTTTGTTGCCCTTCAAGTGTAAGTGCACCATCAGTAAATCCAGCTGTAAGATCAGAACCAACAGCCACGAAACGACTAAAGTTTGCTGTTCCAGCAGAGGCTTTAGGTTCATCTAATGCAGGCTTACAACCTACAATAAATAGACTTGCAACAATGCCGCAGCAGAGAATCTTTTTAGAAATTATATTGAAGTCCAAGTCCGATATGATTTAAATACGTTTTATATGTTCCATTAAAATTATTATACAAATTTGAAGTTTCTTTACGTTCTTTTACACTTTCAAACATATAAGTTCCTTCAAAATATAAATGTCTTTTAATTCTATAGGTGATTCCGCCAGATACGATGAATCTACTAGCATCGGGTAATTCAGGACTTAAATAACCATCCTTAACTGGTGATTGGTCGATTGCAATACCTGCTCGTAAAGTTAATTTTTCAGTTGATTTATATTGTGCACCTAAATGTATTGTAACGATTGATTTATATTCCTTCGCACTAGAATTATTTAAAGATGGATAATCAGGATACTCAAGTTTTATTGAATCATAAACTGACCATCCAGTATAATTTAAATCAAAATTTAAAAGAAACTTCTCTGTAAATTTATATCCTAACCCAAGTGAAAATACAGATGGTAAATTTATGGTTGTATTAAATGAAGTAGAATTTGGAATTGTATTATTTAAAATTAAAGATGGAGGAACATTATTAAAATTTGCATCCGCATTTTTAAAATCTAGTTTTACTTTAGAACGATAATCAAATCCAAAAGTAAACTTTCCATAAGATGCAAAAATCCCTGCATTATATCCAATACCAGTTGTATTTCCTTTTAACTCAGCACTCGCTTCTGATCCATTAATATTGCTGTAAGGAAGTTCTTTACGAAAGTTGAATGAACTTAAAACAAAAGCAGGTCCAACCCCAAATGCTATATGATCATTTATTTTGTAAGAAATTGTTGGTTGAATAAAAGTAGTATTGATTTTTTCTTCTTGAACTAAATATCTACCACTCCAATTATCTTCCCATTTAGCACCTAGCATGAATGGATTATTTATACTTAAACCTGTCGACCATTTCCCTTTTAATTTATAAGTCAAATAACCATAGTAAGGCGCATAAATCTGAGAAGCCATCTCTTCGGATTTACTATACTGGCCTAAAAAAGTAGTATTAGGAAGAATTAGATTTATACCTACGTTAACATAATTACTGTCGAGAAATGATATTCCTGCAGGATTAAAAAATACCACGGACCCATCTAAGGCTAACCCTGTTATTGATCCGCCCAACCCCATCGCCTTTTGACTTTGGGTATTAAGCTGAAATCCTCCACAATAGGATACAAGAGGTGCCATTAAACACCACAGTAATATCAATCCTCTTTTCATAAATCGCATGTGTAAGCAAATGTAGGTGGGAAGCGGGTTTGAGGCAGATTAGGCTTTAAATTTTATCAACAAATTTTTTTAACGATTTCTTAATAAGATATTGTTGAACTAAACTTTTTTCTAATAAATTTGATTCTTGCTAAAGTATGTAGATTTTTTACCAACCTGTTGATTTATAATAGAAATTATTCGAATATCGACTTCTAATAAAATCCATTAATTCTGAATTTATAGCCAGCATGGTCAATTTAAAATATTTCCTGTTAAACTACCTTCTATAACATTCATTTTTTCAGAATCATTTGATGATAGTCCTGAATCTAATATTGTATGCTGTACTTTTGCAGAATGGAAGATTTAATTTACGATGTAATTGTAATTGGAGGAGGAATTGTTGGGCTTTCAACAGCTTATAAGCTAAACCTTCATCATCCCAATTTGAAAATCTTAGTGTTAGAAAAAGAAAATGCGGTTGCATTTCATCAAACTGGAAGAAATTCAGGAGTTATCCATTCAGGTATATACTACAAACCAGGAAGTTACAAGGCGAAGAACTGCGTAGATGGACGACGAGAACTAGTATCTTTTGCTAAGGAACATAATATTGCCCATGATGTTTGTGGTAAAATTATTGTCGCTACTGATACCTCAGAACTTGACCACATGGCCAAAGTCTTTAATAATGGTATTGCAAATGGAGTAGAAGACATTGAAATGATAACTTCGAAACAAATTAAAGAGATTGAACCATTTTGTTCCGGCATATCGGGGATTCGTGTAGGATGCACCGGGATTATTGATTTTATAGGGGTTTGTCAGGTTTTAGCAAAACTTATTGAAGAAAAATTCATAGGAAGTAAAGTGCTATTGGAACATGAAGCAACTGCATTTGTAAAAGATGGTGACAAAACAATTGTGATAACACCTAAAGGTAATTTCACAGGAAAATATATTGTGAATTGTAGCGGACTACAAAGTGATCGTATTGCAAAAAAAGAAGGAATGAATCCTGAAATGAAAATTGTAGGATTCCGTGGTGATTATTTCGAATTAACTCCTGAAGCTCAACATAAAGTTAAACATCTTATTTATCCTGTTCCCAATCCAGAATTCCCTTTTTTAGGAGTTCATTTTACACGCATGCTACATCACCCAACTGAGTGCGGACCAAATGCTGTTTTCGTTTTTAAACGTGAAGGTTATGGAAAAACAGATTTTAATTTAAACGATACTTTAGATGCACTTGCTTATCCAGGTACATGGAAACTATTTTACAAACATTGGAGATTTGGCTTGGATGAATACCGCAGAGCCTTTAGTAAACGATTATTTCTTGAACGACTTCAACGTCTAGTTCCAGATCTAAAAATGGAAGACATTGTTCCTGGTCGCGCAGGTGTTCGTGCAATGGCACTTGATAATGATGGGAATATGATTGATGATTTTAAAATTGTAAATAGCGATAATGCACTACATGTTCTAAATGCACCTTCGCCGGCAGCTACTGCTTGTTTAGCAATTGGTAAAGCTGTTAATGATATGGCAGAAAAACACTTTAGTTTAAATAATTAATTAGAAATACAAAACCTATTATAACAAAAAACATCTCTAATAACTTGGTTATTAGAGATGTTTTTTTGTTTTCAACAAACTAAATCTTAATGTTTCAATTTATCTTTAAAAACCTTTTTAAATTTATCTACTTTCGGACGAATTACTAAACTACAATAAGGCTGATTTTCATTTTCTTTATAATAATTCTGATGATATTTTTCAGCAGAATAAAATATTTTAAACGCACTAATTTCGGTAACAACTGGCCTGTCGAATGCCTTTTCATCATTCAATTTCTTCTTATATTTTTCGGCAGTTTCCTTTTGAGTTAAATCATGATATAAAATAACTGAACGATACTGCGTTCCTACATCAGCTCCTTGACGATTTAATGTTGTTGGATCGTGAACCGTCCAAAACACTTCTAATAATTCATCGTAAGTAATTTTTTTAGGATCATAAACGATTTGAACTGCTTCCGCATGACCAGTATTTCCTCCACATACTTGCTCGTAACTCGGATTGGCCGTTATTCCCCCTGAGTAACCTGATGTAACAGAGATTACTCCATTTAAATCCTGATAAATTGCTTCTACGCACCAGAAGCATCCTCCACCAAATGTGGCTGTATCGGTTAATGCTATTGACATATTATTTTTTGAATCTGCATAAGTAATTTCAGGCACTTCTTTTTTGGGCGATTGGCAGGAGCTAGAAAGGTATAGCAAACAACCAATAAAAACTAATGAATTAAAATTACGTGACATAATGTAACCTGATTGTGACTTAAAACGAATTTGTTTTGGGTGTATTGTCGAGGAATTCTTTTAAATAGTAAGGTTCAAAATTTGCAACATTTTCAAATTTGCCACATTTGTAAAGTTCTAACGATAAAGTAACAAGTCCGCGTGCAGAATGTTTAAAAAAATTATCAATTTTTACCTTATGATGGTTTTTGAAAAGTATTGTTGTCTTTAAAGCACCATCGCCGAAAACAATTCTAGGTATTTCATTTCGAACCATAAAACTATTTTCAGTTAAAATTTCCGCCTTCGTTTCCTCAATATAATTTAACCTTTGATCCAAAACACATCCATATACTTCCATTCTTCTTGCATCAATTAATGGAACCAAATATTCAAGAGGTGATAATTCGGGATGAGAGTACAAATACATAGCACTCATTGCTTTTAATGTGTCAACTGCAATTAATGGTTTGTCAAGCGTAAAACATAATCCTTTGGCAGTGGCCACGCCAATCCGTAAGCCGGTATAACTGCCTGGCCCCTTACTTACAGCAATTGCATCTAAATCTTTAAATATTAATCCAGCTTCTTCTAATGCTTCTTTTACAAATACAGCCGTCATTGATGCGTGAACACGAGGCTCATATGACTCCTTCACAGAAAGTACTTTTCCGTTATCTGCAACGACTACAGAACAAACATCAATTGCTGTTTCAATATGCAAAATTTTGCACATAATGCGTACTTAAATTTAATGAAATATGTACTTTACTTCTTTTTCTCTTTATCAAATAATTCATCGCGAGGAACTACTCTTACGATCGAACCATCCTTTAGTGTTTTCGATATTGCATTATAAGGCGCAGAGATTACCATTTCTCCTGGCTTTAATCCTTCCAAAATTTGTATCCACATATTATCTTGAATCCCTGTTTTTACCATTCGCAATTTAGCTTTACCATCTTCAATTACAAACACACATTCATGTACAATATCATTTTCCTTTTTCTTTTCTTGCACTTCAGCAGATATTAAAGGATCTTTTTCAATTTCTTTTTTTGCAGTGTCACGTGTAGTAACTGCTTGAATCGGAAGTGCTATAACATCATTTACTCTTTTTGTTCGAATATCTACTGAAGCAGACATGCCTGGTCTAAATGGACTAAAACTAGCTGGTTTTCCTTCTAACATATCTTTATATGACTCGCGAAGAATTCGAATTTTAACAGTAAAATTTGTAACTTGATCTGTTGATAATGTACCTGATACATTTGCTGAATTAGCAACTTCAGTTACGATTCCTAAAAACTTCTTTCCAATGTAAGCATCTATGTCAATCATAACAGTATCGTCAAGGCTTACCCTCACAATATCATTTTCACTTACATCCACACTTACTTCCATCTCGTTCAAATTTGCAAGTCGCATGATTTCTGTTCCCTCCATCATATTCGTTCCAACAACACGTTCTCCTTTTTCTTTACTTAACTTAGAAACCGTTCCATCGACCGCAGCATAAATATTTGTTTTATTTAAATTTTCACGTGACTCCTTTAAGCTTGCTTGTGCACTTGTTACATTAAATTCAGAAGATGAAATACTTTGTTTTGAAGCACTAACTTCCGCTTTGGCAACTTCCCATGCTGACTTTACTGACTCGAAGTCAGAGGCAGAAATAACACCTTCATCAAATAACTTTTTATTCCGATTATAATTTGCTTCTGCTTTTACGAATTGAGATTGAGATTGAATTAATCGTGAACGACTATTCTCAAGATTTGCTTTAGCGCCATTCACTGAAGCGTTAGCCCTGTCAAGACTAGAAACATAAATTTCAGGATTAATCCTACAAAGCAAAGTTCCCTTCTTAACCACATCACCTTCCTTCACAAATAAGTCAACAATTTCACCTGATACATCAGCACTTATCTTCAACTCAACTTCTGGCTGCACCTTTCCATTTGCTGAAACAGTTTCTTCAATATCCCTTTTTACAACCTTATCAATACTTACTTTAGTCTCATTATCATTGCCAAACAATCCAGCACTCTTGGCAATTACAAGAATAACGATCAGCACCCCGGCACCAATACCAATTTTTTTCCAAAGAGAATTTTTCGTAGCCATTGTAATAATTAATTATTGAAATACAAATTTAACGCAATTAGAATGTAAGTGGATTTCCTGCGTAGAAATCTAAAATTTTAATTTTAAAAATATAATCGTACTTAGCTTGTAATAATTCCGTTTTTACTTTAGTAAGATTATTTGTGGCAGTCAAAAATTCTAGTGAACTTGATAATCCTGCATTAAATCTCTTATCTGCATATTCGTATGCTTCAGTTAATGCTTCCGTACTTTTTTGAGTAGCGGCATATTTTTTCTGTGCGGATATTGCATCGGTAGAAGCTTGTTGAATACTTTTAAAAACTTGATTGCGCAAAATGTCAGCATTTAATTGGGCATTTAAAACTCCTATCCTTGCTCTATTTATCGAGGTATGTGCCGACCAACCATTAAATATTGGAACATTCAAGCTCAAACCTATTGAGCGCGCAAGATTATTGTCAAATTGATCCTTAATTGGAGTACGTTCTCCTGCTAAATTCTGTGATGCACTTGAATAACCAGTAGAATAAGATCCATACATAGATAATCGTGGGTAGAGCCCGCCTTTTGCAATACTTAACCCCTTTTCAGCAGAGCTAATTTTAAGAATTACACTTTGCACTTCTGGTAAATGTGCAATTGCTTTTTGATAAATTGCTTCTGAAGATTGAGAAAGTATCTCAGCAGAAGTGATATCTACAATTGGATCTTGAATTTGAAAACTCGCTGCACTATCAAGTTCGAGTAATTGAATTAAATTTAATGTTGAAGTTGCAAATTGATTTTCTGCAGTAATTTTATTTAACTCTTCTGTTGCCAGTTGTGATTCTGCATCTAACAAGTTGCCTCGAGTCATTGTTCCTGCATCAAACATTATTTTTGTTCTTTCCTTTTGTTTGCTCGATTCATTTAATCGATTAGCATAAACTTTTAATTGCTCTTTAGCGAATAATACTTGCAGATATTCAGAAATAACATTCAACGAAATATCGTTTTGGATTTTTTTTAAGTCAGATTGACTGGCTAAATAATCCAACTTACTTTGACGAAGCGTATTTTGTAATTCGAATCCATTAAACAAACTTGCATTTCCATTTAATGAAAGATTTGCGGATCGAATTTCTTCATTCGTAAACGTATTTGAAAATGGGTCAATTGTTCTTCCCCAATTGTAAGAAGTACCCCCACTGCCACTAAGTGTTGGAGCAAGCGCAAGTTTATTACGCAAAACTTGATTTGCTGCTTGGTCATTATTAAGGTAACTCTGTTTAACATTTAAATTATGTTCAAGGGCGTAATCAACGCATTCCTTGAGAGTCCACTCTTTTTGTCCATAAGCATTGCCACTCGCAATTAAAAAAGTGGAAATGCTGAGAAACATTACCATACGGCAAATTGAAGATGAAAACGAATTTATCATAACTATTCTTTGAGAAGGAGCAAAGGTAAGAAAGCAGTTTAATTGTACTATAATTTGTCGAAAAAGCAGTAAATTAAATTGGCGAAGTGCAAGGTGGGTAATTAAACCAAAAAACGCCCTAGTAATTTTCCCAGGGCGTTTTTTTTAGAATGGCTAATGCCTTCTAATTATACACTTTTACCATAAATACGAAATCCTTCAATTTTTTAATTTGAGCGGAACGTTCGAGACCCTTTAAATTCTTTTGAACAGGAATAAAAATTTTGGTGTCTTTAGCTTGTTGATTCAAGTAATCGGTAATCCATTTAGATTTAACAGCAAAAGATGCACCTTCTGCATTTGAATTACGACCAGAAATAATTCCTAAAAGATTTCCCTGATTATCAAATAAAGGGCCTCCTGAATTACCTGGATTTACTGGAATACTTATTTGGTAGGATGCTGTATCCCCCTCAAAACCTGTATAAGAACTGATAGACCCTTCGCCATAAACTAACTCTTCACGAGGATAACCCATTGTAAATACTTTTTCTCCAGGATCTGCTATACTCTTCTTAAACGAATAAGGCATTTCACGAAATTTTTTAAAATTATCATCCGTTACTTTTAAAATAGCTAAATCCAGCGTTTCATCTTTGTATACCGCTTCAACTTGTAATTGTTCAAATTTATCGTTGCTAATAAAAATCGATTTTGCATCCTCTACAACGTGAAAACTTGTAATAATATATCCTTCTTGGTTAAGTGCGAATCCGGTTCCAGTAAAACTTCTTGAAGGCAATACTTCAGCATCCTTATTTTCAGAATTAATATCATTAATAATCGCCTTTTGATTCCTCTTTATGCTTTCCACTTCACGACGAAGTTCTTGGTAAGCATTCGTATTTTTATTTGGGCCAACACCTGCAATATTGAAAGAAATAATAGTTGCACTTACAGCTATTATAGCAGCAACGGCAGCTACTGATGCAATTCTATATCTTTTCCAAAGAACACGAATCTTAGTTTCTTTCTTTTCCACTAATTTAAGAGGTGAATTAAAACGGAATTCTTCTGTTTCCATTTCCCCTTGTATAGCTTGAATCTTGCTTTTTAATTCAATGCGTTCTGCATAAACAGTAAATGCATTGGTAATAATACGGTGATGATCAACAGCAATCCCCATCTCAGGATCACTATCTTTCCACTGTTCAAAAATACGCAGTTCTTCGGGGGTAAGTTGCCCCAAACAATAGCGCTCTATAAGCTCATCAGTTTCACGTTTACTAGTCATTTTTTACATTTTCTTGCTGATATACCTCGAAAAATACTTTTTTGAGACGCTTCAGACATTTATACTTTTGATTTTTGGCATTATCGGTATTTGTATAACCGAACTTATCAGTAATCTCTTCCATGCTTTGATTTCGCAGATAAAAATCTTTGAGAATCGACTTACATGGCTCCCCAAGAGATTCAAGGGCTGTATGCATTGCATCGTATTGATCTTCCTTGTCACCAACCTCCTCCCATGATAGATCAATATATTCATCTGTATCCGTTAAAGGTGCTGTGAAGCGTTGCTTTCTTTGCAATTGCTTAAGCCATAGCCTTCGACTTACAGAATAGATAAAGGTTTTAATCTGGCAATTCAGTTCAAAATCTTCCTCTTTTACTTTTTCATAAAACACAATCAGCGTTTCTTGATAAATGTCCTTAGCTTCCTGAAGGCTACCAGCATTATTGGTAACCATATTTATGATAGTTTGATAGTGTTGGCGATAAATTGTTTTTAGCGCTTTACTATCACCATTTCTCAGGGAGCTCAGTAATTCATCTTCTGATAAAGCCCGAACTTGCTTCAAATGTTTAGTCATTAATACAATTTAATTATAAAGGTAACCCTTATGTTCGATTTTTAAGCTTCGAATATCCGATAAGCCGCTGCAAATCTAACATTTTATATCTGATTTACAGTTACTTATAATTATTATTTGAATTTTCGAAACCTTTTGGGTTACCTATTCCCTTGATCTGTATTAAGGTGTAAGTTTTAAAACCTAAAAAATCACCCAACAAAATGAAAAAATTCTATTCTATCCTTGCTGTAGCTGCTGTTGTAGTTACTCTTGCATCTTGCGGATCAAAAACTGCTGAAACTACTGAAGCTACTGCTGATTCTACTGCTACAATGGCTACTGAAGCTGCTGCTACAGCTGATACTGCTGTTGCAATGGTTGACACTGCTGCTGCAATGGTTGATTCTGCTGCTACGAAGTAATCAGAAACCCTATAAAAAAAACCGTTATACTTTGTATAACGGTTTTTTTTATGTCTTACCTTTTTAAAATCTCTTTTAGTTTTTCGAATCTTCTCCTGCTGCTGTCCCAGCTGGAACTTTTATTTTGTCAGTAATAGAAACTCCATTTATTAATTCCATATTAATTCCATCCGACAAACCCGTTTTAATGATTTGTTTACGATACACATTTGGAGTTACTTCAATTTCAACAAAGGTAGTGTCACCTTCAAACTGAAGAACACTTTCAGATATTGCAAGTACATCAATTCTACTATCCAAAATAATATCCGCATTAGCGCTATATCCTGCTCTTAAAAAATTTGACGTGTCAAGGGTTACCGCAGCACGAATCTGAAACTGTATTGCACCATTTTCGGTAATTCCTTTTGGAGCTATGTATTCTAATTTCGCATTAAATTTTTTATTGTCGATTGCTCCCACTGTTAAAATTAAATCCATTCCCTTACTTATTTTCCCAACTTCTGACTCATCTACCTTACCTTCAAAAATCATTTCACCCATATCTGCAACAGAAGAAATTGTAGTTCCTTCATTAAAAGTATTTGCTTCGATAACAGAAAAACCTTCCTTAACTGGAACATCAAGTACCATCCCAGTTATTGTAGAACGAATTAAAGTATTTGTTTCTTTACCAGAACTTTTTGCAACTCCATCCTTTATTAAATCAAGATTATTTTGAGCAGTATTCACCTCTTCGCGTGCAGAACGCATACGAATATCATATTGCTGAAATTCAGAAGGACTTATAATCTTACTATTAAATAATAACTGATATCTATCAAAATCACCTTTCGCTTGATCATAATTTATTTTTGCTCGATTAACACGACTTTCAGCTTCGTTGAGATTCACCATATTTGGTATAATCCGTACCCTTGCAAGAACATCACCCTTCTTAATCATTGTTCCAGCCACCACATAAAGCTGATCAATAATTCCTGAAACTTGTGACTTAACAAACACTTCACGACGTGGCACAACAGATCCAGTTGCTACTGTTTTCTTTATGATATTTGTTTTTAGTGGCTTTTGGATCTCAAATACGACTGGCGGTTTCTGCGATTTAGCGTATAAAAAATAGAGCGTATAAACAAACAACGCTGCTAAGACTAATAGTACTACGATTCGAAAATACTTTTTCATAATTATTATTTTTATTCAGTTCTTAATGCCTCAACAGGACTTATAGATATTGCTTTTTTTGCGGGGATTAAACCGGCTAATGCGCCAGCTACAATTATTACACTTAATGCGATTAATGCTACATTTAAATCAACACCGGGATTCTTAAACATTGAATTATCATCATGTGGCAATACAGATGCTATTAGCTCGAGCAAACCAACAGAAACTACTAATCCGATATATCCAGCAATAGCAGTTAAAAAAACAGATTCAACAATTAACTGTATTACGATTGCGAATGGTGTTGCTCCTAATGCACGTTTAATTCCAATTTCTTTTGTTCGTTCCTTAACAATAATTAACATGATATTACTTACTCCAATAATTCCTGCTAGTAATGTACCAATTCCAACAACCCATACTAATATATCAATGCCTGTAAACAATCCACTCATTTTATTAAATTGCTTTTCCATATTCCAATGACCAATTGCCTGCAAATCATCGGGAGCAATTTTATGTCTTTCTTTCAATATCGCAAGCACTTTTTCCTCTGCTAATGATGCAGGAACATTTGGTTTAGAAGTTATAGAAAACCAACCCACCACATCGCCATAATTAAATGCTTGTTGAAACGTGCTGAATGGAATATAAATAACCTTACTTTGTTCTTCTGCCTGCTCACCCGACCCTGTTGGACTTGTTACGCCAATTACTCTAAAATAAACACCGCTAACTTGAATATATTCCCCAATTGGATTTTCGCCCTTCTTAAATAAGACATCACTAATTTTTTTCCCAATTATTGTTACTTTTCTTTTTTCTTTTATATCGTTACTATTCAACCAACGACCATTAATCATTTTAATGGATTCAATTTTATTCAATATTGGATAAACGCCTGATACACCCGCACTCGTTACATTTAATCCTCTCACTGCATTCGTTGTTCCTTGATACCTTCCAAGCTGATTCATTGGAGCAACAACTGCTAATTCTGGAACCTGTAAAAGTGCTTTATAATCTTCATTGTTATATTCGAAATTTCTGCCTGGCTGCATCCCTTTATATGGCTTGCTAGTACGTTGTGCCCAAACAAAAAAACTATTTGTTGCAGAACCTTCGAATTCACTCAATACACCAGAACGTAGACCATTGCCAGAGCCAAGCATAATTACAAGCATAAAAATTCCCCAGAACACTCCGAAACAAGTTAGGAATGTACGTAATTTGTTTTTCTTGATGGTGGCAAATATTTCTTGCCAGTTGTCTAAATCAAACATGATTTACGTTTTTAATGAGTGAACTTTATTACTCTTTATTTCTATAATAATTTAAATATTTTATCAATCTATTTTATTCATCACGCAAAGCCACCACGGGTGCAATTTTTGAAGCTCGTAATGCAGGAAATAAGCCAGCTAATCCTCCAGCTATTACTAGTAATAATGTTGCAGTAAGTGCTACATTTAAATCAACCCCAGGGTTCAAGAAGAAGTCGCTAGCTGGAATTAATTTTTGCGCCATTTGCAATACAAAGACTCCAGAAATAAGACCGATATAACCAGCGACAGCTGTAATTAAAACGCTTTCTTGGATGATCATTCCAATAATCGATATTGGAGTTGCTCCTATTGCTTTTCTAACACCAATCTCTTTCGTTCTTTCTTTTACAGCAATCATCATAATATTACTTACGCCAACAATTCCAGCTATTAATGTTCCGATTCCTATTATCCAAATGAACAATCGAATGCCTGACAATAAATTCATAATTCTTTCAAACTCTAAAGTATTATTATGAACATCAATTGCATTTTCATCATTTGGATCAAAAGAATATTTTTTTGCAAGTTGATGTTTAATTTTATCGGCAAGAAGGTTGCTTGATTCAACGGATGCTTTACCCGTACTCATCCATATTACATCAACTACATTTTGACCATTAAAAGCACGTTGTGCAGTACTAACAGGAATATAGATTCGCTCATTATCTCCTCTGCCAGGATCCGTAAAAACACCAATTACTTTAAATGGAATTCCGTCAACACTAATAAACTTTCCAATTGGATCTTCTTTTTTAAACAATTCATCTCGAACTGGAATCCCAATTGCAGCCACTTTTCTATATTGCTCAATATCTAAGTTGTTTATAAATCGCCCATTAATTATTGTGCAATTTTCAAGATAATGATGATCTGGCAAACAGGACCTCATAAAAAAAGAACCCGTTTGATTTTTGTACTTTAATGTTCGGTTTCCTCTATTACAATCGTAGGCAACAGTAATTTTATTTTCCTTTGATTGATTATGTATAAAAGCATAATCTTCATTCGTAAGCTTAATTTCACGACCAGGTTGAAAGCCATCAAATGATTTAGTGGTGACCCCTCCGTTAATCCATATTGCATTTACTGCGTCTGATTCAAATTGCTTTTTTGCTCCGTTACTTAAACCTTGTCCTGAGCCCAAAAGAATAATTAAAATAAAGATTCCCCACGCCACACTAAAAGCCGTAAGAAACGTTCGAAGCCTATTCGAATTAATCGTTTCAATAATCTCTATCCAAACTTCTTTATTAAACATAATTCTAATTATACTTTTACAATTAAACCATCTTTAATATGAATTACTCGTTGAGTTCTCGCTGCAACATCTTGTTCGTGTGTTACGATGACAACAGTCACTCCTGATTTATGAATATCCTGTAGCATATCCATAACTTCAATTGTAGTAGCAGAGTCAAGTGCTCCTGTTGGCTCATCTGCAAAAATTACTTTTGGCTTTGCAATTAATGCTCTTGCAATAGCCACTCTTTGTTTTTGACCTCCTGAAAGTTCATTTGGTGAATGGCGTGCCCAATCTTTTAAGCCAACTCTATCTAAGTATTCTAAGGCTAGCTTATTTCTTTCTTTCCGACTTACCTTTTGATAATAAAGAGGAAGAGCCACATTTTCCATTGCATTTTTAAAAGAAAGCAAATTAAAAGATTGGAATACAAAACCAATAAACTCGTTTCTTAATTGCGCAGCACGGGTTTGACTTAAATTTTTTATTAAAGTACCATTTAAATGATAATCGCCATTGTCGTATTCGTCGAGGATCCCTAAAATATTTAGCAGAGTAGATTTCCCTGAACCAGACGAACCCATAATGGATACCATTTCGCCTTCCTGAATCGTTAAATCAATACCTTTAAGAACATGCATTCCGCCTGTTCCCATTTTGTACGTTTTATTTACTCCACTTAGCGTAATCATAATTCTTATTAAAATACAAATTTAAGAGGCAATATGGATTAATGAGAAAGGATTCGAGCAAACGTTAAATGCACCTATTAAAGAGCATAGATTGACGGACAAAGCGACTTTTTGCACTGAAATTCTCCTTACAATTATATGTCTTTGAAAGGAGAATTTTTTTGATACAAATAGCAAATTAATAGTTTAGAGCAGGCCCTAACCACCTCTCTGTTACTTCAAAACTTAGCCCTTTTCTTGAAGCATAATCTTGCACTTGTTCACGCGTAATTTTCCCTAATCCAAAATAATGTGAATCAGGATGTGCTATATAAAGTCCGCTTACTGCAGCGGTAGGAATCATTGCTAAACTATCGGTCATTGTAATCCCAGTATTTTGTTCTACTTCCAACAATTTAAATAACGAAAGCTTTTCAGTATGATCTGGTTGAGCAGGATACCCTGGAGCCGGACGAATTCCTCTATAACTTTCCTTAATTAGTTCCTCGCTTGTAAAAGATTCTGTTGTTGAATATCCCCAAAATTCTTTTCTTACTTTTTCGTGCATATGCTCAGCAAAAGCTTCTGCAAGTCGATCAGCTAAAGCCTTTAGCATAATTGCACTATAATCATCATGATCCTTCTCGAATCGTTTAACATGCTCATCAATTCCTTCACCTGCTGTCACTGCAAATCCTCCAATATAGTCCACTACTGAAGAATCCTTGGGTGCAATAAAATCTGCTATTGCAATATTTACTTGACCACTTGGCTTCTTAGTTTGTTGGCGCAACGTATGAAATGTGGTAAGCAATTCTTTACGACTTTCGTCAGAATACACTTCTACATCATCACCCACTGCATTAGCTGGATAAATTCCTATTACCGCATTTGCATTAAGCCATTTTTCATTTATTATTTGGCCAAGCATTTTCTGTGCATCATCAAATAATTTTTTTGCTTCTAGGCCTCGCTCAGGATCAGCGAATATTTTAGGATAGCTTCCTTTCATTTCCCAACTATGAAAGAAAGGAGTCCAATCAATATAAGGAACTAGGTTTACTAAAGGGTAATGGCGAAATGATTTATTACCAGTAAAATTAGGCTTGACGATAATATCATTCGACCAATCAGTTTTAAATTTATTTCTTCTAGCTTCTGCTAAAGAAATAAATTTTGTTGCTGATTGCGCAGCACTATTTTGAATACGAATCCGCTCGTAATCTTCATTGGTTTTACGAATAAACTCTTCTCGATTTTGATTCGATATCAATGTACTTGCAACTGGAACACTTCGTGATGCATCGTTAACATGCACTACTGGATGCCTGTAATGAGGAGCAATTTTTACTGCGGTATGTACCTTAGACGTTGTTGCGCCACCAATTAATAATGGAATACTTAAACCCCTTCGTTCCATTTCTTTTGCAACATGTACCATCTCATCTAACGAAGGAGTTATTAATCCACTAAGGCCAATGATATCTACATTTTCCTTTATTGCTGCATCAATAATTTTATCGCAAGAAACCATTACCCCTAAATCAATAATTTCATAATTATTACAGGCCAAAACAACGCCTACAATATTTTTTCCAATATCATGCACATCGCCTTTAACAGTAGCCATTAAAATCTTACCTGCTTTAGATGCTCCTTCTACTTTTTCGGCTTCTAAATAAGGCATTAAAAAGGCAACTGCTTTTTTCATTACTCTCGCACTCTTTACTACCTGCGGAAGAAACATTTTTCCATCAGCAAACAAGTCCCCAACAACATTCATCCCATCCATTAAAGGGCCTTCGATTAAATGCAACGCTTTATCAAATTTCTGTCTTGCTTCTTCAACATCAATATCAATATATTCAACAATTCCTTTAACTAATGCATGCTTTAATCTATCTTCTACTGAGCTATCGCGCCAAGCTTCATCACGTTCTTGCTTTTTGCCTGCCCCTTTAATTTGCTCAGCATAGGCAATTAATCGTTCCGTCGCTTCTTCATTACGATCAAACAATACATCTTCAACTCGATCGAGTAATTCTTTTGGGATCTCATCATACACTTGCAGTTGACCAGGATTTACAATTCCCATATCCATGCCTGCTTTAATTGCATGGTATAAAAATGCTGCATGAATTGCTTCACGTACATGATCATTTCCACGAAAAGAAAAGGACACATTACTAACACCGCCACTCACTTTTGCAAAAGGAAGATTTTCTTTTATCCATCGAGTAGAATCGAAAAAATCTAAAGCATTGCGTCGATGTTCATCCATACCTGTTGCAACAGGGAAAATATTAGGATCAAAAATTATATCCTGTGGCGGAAACCCAACCCTTTCAACTAAAATATCATAGGCACGTTTGCAAATTTCTTTTCTTCGTTCTAATGAATCTGCCTGACCATTTTCATCAAAAGCCATAACAATTACAGCTGCGCCGAACTTCCTAATTATATGTGCTTGTGCTACGAATACTTCTTCCCCTTCTTTCAATGAAATTGAATTCACAATACTCTTTCCTTGAGTACATTTAAGGCCTGCTTCAATAACATAAAATTTCGAAGAGTCGATCATAATTGGCAACTTAGAAATATCAGGTTCTGAGGCAACAAGATGGAGAAATCGCACCATTGCTTTTTCGGAATCTAACATTCCTTCATCCATATTTATATCGATAGCTTGTGCACCACCTTCTACTTGATTACGAGCAATTGCTAGTGCCTCTTCGTATTCATTATCTGCAATTAGTTTTGCAAATTTACGACTGCCAGTTACATTGGTACGTTCCCCAATATTCATAAAATTACTTTCCGGACGTAAGGTCACCGCTTCTAATCCACTTAAATGAAGTAAAGTATCTGCTTCAGGTCGTTTTCGAGGAGAAATGTTTTTGGCAAGCGCTGCAATTTCGCGAATATGATCTGGCGTTGTTCCACAACATCCACCAACAATATTTAAGAAACCACTTTTTAAAAAGTCTTCGATCTGATGACCCATATCATGTGGAGACTCATCATATTCACCAAATTGATTTGGCAAACCTGCATTAGGATAAGCGCTAATAAAAAAGGGTGCTTTTTCGGATAACTCTTCAAGATGTGGCCGCATTTCTTTGGCGCCTAAAGCGCAATTCAATCCTATACTTAGAATATTAACATGCGACATTGAGTTTAAAAAGGCTTCAACAGTTTGGCCACTTAACGTTCGGCCACTTGCATCAGTAATGGTACCTGAAATCATGATAGGAAGATTGAGAGAACGCTCTTCGAGAACTGTTTGAATAGCAAAAAGAGCAGCCTTTGCATTAAGCGTATCAAAAATTGTTTCTACTAAAAGCAAATCAGCACCACCATCAATTAATCCATTTAGTTGTTCGGAGTATGCTTCAACTAAATCATCAAAACTTACAGCACGATAACCAGGATCATTAACATCAGGCGAAAGTGATGCAGTTCTATTTGTTGGACCGAGTGCCCCTGCAACATATTTCGAAACTGAATTACCATGTGTTTTATAAAAATCTTCTATTGCTAATTTAGCAAGCTTTGCTGATTCTAAATTAATTTCATAGGAAAGCGATTCCATTTTATAATCAGCGAGTGAGATTCTTTGAGAATTGAAAGTGTTTGTCTCGATAATGTCAGCACCAGCATTTAAATATTCAAGATGAATGCCACGAATAATTTCTGGCTGAGTTAAACTCAATAAATCATTATTCCCTTTCAAATCATGCTCCCATAATTTGAATCTCTCCCCTCGAAAATCTTCTTCTTCGAGTTTATGTTGCTGGATCATTGTTCCCATTGCACCATCAATGATGAGAATACGATGGTTGAGATCTTTGTAAATTGCTAGTTGTTTCATTGTAATAATTAGGGGATCCCACAAATAAAAACATCTCTTCTGGCAAGCCAGAAGAGATGTATATTAAATATTTAAGTATTTACATTTTTCTGTTTCTTATCTTTCTTACGACTTTAGTAAGAACATGAATTGGCACCTTCTACATTAAAAAAAAATTAACAATTAATTATTAATTAAAATCTTGTTTTCAATACAGGGTTGTCAAGGCTTCATAGGGCACGGTCCCTCCACCTTTCTAAATAAGTGCATTTGTTCCTTTTTATCAAATGCATAAATAGTAAGAACGAAGTGCAAATTTATAACATTGTTACGCTTAAACGAAAATAAAAGCTTAGATATTTACAAATATTAATTGTTAACTATATTTAACAAAAACAATGAAAGCCGTTCTTTTTAATTAGTTTTGCCAAAGAAAAATTAAAGCTTATTTATCAACACTAATTATGAAGAAATTAATCCTTACGTTAACCCTTTGCATCAATCTCATTGTTGGAGCAAATGCACAATCGATGGAACGACCATTTTCACTAGGAATATATGGCGGGTTAACGCAATATAATGGCGACCTTGGACAAGGCATTTATGATTTTAGCCAAACAGCTTATGGCCACATAGGATTAGGGGTTGGCTGGTATGTGAATCCCCATTGGGATTTTGCGATGAATGCCAGTTTTGGTGATATTGGCTATGCAGAAAAATTGGCTAAATCTTTTCATGCTCAGCAGATCCAATGGAATGGGCATTTCAACTACAATATTTTAACTAGTGATAATCACAAGCTAATCCCTTATTTATTAGGTGGGATTGGCGTTTCTTACTTAAGTAAAACTGAAGTGAAATCTGGAGCGGATTTTTATGTTCCTTTTGGTTTTGGAGTAAGGTATAAACTTACCGATCAAATCAATGTAAGTTTTCAAGAGACCTATGCATATACGGACCATGATAATCGTGATGGCGAGGTTCATGATAATAACGATGGTTTTGCGATGCATAGTTTTGGTATTGCCTATACATTTTCTGGAGGTAAAGACGCAGACAACGACGGAGTTTCTGATAAAAAAGATCATTGTCCTAATACCCCTGCAGGTGTGAAAGTCGATCTTCAAGGTTGTCCTTTAGATAAAGATGGAGATGGAGTTGCGGATTACCTCGATTCTTGTCCAGATGTAAAAGGTACCATTTTAGCTAAAGGTTGTCCTGATAAAGATGGTGATGGAATTACGGATGCTGCTGACAAATGTCCTGATGTTTTCGGAATTGTATCAATGAAAGGTTGCCCTGATAAAGATGGTGACGGAATTACAGATATTGATGATATGTGTCCCAATGTAAAAGGATTAGCATCTATGTTTGGTTGTCCTGACACTGATGGCGATGGAATTACTGATGCTACTGATGGCTGCCCTAGTGAAAAAGGCACTAAAGAAATGAATGGTTGTCCTGATAAAGATGCTGATGGAATATCGGATAAGGACGATAAATGTCCTGATGTTGCAGGTGTTTTGGCGAATAAAGGATGTCCAGAAATCAAAGAAGAAACAAAAGCATTATTCACGAAAGCACTACAAGGAATTCAATTTGAAACAGGAAAAAATGTGATCAGCAAATCTTCTTTCCCAATCCTTGATAATGTGGCGAAAGTATTAAATGATAACCCTAGTTATTTATTAGGCATTGGCGGTCATACTGATAATAGCGGCGATGCTGCCCAAAATATGACTTTATCACAAAATCGTGCTGATGCAGTAAAAACATATTTAGTAAACAAAGGGATCGCTACTTCACGCTTAACTGCGACTGGCTTCGGACAAACAATTCCTGTTGCCGATAACAAAACTGCTGCTGGAAAAGCTAAAAACAGAAGAGTAGAATTTAAAGTTAGTTTCTAAAAAATATTTAACAACTCGGAAGTAGAATCAACAACCCTGAAGTAGAATGCTACGCATACACTTCAGGGTTGTTTTTTTCCGTAAAAAAAAGAATAAAATCTATTATTTCAATGAAAAAAATACTTGTATTATTATTGGTTATAACAGTGAACATTTCGTATTCACAAAAATTAACACCTGAATTATTATGGAAATTTGGAAGAGTTTCTGACCCAAAAATTTCTGCTGATGGAAAAACTGTTCTTTATAATGTTCGTTCCTATAACGTGGCAGAAAATATTGGGCAATCAGATATATATTCTATTACTACAGCAGGAGGAACTGCAGTAAATATTACTAAAAGTAAAGAAGATGAAAGTGCTGCACGATTTCGTCCAGACGGAAAAAAAATTGGCTTCTTATGTAATGACAATAATGGCATAACGCAGCTTTGGGAAATGAATGCTGATGGATCAGAAAGAATTCAAGTTACTTCTTATTCATCTGATATAAGTAATTTTCAATATTCTCCTTTAGGAAATATGATCTGGTTTACCTCGGATGTAAAAGTTGATAAAACAATTCAAGATTTATATCCAGATTTACCAAAAGCAACTGGACGAATCTATGACGATTTAATGTATCGCCATTGGAATACTTGGGAAGATGGTGCATATAGTCATGTTCATATAGTGAATTATGCAGATGGCAAAATTACTGGTCAGGTAATGGACATACAAACTGGAGAACGTTTTGATACTCCATTGATGCCTGATGGTGGAGAAGAACAAATTACCTGGAGCCCTGATGGTAAATATATAGCTTATACTTGCAAGAAACTATCTGGTAAAGAATATGCAATTAGCACAAATTCAGATATATATTTATATGAAATTGCGAACAAGAAAACTAGTAATTTATCGGATGGAATATTAGGATATGATGTAAACCCAAGTTTCTCTCCAGACGGAACCAAGATGATTTGGTTGAGCATGGAAAGACCAGGCAATGAATCAGATCGTAACCGTATAATGCAGTTAAATTTAAAAACAAATCAAAAAGTTGAATTAACAAAAGGATTTGATTATAATGTTGAGAATGCTGATTGGAGTGCAGATGGTAAAATGATTTATTTTATTTGTGGAATCAACGCTACTGAACAATTATGGTCGTATGATTTAAATCTAAAAAACAAAAAACCAATTCGTCAAATTACAAATGATATTGGAGATCACCAGGCATTCACCATGGTAACAGTAGGGAAAGAAACTACAATTATTACTGCTATGATGTCGATTAGTATGCCTACCGAATTATTTAAAGTAAATTTAAAAGAGGGAATAAGCACTCAATTAACCTTTACAAATAAAGAAACACTTTCCACCATGAAAATGGGAAATGTTGTTAAGCGAATGGTAAAAGCAACTGATGGAAAACAAATACTTACTTGGGTTATTTATCCACCTGATTTTGATGCAACAAAAAAATATCCTACACTTTTATTTTGCCAAGGCGGACCACAGAGCACGGTAAATCAATTTTTTTCTTATCGCTGGAATTTTCAACTTATGGCTGCCAATGGATATATTGTTGTTGCTCCAAATCGTAGAGGGTTACCCTCTTTTGGAACCGAATGGAATGATCAGATTACAGGAGATTGGGGTGGCCAATGTATGAAAGACCTTCTTTCTTCAATTGATGATGTTAGCAAAGAATCATATGTCAACAAAGATCGATTAGGAGCTGTAGGGCCAAGCTTTGGAGGGTACTCTGTTTACTGGCTTGCCGGGCATCATGAAAAGAGATTCAAGACATTCATTTCGCATTGTGGCGTATTTAACTTAAAGAGCATGTATGGCTCAACAGAAGAGACTTTTTTCAATCACAATGAAGCAGGTGGATCCTATTGGCAAACACCAACGCCAAAAACCTATGAGCAATTTCAACCTATTGATTTTGTGAGAAACTGGGATACACCAATTTTAGTAATTCACAATGAAAAAGATTTTAGAGTTCCATTAAATCAAGGATTGGAAGCTTTTGCTGCTGCGCGACTTCAAAATATTCCAGCCAAATTTTTATGTTTCCCAGACGAAGGACATTGGGTATTAAAACCACAAAACAGCATTTTATGGCAACGTGTGTTTTTTGAATGGTTAGATAAATACTTAAAGAAATAAATTAACAAGTTAGAAAATCCCTTATCAAAATGATAGGGGATTTTTTGTTTTAGGTACTTTATAATTAAAATCGTATCCCAATAATTATTGTAATTTTATTATTCATTCTTAAAAAATATTTTCATACTTGAATGTTGATCTATAAAATTTAGTTTTAGTGTTCCAATATTGTTTGTTCATTTCTTTTTTATGTAAACCGAACTTTTGTGAGCTCATGGATACCTTTGAAAAAAATTAGCAACATCCATAAAAAGAAACGAACCAAAGAAAAAGACACAAGCAAAACCAACTATCAATTTACCTATGTGCAAATCACAAACGATATTAAGTGAAATACAATTGGCAGTGGTTTCTATTTTCTTCATCGGTTAGCTCATTGATAGTTCGCTCTTTTACTTGGCCCCTGCCGCACACGCTTGTTCACATAGAAAATTATTGCGCTTCGAAAGTAAATTCTTAATTAGAATCTTCGTAATTCGTAATTTTTAATTCGTAATTTATTTAAAAGACCCCAGCCGCACACGCTTTGTAGCAATTTTTCATTCCTCATTTATTTTTTCGTAATTCGTAATTTATTTTGCCTTAACAGCTTCTGCCTGCTTTTTACTTAGTGCAGAAATCACTTCTTTATACATTTCCATCATAATTTCTGGACGATCTGTATAATAATAAAAACTCTTTTTGAATACAGCAGCGCTTACGTTATTCTTTTTAAAAATAAATTTATATTGCGATAATTCGAAATTAATTATTGAATCCGCCAGGGTAGTATTTCGTATTTGTAAAGCAGCTTCTGCAATTTGAACATCTGTTAAAATTACAATCATCTTTTTTTGCGGCAAAATGTCGGAAGGTATTTTCTCAGTATTAATGCCACATGAGCTACTACCAATCATGATAATTAGTAGTAAAAGATAAAAATATTGCTGCTTTTTAAACATTTGAATTTCTATTAAATTGCAATCGTTGTCCGTATTGTGATTCATTGAAATTACCATTATCGAATACAAGATTTCCGTTTACAAATGTTTTTTCTATAGAAGCACTAAATCTTACTCCTTCGAATGGGGACCATCCACATTTCGATAACACATTATCCTTACTAACCTCCCATGGCCTATTTAGATCCACTAAAACAAGATCAGCATAATATCCTTCCCTTATAAATCCACGGTTAGTTATTTGAAAACATATAGCTGGTGAATGTGCCATTTTTTCTACTACTTGTTCAATTGTAATCCATCCCTCCTTAACAAATTCTAACATTGCAACTAAAGCATGTTGAACTAATGGTCCGCCAGAAGGGCAATTGAAATACGATTGCTGTTTTTCGCCTAAAGTATGTGGGGCATGATCGGTTGCAACAATATCGATTCGATTATCAAGAAGTGCTTTACGAATTGCATCTCGATCCTCCGTCCTTTTTATTGCTGGATTCCATTTTATAAAACCACCCAACTTCTCATAATCGGAATCTGAAAACCATAAATGATGAATGCAAGCTTCTGCTGTAATTCTTTTGTCGATTAGTGGTATGTCATTCTGGAAAAGTGCGGTTTCTATCTCAGTAGATATATGCAAAATATGTAGTCGTGAGTTATACTTTTTGGCAAAATTTATTGCTTTAACAGAAGACTCATAACAGGCTTGTGCGCTTCTAATAAGCGGATGATATTTCATGGGGATCTCCTCGCCAAACTTTTCCCTGTAGAGCTCTGTATTCTTTTTTATCATAGGATCCACTTCACAATGTGTTGCAATTAGTGAGGGTACGTTTTGAAAAACCGCTTCAAGAGATTGTTCATTATCTACAACCATATCGCCGGTTGAAGAACCCATAAATATTTTAACTCCGCAATTGTTAAACGGATCCAACTTCAACAACTCTGATAAATTAGTATTTGTTGTGCCCAGAAAAAAGGAATAATTGGCCAACGAGCAAACTGATGCGCGCGAATATTTCTGTTCAAGTAATTCAATGGTTGTTGCTAGCGGTACAGTATTCGGCATCTCCATAAATGAAGTTATTCCTCCTGCCACAGCTGCTTTTGCCTCTGTATATATTTCGCCTTTATGTGTTAATCCCGGTTCACGAAAATGCACTTGATCATCAATAACCCCTGGTAACAAATAAAGACCTTTAGCATCAATCTCATTATACTTCCCAATAGCATCAGGAATACCTCCAATGCGCTCAATTCTCCCTTCTTTTATCCATAGGTCGGCCTCACGAATAATTCCTTCGTTAACAATTTTTGCATTGCGAATAATTGTGGACATTTTGAAATTAATTAATTAAAACCCTACCATAGTTTTTGGGTCTACCCATTCATCAAACTGTTCGGAAGTTAAGTAACCAAGAGCGATTGCTGTTTCTTTTAGGGTTTTGCCTTCACGATGTGCAGTTTGTGCAATTTCTGCTGCCTTGTAATAACCGATATGTATATTCAATGCTGTCACTAGCATCAATGAATTATTCAAATTATTATTAATGTTTTCATGAATTGGTTGAATGCCGATTGCACATTTATCATTAAAAGAAATACAACCATCACCAATTAATCTTGCAGAATGTAAAAAATTAAAAATCATTACTGGCTTAAAAACATTTAACTCAAAATGGCCTGTCGCACCTCCAATGTTAATGGTAACGTCATTACCTAACACTTGAGCCGCTATCATAGTTAATGCTTCGCATTGTGTTGGATTAACCTTTCCAGGCATTATAGAAGACCCTGGCTCGTTATCGGGAATGAACAATTCGCCAATTCCACAACGAGGGCCAGAAGAAAGAAGACGAATATCATTTGCAATTTTCATAATACTTACAGCAACCGTTTTTAAAGCTCCATGCGTTTCCACTATTGCATCATGAGCTGCTAACGCTTCGAATTTATTTTCAGCAGTAATAAATGGCAATCCTGTTAGCTTTGCAATATTAGCTGCAACGTTTTCCGAATAATCCTTAGGTGTATTTATTCCCGTTCCTACAGCAGTTCCGCCTAAAGCTAATTCTGCTAAGTGAGGAAGCGTATGATTTATTGCTCTTAATCCATGATCGAGTTGAGAAACATATCCACTTATTTCTTGTCCTAAAGTAAGAGGCGTAGCATCCATTAAATGAGTACGCCCAATCTTCACAACTCCCATAAACTCTTTTGACTTTGCAGCTAAAGTATCCCTCAATTTAGTTATTCCTGGAATAGTACATTCAACAAGTATTTTATATGCTGCAATATGCATTGCTGTAGGAAAAGTATCGTTTGATGATTGTGATTTATTTACATCATCATTTGGATGAATAGATTTTTTTTCATCCATTAAACTTCCGCCATTAATTACGTGAGCGCGATATGCAACAACTTCGTTTACATTCATGTTACTTTGCGTTCCCGAACCCGTTTGCCATACAACTAACGGAAACTGATCATCTAATTTACTTTCAAGAATTTCATCACAAACCTTTCCGATGATATCAGATTTTTCTTTAGGTAAAACACCAGCTTCGAAATTTGTAATTGCTGCTGCTTTTTTTAGATAAGCAAACGCTCTAATAATTTCACGAGGCATTTTATTTATATCCTGTGCAATTTTAAAATTTTCGATCGATCGTTGTGTTTGTGCACCCCAATAAACATTAGATGGAACTTCAACCGTTCCCATTGTATCCTTTTCAATTCTTACTTGTGACATTACTTACTAATTTTAAATTGTTATTTTTTTAAGGAAGTATCAAAAAAAATTAATTCTAATCTCCACTGTATTCCATGAGATAGGCTTTTATAAACTCATCTATTTCACCATCTAATACAGCACCAGTATCGGATGTTTCATAATCAGTTCGATTATCTTTTACCAGTTTATAAGGATGTAAAACATAACTTCTAATCTGACTTCCCCATTCGATCTTTTTCTTAGAACTTTCTGTTGCTGCTTTGGCTTCATTTTGCTTACGTAATTCTAATTCATAGAGCTGCGATTTAAGCATATTCATTGCTCGTTCTTTATTTCCCCCTTGCGTTCTCTCTTTCTGACAAACAACCACAATACCCGTTGGATGATGGGTCAATTGAACTTTGGTTTCTACTTTATTTACATTTTGTCCACCAGCGCCACCCGATCTTGAAGTTTGCCATGCAATATCTGCATCCTTAATTTCAATTTTTATATCATCATCAATTAATGGATAAGCATAAACAGAAGCAAAGGAAGTATGCCTTCTAGCATTTGAGTCGAATGGAGAAATACGCACTAGACGATGAACACCACTTTCACTTTTTAAATATCCAAAAGCATAAAGACCTTCAATTTCATAGGTAGCAGATTTTATTCCCGCACCATCACCATCTTGATAATCAATTTCAGAAACTTTGTAGTTGTGACGTTCAGCCCAACGAAGATACATGCGTAAAAGTATGGAAGCCCAATCTTGGCTTTCAGTTCCTCCTGCACCTGAATTAATGGTTAGAACCGCACTTAAACGATCCTCCTCACCACTTAACATGTTCTTAAATTCGAGATTATCTAATCCCTTTAAAGTTTCAGCATAGTGGCTATCCACCTCCGATTCAGAACCTTCTCCTGCTTTATAAAAATCAAACAATACCGCTAAATCTTCTACAGTTGACTCAACACTCGTAAAGGCGTTTGTCCAATCTTTCTTTAAATTGATGTTTTTTAAAATTTGTTCTGCTCTTTTAGGGTCGTCCCAAAAATCTGGCGCATGCGTAAGTTGCTCTTCCTGAGCTATTTGCTGAAGTCGGTTATCGACGTCAAAGATGCCTCCTCAGAGCCTCAACACGATCGTAAAGTTCTTTTAATTGCTCTTGTATCATAATTCTGCAAAAGTACAGAAATTCAATGTGCCAATTTGCCAATGTCCTGATGAATTGATTTGACAATTTGAAAATTTGAAATTGCTAACCTCCCCTAACCACTCCGAAGGAGGTGAATAGATTTGATACAAGGAATTTAATCTTGTAAATCCTTTTAAATCCTGAAATCCTGTTCCAGTTTTATTTTAATCCTGTTCCACTTTTATTTTTACCCTGTTCCAGTTTTATTTTTTAACCTCCCCTAACCACTCCGAAGGAGGGGAATAGATTTGATACAAGGAATTTAATCTTGTAAATCCTGAAATCCTGTTCCAGTTTTATTTTAATCCTGTTCCACTTTTATTTTTATCCTGTTCCAATTTTGTTTTTTAACCTCCCCTAACCACTCCGAAGGAGGGGAATAGATTTGATACAAGGAATTTAATCTTGTAAATCCTTTTAAATCCTGAAATCCTGTTCCAATTTTGTTTTAATCCTGTGCCACTTTTATTTTTACCCTGCAGACCATAGAAATAAATTAATAATTAAATTAATAATTACGAATTACTAGTAATACGAAGTTGATTATAAACGATATCGGATTCGAAGCCTCTTGATATTGCATATTGCGCTAATTTATAATTACGCTTAAAGGGATCTTTTTCTTTTTCTTCTTTTGACCGTTTCTCAATTATCTGATTTAACTTTTGAAAATATGCACCATCATCAATTTGTTGAATTGCCTTTCGGATACAATAATCTGAAACATCCTTCTGCTTTAAAGCAATTTTTATTTTTACTTTTCCCCATCCTAAAATTCTGAATTTCCCTCCTGCATATGCAATTGCAAAACGCTCTTCATTCAAAAAACCATCCGTTACGCAACGGGAAATTAACGTTTCAACTTGTTCTTTATGTAATCCATAATCATAAAGTTTATCACGTACTTCTTGCTGACTTCTTTCTTGATAAGCACACCATCGTGTGATTTTCAATAGTGCTTGCTCTGGACTAATAAATTTTTTCTTAGCCTCTTTATCCATATCATCAAACTGCTTTTGGAATTGATGCAATTAGTTTACTTGTATAAGATGACTTTGGATAATTATATACTTGCTCAGCATCTCCAAGTTCTTCTATGCGACCTTGATTCATTACTAAAATACGGTCACTCATAAAACGTACAACGGAGAGATCATGCGAAATAAAAATATACGTTAATCCTTGTTCCTCTTTTAATTGATTTAAAAGATTTAATACTTGCGCTTGAACTGATACATCTAATGCAGATACGGATTCATCGCAAATGATAAAATCTGGATTTAATGATAATGCTCTTGCAATACAAATTCGCTGACGTTGGCCACCTGAAAACTGATGTGGGTAACGACCATAATGAGATTCCTGCAATCCCACTTTCAAAAGTAATTCGATTACCTTTTCTTTGCGAGCTCTTTCATTCGAATATAACCCGTGAACAACCATAGGTTCAATAATTGCTGCACCGGCTGTTAGTCGAGGATTTAAGGATGAGTATGGATCTTGAAAAATTAACTGCATTTGTTTCCGCATTGCACGTAATGCTTCATTATTTAATTCACGAAGGTTTTTCCCTTTGTAAATTATTTTTCCTCCCGTTGGCTCAATAAGTCGTAGAATACTTCTTCCTAATGTAGTTTTTCCACATCCCGATTCGCCAACTAGACCTAATGTTTCTCCAGGATAAACACTAAAACTTATTTCATCAACGGCTTTCACTACTGCGCTAGTTTTGCCAAACAATCCTTTTCGAACAGGAAAATAGGTTTGTAATCCCTCAACCGTTAGCAATGGTTCTTTAGCATACAATTTCTCAAGTCGATTTACGCGGTCTGTAATAGGAGATTTTAACTCGTCTAATAAATTTGTGATTCCTTTTCCTGTTTCTTGTAGTTCACCATTATTATCAGCAATCATAAAGTCACCAATTACTGGCAATCTTCTAAGGCGCAAATGACTAGAAGGACGACAAGCAAGAAGTCCTTTAGTGTATGGATGTGATGGATCATTAAAGATTTTTTTAACATCTCCTTCTTCCACAACTTTACCTTTATACATTACTAAAACGTGCTGAGCAATTTGTGCAATTACACCAAGATCATGGGTAATAAAAATGATACTCATCCCCGTTTCTTCTTGGAGTTCTTTTAATAAATCAAGTATCGCTGCCTGCACTGTTACATCCAATGCAGTTGTAGGTTCATCTGCAATTAAAACTTTTGGGTTACAGGAAATTGCCATTGCGATCATAACACGTTGCTTTTGGCCTCCTGAAAGCTCGTGTGGATATGAATCATATAATGATTCGGCGCGAGGCAGCTTCACTTTATTGAAAAGTGCTATTGTTTGTATTCGCGCCTCTTTTTTTGATAATTTTTTATGTAAACGAAGCGCCTCTGCAACCTGATTCCCACAGGTAAAAACAGGATTCAATGACGTCATTGGCTCTTGAAAAATCATTGCAATTTCGTTCCCTCTATATTTTCTGATCTGCGATTCTGTAAGTTTAAAAAGATCAACAGCGTTTCCTGCCTTATCAATAAAAACAGCTTCTCCACTTACAATTTCTCCTGGCGGTGATGGAATTAATCGCATGATTGAAAGCGATGTTACTGATTTGCCAGATCCTGACTCACCAACTATTCCTAATGTTTGTCCTTGTTTTAATGAAAAAGAGATATGATCTACAGCTTTAAACGTCTCTTTGCCTGAGTGAAAAACAGTTGTAAGATTATTTACTTCGAGAATTGCTTTCGTGATTTCGCTTTGCATATTGTAGACAAAATTACGAATTACGAATTACGAATTACCGCTTTGATTTATAAATATGAATTAAGGGTGTTGAACTATAAATAATAAATTGGGATATAAAAAAAGCCCTGAAGCAATTGCTTCAGGGCTTTTTAAAATGTTTAAATCAATTGATTAGTCAACAAAGATGCGAATCTGCTCTGTGTGATCTTCCATTTGGAATTGAAGAACATAAATGCCACTTGCGAAGCCTTTAACACTCATTTCCATTTGGTTTCCACCAGCAATTGCAGCTTTCGTTTCAGCAGTTACAAGACGACCTGTTGCATCCATTAAACGAACTGTATAGTTCTGATCTTTCGCGCTGTTGAAACCAACAGTTAATTTATCAGATACAGGGTTTGGATAAGCAAATAAGTTAAGTCCTGTTGTAGCATCACCAATACGTGGGCAAACAACTGGGTAGATAAGATCAAGTACGCGAGCCGTTGAAATACCGCAAGCATTTGATGCTTTTAATGTAATTGTTTGAACTGTCAACTTGGTTGGTGTTACAGATATGGTCTTTGTTCCTTGACCACCTGTAATCGTTAAACCATTTGTTGTTGACCAGCTATAGCTAGTTGTTCCTGATACTGTTGAAACACCATAAGTTGTGTTTACAAGAGTACATGGAGCTAATGATCCGCTAATTACACCTGGTTTTGCCGGAACACCACCAACTGTGATTGAACGAGC
>Ga0114969_10000464_pt1 | contig 35032 bp, 26 predicted proteins | sample M_130807_MF_Meta_FD_87316 | JGI IMG/M metagenome (GOLD analysis project Ga0114969, IMG submission 87316) | Freshwater microbial communities from Lake Montjoie, Canada to study carbon cycling - M_130807_MF_MetaG | ecosystem: Environmental > Aquatic > Freshwater > Lake | place: Lake Montjoie...
ACTTCCTTTGGTGATTGACGATGTAGTGCACGATTCTATTGTGTTTCGCGCTGTGCCTGACGCAGGAGAGATTGTATTGACTATAGGTTCATTGGGTTTTGAGCCTGTGGTAGTCGATAACGCAGGTATTCGAGTGTTTCAAGGTGCTTCATCATCACTGCTGACGATTCAAACGCTTAAGCCATTGTTGAATGCGAATATTTCAATTTTAGACCTTTCGGGACAAGAAGTGCTTGTTTTAAAAAATGAAACAGTGTTGAGTGCAGTGCACATGGATGTGTCTTCTTTGAGTGCTGGTATGTATATCGTGCGAGCGAGCAGTGGGGAAACGGTACGGGTGCAAAAGTTTGCGCTGCTTAAATGATTCTGTTGTAATTTATATTAATGCATTTTTGCTCATGTGTATGAAAAATCAGTACATTACAGACAATTGACTTGGAATTTTATCGATGCACAATGAGAAAACAAGCTTTGTATAAAAAGGATTTATGAAAAGATCAACTGTTTATATTTTAAATAAAAACACATTACCAAAAGCATGGTTTGTGCTTTGTGCGTTTTTTGTATTCTTAGTGAACTCTTCTTTATTTGCTGGAAATTCGGATTTGGTGATCAGCAATGCCGCGGCGAATGGGGCGTGGACATATTCAGCGGGTGTATATACATGGACACCTAACGCAAATAGCTCCACTGTTATTAGCACTGATATCGTTGCTTGTTTGCTAGGCAGTAATACTGCTCTTGGCGGCAGTAGTGCACTTAACTCATCTACCAATGGAGCAGGAAGTGTTACTTTACTTACAGCTTCCGTAGGTAATCAAACTGGAAATGTGACTATGTCGCAATCTATCACGGCAGCAACAACCAGTGCTACTCAGCGTACTTTTACTATCACCGCTGCTGGCTCAATAACAATTAGTCAGGGCATAACTTTAACTCCTGCCTCCAACGCTTCAACAGGATATCCTGGAACAAATATTGTTTTTAGCGGTGCAACTGGGGTTACTAATTCGCAGCCAATTATTACTACAGGAGGTTCTTCCACTGGAAATGCCGTGGGTGGACTAGCTGGGGCAATTACGCTTACTTCTTCTGGTGGGGCAATAAGCACATCGCATAATATTACTGCGCAGGGAGCTGCTGGCGGTTCTTCCAATGGAGCTTCAAGTTCTGGTGGGGCGGGTGGTGCTATTACTTTTTCCGGTACAAGCATTTCAACCGCTACTGGAGATTTGGTGTCAACTGGAGGTGCCTCTGCTGGAGGACCGGTTGGCGGTGCAGGCGGTAATATTTCATTAACTGCTACTTCCACAACTATTACGAGTACTCGTTCATGTAACACCACAGGTGGCGTAGGTAGCAGTGGTAACGGAGGCGCAGGAGGTAGTATTACTTTCCTTGCAGCAACTGATATTAATTACAGTTCTGTTTCGTCAAACAGCGGAGGAGGAGCCGGCAGTGGAACTGGAAATGGAGGAACAGGTGGTGCCATTTCTTTTACGGCTACTGCAGGATCTGTTAGCGTAACGCATACATTAACATCAACAGGTGGTGCTTCAGGAGTTACTGCTGGCAATAGAAGTGGTGGTGCCGGTGGAGCTATTAGTTTAATTGCCGCTACTACATTAAGTATTACTCAACCTATTACTGCCGATGGTGGTACTTGTTTGGGGACAAGCACAGCTAACGGTGGTGCAATTTCTTTCACCGGACCAACTGGAGTTAAAACACAACATACCGTTTTTTGCGCCGCGGGAACAGGTGGTGGCACCGGAACAGGTGGTGTTATTGCAGTTAATGATGGTAATGCATCCATTACTAGTGGTGGAGCGAACGATGGGCAAACTAACGTTGCAAGCTACACAGGAGGTTCATTTGTGAAATTAGGAACAGGAAATTTCAATTTAGGAAGAGCTGGAAATACTTGGACTGGCTCTACCACGCTTACTGCTGGTACTTTGACTTTGGGTGTTTCAAATACTTTAGACAATAGTACTCAAATTGTTTTTAATGGAGGTTCACTCTCAGCGCCTTACGATGAAACGGTTGGTACAATGAAAGTAGACAAGTATTCTGTTTTATATTTAAGCACCGGAAATCATACTTTGACTTTTGCTGCAAGTGCCGGCATAACATGGTCGGGAGGAAACTTGAGTGTGCGCGATTGGTTGGGTGGTTACGATGGTACTTTAGCTGGTGGATCAGATCCGAAGCTTAAAATAGGCACAGGAAATAACGTTGCTGTAGATTTAACAGCGGCGCAATTGGCAAAAGTATTTTTTCACAGAACTTCAAATTCCACAAATTACACGTCAACACAAACGATTGCAGCTGTGACAGGTGAAGTGGTGCCAACTGCAACTTTGCCTGTTGAATTGCTTTCTTTTAGTGCTGAAAAAGATGCGTCTAGCACTATAATTTCTTGGTCAACAGCCTCTGAAATCAATAGCGATTATTTTGAAGTGCGACGTGCTGGAAGCGACATGCGCTGGGAGAGTATTGCGAAGATGAAAGCTGCCGGCAATAGTGCTAAGATATAAAATACAGGTTCGATGACACTTCACCTTTGTCGGGTATTAATTATTACCAATTGTCGGAATTTGATTTCGATGGTGCGCACCAAGTCTCAAAAATTGTGGAACTGAGTTTTGACAAAGCGTCTGCAAGTGATTTGCTGATGTATCCAAATCCAAGCAGCGATGGTGTGAGCTTTGAGTTTAACTCAGAACAGGGCGGTGCCTACTATTTGAAGGCTTTCAATATAGGAGGTGATCAAGTTTACAAGGCATTGATATTTGGTATTGTTGGAGAAAACCGTTTTAAGTTTTCCATGCGTGATTTCAGTGTTGGGGTTTACAGCTTTCAATTGTTTGACGATACGGGTGCTGCACTCGGAGCGGTGAAGGTGGTGAAGATGGATTAAGTGTACGAAATGATCAATTCAGTCTACTGTGCTTTGTTATTGGTTGGTATCTCGTCTATTTTTAGTGGGAAAGCAACCTAAAGCACAACTCGTGAAGAAACTTCATAACATACTTTTAGCACTTGCGTTATTTTCTATTCTAGAAAACAGCACAGCGCAAGGTCCAGTTTTGTTTGATACCCCGGCAATGCCTTCCTACGGTTTTTTTGATAAAAATTGCTTCATAAAAACGGCCTATCCCAAAGGCGAAATACAATTGCCTCAAGGCGGTGTAGATGGCATGAGTGAGGAGAGGCCCATGAATATTAGTATTCCAACCAATCGTCCAACATGGGCGCTTGCTATTGCGCACGCATGGAACTACAATAGAAATATCATTCAAAGGGTGGATCATCCTAAAATAGCGCTGTGGATGGTGATTCCTGCCGAAGAAACAGGTTGGGCATGTGATTGTGGAGCCGAATGGCCTGCCGACCGTATTCCATGGAATACTGTTTTAAAAGGACCGGCCCATCCTGATTTTTTTCACAACGAGTGGTGTGGAACTAAAGGAGGATTTTACAATGAAGGTTGCTATCAAATGCTGGAGTTGGCTTGGTGTACTGATTTAAGTCAGACTTGGCCATGGCGTTTCAAACCCGGTCGCTTTGAGGGATCAATTCCTGGCAGTCACTTTGAAATTTCTGCGCTTGGTTTTGCTTACCGAAGTATTGAAAATCATTCATTGTTAGATGCAGCATGGGGAATTGACATTTGGCCCATCATTGATGCTACAAAGGATCCCAATGCCTACGAAAAATTAATCGCATCTGGTTGGAACGACTGGGCAGGTGGCGTGCAACAAAACGTGTCGGGTTTTGCGGGCAACGGACAAGGATTTAACTTGTACACTCCGGCAGGTAGAGCTGCGGCAATCGCTTCTGACAACTGGAATCTGACTTCAAATTCTGATCGTTATCCCGAAATCACTGGTTGGGGTATCAATGCCTTAGAACAAAACACAACTTCGAGTTATTACAAATGGACCAATCCTGTGGTGACCAGTGTGCCTGGCCCACAGCAAAATCACGTTTTTTATGGCTATTACAATGCCGATATTACGTGGGCTATTGTTCAAGAATACTTAACAACGATCAATTATTTTTATTCAGAATTTTCTCCTGCACAATGGGCGGTGATTACTCAAAACGTAAAAAAAGTATTTGATAAATTGGGTGGTGGTGCGGCCATTCCTTTCAAACAATTAGGACCAGTAATCGACGAAATTATTTTGAATTTGCCCAAAGAAAATCCGGTGATGTCCACCGTGTTTAATGCGAGTTTACCAGCCTACAACAATGGTGAACGCAAACCCATTGGTAAATTGGCGCCTGCTTCACACATTGAAAATTTAAACGAAAACGATACCATTTGTAAAGGGCAGGCCATTATTTTAGAAGGAGTGATTGATGGTGGTGATGGTCCTAATGTGACTTATACCTGGTACAAAGATGGTTCGCCAATTGGTGGAAATACCAAGCAGTTGGTGTTGAGTTCGACTGTTGCTGGTCAGTTTGTGTATACGCTCAAAGTATGCAATCCAGCACCAGATTTTGGAGGATGTTTTCCTGCATGTTGTCCTAAAACAATAGTGGTTAACAACTGCAATACTTGCAGCATTGTAGCAACTGCAAGTACGGTCAATACACCTTGTCAGAACATGCACGGTGGTAAAATCAACTTGAGTATTAGCGGTACCAGCAATTATACCATTAGCTATCAGTGCGCCACTTTTGGAAGTACAGTAAGTGGTACTTCTTCTTCTATCACTTTGGAAGATGTTCCCAATGGTGCCTACAACATTGTTATTCAAGACAAGGGCAATCCTTCGTGTAAATTCAATTTATCGGCGGAAGTAGGTTACGTCACTGCCATAAATGAAAAATTAACGGCCGATATTTTGAGTATGACCAAGTGTGAGGCACAATTGAAAACAGGCTTGGCGCAAGACAATTGCGAGTGTGAATGGAGCGTGTATTTTGACACACCTAATGGCGCTTGGGGTGATGTGACCTTTGTGATTATTACACCTTCCAATGGACAAGGTTTTCGCTTGCGCAAAGACAGGGCGAAAAATTATTTGGCACCAACCAAAACCACTTTTAAACTGTGTTCAGGCGAAAAAATAAAGTTTGAAGTAGAAACGCAAGTGGCTTCAGGATCGTGTTTGGGAACTGTGCCTTACAATAAAAATCCTTTTGCGGTTGATGCTTGGATCGTGAATCCACAAGGGGTGGAGGTACTTCGTGTTCGGGTGCCCGCCAATTCAGTGGAGCAATATACTAACGTTGTTGCCTTTGATTATTTGGTGAATTGCGCCTACACGCCCGGGTCATATACTTATGCTTGGAATCCTGGTGCTGCTGTGGGGCCCGGCGCACAGGTGGCTGCAAACATTTCAACCACGTACACGGTTGTTGCCACAAGCGTCGCCAATCCGCAGTGTACGCTGAGCGATACTGTATTGGTGCCTTTTACATGCAATGCTCCCTGCGTAACGCCTAAGGCAGTAATTTCAGGAACTAAAGCTATTTGTGCTGGTGACAGCGCCTTGATTACGGTTGCGCTCACAGGTGAAATGCCTTTTAAATTGAAGTTGAGTAATGGTTTGACAAAGTGGACGGTGGCCAATATTTCAGCCAATAGCTACTCTTTCTACGCAAAAAATATTGGCACTTATAAGGTTGATTCGGTGTTCAGTTCTACTTGCGACACTTTGGGTACGGGTGCTGCTACCATTAGCTTTGTTAGTGCGTTGAAAGTGAATTTAGGCAGGGATACCGCGCTTTGTGCTGGAGCAGCTTTGGAGCTCAACGCTGGAAGTGGATTTTTAAATTACTCGTGGTCAGGTGGTGGCAGTGCTTCTACTAAGACTGTTAGTGCCGCCGGGCAATACATTGTTGATGTTGACAACGGTGGTGCCTGCACTGCAAGTGATACTATTGTTGTTTGGACTTTGGCTAAAACCATCATTGATTTTGGGGCCGATACGCTTTCCATCTGTCCGGGTAAAAACATTGTTCTTTCGCCATTGCTCAGCGGTGGAACCCCTTTGTATTCGTATTTGTGGAGTGGATTGGCTTCGGGTACATCGGCAACATTCAATGCCTCTACAGCGGGTTACTATAAAGTGCAAAGCACCGATAGTAAAGGATGTACAGCCAAAGACAGTGTTTATGTTACGGTGAAAAACAACTTGACATTGACACTCAATAACAAAAGTATTTGCGAGGGCGATAGTTTGTTGCTCAATACTGGTTATGATCAAGTCAATTATACCATGCTTTGGAATACTGGTGCGAACACGCAAAGCATTAAAGTTGCCGCTGCTGGAATTTATGGCGTGGTGGTCGACGATGGCAATGGTTGTAAAGGCAGTGATTCTATGCTCTTGGCTTGGTATCCGAAAACAAAAGTGGACTTAGGTATAGATCAAAGTATTTGTCCTCAAAGTACTGTCACGCTTGATGCAGGAAGTGGTTTTACAAAATACTTGTGGTCAGGTTTGGACAGCAGTCAAACCTTGTTGAAAGGTCCAGGCGAATATAGCGTTGTTGCAATTGATGCCAATGGCTGCGTTGCTAAAGATACCATAGTACTGAATGCTTTGGCAGCACCGGTATTGAATATTGGAAAGGACATTGACACTTGTGCCGGACCTAGCGTTGTGCTCAGTGCGCAAAATGTGGATCCAAGTTGGACGCTTTTGTGGAACAAAGCCACTGCGGGTGCAACACTTACTGTAGATCAGTCGGGCTTGTATTTTTTGATGGCCACCGATTTGCAAGGTTGTGAGGGGCGCGACAGTTTACTTGCGAATTTTCGTACTAAGCCTTCTGTGAATTTATTGAATGGTCTCGATACAAGCTACATTTGTGAGGGAGCGGTATTGCTGCTCGATGCTGGTGCTGCGCCTTTGGGAACAAGTTACGAATGGAATGTGAAAAATAATTTTTCACAAAGTATCTCGGTTTCTGTTGAAGGATGGTATCAAGTTATTTTGCACAATGGGGCTTGCGCTGACACCGACGGTGTGTATGTGAAAGAAAGCGCAATGCCTCAAAATGTACTGCACAATCTTTTTCTGCCGCAAAAATCAATTTATTGTTTTGTTGAAGAGGGGCCGCAGGTATTGTCGGCAGATCCTATAGATGGCGTAAAGTATTCTTATTTATGGAGCACCAACGAAAAAACGAGTGCTATTTCTGTGGCGGCTGCAGGCATTTATAGTGTAACACTCAGTAAGGGCGACTGCAACTCAAAAGACGAAGTGACTTTTTATGATTTTTGCAATACCTCTTTTTACTTGCCAAATACTTTCACGCCGAATGGCGACAATAAAAATGAAGTGTTTTACGCCGTAGGAGAAAACGTGCTGAATTTTCAAATGCTGATTTTCGACCGCTGGGGCGAATTGCTCTATTCCAGCACTGACATTCACGAAGGGTGGGATGGCAAGTACCATGGTGCTCTTGTGCAGCAAGATGTGTATGTTGTAAAAGTGAATTATGCGCAAAGCAAAACCGATGGCTCAAAGCATTTGATGCAACGCATCAGTCATTTGAGTGTTGTTCATTGATACAAGTGGGGCAACCTTCTAGCTGAGTTGGGTGTTGGTTGTGCGAATGTATCAATTTTTAATGCAATACATTGTTTTTTAGTGCTTTATGATTGATGTATCGAATGATCAATTCAGTCGTATACCGTTCATATCGGCGTCGTGTATTCCCTACATTTACTAAAAACAAACACATCGGGAAAACACTTTAAACAATGAACTATGAAAAATCTACAAAGCATTCTGTTTCTGTTTTTGTTGAGTTTCGCATTTTTAGCGCAAGCTCAAGTTGGAAAAATCTGCAATTGGGAAGGCAATAAAAAGGCGGCCGTTGTTTTAACTTTCGACGACTGGTCGGCGGGTCACCCTGCAGTTGTTGTTCCTGAATTGAAAGCCAGAAATTTTAATGCTACCTTTTTTGTTAATTCAGGAAACATATACAATTGGGCAAATGTTGTGAGTGCAGCAGCTGACGGAAATGAAATTGCCAATCACACTAAAACGCATGCGGCAGTTACAACAGCAAATTTCAGTACAGAGGTTGCTGCTTCAAAAACATCAATTGAAAGCAATGTGACTTCACAAAAGGTGACCACTTTCGCTTATCCTTTTGGATCGGTTGATGCACAGGTGGTGCCTCTTTTGAAATCTTCTGGTTGTATTGCTGCACGAGGTGTGGTAGGACCTTCTGGCGGACAATATTCTTATGCAATAGCAGATTACTATAATATGTTGGCTTTTAGTGTGGGTACCAGCACTAGTACTCCGGCCTTTACAACTCAAATTCAAAATGTGATGAATGGAGGAGGTTTATTAACATACTTGTATCACAGTGTCAACAGTCCGAATGTGGTTGACAATAACTACGAAACTGTTACACAAGCAAATTTCCAAGCGCAAATGACCTCTCTTCAATCGTACGAAAGTTCAATATGGGTAACTACATTGAGTAATGCAGTGAAGTACCATCGCGAAAAAAACTGCGCTACACTTACGCAAGTGCAAGCTCCAGATGGCACCAAATGGATAGTGAAATTAAGCGATACACTTTACAACAATGCGGTGTACAATTATCCGTTGACGATAAAGCTTAAAATGAACAGTGTGAACTATGACAAGATTATGCAAAACGGTAATACATTGTCCATTGATTCAAAAAGCAACGACACCATCACTTTTCTTGCTGTACCAGATGGTGGAGACATCACTTTGTCGCTTAGCTCAGGAACATCTGTGGTGGGTTCAGCAACACCAGCGTCCTTTGTGAACACAGCAGCAAATTTGGTGAAATTTGCGGTTGAGGTGGTTTCTACAAAAAGCATTACGGTTACTTCGGTAAAGATCAACTTAAGTTCAGTGGGTGGTGGAAGTGCAGTGAATATGACGTCTTTGGGGAACAATAAATATGAATACATTTATACTATTGCAGCAGGAATTTCTGTTGGTTCAAAAACTGTTACAGTGACTGTGGTAGACAATAGTCCCGAAACCAACACCACCGATATTGCCCTCACTGTTTTGCCGAGTTTCACCTATTTGGATATATATACCGATGCATCTTCTATGGTGAATGGAACCTGGGGAGGCGTTGTTGAACAAAGTAATGTTGGTGCAACAGAAGGGGTTAAAGATTATCTTTTTTCCTATACTATCGCCAGCTGGTGGGCTGGTTCTGGTTTGGATATTTGTGGCTGGTCTGATGCCGGCGCGAAAGATTTTTCAGATTACGACAGTTTGCAAATTGCGTACAAAGGACCTGCTACTGCGGGAACAGGTATAAATGTTTCGTTGATAGGTACCGCGGCAGCAAAGTCTACTTCAAAATCTTTGCCCTTGTCGGCATCGTATACTACTGCAAAAATAGGACTGGCTGAATTTGGTGTTTTTGATTTGACAAAAATAACAGAAATTGCAATTGATATTACTGGTGCAGCCAGTGGCACTGGAACTTTGCGAATTGACAATATTCGCTTGATGAAAGCAGCAACACTGAGCACTTCTGTGAAGGAAACTAGCGCAATAGGCAATAGTCACCAAGCATTTCCAAATCCTTTTACGAACGAAATCAATTTTATGGTTTCTTCCCTTGAAAATTCAAAGACATCGATCACTGTTAGCGATCTATTGGGTGCGGTGGTTTACGCATCGGCGCTATACGGTACCAATCAAAACATTTCTTTTGGACAAGACTTTGCACCGGGAATTTACTTTGTGGACAGTAACGTGAGCGGACAGCATCAAGTGACTAAAATTTGTAAGAACTAGTTTTATAAGAGTTTAAAACATCTCCACTATGAATCGTATTTTATTTGCTTTACTGCTTTTTGTTTTCATTTTTGTGCAGCAAGGTTATGCGCAAGTGGGTAAGATTTGCAATTGGGAAAATAACAAGAAGGGAGCAGTGGTACTCACCTTCGACGATTGGACATCGGGGCAATATCCATTGGCGGTTCCTGAATTGAAAAAGAGAAATATTCCTGCAACATTTTTTCTCATTACCAATTTTTTAGGTGAATCGTGGGTAGCAAACAATTGGAGTACAGTGGTTGTTACTGCTGGCAATGGCAATGAAATATCTAATCACACCACGGATCACAGCGGACAGGCTATTCCGAACGCATCTGCAATTAACGGCGCCAAAGCGGCAATAGAAGCGAACGTGCCCAATACCAAGGTGTGTACTTTTGCTTATCCTCTCGGACAATTTAGTTCTGCGTCGTTCGCTTTTTTACGCGCCAATGGCTATGTGGGCGCTCGTGAAGTTGCTCCTTCAACAGGGCACTATTCTTATGACTTCGTGAGTAGTTTAGACGATTATTATAAAGTAACAACGACCACTGTTAGCTCAGCACTGTCGCTAAAGGCTTTTACTACAGAGATCGATAATGTTATTGATGGCGGAGGATTGCTGACTTACATGTATCACAGCGTGAGCAGTCCCACTATTCCTGATGCTACCTATTCCGCTTTAACGGTAGATGAACTGTCGGCACAATTGGATGCATTGTCATCCTACAGAAACAAAGTATGGGTAACAACTTTCGACAAAGCATTGAAATACCACAGAGAGAAAAAATGCGCTTCTTTAAGTGAAGTAACGCCTCCCAATGGTTTGCAATGGGTGGTGAATTTAAGCGACACCCTATATAACAATGCGCTGTACAATCAACCATTAAGCATTCAAATGAAAATGAATGGTGTGAAATACGATCAGGTTGTTCAAAATAACATAGCCCTTTATATCGATTCGATTTTTAATGATACCATCATGTTTCGAGCTGTTCCCGATGGAGGTAATATCACGTTAAAATCAAGCAGCGGCATATCTATAACAGCCGAGGTAAACCCTGGCGTAATATATAATAATGTAGCTACAGATGTACATTTTACAAGCACAGCTCTAGCCGCTTTACCCAACGTGGTCTCACAAATGAAATTGAATTTAAGTGCCATTGGCGGTGGAAATGCAGTTGCGATGAATGCTTTAGGAAATAACAATTATGATTATACTTTCAAAGTGCCAGCTGGCTTACTAAGCGGCGACAAAACAATTTTACTTACTGTTACTGATAATGCAGCGCATACCCTTACTTACACTTTGAAACTGGAAGTGAGTGGTGGCATCACTGTAAGCGCTGCAACGGTGAGTCCTTCAACGGTAGAGAACACGGTAGATCAACAATTGACTTTTGCTATACAAGCAAGCGACGATGGTTCAGTAGCCGACGTAAGACTAAATCTGAGTGCCATAGGGGGTGGAGCAGCGGTGAAGATGAATAGCGTTGATGCGCAGCATTTCACTTTGTCTTATTTGTTGCCAGCATTTACAAGTACCGGAACAAAAACAATCCTTGCAACTGTAACCGATAACGAGGGAAATACAAAAACAAAAAATATCACTTTGCTAGTGAATCCCGGATTTTCTTACAGCGACATTTACACCGATGCATTCACGAAAATTTGCGTTGGATGTTATTGGACTACCGGTACTCTTGCAGAGCAATCCAATCTGGGTGCTATAGAAGGGGTGAAGGATTATTCCTTCGATTACAAAACAAAGTACGACGATGTGAACTTTAATATTTGCAATTGGTTAGATGTTAATGCGATGGATTTTTCTGCTTACGACAGCTTGGAAATATCATACAAAGGACCAACAACACCTGGCGCTGTGCTCAGTGTAAATGTGGTTGCCGTTGGTGATTTGAAATCAAATACAGTGCTTTTAACCTTGACACCAAGCTATGTGCGCACTAAAGTTGCGGTATCGGCTTTTTCTGGAGTCAACTTGTCGCAAATAAAATTGTTGCGTTTTGCTGTTGATGGTGGCAGCGCGCCTGCCGGTAATATTCGACTTGACAACATTCGTTTGTCAAAAATAGTAACGTCGGTTTTAACAGGTGTGGACGCTTTTTTTAATTCAGAAAACAATGCAATTGTGTATCCCAATCCATTCAATGAAACAATTACCATAAAGGTCAACAGCACAAAAAATGCAATAATTGATTTGAAAGTGTATTCTTTATTGGGTGATTTGGTATACGCATCAGCAACAAATGTTACCAATGAAAACATTGTGATGGGTGAGTATTTACAAGCTGGAATTTACTTAGTTGAGGTGACAGTAGCAGGTCAAAAACAATTTTCAAAAATATGCAAACAATAAACATGTTCACGAATTTCACTGGGGAGTGTATTAGATAAGTGTGCACCGCGCAGCTCCAAGCAGTGCGGTGTTAATTGAGTGCAGTTGATTTGGTTCATCACACTGCGCTCGTGTTTGTACTTTAAAGTCCCTTCCCGTGGGACTTTAAAGCTAGTTTTGGCAGAGCCCATACGTTCGTTCTTTATGCTCTGCCATTAGGTTACCCGAAAAAAGTCCCGTCCCGCGGGACTTTTTTTTATAAACTAAAGTCGAAGCCTTCGGCTTGTAAAGTCTTGTATTTCTTTTTGTCGAATTTAAACAGAGTAGCGCCAACGTGTGCGCCAGGACGTACTTCGTCAAGTTCAATTAAAATGTCCATTGTTTTTAATCGACGCCGAAAATTACGTCGGTCCATGGTTCTACCCAAAATAATTTCAAATACATTTTGTAAATCACTAAGGGTGAATTTAGTTGGCAGCAATTCAAAGATGATGGGCGAAATATTCAATTCCTTTTGCAGTGTTTTGAGTGCCAATTGAAAAATTGCTTTGTGGTCGAAAGCCAGTTTTGGCATTTTTGAAATGTCGAACCACGCTGTTTCTTCGGCGTGCCATGATGGCTTAAGATTGTGGTGTGCAGCATCAATCAGTGCGTAATACCCCACTGTTACAACGCGCGCCACTGGATGGCGCTCCGTGTCTCCAAAAGTGTGGAATTGTTCCATGTATACGCCTGTTACGCCAGTGAGCAATTCTAAAACCCTGCTTGCTGCTTCGGTGATGCTTTCTTTTTGTTCTAGAAAACCACCGGGTAAGGCCCATTTTCCTATTTCAGGTTCTGATCCACGTTTGATCAAAAGTACGTGCACTTGCCCTTCAATAAAGCCAAACAATACGCAATCGACAGTGATCGATGCAATGGGAGGTTGGTACTGTAGTTTCATTTCGTGCTTTAAAATTTACTGTGTTGAACAAGGTTAAGGTAAAAAAATGAAATGTGTAAATTTCGTCGTTCTAAAGGAGGTGTTTTGAAAATTGTTTTGCACTGCTTTTTTCAATGTTGTATATTGTCCTCCCGGGGGGGTATAATAATTAATAAAATATGAAAAAATTATTCTTTCCATTGTTTTCAATCCTTGTGTTTTCTTCGGAAGCCCAAACAAGTGCTGTATTGACAGTGAATGCGACATCGAATATTTCGGAGATTTCACCTTTGATTTACGGAAAAAACAATTGCCTTTCTGACGACACTAAAAATCCGATTTCCGATGCTACTTGGCAATTTTACCAAGATGCAGGTTTGCGTTTTACGCGTGAAAATGGAGGAAACAACAGCACTAAATACAATTGGCGAAAAAAGTTGAGTAGTCATCCAGACTGGTTCAATAATGTGTATACGCACGATTGGGATTACAGCGCCAACACCTTGCTTTCAAAATCGCCCAGCATGCAAGGTCTTTACGCTTTGCAGCTTTTGGGAAAAGTAGCAAGTGCTAAAACACATAATTTTAATGACTGGTCTTGGTCGCAGGGAGGAAGCACTGGTGGTGGGACAGGTGACAATTGGGCTGGTGGCGGCGGGCCTACAGCATACGGCGGTAACAATGGTGTGGGCAATCCCGCTTTGTATTTAGAAGATTGGCCAGCAGATTCTACTGTTGGTATTTTAGATCATTGGTTCAAAGATTTGAAATACGATGCTACGAGACTTCAATATTGGAATATGGACAATGAGCCAGAAATTTGGCAAGGCACTCATGACGATATCGCTTCTTCAAGTATCACGGCTGAAGATTACATTCAAAAATACATTGCCGTAGCTAAGGCTGCGCGTTTGAAGTTTCCCAACATTAAATTGGTCGGTCCTGTTTCTCCCAATGAATGGCAGTGGTATACCTGGAACAATGAAAAGGTTAAGGCCGCTGATAATAAATATTATTCATGGATGGAGTATTTTGTAAAACGCATTGCTGAAGAGCAAACTAAAAGTGGAATGCGCTTACTTGATGTGCTTGATGTTCATTTTTATCCGGGATCGGCTTCAGATCCAACGCTGACATTGCAATTGCACCGCATTTGGTTCGATCAGGCGTGGGACTATTCTGGCGCCAACGGCGTGAAAGTGGATGGACTCAATTCGTGGAACGGTGGCAATACCAAAGAGTATTTTTTTGAGCGCTGTAATTCTTGGCTCACGAAATATATGGGGGCACAACACCAAGTAAAATTTGCAGTTTCTGAATATGGCGCAACAGCAAACTCAGGTTCTGAAAATCCGAATGTGGTGGCTTGCTGGTATGCTTCGCATCTTGGTGTTTTCGCAAACAAAGGGATTGCTTTTTTTACACCTTGGGATTGGTATGTGGGGCAGTGGGAAGTGTTGCATTTGTTCAGTAAAAAATTTGGCGCCTACGCTACGTCAGCGACTTCGAGCGCTGAAAGTGTGGTATCGGCCTATTCGTCGCTTTCGGCTGACGGAGATTCGTTGATGGTAGCCATTGTCAACAGAGATCAAAACAACAGCACTTCATTGGAGCTTAACATTCAAAATTTCGTTTATTCTGATTCAACGGTCAATGGCTATCAGCTTGTCAATTTGCCCAACAAGGAAACTTTTTTGTCTGAGGCAAACAACGCTTTGCAGACAAAGCAATACGCCATCTCAAAAAATAAGATCACTTTTTCAGTGCCGAAATTGTCGGTAACAATCATACAAATTCCAACGAAAAAAGCAATCAATACACCCCATGGAATAGAGGATGTGAGCGCTGTGGAAGTGTTGATATATCCCAATCCAAGTAGCGCTTTGTTGCAAGTGCAGTTGGCGCATGAAGGGGTTTGCGTGTTGTCCATTTTTGATGTTTTGGGACAAAAAATGGGGGAGTGGAGTATTGTGAATAAACAAGACCTTGACCTATCTTCCTATGCATCTGGGAATTATTTTGTACAGGTGCGCACCAGTGAAGGTGTATTGGTGAAAAAGATAGTGAAACAATAAAAGTTATTTTTTATAACCAAAGAAAATGTTCAACCAAATCGACCGAGACAAATAGTACAAAATGGGCATTAGTGCAATGATTTCAATGAGCACAATGCCCACTGTTTGGTAAATGCGAAGTCCGTCAACCAACGCTGAAATAATTAGTGCACTAGGCAAGGCTATTGCTACAGCCATGCCGTAACTCACATACATCGCTCCAAGAAAAAAACCAGGTTCCATATCGTACTTTAGATCACAGTGCGGGCAGCGTTCGTACATTTTTCCGAACTGTGAAAAGTGGTAAGGGTTTGCGTCAAAAAAAATGTCTCCTTCATGGCAGCGCGGACACTTCATTTTTATAATGCTGTACGCCTTACTCCCTTTGGTGAGCATGTTATTGGTTACTTGGGTTGTTCATGAATTCATCAATGCTTTGTGTTTTGTAAGCACCTTCGTTGATGTACTTCAAATACATTAGGAATTGATCAGCTGGCAGGTAGCCGGGCACAACAGAAATGACTTTTTTGCTTTCGTCAAGATATGAAATAGTGGGATAACCCATGCGTCCGTTTTGTGAGCCAATGGCCATAGCAAGTTGGTGTGTGGTTCTGCCTCCTGCGCCCGGATTGATGAAGGTTTGTTTGTTAAAAACAACGCTGTCTTTGCCCTCTGCATCGAATTTCACAGCGTAAAAGTTTTTCGTAACATATTCTACAACTTTAGGATCGGCGAAGGTTGTTCTGTCCATTTCCTTGCACCATCCACACCAAGAAGTATAAACATCTACGAAAATTTTCTTGGGATTTTTTTGACTTAATTTTTCGGCTTCTTGAATGCTTAGCCATTTAATATGCGGCTGTCCTTCGGCTTTTTTTGGAGTGGTGAATGCGAAGATCGCAATCGTTGACAAAGCAACAAGGAGGAAGGTGATTTTTTTCATAAACGTGATTTACACTGTTAAAATACAAAATAATTCGGGGCTTAAAGAACAATGATTGTTCCAAAAATTCATAAAACCAGTTTTAAGCTTGCCATTTTACATTGTGTTTTTTAATCTCGTCTTCAAAGGGAGCGGCGTTAAAGTTAGCCGCGCTGAACTCTTTGGTTCGCAATTTACGCAGTTCTAATCGTCGCATACTTTTTACAAAGCGGCGTTTTTCTTGATCGTTGCTAAGAATTAGTCCTGGTACCAATGCATTTTTGCCTTCGTCATCTTTTGCAACCATTGTGAAATAAGAGGAGTTGCAATGTTTTATTTCGCCACTTCGTATGTTTTCAGAATCTACTCGAATACCAACGACCATGGAGCTTTTTCCAACATAATTGATGCAGGCTTTCATGGTAACGAGTTCGCCAATATTGATAGGGTTTAAGAAATCTACTGTATCTACCGATGCCGTAACGCAGTATTGCTTTGAGTGCTTTGATGCGCAGGCGAAAGCGATTTTGTCCATTAATGACAAAATGTATCCTCCGTGAATTTTGCCGCTGAAGTTTGAATTTGAGGGCAGCATCAATTCAGAAAAAACAACTTCTGATTCTTCTACTTTCTTATAGGATTGGGCCATCGTTTTATTTTTTAAACAATTTATAGTCGGCTACAAAAGTACCAAAAGGAACAAGTGATGCGGCAAGCGCCCACGCTGTTTTGGGAAGTAGCCATTTTGACGACCGGGCTTCAATAAGCACCCACACACAATATGCGATAAAAAGTATTCCGTGCGCCATACCTACAGGTCGGATTGCTGCAGGGTTGTTGAAAAGGTATTTCATTGGCATGGCAATGCCAAAAAGCACCAAGGTGCTAATGCCTTCTAGCACAGCAAGTGTGCGCAAAATTTTAAGGTGATTGATCATAGAGGTCGAAATTAGCGAATCTTCTTTTAAATTGAGTACAATCTGTAAAAGTTCAAAGAACAGATCAATGTGGATAAAACCCCTTTGAAAATCAAAAATTTTACATCCTCTTTTCGTAAATTTGCAGTCAAGATATTTGAGGAGACTATGGAAAATCACCAATTTGAAAGTTTGGCTAAAGTGCTCGATGGAGAACTTTATTTCGATGAAACAATGCGCACGCTTTATGCCACGGATGCGTCGGCTTACCGTGAAATGCCAATGGGGGTTGCGATTCCAAAGACGTACGATGATTTAAAAAAGATAGTCGCATTTGCTAAAAACGAAAAACTAGCAATCATTCCCCGTGCTGCAGGTACCTCTTTGGCAGGACAAGTAGTGGGCAATGGTTTGGTGGTTGATATATCTGTGAATTTCACCAAGATATTGGAAGTCAATAAGGAGGAGAAATGGGTGCGTGTTGAAACGGGTGTGATTCGTGATGAGTTGAATATGCATTTGGCAAATTTCGGCTTGTTTTTTGGTCCCGAAACATCAACATCCAACCGTTGTATGACAGGTGGAATGGTGGGCAACAACTCTTGCGGAGCGCGCTCGGTGATATACGGAAGTACGCGCGAACACTTGTTGGAAATCAAGGCAATATTGAGCGACGGCAATGAAGCCGTGTTCAAGGCAATGAGCAAGCAGGAATTTGAAGACAAGTGCGCAGGTAAAGGAGTGGTGAGTGTTTTAGAACAGCAAATTTACCAAAACATAAAAAGCATATTGAGTGATCCTGCGAACAGAGCAGAGATCGAAAAAGAATTTCCAAAACCAAGTATTCCCCGCAGAAATACAGGTTATGCGATTGACATGTTGAAAGACAGTGAGCCTTTTGTTGATGGTGGTGCGCAATTTAATTTTTGCAAGCTGATTGCGGGATCAGAAGGTACTTTGTGTTTTATTACAGAAATTAAATTGGGCTGCGTGCCTGTATTGCCAAAGTATACGGCCATGATGTGTGGTCATTTCAATTCAATCGACGATTCTTTGAAAGCCAATATCATTGCGCTGAAATACAAGCCGTCGTCAGTGGAGTTGATTGACCATTATGTGGTCGACTGTGTACGTGAAAATATTGAGCAGCGTAAAAATGGAGAATGGGTGCAAGGAAATCCACAGGCCATTTTGATGGTGGAGATGCACGGTGAATCCATGGAACAGGTGAGTGCTTTGGTGGCCGACATGGAAAAAGAAATGCGCGCCGCTGGATTTGGATATTATTTTCCGGTGTTGCTGGGCGATGAAATTAAAAAGGCGTTGACTTTGCGCAAAGCGGGATTGGGACTTTTGTCAAATATACCGGGTGATGCCAAGGCGGTGCCTGTGATTGAAGATACAGCTGTTGACACCGATGACCTTCCGCAATACATTGCTGAGTTTAATAAAACTTTGGCCGAGCGCGGGTTGTACTGTGTGCACTATGCTCACGCTGGTTCGGGTGAATTGCATTTGCGTCCGATATTGAATTTGAAAACAAAGGAAGGCAACGAAATGTTCCGAACTGTGGCGCAAGACATCGCCACCCTAGTTAAAAAATACAAAGGATCTTTGAGTGGTGAGCACGGAGATGGTCGTTTGCGAGGGGAATTCATCAAGTTTATGTTGGGCGAAAAAAATTACGGACTATTGAAAACGGTGAAATCGGCCTGGGATCCAAACAATATTTTCAATCCCGGAAAGATTGTCGATACCCCGCCCATGAACACTTTTTTGCGTTATGCACCAGGTCAAAAAGATGAAAAACTAAATACTGTTTTTTCTTATCCTGAAGGAATTTTAAAAGCGGCGGAGGCTTGCAATGGCTCAGCAGATTGCCGCAAAACAGAATTGTCGGGTGGTACAATGTGTCCAAGTTATATGGCCACGCGCAATGAAAAAGATACTACCCGCGCACGCGCCAATATTTTGAGAGAGGCGATTACCTATTCCGATGTCAATAAAATAAACAAGTTTGATACAGAGGCGGTGAAAGAGGTGATGGATTTGTGTTTGAGCTGCAAGGGCTGTAAATCGGAATGCCCGTCGAATGTGGATATTGCAAAATTGAAATCTGAAGCATCATACCAATACTATAAGGTGCACGGAGTGCCTTTTCGTTCGCGCATGATAGGCGATAGTGTGAAGATTAACGCCGTGTTTTCTGCCGTGCCTTGGTTGTATAATTTCGGCAATACGGCGCCTTTGATTTCTAATGTTGTCAAAGGAGTATTGGGTATGGCGCAAGAGCGTCCATTACCAAAATTGTACAAATACACTTTGGATAAATGGTACCAAAAAAACAAGTTGAATAATTTTGGTGTTAAAACAAAAGCGTCAAAAGGAAAAGTGATTTTCTTCAACGATGAGTTTACCAATCATTTGGACGTTGCCATCGGAGAAAAAACCATTTTACTATTGACGCACCTGGGTTATGATGTAGTGATACCAAAGCACGAAGTAAGCGGAAGAACTTACCTCTCCAAAGGAATGTTGCAACAAGCGAAAGAAATTGCAATTAAAAATGTGAATTTACTGAAAGATGTTGTTGGAAAAGACTCGCCAATCATAGGTGTTGAGCCATCGGCAATTTTGACTTTGCGTGATGAATATCTTGATTTAGTAGGACCTGAACTATTGGCTGCTGCAAAAAATATCGCGGCCAATACCTTCTTGGTAGACGAATTTATTTCCAACGAAGTTCAAAAGGGAAATATCACTTCGACACAATTTACTACTGAAGAAAAAGTATTGAAGGTGCACGGACATTGTCACCAAAAATCGTTGTCTTCGTTGACCTTCACCAAGCGCATGTTGTCATTGCCAAAAAATTACACTGTGCACATGATTCCTTCGGGATGTTGCGGTATGGCGGGTTCTTTTGGTTATGAAAAAGAACATTACGACATCTCCATGAAAATAGGGGAGTTGGTTTTGTTTCCAACCGTACGCAAGCAGGGTGCTGAGGTGGAGATTGTGGCGCCAGGAACAAGCTGTCGCCACCAAATTAAAGACGGAACAGGCAGAAATGCAAAGCATACTGCTGAGATTTTATTTGAGGCTTTACTAAAATAGTTGACTTGAAATATACCGCGGACAATTCTATTGTAATGAAAATATTCTTCGTTGTTTTATTGACGGGGCTTCTGTTTTCGTCTCCATTGTGCGCGCAGGATCGATTAGGCTTGGCAAACAGCAATTACATGCCTGTGACCACCTTGCTCAATAATCCGTCGTCTATCGTTGATTCGTATACTTGGTTGGACATCAACTTAATTGGGGCCTCGCTCTCGGTAAGCAACAACTATTTGTATATGGATGGCAGCAAGCTCAGCATTGCCGACCGTTTTCAATTTAAGTTTGGTTTTGACCATTTGCCAAGTGAAAATACATCTACACTCTTCAATAAGAACATGTTTGTTGATCTTACAATTCCGTTGCCGTCTGCAGCTTTGGTGGTGGGGCGTCACAGCGGCGCGCTGGCAGCGACCATGCGCACAGTAGTGGATTTGAACGGTTTTCCAACAGCTGTTGCTCGGGGTTTGTATCAGGGCTTTGCCAATTTGCCCGAGTATTTCAATCAAAAAATTGATGCATCAAATATGAAGATCAATCAGTTGTCGTGGATGGAAGCGGGCTTGACTTATGGAACTTTTGCCTATTCTTTTGATGAGGATGTTTTCACTTTTGGGGTATCGGTGAAGAAATTGTGGGGCCTATCGGCATTTGCCGCGCAGATCGACAAATGGAGTTACACCACGCTTGATAAACAAAGAATGCAGATCGACGATTTCAAAGCGACAGTTGCCAGCGCTTTAGGTTTTGGCAGCGGCGAAGGGTGGAGTGCCGATCTTGGGGTGACGTATAAAAAGTTTTACAAATGGTCGAACCATTATCGTCCCAATGACGCGCGCACATCCTGCAACCGAATGCCTTATCGTTTTAAAATTAGTGCAGCGATTATCGATTTAGGGAATATTAAATTCACAAAGGATGCGACTTTGCTAAATTATGAAAGTGGCTCAGGTCTTTGGCAAAACTACTCGCACACTGCGGCCAGTTCAGTGCAAGACGTCACTTCCTTTTTTGATCAAATGATGTCGGGTGGAACAGTTAAAAGTAGCAAGTCAAATTCTTTTACAATGGGTTTGCCAACTTCGATTACGGGTGGGATTGACTTTAATTTGGGCTCAGGATTTTATGCAGGAGCGAATACGGTTGTTGGTCTTCCTAGTTTTTTTATGTTGGGGCCTCAGCGCCCTTTTCAATTGGCTTTGGTGCCGAGATATGAACGTAGATTTTTTGAAGTGTCTTTACCTATTTCGACCATTAATTTTCAAGATGTACGCGTCGGGTTTATGATGCGCGCTGGTTTTATTACCATTGGTACCGATCGACTGAATACTTTTTGGTTTGGCGATGTTTATTCGGCCGATTTTTTCTTGATGATAAAGATGCCTTTTTTCACCGCTCCACAATGTGAAGACAACCGTCCGAAACGAAAGGTGGCGCCCTTCTGTCCAAAATTTCGATGAAGCCATCTTCTTTTCAATTTGCGTTAAGTATTATCAATTCTCGTTTTGGGGATGGTTACGCTTCTATTTATTTTGAAAATGACGAATTGAAAGAGGGTTTTCATTTATTGAGTAGCGATAGTGCTGTATTGATCTATTCTGCAGTAGAGCTTCATCCTAAATTTTATGCGCACAGCAAAAATGCGCTTGTTTTGAATGTGGCAGCAGTGCAGAAAAATTTGCAAAATACCGGAAAAGCAAGCGCTTTACTCAATGGTTTTCACGAGCAGTTTTCAGGGCATTACGACATTTTGATTCCGCTTTGGTACTATGAAGGGAGTATGAATTTACAGCATTGGATACAGAAGAAGGAGGGGCGCCTGCTTGCGTCTTTTAATGAATATTGGAAGAAGGAAAGCATTGAGATGGCTTATGAGTGTTTGCATTGTGGTGCGCCGCCCTGCTTGTGCCGGATGGATCTGTATCTCTTGCCCCGTAAGTGATTTTGTCAGAGCAGTACACCAGCGCTGTTAAACCTAACACGCAAATACAAGATTGAAAATGCTTTTTTTTTATTGTTGCATCATTGTTTGTCTTTGGTTCTTGAAAGCGAAGGTAAATTCCAATAAAAGCCAATACTGCCAATACGTAACAAAGCATGTCGGTTGGGTCAAATGTGCCATCGGTGAGGTGCTGTCGTTGCAATTCCTCCAGTACAATTGCAAATAAAACAGGAGCGAAAATCCACAATAGATTTTGTTTCCTTATTTTGAATTGCCAGATTGCAAGTACTAAGTTCATGCTGCTGAGCATCCATAAGCTGCCAGGCAAAGAAAACACGATCCATGAATGGTGAAGAAAGGGCGTGCCTATATAGCCTCGTACGGTCATTAAAAATGGCAATGCATGTATTTTTGAAATCAATGAAAATACCACAAGGTCTAGGTTACGGAACAAAATGTATAACGTACTTGCGACCAACATCGGCAAAAAGACTGCAAGTACTAAAAACATTTTTTTAGACATGTCTCAAAAGTATTTTAAAAAAAGAACTTTCATAGTTTGAGGAAGAAGAATTACATTGTAAATTCGCGCAAGGTTTTCAAAATAACTTAATACCCCTATAGTCATGGTTGAAAAAAGATGGATCATCTCCTTTTCATTGATAGTTTTTGTTGCACTCCTTGCTGTTAGCTGGGAATTTATAGGTGGAGTTACGCCTTTGGTGCAAAATACCGACGCCATTGTTGGGTCAGATGTTGCTTGGATATTGACTTCTTCTTGTTTGGTTTTATTGATGACACCTGGACTATCTTTTTTTTATGGAGGAATGGTGGGTACTAAAAACACAATTTCTACCATGCTGCAAAGTTTTGTGTGTTTGGGCGTAATTTCTGTTTTGTGGATGACGGTTGGTTTTAGTTTGGCCTTTGGTGAAGATGTTGGTGGATGGGGTTTTATTGGAAATCCAACGACCTATTTTATGTTCAACAATGTGGGTGCTGGTGTTGAGAGTACTTTGGCACCAACGATACCGCTGATGTTGTTCGCGATTTTTCAATTGAAGTTTGCCATTATTACGCCAGCCCTAATCACGGGATCTTTTGCTGAACGTGTTCGTTTTATTTCTTATTTGCTATTTGTTTGTTTGTTTTCATTATTGATATACACACCGCTTTGTCACATGATTTGGCACCCCAATGGCTTGTTGAAAAACACTTTCCATGTGCTGGATTACGCGGGGGGTACGGTGGTGCACATGTCGGCAGGTTTTGCTGCCTTAGCAGGCGCTCTTGTTTTAGGAAAGAGAAACAAAAAAGAACATACGCCTACCAATATCCCCTTTGTTTTGTTGGGTACTGGAATGTTGTGGTTTGGCTGGTTTGGTTTCAATGCTGGTTCTGCTTTGGCGGCCAATGAAAGTGCCGCTTTGGCTTTTGCTACCACCAATTCGGCTTCGGCAATGGCAATGCTGACTTGGATTTTCTTTGATAGGGTAAATGGCCGCAAAGTATCGGCAATGGGTGCTTGCATTGGTGCCGTGGTAGGTATGGTGGCAATCACGCCTGCTGCAGGTTATGTGACCATTCCTCAGGCCTTGTTTTTTGGCTTTATATCTGCAATTGTGTCGAATGTTTTGGTGAATTGGAAGGTGATGAAAAAAATGGATGATACCTTAGATGTATTTGCTTGTCATGGTGTTGGAGGCATTATGGGAATGATTTTGACAGCTATTTTTGCTGGAGTTCCCAATGCGGAAGGGCATAAATCGGGTTTGATCTATGGCGGTTACGAAGACTTTTCATTGTCGATGATGGCTTTGCTCATCGTGTCGGCCTTTACTTTTGGCGGTGCTTTTATTTTGTATAAATTCACAAACATGATCATTCCTTTGCGTGTTACCGAAGAATCGGAACAAATTGGTTTGGATTTGTCACAACACGACGAATCGCTCGATATGGGTAAAATGTAATTTTTAAGCCGGCGGGTGTAACGCACTACATTATGCGCTCTTCATACAAGAAGATATATGTGCTCGGTGCGTTACTATTTGTTGTGACAGCATATTTTTCGCAGGGTTTTTTTCATCCTGATGAACATGCTCAAGTATTGGAATTTGCAGCTCTTAAACTTGGTCTTACTGAAAAAGCAAACTTGGCTTGGGAATTTAATAGTCAAATGCGTCCTGCCATTCAGCCTTTTATGGTGTATGTTACCCATCGCTTTTTTTTACTTTTCGGCGAAGCCAATCCTTTTACTGTTGATTTTGCACTGCGTTTGTTTTCAGCGCTGTTGTCTTTTTTGAGCATTCATTTGCTGATTCGGGCTTACATTGATAAAGTAAAAGGAGAAAAACTTAAGTTGACTTTTGTATTGCTGTCGTTTTTACTTTGGTTTTCAATATACAACAGTGTTCGTTTTTCATCGGAGAATTTGGCTGGACGCGTTTTTATTATTGCCTTTGCCTTGTTTGTTTTGTGGCAAAATGCAAAAGCCAAACATTATTTTGCCATTGGTTTACTGTTGGGTTTGTCGTTTTTGTTTCGCTATCAAAATATGTTTTTGATAGCAGGTTTTTTGGCGTGGATGCTTTTTATTCAAAAAAATAAATTCAGCAACGTTCTTGTAATTGGATTGGGTGTTTTAGTGATGTTTGGCGTTGGAGTATTGATGGATCGTTGGTTGTATGGCGAATGGGTATTGAGTATTTGGAAATACTTTGAAGAAAATATATTGCTCGATAAAATGTCGGGATTCGGCACTGCTCCTTGGTATTTTTACATTGTGCAAGTCTGCAATGTAGGGATTCCACCTTTTAGTTTGTTGTATATTGTGCCCTTTGTTTTACTGGTTTTCTTGCGCCCGAAGGATATTTTGGTGTGGACCATCGTTCCTTTTGTTTTGGTGCATTGTTATATAGGCCATAAGGAATTGCGTTTTTTATTTCCCTTGGTAGGCTTTGTTCCGCTGTTGGCAGTGCAAGCAGGAGAAATTGTAAATGAGAAATGGCCTCTCTTGCTGCAGGCTAAATTCTTTAAATTTGTTACTATTCTATTTTGGGTATACAACGGTATTTTTATAGCACTCATTGCTTTTAAATCGGCCGATTCCATGATAACTCTGTATGAGGTGGTGTACAATAAATATGAAAAACCTGCCGTGCTTTATTATACTTATCCGAATCCTTATGAAAGAGCTTTAGAAATTCACTACTACCGTCGCCCAAATTTACTGGTGCAAAAAATCGACAGTGTAAAGCAAATGCGACAGTCAACTGATACGATTTGCCTTCTTGCGACAAGTAGAGTTGAGGTGCAAGCTGCGGTACGTGATCACAATATTGAGGTGTACGCGTTTTTGCCCGATTGGGTGAAAAACGTCAATGTCAATGGTTGGGTGGATCGCACACCGATTTGGAAGGTTTATGAAATCAGCAAAGTGCCGAAGCGCTGATTTTTCACTTTATTTTTTTTTGAATACTGTTTAAAATGTCTTGTACAGCCGGACAAATACTGGCGTTTTTTGCTGTGAGCGACAGCAGTTGTTGTTGGTTGACTTTGTTTGTGTGAGGATATTCGCGACAGGCTTTTGGCCGAACCTCATAAATACCGCAGTAGTTGTTGGTATCTAAAAATGAGCAGGGAACTTTCTGCAATACATAGTCCTTTTCTTCGTCGATGCGCAAATAATTTTCAATGAATTTTTGTGCTGTGATTCTCAGGTGCTTGGCGATGCGCTCAATGTCTTTGTTGGTGAATAGCGGCCCAGTGGTTTTGCAGCAATTGGCGCAGGAAAGGCAGTCGGTGCATGCGAAAACCTCGTTATGAACTGTGTGAAACAGGGCGTCCACATCGCGGTGGTTTTTCTTTTGCAGCTGCTGTATCAGTTTTTGATTGGGCTTTTTCACAGCGCTTTCGATTGCATAAAGATATCGACCACCTGTTTGGCTTCTTTCACGTCGTGCACCCTCAGGATGTTTGCGCCCTGCAGAAGTGCCATCGCGTGAATTGCTGTGCTGCCATTGAGTGCTTCGGCAGGCGAAACATCGAGGAGTTTGTATACCATTGATTTTCTTGACACTCCAATGAGTAAAGGTAAATGCAAGTTGCTGTAGAAGGGCAGTGCTGACAGTACTTGATAGTTTTGGGCCAAGTCTTTGGCAAAACCAAAGCCCAAATCTATTACTACATCCTTGATATCATACTTTTTCAGCACGTCCATTTTATGCAGAAAAAACTGGTAAATATCGGCGTTAATGTTGTTGTAATTTGGTTGATCTTGATTGTGCATCAAGACGTAGGGAATATTTTGTCCGCTAATCAGTGCCAGTAATTTTTCGTCGGCAGCGGCACTTACATCATTGACAATATCCACTCCAAAAGGCAGCAGCGCATCCACTACTTCGCTTTGAGAGGTGTCAATGCTTAGTAAAGCGTTGGGAAAATTTTGACGAAGGGCTTTTATCACGGGTACAATGCGTGCTATTTCTTCGTTTACTGAAATTGTGGGGGCGCCTGGACGGGTGGAGCAAGCACCGATGTCGAGAATGGTTGCGCCCTCTGCTAAGTGCCGCTCTGCCATTGCAAGTGCGGCGTCAGTTGTTTGTGCTCGACTATCGCTGTGAAACGAGTCGGGGGTGCAATTGATAATCCCCATCACCAACGGTGTAGATAAAGGGATAATTTTTCCCCTGCAATTCAGACTGAATTTATGGTGAAAAGTGCTATCTTGGACGACTGAAAAATTCATTTAGCTAAATTAATCAATGAGCACCAATACAGAGCAAGAGTTTAATAAAATCGTTAACGATTGTTGCAATCTATTTGTAAAGAAGATGAAAGACTATGGCACTGCATGGCGCATCTTGCGGACAACGTCACTCACCGATCAAATATTTATCAAGGCGCAGCGCATTAGAACGATTGAAGACAAAGGTTTTTCAAAAGTTGATGAGGGAGTGGTTTCAGAGTATATTGGCATCATTAATTATTGCGCGATGGCTTTGATTCAACTTGAAAAAGGCGTAGAGATGAACGATACTTTATCGCACGACGACATTGAAAAATTGCACCGCTCTTTTTTAGAAAAAGCAAAAGATTTAATGCTCAATAAAAACCATGATTACGGCGAGGCGTGGAGAGATATGCGCGTGAGTTCGCTGACTGATTTGATACTCATGAAAATTTTGCGCGTGAAGCAAATAGAAGACAATAAAGGCGCTACCATCGTGTCGGAAGGTATTGATGCGAATTACTTAGATATGATCAATTATAGCGTGTTTGCACTCATTCGTTTGAACTAAAAATTAGTCGTTATGAAAATCATTATTTGGATTTCTAGAATATTGGTAGGTGGCCTCTTCATCTTTTCAGGCTTTATAAAAGCCAACGACACCGTTGGTTTCTCCTATAAATTGCAAGAATATTTTGAGGTGTTTGGTGACAAAATGCAATTTCGTTTGGATACGCACACTTCATGGTTGCCTGATTGGTTGCTTGATCTATTGGTTTGGAAGTTTCAATTGTTGCACGACATTGCACTTCCGCTCGCGATGTTTATTGTGATTTTTGAAATTGTGCTGGGTGTTTGTACCATTACTGGAACCAAAATGAAATGGGTGTCTACAGCCATGTTGGGCATGATTGTGTTTTTTACCTTCCTCACCTTTGTGTCGTGGAAGTTTAAAATTGTTACGGGTTGCGGTTGTTTTGGTGACGCTATTAAGCTGACACCGTTTGAGTCTTTTATTAAAGACTTAATTTTACTGGTGTTTATAGTTGTTTTGTTTATTTACCGAAATTCAATTTTTTCTCTTTTTGAACAGGCTGGCGACAGAATGACTTTTGGTGTATCGTTGCTGTGTTCAACACTTTTTGTGATTTATACCTATCGCCATTTGCCGCTTATTGATTTTAGAGCGTATGCCATTGGTGAAAATTTGAAGGAACAAATGGTGCGGATAGATCCTGTGATGAAGAATTACTATGTCATGAAAAATTTAAAAACGGGTGCGGAACAAGAGTTTTTAGAATATCCGATGGATGCTGAAACATGGAAATATGTAAGTATTCGTCAAGAAGTGATTAAACCAGGGATAGATCCGAAAATTAGTGACTTCGTGATTTTTGATGAAGATGGCACCGACCTGTTGCCTGCTATTTTAAACGATTCAGGTTATACTTTTTTATTGGTGATGCACGACCTTGGTGAGTTGGGTGACTTTCAAAAGGAAGGACAGGTTGCCGTTGGTTTTAAGCCATCTACATCAACTGCCGAAGAGTTTGTGCAAATCAACGAATTTGCGAAATTGGCCGAAAAAGAAGGAATGCATTTTTATGGTCTTAGCGCTTCGGGTACCGATATGATTGGCGCTTTCCGTCATCAATTGCAAACAGCATATCCTTTTTACAGCAGTGATGGCACGGTGTTGAAAACCATCATCCGCTCAAATCCCGGATTGGTATTGATTGAAGGTGGCGTGGTGCGCGGACAGTGGCACATCAATGACTTTCCTGATTTTGAAGATTTAATGGAAAAACTAAATATAAATTACGCTAAAGAGTTATGAGAAAAAAAATTGTTGCAGGAAATTGGAAGATGAACAAAAATCTTTCGGAAGGATTGAGTCTGATTGAGTCAATTAAAGCTGGCTTGGCAAATGGTCAGGGCGCAGGAGTAGAAGTGATTGTTGCTCCGTCTTATGTTACATTAACAGAAGCGGTGAAGGCTGCGGCTGGAAGTGCTGTTAAAATATCGGCACAAAACTGTCACCAAGAAGAAAATGGTGCTTATACAGGTGAAATTTCAACTGGTATGATTCAGGCGATTGGTGTTGAGTACGTAATTATTGGTCACTCTGAGCGCCGTCAATATTTTAATGAAAGCAGTGCAAGCATTGCCAAAAAAATAAATGCATCATTGGCAAAAGGATTGAAACCAATTTATTGCAATGGTGAAGTGAAGGAAGAAAGAGAAGCAGGCAAACATTTTGAAGTGGTGCAGCGTCAAATGAACGATGAGTTGTTTCACTTGTCGGCTGAAGAAGTGAAAAAAGTGGTGATTGCATATGAACCGGTTTGGGCGATAGGTACGGGCTTAACGGCTTCTCCTGATCAAGCACAAGAAATTCACGCTTTCATTCGCAAATTGTTAAGCGACAAATACAGTGCTGCGGTGGCTGAAGAAATCAGTATTTTGTACGGTGGTAGCTGTAAACCTGACAACGCAGTGGAGATTTTTGGTAAAAAAGATGTTGATGGCGGCTTGATTGGCGGCGCTGCATTAAAAGCAGAAGATTTCTTGGCATTGGTTACTTCTTTTTAATTTAAAAAAGTGGAATACATAGAAGTGCGCATTGCGCTCCATCCTGTTGCACCATGGTCTGACATTTTTATGTCGACCTTGGTGGAATTGGATTACGATACCTTTGAAGAGTTTGACAAAGGTTTTAAAGCCTACATCAAAAAAAAGGATTTTAAAGAAAATGTGATTCAAGAACTCTTGGCCGAACACAGTGCTGAAGTGGAAGCAAGCTATGAGTACAGTGTGATTCCTGCTACCAATTGGAATGCCAATTGGGAGAGTTCTTTTCAACCCATTGAAATTGGAGCGTGGTGCTTGGTGCGCGCGCCTTTTCACCAAATCGACAAAAAGTTTGAGGTTGAAATTGTAATTGAACCAAAAATGTCTTTTGGTACTGGGCATCATCAAACAACGATGCTGATGATGGAGGAGATGAAGGGCATTGAATGGAAGGGTAAACGTGTTTTAGACATGGGTAGCGGCACGGGTATTTTGGCTGTTCTCGCCGAAAAGTTGGGCGCTACCGACATTGTTGCCATTGACAACGATCAGTGGGCTTTCGAAAATTGCATTGAAAATGTGGAGCGCAACAATTGTCATCACATTACTACTTTGTTGGGTGACGCTGCATTGATTGACAACAAAGGGTTTGCAGTGGTGCTGGCAAATATCAATAGAAATATTTTATTGGCCGATATGCAGCAGTATACTGCTGCAATGGATTCAGGAGCTGTTTTGCTGTTGAGTGGATTTCTGGAACAGGATATTGATGTGTTGAAAGATAAAATCGCAAGTCTTGGCTTAATCTTTGACAAAATGCAGTCGAACAGTACTGGGAATTTCGCATTGATCAAATGCTTTAAATAAAACAAAACGCACTATGGTAAAAAAGTTTTCTCTTCTTTTAATAGTGCTGTTGGGCGCTGTTTCGCTGTCGGCTCAAAACACGCAGTTGAAGTCGTTTACCCATGAAAATGAAAAGTTTTTCACAGAACTTTACGACTTCATGATGCTTGCCAATCCTGATGAGGCCGATGGTTTAATGGCGGAATTTAATGCTGCATGGCCTTTTCCTCCAATGGATCCGAAGAAGGAAGAAAAGATGTATAAGAAGGCGAATGATGCTTTTCACAATAGAACAAAAGCGCTGGAAATTCAAAGTTCATTTGTATATTCTAATGTAACACGAAAATTCAGTGAATATCAAACAGCTGAGATTTTCAATATGTGCGATCTCATGCTGCTTAAACGAATGAAGGCGATGCCCGATTTTCGCGATTACATTACTGCACTTTTGGGATTGATTATTAGCGATCAAAATGAAGATTCTTTTGATGCGTGGAATGCTACACTCAATAAATTGATGAGCGGAAATCGCAAGAGTTTCGGCTCTTTTTTAGCGACGTCAAACAATTTGTTCTTGTACGGATCTATATATGTGTCTAAGGGAACGTCGTGGACCGGTACTTCAAAAAATTTCACCTTCGACTACGATTCACTGCCCAAAATCGTGTTTGCCAATCCGATGACGCTGTATTGTGTTTCCAAACGAGACACAGCATTCATCTACGAAACCAAAGGCGTTTTTTACCCCAAGAGCAATCGCTTTTATGGAGTGGGTGGCAAGGTCAATTGGCGGCGTGCAGGAGTACCTGAAAAGCAGTCTTACGCTTTGCTGAACAAGTATTCTATACACTTACAGTCGTCGCATTACGAAGCTGATTCGGTTACTTATTTCAACAGTAAATATTTTGATTATGCATTAAAAGGTAAACTGGAAGAGAAGTTACAAGCCGATATTGATACCAATAATGCGGGTTATCCGCGTTTTCGCTCGTACAGTAAAAGGGTGAAAATTGAAAGTATCATGCCCAATATCGATTTTGATGGAGGATTCTTCATCAAAGGCGCTAAGTTTATTGGTCAAGGTACTGCCGAAGAGCGCGCAAAACTGGTGTTCAAGTACAACGAGAAAAAAACAATGGAGGTCAGTTCAGAAAACTTCTCTATCAGCGACGATCGAATGGTTTCGGGAGATGCCGCGATTTATATTTTCTTAAAAAGCGATACTATTTTTCATCCGACTTTGCAATTTAAATACCTCAAAGAGAACAACGAAATCACTTTGTTTCGCGATAAAAAAGGATTGTCGCTGTCGCCCTATTACGATTCTTACCACGATGTTGATATAGACGTAGAGTGGATGCGCTGGAAGATCAATGAACCCGAAATTCAGATGAGTGCCATTATCGGTTCAAGTACGCACGAGATGCACTTGGAATCGTCGAATTTATACGATGAAGAAAAATTCATGGCCTTGCAGGGAATGGCTGAGCAGCATCCGCTGTACATTGTTAAGCGATATGTTGACACGCGCAACAACAAAAACAATGTGTTTTATTTTGAAGGCTTTGCCGATTTTGTGCATATGGAAAATACCGATGTGCAAATTATGCTCATTAATTTAGCAACGGCGGGTTTCTTGATATACGACGTTACAGGAGGAAAAATTACGGTGCAGCCGCGTTTGTTCCATTACCTCTATTCAAAGTCAAAAAAAGTAGATTACGACAATATTTCTATCCATTCTGATATTGCCGAAAAACCAAATGCTACCCTGAGTTTGTTAGACCACGATATGGTGGTGCGTGGTGTGGTAAAAGTGACCTTAAGTGCCAGTAGAAAAGTGTTTATTTATCCTTCTCATGGCGAATTGGTGCTGCATCAAAATCGCGACATTACTTTCGGGGGTGCTGTGAAAGCGGGGATGATGGAGTGTTTTGGCAAGAGTTTCGACTTTAAATACGATGATTTTAAAATTGATATTGTAAATGCGGATTCTATCCGGTTTTTTGCGCCTTTGAAAGAGCAGGACAAGGAGTCGGGACAAATAAAAATGGAAAGGGTTAAAAGTACCATTGAGCACGTGAATGGAAATATTTTAATTGATAAGCCCAACAATAAATCAGGTCTCAAAACAGATTCTTTCCCACAGTTTCCTATTTTCAATAGTACTACGGATTCGTATGTGTATTTCGACAAGCGAAATGAGTTGGGACCTGTGTACGACCGATCAAAAGTATTTTTTCATGTGTTGCCTTTTACGCTCGATAGCATCAATACTTTGTCGCGTGAAAGTATTGAGCTGGAAGGATCTTTCTCATCTGGTGGAATTTTTCCTGATTTTGATGAGAAGTTGAAAGTGATGGACGACCATTCCTTTGGTTTTACACATCCGGCGCCCAAAGAGGGCGTGCCTATTTATGGTGGTAAAGCAACTTATTTTATGGACATCAACGTTAGTAACCGCGGTATTCGAGGTGATGGTAAGTTGGATTATTTAACATCGACTACTTACTCTAAAGACTTTATTTTTTACGTCGACTCTGTGAATGCTGTGGCACAAAGTTTTGAAATTCGTGAACAAAAAACGGGCACCGAATATCCTTCAGCAAAGGGTGAAAACGACCGCATTCATTTTGAACCTTATAAAGACAAGATGCTTTCCAGTAAGATTGACAAAGCAATAGAGATGTATGGTAAGCAAGCAAAATTAAACGGAACTCTGATTTATGGTCCTCAAAAGTTGGGGGGCTACGGCGTTGTTGATTTTGAAAATGCCGAGTTGAGTTCCAAAGATTTTAATTTTAAAAATCGCATTTTTCAAGCCGATACTTCCGACTTTAAATTAAAAGCGGTGGAGACCACCGATGGTGGTATTGCCTTTGCTACTAAAAACGTGAATTCAAAAATTGATTTCGACAAAAGAGAAGGAGAGTTCATCGCCAATGGTGGCGCTTCTTTTGTTGACTTTCCTGTAAATCAGTACGTGTGTTATATGGATCAATTCAAGTGGTTTATGGACAAATACGAACTTGAACTTAGTACGAGTAAAGGGGAAGCTAAAACGAGTGAAGGTACTGCTGAAGCGAACGATTTAGATCTTTCGGGTTCTGAGTTTATTTCCACACATCCAAAGCAAGATTCATTAAAATTCATCTCGCCTAAGGCAAATTTTGATATTCGAAATTACGTTATCAAGGCGCATGAAGTGAAATACATCAATGTTGCCGATGCGCGTGTTTACCCTTCCGACGGTGAAGTGGTAGTTGAGAAAGCGGCGAAGATGCGCTCATTGGATTCGGCTAAAATTGTGGCCAACAACCTAACGCAATACCATACCATTTTGAATTCTCATGTTGACATTCACGCCAAACGAGACTATGATGCTTCGGGTGACTATGATTATGTTGACGTCGATGGTGGAAAACAAATCATTCATTTTGCCAATATACGAGTGGATACTACTTACCAAACCATTGCCAGTGGTGTGGTTGAAGAGGCGCAGCTTTTTACTTTAAGTCCGCAATTTGCCTACAAAGGAAAAGCCAGTATAGCGGCCAACAAAAAAGGAATTTTGTTTGAAGGTGGTGCAAAGTTGAAACACGATTGTAGTAAAGACAAGCCGTGGATTGCCTTTAAAAGTGAAATTGATCCAGCTAATGTCATGATACCAGTGGATACCAATGTGAGTGTTTTTGGTGATGCACGAATACGTATTTTTAATGGGTTCAATATTACCAACGACTCCACAGGAGTTTACCCAGTGTTCATGGGGTCTAAAAAAATATACAGCGACGACAATGTGATCGCTGCATCGGGTTTCTTGAAGTACGACAGTGACACTAAAGAATACCAAATATCCAACAAAGATAAATTGCGTGAGCGAAACTTTCCTGGCAATTATGTGAGCATGAATACCGAAACCTGTAAGTCGGAAGCCGAAGGTAAAATGCAATTGGCTTTCAAAAGCGGACAAGTGGCTATTGGTGTTGCTGGTAATGTTGCGGGAAGTAAAGAAGATACTGCGCACCTCGATGTTGTGATGACGCTTGATTTTATACTCGACGCTGGTATGTGGAAGCAGATGGTTGAAAATATTGAAGGCAATCCAGGCTTGTTGCCGGTATACAACAATAGACCAGTGTATGAGCATGCCTTGCGCGATATGATTGGCAAGGAGAAGGCTGATAAGTTGATTTCTGATTTGGCATTGTATGGTGCGTTCAAACGCTTTCCCGACGAATTGAAACATCCATTGGTGTTCAACGATTTGAAAATGGTTTGGAACAAAGGGAAAAGCAGTTTCGTGTCGCAAGGCCCTATTGGTATTGGTTCAATGGACAACAAGCAACTCAATAAATATGTTGATGGCTACGTGCAAATTGAAAGAAAACGCACTGGAGAAGAGTACAGTATGTACCTCAAAATCGATGAAAAAACCTGGTATTTTTTCACTTACTCAAAAGGCGCAATGGCATGTTTGTCGTCGGTTGAAGCATTCAATAATATCATTACTTCACTTAAACCGGATAAGAAAGAATTCAAGGGCAAGAAAGACGAAGATCCGTATACCTTTATGTTGTCTACCGAAAGAAAACTGAAATTGTTTTTGATGAAGATGGAAGGGGAGTAGGGAAGGCGGCGTTTTTCTGTATTGTTCAATTGGCAGCGTTGTCAAAAAAAACGGACATTTTTTCTTTTTTATAAAAGTAAATATTACTTTTACTGCCCCCGTATTTATTTACGCGCCGAATTTATAACTAAACACGTCTTTCAATGAAAAATTTTATTTTATGCCTATCGGCTATTGCCGTTAGCACAACTATTAATGCACAATGGGTTGGAACCAA
>Ga0114969_10000468_pt1 | contig 34848 bp, 28 predicted proteins | sample M_130807_MF_Meta_FD_87316 | JGI IMG/M metagenome (GOLD analysis project Ga0114969, IMG submission 87316) | Freshwater microbial communities from Lake Montjoie, Canada to study carbon cycling - M_130807_MF_MetaG | ecosystem: Environmental > Aquatic > Freshwater > Lake | place: Lake Montjoie...
ATAATGGAAGTGAAAGAAGACGGTTTAAAAAACTGAATTCATGGGGCTATGTGCAGTATGACGGAGTACACTGGTATCCGCGCATTTGTGTTTATGACAGGAAGTTTGGCTGGGACACCAATCAGCATTTGGGAAAAGAATTTTATGGTGACTTTGGTACTTATGATGTGAGTTTGAATTTTGCCAATGATTTTATTGTGGAAGCAACAGGAACTTTGCAAAATGAAAAAGAAGTGATGCCTGACACGCTTAGGAAAAAACTGGACATTAAAAATTTTGCGAACAAGCCATGGAACTCTGAGCCATCGGTGATTATTAAATATGTAAAAGGCGAGCGCAAAGTTTGGAAGTATTATGCAGAGAATGTGCATGATTTTTCTTTTACTGCCGACCCTACTTATCGCATCGGTGAAACCGTTTGGAACGGCATTCGGGTAATTGCAATGTGCCGCGAACCACATTGTGCTGGATGGAGAACAGTATCGCAATTTGGTGCAGCCGTAGTAAAAACTTATTCTGAAGATTTTGGCATGTATGGCTGGCCTAAGCTAGTAATGTGCGATGCTGAGGATGGTATGGAATACAACATGCTCAATCTTGATGGGGGATGGGAACCGAACAATTATGACCTGATAGCACATGAAGCAGGTCATGAATGGTTTTATGGAATGGTTGCGAATAATGAAACTTATCGTGCATCATTAGACGAAGGATTTACTCAGTTTATTGAATCATGGTGTCTGGAGAAATTAACCGGAAAGTATATGCCGGAAGGATTTCAGACGAAAGGATATTACAATCATTTTAAAGATTCGTTGCTTGTGCGTGATGGAGAGGTTTACCTTGGTTATATGAATGATGCCATTAAGAATGCCGATGAATCTATTAACCAGCATAGCGATATGTTTAACAGTGCACTTGGTCATGGCGGCGGTTACAGGCATGTTTATTACAAAACAGCTACCATGCTTTGGAACCTGCAGTATGTTTTAGGTGATTCGTTATTTAATGCTGCAATGAAACATTATTTTAATCAGTGGAAATTTTCGCATCCGTATTTTGAAGATTTCAGAAACAGTTTTATTCAATTCACTCATGTTGATTTAAATTGGTTTTTTGATCAGTGGATGGAAACCACAAAGAATATTGATTACAAAGTATGCAGTGTAAAAAAAGCAAAGGGTGTTCCGGCCATATATGAAATTACATTTAAGCGGAAAGCAAGAATGCAAATGCCAATTGATTTTTCAGTTGAAACCAAGGATGGTAAAACACAACAATACACTTTGCCAAATACCTGGTTTGCAAAATCAACAGATGCATCCGTTTTGCCTAAGTGGTATGGATGGGATAAATTGAATGAAACTTTTACTGCAACAATTACTGCCGATTCGAAAATTAAAAATGTTACAATAGACCCAAGCAACAGGCTTGCTGATATTTACATGCCTGATAACACCTGGAAGTGTTCCACCAAGTGGAGATTTGATTCGCAGATTTCAAATACTGACTGGAAACATTATGTTGTAAAATGGAGACCTGATTTATGGTACAATGCAGTAGATGGAATTAAAGCCGGTATTCATCTGGAAGGTGATTACATGAAGTGGCGGCATGTTTTTGATTTGAATGTGTGGGCAAACACGCGCTTACTTCAGAATAAGACTTTCAATTATGGATTTGATGAAGTTGCTTATGAAGCAGCAACTCCGGTTTCCTTCACCTTCAGCTATAAGGATAATATTCGGGCATTTCCGAAATATGTAAATTGGAATTTGAATGCAAGATATCTGGATGGTTTGCTGAAAGGCACTATAGGTTTAGAAATGGTTACCGGAACCAAGGATGTTTTCACGGTTTATTTTCAGGCACTTGACCGACCATCAACATTTATGGTTAAAACTACTGAACTGAAAGATAAAGCTGCTTATCCGTTATATCTTAATGAATGGTTGCTGGACGAATGGAATAATACTTTAAACTTTGACTGGAAACATACTTTTACTTACAGAGGTGGCAGCAGTGTTTTGAAAACTAACCTGCGAAATGCATCGTTGTATAACAGCACAAATTATTCTTGGCTGAATGCTGCACTTGTTAACCGAAACAAATTCTGGAAGTTTGATATTGACACAAGGATTTTTGCTCAGTATGCAACCGGTAAACTTCCATCAGAAAGTGCGTTGTGGCTGAGTGGTAATAATCCTGAAGGATTAATAGATGATAAATTTACCCGTAGCGTTGGTTTCTTTCCATCGGAATGGACTCAGCTTGGCTCATCAATCAATCATTTTCAGGATGGTGGAGGATTAAACCTTCGCGGATATGCAGGGTATCTTGCTCCTGAAAAAGACGAGGCTACCAATGAAGTGTATACTACTTATAAAGGTAACAGCGGCGCTGCAATAAATATTGAAATTCAGTTTGACCGTTTGTGGAGTTTTTCGCCATCGTTTTTACGGAACACATTTAAGTTAGAACCTTATTTGTTTGCTGATGCCGGAAGTATAAGTGTGAAAAGAAAAAGCGGTGATCAGCAATTTCAACCGGTACGGGCTGATGGAGGGATTGGTTGTTTGCTTACTGTAAAAAGATTTTTTAAACTTGAAGAAGTGAAAGCATTCGCTATTCGAGCTGATTTTCCATTATTGGTTACAGCTTTACCATATGAAGAATCAAACTACTTTGACTTCAGGTGGATGATTGGTATTGGCAAGAGTTTTTAATTTTAAACACAATTAATTTTAATTCAAATTACTTTTAACCAAACAAATTTTAAAATGAAATTCCTTTTTACACTTTCAATTTCCCTGTTAGTTTTTTCTATTGCCTATTCACAGGCGCCGTTAAATGTTCAAACAAAGGAACAAAGCGAAATTTTTTCGCGGACTGTTAGTTCTAGCGAAAGCGGTAATCGCCAATTTGTTTCGGAGTGGTACAACTATGGTGAATCAATCAGTTTGCTCGGGGGCAATGTTGATTATTACCGGAATTATTTATTTCCAGATTCAACGGTTGTTACTGAGTTTTCTACGGGATTCAGTTCAGTATGGAAACACTCATACGGGCAGATGTGCGACCCATCGTCACCTAACCTTGCAAACAATACTTTGATTGATGAGAATGCAGCTTACTCAATGGATTCAATCTTATTGTGGTATAGGTATTATCGTTTTCAAAATCAGAATCCTGATACGGTTATTATTCAGGTGTATGAAGACAATAAAATAAATTTTTCTGAAGACCCCTGGACTGATGACCGCAGTTACGGAAATGTTGATTATGATACTTTAACGAGAAAAGGAAAAACTCCGAGTTTTGAATACACGATTCTGCTAGGTGATAATGACACTGCAACCGCATCGCAGCATGGAATATTAATTCCGGTGGGAATTAATATTGCCGCAGGAAAAAAGGCAGCGGCAACAGTTACTTATTTTCCGGGAAACCCTGTAATGCCGGGCGATACTATTGACCCTGTTACTACTGCAACCGTTGTAAATAAAATAAATGCTTTTGCCATTTATGATTACAAAGACCTTGACAAAACACAGAATAAATATTTTTATAATAACGGAATGACCGCCACTAGTGATATCAGGTACAACATGAGTACCAATGGGTGGAACGGACAATACATTGCTGGCAATGCTTATTCCTCAGGATATTATCACCTTGATATGGCTTTTAAATTAACGAGCAATGAAGTTGGGATTAATGAAAAACAAATTTCTGATTTCAGCATTAATCTATTTCCATCGCTGGTGACTGAAGATGAAAATTCGTTGCTGCAAATACAAAGTGCTGTTAATGGAAAAGCTGTGATACAGATTTTTGATTTATCGGGTAAGAATGTATTTGAAACTATTGCCGCTATAAATACAGGTACTACTAAAATTGGTTTGTCTGTTGGAGAAATGGCGAAAGGAGTATATTTTGTAAATGTTGATTTAAACGGTATGAAGCAAACCGTGAAACTGGTGAAGTTGTAATTTAATTACCATAGCAAATTAGAAATGCAAAGTGCTATCGGTGAAAACTGACAGCACTTTGCATTTGAACTATTTAAATACCACGCAAAAACATGTGGTTGTTTTGCGGTGCATTAATTATTTTACTCTTTAATAAATTTCTTAACCACCATTTCTCCGCCCTGCAATTTCACATTCACAAAATATATGCCCGGAGAAAACAATCGACAATTGACAATTGATAATTGAGAATTTGTTTGTTCTGTATGAATTATTCGTCCCACCAAATCAATTATGTCAATAGAGATGAATTTTAATTGATCATTGTCAATTATTAATTGCTCGCTTGCCGGGTTCGGATAAATTAAAATCGCATTTTCATTTATTTCAGAAATGAAAGAAGGAACAAGCACCGTGAGTTTCACAAGCGCGGTGGTATCAGCACACGCGCCGCTGGAAATGATACATCGGTAACTGTAGTTATCTAATGATGTATCAGCAGGACTTATGAGTAATGAATCATTAGTGGCACCGGAGTAGGGTGCGGCATTGGTAACATCAGCAAAACCACTACCATCATTCACCTGCCACTGAAAGGTGGCACCGGAGGTGGATGTGCTTACAAAAAATAATGTATCGTTTCCGTTGTTAACTGTTACTGAAGCAGGTGCCGTTGTAATCACCGGATACGAAATAATGTTGAGCACCGTGGTCACTACACTATCGCAACTGTTTGCGGCGGTGAGGGTGTCGTTGTAAGTGCCGCTTTGCGAGTAAGTGTTTGTTCCTACGCTTACAGTAAATCCTTCGCAGCCCGATAAACTTTGTGAAGAAGAAATGGCGGGCGCTGCATTCACCGTTACGGTTTGAGTGGAAGAACCCGTGCCTGCATCATATACCGTTACGGAATAATTTCCATTGCATAAATTATTGATGGTGGCTGTGGTTGCGCCGGTATTCCACAAATAAGTGTAAGGAGTTTGTCCTCCGTTGGCACTGGCAGTGGCTGAACCATTGCAACTGCCAAAGCAGGTTTCGTTTTGTGCATTGGCAACAGCAGAAAATGGAACGGCAGTGCCGCAGCAGTTTCCGCCATCCGAAATGTTTTTTGTACCCGACCAGCAACCATACTGCGTGAAGTCAGAATAAATCACACTGCCCGGAAACTGCTGAAGAAAATATGCTTCAATCTGGTCAGATGTATTGCACCCACCCTGATTGGTGTTGTTGTTACACGAGTAGTTACACACAATGTATTGATAGCCGTTCGGATTATTGATGGGTGAAAGCGGAAGGATATTGATGTCGGTAGTGGCAGAACCGGGTGCGCCAACAATGGTGGTATTGGTGATAACAGGAAAAGCACAGTGATGATTTGTGCCGTTGTAACCCGCCCACACCACGCCGGTTATATTGCTGATATATGCGCCGGTGAGATTAATGGAGTCAGCTTCATAACTCACAATTCCGATTTTCAGGTTCGGAATGTTCATGTCAACATTGATGTTGAGCACACCACCATCGTAGTTAGAAAATACTACAAGATTGCCCGATGGATTACATACAGTGCCCTGCGCATGCGCAAAGGAAAATATACAAGTGCAGAGGAGTGTGAGGTAAAAGTTTTTCATTAGTTAAAAAATTGTATGGTGAAAATAAGAAGAACAAGGTAAAGTGGTGCAATATTGTAACTGCAAATGGGTGCGAAAGCCGCGTGAAGGATGCGAAGGGTGAAGTGCGAAGCACCAGAGCGAAGCGCAGCCCGCAGCAGCCTGACAGCATTTTTGATATTGCGTGTGAGGGTTATAAGGGGAGATTCCTCCTTCGTCGGATTGACAAGGGTTGATTGTAGCTGTGAAAAAATGGTGGCACGCCCAAAAATTTATTGATAGTGGTGTGGCATTTATGACACAAAAAATTTGAACGGGTAATGTTTTCTTTCTAAACAATTTTTAGTTGTGAGATAAATAATGATAACTTTATGGAAGAATTAACCACATGAAGTTAAGGATTGCATTAGTATGTATATTTTATATTTTGAAAGGTGCGTTTGCATATGCGCATGATGCCGGCGGCCCGGCGCAGGAGTTGCATTTTCGTGAAAACAAAAATCAGTGGGACGAGCGTATAAATTTTATTGGGTTTTTAAACGGCGGGTGTATTTATCTGGAGAACAATACCATTACTTTTAAATTGCTGGATGGAAATGATTTGCGTAAGCTGCATCCGAGAAAAGAGCCTGTGGTTACTCTGCACGGTCATATTTATAAAATGCATTTTGAAGGGGCGAACCCGAATCCGGTAATAGTAAAAGAGTCGCCATCACCGGAGTATTATAATTATTTTATTGGCAACGATCCGTTGAAATGGGCAAGCGAGGTGAAAGCTTTTCAGGCAATTACTTATTTGAATTTATATCCGAATATTGACTTTAAAGTTTATGGAAGTGGGCTGACCATGAAGTATGATTTTATTGTTCACCCTGGAGGAAATGTGAATGACATTAAAATTTTGTATGAAGGAACTGATGCCATGGATGTAAGTAACAGCACCTTGCACATTAAAACATCGGTTGGAGAAATTATTGAAGCACCACCTTTTTCGTATCAGAAAATAAACTGGGATATTGTGCCGGTAAAATGCAGGTATGAATTGCAGAATAATGTTTTGCAATTTAAACTGCAGGAGAATTTTAATATTGAAAAGGATTTAATTATTGACCCTACCCTTATTTTTTCGACTTACACAGGTTCTACAGCCGATAATTTTGGTTATACCGCAACTTATGATGATGCAGGAAATTTATACATGGGTGGTTATGTTAATACGGTTCAGTTCGGTGGAGCTTATCCAACAACAGCAGGTGCATTTCAATTAACCTTTGGCGGAGGCACGAGCACCAGCGGAATTCAGTTTCCGTGCGATATGGGAATATCGAAATTTAACAGCACGGGTTCGTTGTTAATTTACTCTACTTATTTGGGTGGAAATGATAATGAAACTCCGCATAGCTTATTTGTAAATACAAATAATCAGCTTTGTGTTTATGGCAGAACTTATTCTCCGAATTTTCCGGTAACGGCTGGAGCTTATGACCCTACTTATAACGGCGATGCTGATATGTCGGTTACAGTATTTAATCTGGGTGGTACTGCATTAATTGGTTCAACTTACATTGGAGGCAGTGGCCCTGATGGTGTGAATTTTAATCCGACTGAATTTTTATTGGGCAATCTGAAATACAATTATGGTGATGATGCACGGGGAGAAATTATTTGTGATGCATCAAATAATATTTATGTGAGCTCATGTACCTCGTCATCTGATTTTCCGACTTCGGCCGGTGCATTTCAAACTGCATGGGGTGGGGCGCAGGATGGTTGTGTTTTTAAACTGAATCCGAATTGTACGGCATTGAGTTATTCAACTTACCTTGGAGGCAATCAGGATGATGCTTGTTACTCCATTGATATTAAAAACGATAACAGTGTTTTTGTTTGCGGCGGAACACAAAGTGTTAATTTCCCAACTACTGCAGGAGTTTTAAATCCGGCTTACTTGGGTGGTTTGTTTGATGGCTTTTTGTGCCACCTTAATGCAACCGGAACAACAATGCTTGCTTCAACTTTTTTAGGAACCGCAAATGCCGACCAGTCATACAATGTGAAATTGGATGAGCTGGAAGATGTGTTTGTTGTTGGGCTATCAGAAGGAGGAGGTTTTCCGGTATCAGCAGGAGTTTATTCAAATCCAAACAGCGGTCAGTTTATTGCAAAGCTTGCACCTAATCTTTCATCAATAACTTTTTCAACTGTTTTTGGTAACGGAAACGGGGCTTCGAATATTTCGCCTACAGCTTTTCTGGTTGACACTTGCGGTAACATTTATGTATGTGGTTGGGGAACAAACTCAGCAACATTTGGTCATACTACTGATATGACGAATATGCCATTGACAGCAGATGCTTTTCAAAGTACCACTGATGGAACTGATTTTTACATAATTGCTTTAAGCAGTAACGCACAACAACTTTTGTACGGAACTTATTTTGGAGGTAACGGTGGCATTGAGCATGTGGATGGTGGAACCAGCCGATTTGATAAACGAGGAATTATATATGAGGCAATTTGTGCGGGTTGTGGTGGTAATGATTTAACACCAACTACTGCCGGAGTATGGAGTACAACCAATAACAGCCCTAATTGCAATGAGCTTGGTTTTAAAATGGAAATCAATTTGTTTGAAGTAACAGCTCAGGCAATTGCTGATCCTGCTGCAACAGGTTGCGCACCTTTAACGGTGAATTTTGTAAATAACAGTATTAATGCAACGGTGTATTTCTGGGATTTTGGTGATGCAAGTCTGCCATCGTCATTGTTTCAGCCAACTCACACTTATACCATTCCGGGAACTTATATTGTAATGTTGATTGCCGATAATCCTACAAGTTGCTTTGGTCCTGATACTGCTTACACTTCGGTAGTGGTTTTAAATACCAATGTAACTGCCAACTTTAATATGAATGTTCAGGATTTTTGTGATTCAGTTGTTGTTGCTTTTTCAGGTTCAAGTACCGGATCATCAACTCAATTTAACTGGACATTTGGTGACGGTACAACAGGTGTAGGTCAGAATCCAACGCATGTTTATTTTAACGACAGCACAACTGTTGCTACATATACAATTACACTTATTATATATGATTCAACTGCCTGCAATCCACTCGATACTGTTTCGCAAACAATTACAGTTTATCCGAAAGTAGAAGCAGGTATTGGTAACCCGGATTTTACGGGTTGCGCACCATTGGATTGTAATTTCTTTTATGTAGGTCAATCGCAAACCTCAGTAGTCTGGGATTTTGGTGATGGTTCGGGAACATCTTCTCTTCAGGATCCTACACATACTTACACTGCTCCTGGTACCTATACTGTAACTGTTATCGGATTTAATCCGGTTGCCTGCAATCTTGCCGATACTGCAATAAGCACAGTTACTGTTTTTCCACCACCACCAATTCCTTCATTTTCTGCTTCGCCAACAACTGTAATGTTGTTTGAACCTATCGTATTTACAAACACCACTATTGGTGGTTTAGAGTATTACTGGATTTTCGGTGATCTGGAGCATTCAACAGATTATAGTCCTACGCATATTTATCAGCATGGAGGTGATTATACTGTGTGCTTATTGGTAAATACAAGCACCCCTTGTCCGGATTCAGTATGCAAAAAGGTAACTGTGTTACTGCCACAGGCAATAGGAGTTCCAAATGCTTTTCACCCTTGTGACCCCGGTACAACATGCAACAACGGATTCTTTAATGTGGAAGGGCAGGGAATAATCAGTTTCAAATTAAAAGTATTTAACCGCTGGGGTGAAAAAGTTTTTGAAACAACTGACCGTAACATTGGTTGGGATGGAGTTTATAAAGGCAAACCGCAGGATATGGATGTTTATGTTTGGGAACTGGATGCTCTTATGGAAGATGGTAACAGTGTAATTACAAGTGGAAATGTAACCTTGCTCAGATAAATGAATAAAGTATGAAAAGGAAAATAACCATTGCATTCTTTCTGATTTTATTCAATAGTATTTTGAATGCACAAGACATTCATTTCTCGCAATACTATGCATCGCCTATGACGGTGAATCCTGCTTATACGGGTATGTTCAACGGAACTTACAGGGTTGGAGCTAACTATCGCAATCAATGGGCAAGTGTTACTGTACCTTATAAAACATTTGCAGGTTATGCTGACATTGGTTTATTGCATCGACCGTTTAATAAGTATTTTATCGGAACAGGTTTTTCAATGGTTAATGATGTAGCAGGTGATGGAAATCTTTCGGTTACAAAACTTACAGGCAATGGATCTTTTCATTATGCATTGGATGGAGCAAAAAAGTATTTTTTATCTGTTGGCCTGCAGGCATCTTACATTCAGAAGAAAGTTGATTGGAATAAACTCTATTTTCACAGCCAGTGGTCTGATATTGATTTCAATCAGGGATTGCCAAATCTTGAAAGCGGTTACTCACCTTCGTTTCATTATTTTGATTTTCAGCTGGGTGCTTTATATTCGTTTATTGCTAATAATATTATAGGGGGCTATGTATCTGTTTCATTGTCGCATGCGCTGCGTCCGGTCGATTCGTTTTATGGCGATGATTTTAAGCTTGGAGGAAGACCACAGATTAGTGCAGGATTAAATGTAAATGCAACAAAGGCGCTTACACTTTATCCAAGTTTCTATTACCAGAACCAAAAAAATGCGTCTGAATTTTTAGTTGGGGCAATGGCAAGTTTTAAGGTTGCACCCGATGAAGATGAAAGCAATAAGTTTTATTTTGGAACCTATATACGCTTGAAAGATGCCTGGTACCCTGTTGCAGGATATGAGTTTTCAAATATCAGAATATTATTAAACTACGATATAAATTATTCTGAATTGCAACCCGCCAGTCGCGGTCGCGGTGCGTTGGAATTATCTATTCAATACATCGGTAATTTTGGCAAGCCACCAAAGGGTATTATTGATATGCCTTGCCCGAGGTTTTAATCTCAAAATTTAGTTACTTTTTTTTCTTAAGGCTGCTAATTCTTTTTTGCGAAAACAATCAGCCGTATGATCATCGGTAATTCCGGTTGCCTGCATAAATGCATAGCATATAGTGGAACCGCGAAATTTGAATCCACGCTTGCCCATGTCTTCGCTCATGGCATCGCTGACTTCTGTTTTTGATTTGTAGTCTGATAGGTTTTTGAATTGATTCACAATGGTTTTTCCATTGGTAAAACTCCAAACATATTTTGCAAACGAACCAAATTCTTTCTGAATTTTAAGAAAACACTTTGCATTATTTATAGCAGCTTCAATCTTTAACCGATTGCGGATTATTCCTGCATCTTGCATTAAAGAATCAAATTTCTTTTGATTGAATTTTGAAACTTTAACAGCATCAAAATTTGAAAAGGCCTTTCTGAAATTTTCTCGTTTTCGTAAAACAGTCAGCCAACTTAAACCTGCCTGAAAACTTTCAAGCACCAGAAATTCAAATAACAATTGATCATCAAACAATGGAGTTCCCCATTCTTCATCATGATACTTTAAGTAGATTTCGTGGTTACCTTTTGTACACCACCCGCAACGGATTTTTTCTTTCATAAATTATTCCTGCATACCATTTTTTATCCAGCAGGTTATTTTTAAAATCAACGAATCGTTTAAGCGCGGTAATTTGTTTGGCATTGCAACAGTTCCTTTATCCTGATTAATAGAGCATAAAAATTTTTTAGAATATTTATTGACAGCGGCAACAGATGATGCATAACTATCAAGCACCACACTTTTTTTGGCAGTACTTGCATCGTGGCAAGGGGAGTAGGCACAGTGTGAATTGAAAATTGCTTTGATTGAATTGTTGTAGGTATTTAAACTGTCAATTAATACTGAGCAATCAGCTTTCGCTAGATAATCAGAATTTGGCGTTGGTTTTTTACAAGCAACAAAAAGAAAGGTTGAAGATAAGAAGAGCGCAACAAGAAGTTTAAGTGGTTTCAATTCAGTAAAATTTCTGCCAAAGAAAGTGAAATATTATTTCTTATAAGTAACTCCTTATTAACTGAAATATTTAAATCGCAATAGTATTTTCGTCATCCTTAAATAAAATTAAATAATGAATAAATTAATTCTAAGCATTCTCTCCCTTTTAACTTTTAATGTATATGCTCAAAATGTAATGACACCTGAGTTGTTATGGAAACTGGGCAGAGTAAGCGGCGAAGCTGTTTCGCCTGATGGTAAGCAGGTAATTTATGGTGTTTCGTATTACGACATGGCTAAAAACAAAGGAGAACGAAATCTTTATTCCATGGTTATTGAGTCTGTTTCAAAAACAGATAAAATGAAAGGGAATGTTCCAAATCCGGCTCCGGTTCAAATCACCGATTCAATTGGCAGTGAATCAGGAGTTCAATTTTTAACCGGTGGGCGAATCGGCTACATCTACAAAGGTCAATGGTGGGAAGCAGATGCAAATGGAAAGAATGCAAAGAAAATTTCAAACATTGAAGGTGGAATTTCAGTAGGTAAAGTTTCTCCTGATGGAACTCGTTTTCTGTATGCACACGATGTAAAGATTGATCAGACCATTCAGGAAAAATATCCGGACTTACCAAAAACTGATGGAGAAGTGTTTGATGATTTAATGTATCGCCACTGGGATAGTTATGAAGACGGAAACTACTCGCATATTTTCTGGACAACTTATTCAGCAGGTGCAATAGGAACAGTTACACATGATATAATGGCGGGAACAAGCTTCGATTGTCCCCAACAGCCTTTTGGCGGAGCAGAAGATGTACAGTGGAGTGCCGATGGAAGTAAAATATTTTATGCATGCAAAAAGAAGTCAGGTAAGCAATATGCGTTGAGCACAAATACCGATATCTATTTATATGATTTAACAAAAAATGTAACCACAAATTTTACTGACGGATTAAATGGTTACGATACCAATCCGGTGATTTCACCTGATGGAACAAAAATGATATGGCTAAGTATGGCTCGCGATGGATATGAGGCTGATAAAAACAGAATCATGTTTTTTGATTTTACAAAAAATCAGCGGATAGATTTAACTGCAGCATGGGATGAAACTGTGGCTTCAATAACCTGGAGTACTGACAGTAAAAAAATATTTTTTACAGAAACCTTTCAGGCAACCGACCAGATATTTGAAATAACTCTTCCTGCTGTTGTTGCGGATATATCATTGAAGAATTTTCGTCAGATAACAAATGGCGACTGGGATGTAAATGCAGTAATAGGTGTAACTGCAAATGCATTAATTGTTAGCCGTTGCGATATGAATCATGCATCGGAAATTTATAAAGTTGATATAGCTACAGGAGCCTTTACAGCGCTAACCACCATAAACAAATCTGTTTACGATAATTTGTCAATGGGAAAAATTGAAAAACGGTGGGTGAAAACAACTGACAACAAGCAGGAACTGGTATGGGTTATTTATCCCCCAAATTTTGATGCAACTAAAAAATATGCAACACTTTTATATTGTCAGGGTGGTCCACAATCTCCTGTGTCGCAGTTTTATTCTTTCCGTTGGAATTTTCAGCTGATGGCTGCAAACAATTACATTATTGTTGCTCCAAACCGTCGCGGATTGCCCGGCTTTGGAACTAAGTGGAATGAAGATATCAGTCAGGATTGGGGAGGGCAGGCAATGGATGATTATTTATCAGCAATTGACAGTATAGCTAAACTTCCGTTTGTTGACAGGAGCAGGCTTGGTTGTATTGGAGCAAGCTATGGTGGTTACTCAGTTTTCATGCTTGCCGGAATTCACAATGGAAGATTTAAAACTTTTATTGCACATGATGGTGTTTTTGATTTACAAAGCATGTATTTAACTACTGAAGAAATGTGGTTTGCTGATTGGGACATGGGTGGAAACTTTTGGCAAAAGCCAATGCCTGTTACTTACACTAAATTTAATCCAATCAACTATATAGATAAATGGAACACTCCCATTTATATAATCAGTAATGATCTGGATTATCGTGTGCCGTTCAATCAGGGGCAAGAAGCATTTCAGGCAGCACAACTCAAGGGTATCAAGAGTCGGTTTCTGCATTTTCCATCTGAAGGTCACTGGGTAATGAAACCGCAAAACAGCTTGCTCTGGCAGCGCGAATTCTTCAAATGGCTGGATGAAACTTTGAATCCTAAAGTTGATATGGAATAACTTACTGACTAAAGAATTAAATAAAAAGGTCTGCTCAAATTGAGCAGACCTTTTTATTTATTGGTAATTAGTATTGAGAAATTTATTTCTTTTTTGATTCTTTAATTCTTCCTGAATCAATCAAAGCTTTTTGCAGCAGGTATTCAATTTGCCCGTTCAAACTCCTGAAATCATCAGCTGCCCATTTCTCAATGGATTTAAGTATGACCGGATTGATACGGAGTACAAATGCTTTTTTATCTTCAGGCATAAATGGTTTATTAGTTATACAGAGTTCCTGTATTTACAACCGGCTGAACATTTCTGTCACCACATAAAACCACCAGCAGGTTACTAACCATTGCAGCTTTGCGCTCTTCATCCAAATGAACAATTCCTTTATCTGATAATTTTGCCAAGGCCATTTCTACCATACCAACTGCTCCTTCAACAATTTGTTTTCGTGCGGCAATAATGGCCGTCGCCTGTTGCCGTTGCAGCATTGCACCTGCAATTTCAGTTGCATAGGCAAGGTGGCTGATGCGCGCTTCGCTCACACGAATACCGGCCTGTGCTAAACGGGCATCAAGTTCGTTTACCAGTAATTCATTTACTGCATCACCTCCGCCCCGGAGTGTTATGGTTGCATGGTCATCTTCAAAATTGTCATACGGACAACTTCCGGCTAAATGCCGAACAGCTGCTTCGCTCTGTATTGCCACATATTGATTGTAGTCACTCACTTCAAATGTTGCTTTTGCTGTGTCTGTTACATTCCACACTATTACTGCCGCTATATCAATCGGATTGCCGATTTTATCATTCACCTTAAGTGTTTGACCATTCATGTTGCGGGCGCGCAACGAAATTGATTTCCGCAGAAAAAACGGATTTGACCATAGCAAGCCATTTTCTTTAACAGTGCCAATGTATTTTCCGAACAATAACACAACCTTTGCTTCATTCGGGTTAACGATAAAAATGCCGGAGATTAAAAACAGAAATAACACAACCAGTAATGCGCCCGCTAAAACTTGTGTAAACACAAATAAAACTATTGCTGCCGCAAGGCATGCAAGAGATAAAGCGAGAAAAGAATATCCTGACATCGCTTTGAAATTTTTTTCTTGTACCATTTTTTTAATTGTTTAGTGATATTAATTTGATATCACAAAGATATTAGTGTTGTTTTCACATTTCCAAATCTTTTATGAGAAATATTTTGTAGCAACCTTGCTCTTTCAGTTTCATTGTCATCTAAACAATATATTTACTCAATGAAAAAAGCGATATCGTTATATAGTTTGTTGGTTGTGGTGATGCTATATTCATTCGTAAACAAAGTTGCATCTGTTGTACCGATGATGAACCTGGAGCAGTTACAGAAACGAACTCTGCATACGGAGAGCGATACCTTAATGGTAGTAAACTTCTGGGCTACTTGGTGTGTGCCGTGTGTGGAAGAACTGCCATACTTTTTACAATCAACAAAAACATTTGCGAACCATAAAGTAAAAATCATTTTTGTGTCACTTGATTTTTTAAGAGACCATAACAAGGTCATCAACTTTGTTAAGGCTCGTGCTTTTGATAATGAAGTGTATCACCTTGATGCCGGAAACCCCAACTCATGGATTGACAAAATTGATACAACATGGGGCGGTTCTATACCTGCAACTGTGTTCTATCGTGGAGGTAAAAAAATATTGTTTCATGAAGGTGAACTAAATCAGCTGCAATTAGATTCATTGATTAATAAAACCAAACTCTAAATAATTATGAAAATTCTAAGTACCTTTTTTACAGCATTCATATTGTTTGCATCATTTACTCCGGTTAATACGGGTTATAGCGTGGGCGATAAGGCCATTGACTTCAAACTGAAAAACATTGACGATAAAATGGTTTCCATGGCTGACTTCGCCACTGCCAAAGGATTTATTGTTGTGTTTACTTGTAACCATTGTCCGTTTGCAGTAAAGTATGAAGACCGCATAATTGCACTCGATAAAAAATACGCTAAACTTGGTTATCCTGTAATTGCCATTAATCCAAATGATCCTGTGCTGGCACCAACTGATGATTTTGAAAGCATGAAGGTTCGCGCCAAGAAAAAGAAATTCACTTTTCCGTATCTTTTAGATGCTACACAGGAAATAGCCTCTGCTTATGGAGCCATTAAAACACCACATGTGTTTGTACTTCAGAAAAGCGATGCTGATTTAATTGTAAAATACATTGGGGCCATTGACGATAACACTGAAGATGCAAAACTGGCAAAAGAAAAATATGTTGAAACAGCAGTTGATGCATTGCTTGCCGGAAAGCCGGTTCCTGTAACCTTTACCAAAGCAATTGGTTGCGGCATTAAGTGGAAGCAATCATAATTGCTGTATAAATTTATTAGTTAGTTAAATTTCGAAAAGCCTTTTTATTAAAGCCAAGGGACTTTATAATTTATAATTAGCCAAATGGAAACAAGATTATTTATTGACTAATGAGATCGAAAATTGCATTTAATATTGCATGCTTTAGATTAAAAAATTTAAACGATGAAAAATATTAAGACAATTGCAACATCTTGTTTGTTTGTATTAAGTATTACTTCCTGCAAAAAGGATTATACATGTATCTGTAACATAACTGCTACTGGATGCACTGAAACTCTAAATTATACTTTTAAGGAAACCCATAAAAAAGCAAAAGATAATTGCGATGATTATAAATCAGGTGCAATTTCAAGTGCTGTAGCCATTGGGTTTTCTGACGCTAGTGCTTCTTGTACATTAAATGATTAGTTGGCTGAATAATATATTTATTTGATTAGATTTTAGCCTGTTTAATTCACTTATTTATGAAAGGCAATGAATTAAATTTTGATAAGTGTATTACTGTACTATCATTGTAGAAATTAAACAAATCAAAAATCAGAAAATGAAAACAACAATTAAATTATTCATTATTACAGCCATAGTTAGCCTTATTACTTCATGTGCTAAGAACCCAGAAAAACTCTTAGTAAAAAAAGACGGAATCTGGAATGCAACTGCGGTTACCACTATTCCCGGTTTTGGAACTTATACTGATGCAAATGAAATCACATTTACTGATGGTGGAGGAACCTCCAAAGATATCAGCACCGGTGATGTAAGCACTTTTACCTGGGTGTATGACAAAAAAAACGAAGTCATTACAATAACAACTGTTGATGGAGCAGACACTTATGTGATTGTTAATAAGGTGTCTGAAGTTGAAAAAGATTCAGAAAAATGGACTTTTGTAAATGGAACTGAAAATGGAGTAATTTTTACTACTTCTGATTTTACACAGGTTACTACTTTAACTCGTAAATAAGTTTGTCAATTATATTTGTAAAGCCTCCAATATTTCGGGGGCTTTTTTAATTTTTATAAAGTTCAATAGGATTTCAGCAATTAGGTTATAATAATTATTTCTCCACAACATCTTTTTGCAATCAACTTTATACTAACCTTGAACTTTCATTCATTTTTCATTCATGAAAGGAAGAGGAGCTACAATTAACACCAATAATCCATACAACAAAAAATTGTATGCCTCTGATCATATTGAAGGTTTGGATGAGGAATTTTTAGTGGATGAAAAGACCGAATACTTCCTCGAATTTCCGAAGAAGGTGGTGAACATAGTTCTGAGTGCTGATATTCCGATTGAGTATTCATTAAATCCATATCAAGGTTGTGAGCATGGGTGTATTTATTGTTATGCACGCAACACGCATCAATATTGGGGTTTCAGTGCAGGACTGGATTTTGAACGAAAAATTATGGCAAAGCCAGATGCACCAAAGTTGCTTGAAGAAGCTTTGAATAAAAAAGCATGGGAGGTAAAACCAATTTCACTAAGCGGAAACACTGATTGCTACCAGCCTGCAGAAAAGAAATTTAAAATCACTCGCAGCATTCTCGAAGTGTTGAGCCGATATCGTCACCCGGTAGGGATAATTACAAAAAATCAACTCATTCTACGCGATTTGGATTTACTTAAAGAATTAGCAGTTGACAATCTGATTCAGGTTTTTATTAGCATAACCTCACTTAACGAAGATTTAAGAAGAAAATTAGAACCGAGAACATCATCTGCTATCAGAAGACTAAATGTTCTAGAAACACTTTCGAAAAATAATATTCCATGTGGAGTAATGATTGCGCCTGTAATTCCTGGTATCAACAGCCACGAGATTCCGGAGATCATGAAAGCGGCGGCGAATGCAGGAGCAAAGGATGCGGGTTACCAGATTGTAAGATTGAATGGAGCAATCGGTGAAATTTTTTCTAAGTGGATTCATGAATATTTTCCTGATAGAGCCGAAAAAGTATTGCATCAAATTGAATCGATGCACGGCGGCAGTTTAAATGATTCACGAATAAATACTCGAATGAAGGGAGAAGGGAAAATAGCCGAAAGCATAAAACAATTATTTACCGCTTCAAAGAGAAAATATATGCCATGGAAAGATCCGTTTGAAATTAATTTAAATGCGTTCAAACGACCCGGACAAATGAGTTTATTCTGATTGAAATAATTTTAAATCAATTTCGTTATTCAATAAACTCTAAACCATGATGCTCGCATTCATCAGTTTTTTTGTATGTTTATTTAATGTAGTTAAACCTGTAAATTATTACCAGGTTGATTATAAAAGTTTTTATCAGCTTACTGAAGTTAATCAAATGGTTGATTGGAATAATGTAAACATTCCATTACTTGAAGCTGCAGTTTTTCAATGTACCAATGAACAGAGAGTAAAATATGGTAAGCCTGTTTTTAAATACGCCGAAGATTTAAACAAAGCTGCAACTTATCATTCCGGCGCAATGGTCAAATACAATTTCTTCTCTCATACAAATCAATTTGAAAAGAAAATGAAAGCATTTTATCAACGGATGAAATTTTTCGGTGCAAGTTTTAATGGATGTGCTGAAAATATAGCATACTCAGAATACGATGCCGGATATACTTACCTTGAAGTTGCACAAAGTTTGGTTGAATTATGGATGAATTCTGAAGGGCATCGGGTAAATATTTTGAATACCTCTTATAAAGAACTAGGGTGTGGTATTTCTATAAAAAGACTAAATCAATGGGAGCGTGTTTTTGCCACACAGGATTTTGGGGGTACTAGGAATATTATTCCATAATTGGTTTTTTAGTTCATTCAAACAATTATCCAATAAAAACTATTCAAAACCATTTTCATTTCCTTTTGCACAATAACTTACTTTCTTTTTATGTTTGTTGGCTTTTTCAAATAAGCAATTATGACTTCATACAATAAGATTAACAACGCTGTCGGTTGGATAGTGTTTATACTTTCATTCCTTGTTTATTTTTTAACCTGTGAACCAACAGGTAGCTTTTGGGATTGCGGTGAATTTATTGGTTGTGCTTTAAAATTACAGGTAGCACACTCTCCAGGAGCACCATTCTTTCTAATGCTCGCCCGCTTGTTCACCATGTTCGCAAGCGGACCTGATCATGTTGCATTATGTGTGAATGTGATGAATAATTTAATGGGTGCTTTTACCTCATTGTTTTTATTCTGGACCATTACTGCTATGGCAAGAAAAATGACCTCAGCCAAAGAAACCGATATGACCACCGATCAGGTTATTGCTGTAATTGGGGCAGGGTTTGTAGGAGCTATGGCATGTACTTTCACTGATTCAAACTGGTTCAGTGCAGTAGAAGGAGAAGTTTATGCTTTCTCTGCATTTTTTACATCACTTGTTACCTGGGCTATATTTAAGTGGGATCATGTAGCGGATGAAAAATATGCTGACCGTTGGATTGTTTTTATCGGTTACATGATGGGGCTTTCAATCGGTGTTCACTTACTGAATTTATTAACCATACCTGCTTTGGTATTTGTGGTTTATTTCCGTAAGGCTAATGAAGTTACAACCTGGGGAATAATAAAAACATTTTTAATTTCTTGTGGAATTCTTGCTTTTATTCAGTTCGGAATCATTCCGAGTATTCCTAATATCGGAGCAAGCTTTGATATTTTCTTTGTTAATTCATTAGGTCTTCCATTCAATACCGGAATCATTGTTTGGTTTATAATCATTGCTGCAATACTGGTATTCGCTTATAGATATTCTGTACAAAAAGCATTGCCATGGTTGCATACTTCAATCATGACAGTGATTGTGATCATCATTGGTTATTCATCTTATTCAATGGTTTTAATTCGTGCAAATGCTAACCCTACCATTAACATGAGCAACCCTTCAAACTTTGTTAATCTGGTATCGTATTTAAACCGCGAACAGTATGGAGATAGGCCTCTTGTTTATGGTCAGAATTTTACAGCCCGCCCAAATGATATTGATTGGGACAATGGTGAAATGAAATATTTTAAAGGAGAAAAAAAATATGAAGAATTAGGTCGTAAGCCAATAGTTAAATATGCTTCAGAGGATAAAATGCTTTTTCCTAGAATATTTGATAATGATGATCCCGGGCATGTTCGGTTTTATCGCGAATGGTTAAATCTCGGCAAAGATGAGAAACCAACATTTGCTCATAACATCGGTTTCTTTTTATCATACCAAGTGAGTTACATGTATTGGAGATACTTTCTTTGGAATTTTGCAGGTCGTCAAAACGATATACAAGGATTAACGAACGATAAGCAAAATGGAAATTTTCTTACCGGAATTTCATTTATCGACAGTGCTTTTCTTGGCCCGCAGGAAAATCTGCCTGATTATTTAGCCAATAACAAAGCACGCAATAAATTTTTTCTCATTCCACTTATTATTGGCTTGATAGGAATGTTCTATCATTTTAAAAAAGATAAACATGATGCTGCAGTGGTTATGTTGTTATTCTTTTTTACCGGTTTGGCAATTGTACTTTATCTTAATCAAACACCTTTACAGCCTCGTGAGCGTGATTATGCATATGCAGGTTCATTTTATGCTTATTGTTTCTGGATTGGAATTGGGGTAATGGCGGTTTATGAATGGTTGAAGAAAAAAGTGAATCCACAAATTGCCGCGCTTGGTGGTCTTGTTATTTGTGTTACAGCTCCTGCTATTATGGGTGCGCAAGGCTGGGATGATCACAACAGAAGCAATCGTTATACAGCTCGTGATTTTGGAATAAACTATTTGCAAAGTTGTCCGAAAAATGCAATTCTGTTTACACAGGGCGATAATGATACTTATCCATTGTGGTACGCACAGGAAGTTGAAGGATGCCGACCAGATGTACGGATTGTCAATCTAAGCTTATTGGGAGTTGACTGGTATATCGAAAATCTGAGAAGGAAGGTAAATGAAAGTGATGCGATTCCACTTACGGTTCCATCATCTGCAGTTCGGGGCTCAAATCATGATATTACAAGGTTCAGTCAGAATCCTGCTATTAATCAAAATGAATTCTATAATGCAAAAGATGTTATTGATTTTATGGTAAGCACTGATCCAAAGAAAAAGACCATGATTTATAACGAGCTCGATAATTATATCCCAACAAAAAATCTGTATATCCCGGTTGATAAACAATACATTTTGGCTAATGGAATTGTTGAAGCCAAAGATTCTGCAAGGATACCGGGCAGATTGGAATGGAAACTTAATAAGTCTTCATTAATGAAACCGGACTTAATGGTTCTTGATATCATTCAATCAACCAATTGGACTCGCCCGGTTTGTTTTGCCATTTCATCAAGCAGTGATAACTATCTTGGATTGGCTGATTACATGCAGCAGTATGGTTTAATATACCGCCTTGTACCTGTAAAAAAATCAGGTAGTGATGGATTGCCGGGAGTAGTTCGTTCTGATATTATGTATGATAATGTGATGCATAAATTCCAATGGGGTGGCGTTGATAAATATGATGTTTACCTCGATGAAAATATTTTAAGAATGGTAAGCAATCTACGAAGCAACTTTGCCCGGTTATCAACTCAGTTGATAGCAGAGGGAGATACTGCAAAAGCAATTGAAGTACTCGATTATTGTCTGAAAGTATTGCCGGAGAAAAATGTTCCCTATTCATTGTTAATGTTGCCAATTGCGCAGGCATATTGCAAAGCTGGCAGCCCCGATAAAGGAAAAACAATAGGCGAAAAATTATTTCAGGTGTATTTTAAAAACCTTAGGTATTACAAATCATGCGGTCAGGATAATATGAGTTTTTATCAGCGCGACATTAATGAAGCGGTTTATGTTATTGCTCAATTGCAACAGATGGCCGAAACATTTAAAATGGATGAGTTGAAAAAGCAAATTGATCCGGTGTTTGAAGAATATAAATATTATTATAAAAACGATTCTGACGATACTGAAGAATAATAATCACTTGATAAAGTATTTTACTTTCGCCTTCATTCATTCAATGAGGGCGAAATTATTTTATAGCACTACGGTTTTGTTATTTCTGTTATTTGTTGCATGCATTTTCTCATGCAAACCTTATAAGGATTTGGGTCGGGTAAATTATGCTGACCGTTATAAACCGGTTCAGTCATTTTTATTTGTTCATTCAGCGGTCATTCATTCAAATAACGATTCATCAGTTCTTGTGCTGGAAATTCCAATTGCACAAAATGGGTTTCAATATGATACAGTTCATTTTTCAATCAAATATCTTTTATTCGAAAATCTAAGCAGTCTCACTGCTTTTGATAGTTTGAAATCACAAATAAATTGTAATACTGCACAAGGGTATTATCACCTTGAAATTCCATTTAAAGTAAAAATGAATTCTACTTCATTTATGTATTTATATATAAATGAGAATTCTTCACTCAAACATTTCGAAACTTTTTTCAGAATTAATAAAAATTCAAACTCACCAGGGTTTTTATATCCTGTGAGAGTAACAACTAATGAAAAGTATATTTATTCATATGTAAATGGAAATCAGGTTTTGAAAATGAACAATTCTTTTGGCGCAGATACTTTTCGTGTATGGTATTACAATTACCAGTTTCAACTAGCAACACCAACTTTCTTCAATTTCATTCCAACCAAATTTCCTGAGCGGGTTGATACAGTATTTGTGTTTACTGATAGTGATACATTTCGTTTTAGTAAAGCCGGATTGTATGTTTTTCATTCTACTACTCATCCTGATTTGATTTATAGTTTGCAGTGTGCTCATGAGTCGTATCCATTCATAACTGAACCCATTCAGATGGCGAAACCGCTTCGATACATTTCAAAAAATGAAGAGTACGAATATTTTACAGAGAAAAACATAAAAGATCGGGTTGATTCATTCTGGATTGAAAAGGGTGGCAGCACTGAACATGCAAAGGATATGATTCGCCGCTATTACAATCGGGTGCAATTTGCCAATGAGTTTTTTACTTCATATCAGGAAGGTTGGCAAACAGACAGGGGTTTGGTTTATATAATTTTCGGTCCACCCGACGAAGTGTTTTATGATGAAAATGCTGAATGGTGGGGTTATCATTCCCGCGGTAACCGTAGTTCGGTTCGCTATAAGTTTGCAGAAACCGAAAATCCGTTTGGTATAAAATCTTATTCCTTACTTCGCAATCAAAATTACTTCGATAGCTGGAACCGACAAGGTTATGCATGGCGACATGGATTGGCTGATTGAAAAATTTAAAATAGTATAAAATGAAAAATCAGCAATCACTTATATACGGTATTCACCCTGTTGAAGAAGCTATAAGCGCGAACCGGAGTATTGAAAAAATATTTATTCAAAAAGGGTTTCGTACTGATGCGTTTAAAAAAATTGTTGATACAGCTAAAATCAGAAATATTCCTGTAGCAAGTGTTCCGTTGGAAATGCTTGACCGTATTACGCATGGAGTTCATCAGGGTATTGCAGCTAAAGTTTCTCCTATCGACTTTGTTGATTGGCGAGATATTGTTGCCCATACATTCGAACAAGGCGAAACACCATTGCTGATGGTTTGCGATAGTATTACAGATGTTCGGAATGTTGGAGCCATTGCCCGAACAGCTTATGCTGTTGGCGTGCATGCGCTGATTATTCCTTCGCAGGGTTTTGCTTCGTTTACTGCTGAAGCAGTAAAATCCAGTGCAGGAGCATTGCAGAAAATTCATGTGTCGCGCGAAAGTGATTTAGTAAAAGCTGTGAAGGAAATGATGGGTTATGGAATTCAAACCATAGTTGCCGATGCAACAGGAAAAGAATATCCATTTCAGATTGATATGAAATTACCCACAGCTATAATCATGGGTTCTGAAGATGAAGGAGCGGCAAAAAATATTTTACGCTTCTCTACACACATTGTTAAATTACCTATGCCAGGAGCCATTGACAGCTACAATGTGTCGGTTGCAGCGGGCATGATGTTATATGAGGCAATCAGGCAGCGGATGACTTGAGAGGGAAATATTGTTGTAACAAAAAATAATTCTCTTTGATTTTAAACTCTTTGTTAAATTTAAATCCAATTTTAAACCTTAAATAAAATTACCACATGAAAACTCCAATGAAAGTAGTTGCAGAAATTTATCGTAGAAACAAAAACCCTCATTACAATTTCCGGATTCTGACTGAAACCAGTAAGGGGAAAAAGATTTTGGTTTATACTAATCAGGGTTATGCAAATGTTAAGGATGCTAAAGAAATTGCCGGAGGTTTTACTTACAGAGGTACTAAAGCATCAGTTGTAGTATTGAAAAAATATTACCGCGTTTATATTGCCGAGAACAATAACAAAAAATAAACCGCATTGGCACTGAATAAATAATTCAGGTGCCCAATTGTTTTTAAAATAGCAGAAAGGCAGATTACTACAGGATATGTGGTATCTGCCTTTTTTATTTTGGAAAAAGAGGTTTTTTGCTTTGTGAAATCTTACTTGAAAGCGTGGTTCGGGAATTTATAAACTAATCATTCTACCTTCGTTATCGCTTTTATATTTGCCGCCTTTAAAAATTACATGGTACAGATTGAAAAAATATTTCAGGTAGCGGCGCATTCCGGAAGTGTTTATTCTGCGATCCATGATAAAAATGATGCTGTTTACACTGGTGGAAGCGAAGGTGTTGTTTTGAAATGGAATATTGATGATTATGAGTCTGTTATTGCGGTTGCCAGAGTTTCGGGACAAATTTTTTCACTTTTTCTTTTTGAACCCCTTAATCAATTATGGATTGGAACCATGTCAGGTGCAGTTCATGTTTTGGATTTAAATTCAAAAAAAGAAATTCATCATTTTATAAACCATACAGCTTCTGTATTTGATATACAATTAGATACTGATGGCAGAATTTATATCGCATCAAAAGACGGAAGTATTTCTATATGGGATGCAGCAACCGCGTCTTTTATTTATAAACTTCAGGTTTCATCGGAAGGGCTGAGAAAAATTGCCTTCCATCCCAATAAAAGAGAAATGGCAGTTGCATCAAGCAGCAATAGTTTTTTTATAATCTCCACAGAAAGTTACGAGGTATTAATTAAAGTTGATGCACATACCAATTCAGTTTTCTCATTGTGTTATTCGTATGATGGCGAACAACTTTTTAGCGGAGGCAGAGATGCAATGCTTTATGCCTGGGATGTGTTAAACAATTATTGTGAACTGAATAAATTGCCTGCACATCTTTTTACCATTAACGACATTGTATTATTGAATGGAAACTATTTCGCTACTGCAGGTCGGGATAAACATGTGAAAATCTGGAATGGCGAAAACCTTGAATTAATAAAGGTGCTTGACTTCGAAAAATTTGGGGGGCATAAAAACAGCGTGAATAAACTGGTTTGGCTGGACAGGAAAAATATTTTGGTTTCTGTTAGCGATGACCGAAGTATCATTGCATGGAAAATAAATAATTGACAAACTTACTTTGAACTATAAAATTTGAATTATAAAAATGATCTTAAGCGATAAAGCAATTCTCGAATCAATTGACAAAGGAGATATTTTAATTGAACCATTCCGTCTCGATTGCCTTGGTTCAAACAGTTACGATGTTCACCTTGGAAAATACCTTGCTACATACAACGACCGTGTTCTGGATGCGAAGCAACACAACAAAATTGAAGAGTTTACCATTCCTAAAGATGGTTTCGTTCTGCAAACAGGAACTCTGTATCTGGGAGTTACCGAGGAGTATACCGAAACACACAAACATGTGCCGTTCCTCGAAGGAAAATCAAGTGTAGGCAGATTGGGAATAGATATTCATGCAACTGCAGGCAAGGGAGATGTAGGTTATTGCAATACCTGGACACTGGAAATTTCGGTTTCACAACCTGTGCGCATTTATGCAGGAATGCCAATTGGCCAGTTAATTTATTTTATGGTTGAAGGCGATGTGAAAAATTTATATAACAAAAAGTCGAATGCTAAATACAATAAGCGAACTATCAAGCCGCTTGAATCAATGATGTGGAAGAATAAATTCTGAGCATTTGCTGTTTGAAAATTTTAGGTACCGGAACAAAAATCTGAGCAGGGTATACCTGAATTCAGCTTTTCTATTTTGTTCAATTCTAGTTTCATGTTTTAATGCTACCGCTCAATATGCATGGACCGGAAAGGTCATGGACTCAGCAAATTACGAGGTGCTTCCATTCGTAACAGTTGTAATTAATCACTCCAGTACCATCGGAACACGAACTGATATGGATGGAAAATTTTCATTCATAACCAAGGAACCTTCAGTTCATTTAACCATCAGTTATGTCGGGTACAAAGTGAAAGAACTTGATTTCACTTCAACCGGAAAACAAACTCAATTAAATATTCTGATTCAAACCGAAGAGCAGCAATTGCAGGATGTAACTGTTTTTGCAGGTGAGAATCCGGCTCACAGAATCATCCGGGAAGCTGTAAAGCACGCTGATGAAAACAATCCTGAAAAGTTAAATTCCTATTCATTTAATATTTATAACAAGTATGTTTTTACAGCCGATGCTGACAATGCAAAGCTGGTAAAGGACAGAAAGAATGATACTTCGCGGCAAATGTTCGAATACCTCAAAGGAAATTACCTGATGATTATGGAGTCGATGATTGAAACGAAATTCAAAGCGCCCGGATTGAAGCAGGAATATGTGGTTGCAACAAAAGTGAGCGGATTAAAAGATCCTTCTTTCACACTGGCATCATCGCAGTTACAACCATTTTCATTTTACTCTAACTACATCACGCTGGTTGATATTGATTACCTGAATCCGGTAAGTTCAGCAAGCCCTAATTTTTATTTTCTGGCAATTGAAGACACAACCTTTCAGGGAAACGATACCATTTATCACATAAGCTTCAGACCTAAGAAAGGAAAAAATTTTATGTCGATGAAAGGAATGTTGTTTATCAATTCAAACGGATATGCAATTCAGCATGTAACTGCTGAGCCTTTTGATACACTTGGAATGGCAATGATTGTTAAAGTAGAACAGGATTACGCAAAGCCCGATTCCATTCATTGGTTTCCTGTCCGGTACAATACCGATATTCATTACAATAATTTTATGAAGCCCGGCTTAAAAGTTTTTATGCAGGGGCGATCGTATATCGACAGCATTAAAATCAATCCTGAAATTTCACAAAAAGTATTTGATGGAATCTCACAGCAAATAGATCCGCTGGCAGGAAATAAAGATGCTGAGTACTGGAACACAGTTCGACCCGATTCGCTTACCGTAAAGGAAATAAGTACTTATCATGATATTGATAGCCTTGGCAGAAGGCGGCATTTAGATGCCAAGCTCAACATCGTTAATGGAATTCTTGGAAATGAATTGCCTATTGGATGTATAAGCATTGACCTGGTGAACATTGTAAAAATTAATGTGAAAGAAAATTACCGGATAGGATTGGGGTTAACTACCAATGACCGTGCATCGCGGGTGTATAAAATTGGTGGTTATGCCGGATATGGACTTGCAGATAAAACATGGAAGTACGGAGGTAATTTAAAATTCAATATGAATAAAAAATATGATTATGCATTGCTGTTTAAATACTCGCATGAATATGAAGAAGCAGGGGGAGTAACTTTTTATAAAGACAATACTTCGGGTAACACACAAAAAGTCCGGAATACATTAATTGACCGGTTTGATTTTACCGACCGATATGAAGTTTCAGTTACCGGAAGAAGTTTTCGTTTTCTGAATTATAAAATCACTGCATTTGAAGCGCAAAAAAATCCGGCATTTAATTATAATTACCTGGATGAAAATACACAGGAGCTATCAGCATCGCCGTTTGTTTTTTCAGGAATAAAATTTTCAGGCCGGTATGCCTACAATGAAAAAACGGTTGAAACATTCGGGCAGAAAGTTCCGGTTTATAATCCGTGGCCGGTGGTGTGGTTTAATATTACCAAGGGAATTAAAGTTTATAACGGGCAGTATGATTACTTGAAATTTGATTTGAAATTGAAATTTGATTTTCCAACCAAGCGCTTTGGTCATGCTTACCTGCAGGGCTTTGCCGGTTATGCAACTTCAACACTACCGTTTTCAGAGTTATATAGCTGCAAGGGAAATTACACGAAGTATGGCCTGTATTCATTCAGTAATTTTCAAACCATGCGTGCCAATGAATTTATTTACGACCAGTATGCAGCTGTTTTCTGGGAACAGGATTTCGGTTCGCTGATTTTTAAAACCGGAAAATTCCGTCCCAAGGTTTTATTATCAAACAGTATAGGAATCGGAAAACTGGTGCACCCTGAACTGCATTACAACATTAATCTTCTGAATGCTGAAAAGCCTTATACCGAATCGGGGTTGATATTGAATAACATTGTAAGCAAAAAATTATTCGGCGCGCTGCGCTTAGGCATGGGCATTGGCGCATATTACCGCTGGGGATATTATACCATGCCCGACTGGCGCGATAACCTTGCGCTGAAACTTGCTTTTTATGTGGCAGGATAAATTTTTTTATAACGAAAAATGAAAATTTAAAAGTGAAAAATATTTTGCAGCTGATAATTTAAAATGATGCAGAGCATGTAGTTTTGTTTTAAGCATGGAAGAATCAGAAAAATATTTATCGGCGCTGGAAAAAAAGATTGTTAAAATCTGCAATCAGCTTATTGCTGAAGTGGCGCGCAAGGAAAAAGACGGAATATTTATTTCGCTGGACGAGGAGAAATCGTGTAACGGATGGAAAAGCACTAAAGCCAATTTGTTTAAGCTCGCTCAGGTAAAATACCTGAACAACGAAAAACTGAAGGACAAAAAAATAACCGAGCAGGAGCGGAGCGCAATTAAAGAGTTTTTTATAAAGGCCGACCAGTACACTGAAAAGGAAGAACAGATATATGAATGGCTGCAATTTGTTTTAGCTGAATATCAAACCAAGGCAGCTAAGGAGAAGAAGAAATATTAGAACTACTTAAAACCGCGTAGCGAAAGCCAATAAATTTTTTTGTTGACTATTATAAAAAAATTATATATATCTTGAATGGGCAAGTATGAATAAGCACTCACTTAAAAATTTGCACAAGCCGCAAAATATAACGGAGTAATTTACAACAGCAATTACTCAGGCGCACTATTATATAGCCCCGTTTTACAACCACAGAAAACACAGTTAGACTACCGCAGTCCGCACTTCGGCATACACAGTCCAAGCTTTGACCAATGCTCCCGATGCTTAGCGCAAGTCAGTCCAATATTGGTCCATGGCAGTCGCCACATTAGCCATTACAGTCCAAACTTGCAATGCGGCAGTCCAGACTTCGGCATAGTTGGTCTAAACCTGCAATGCCATAGTCCAAACCTGGACTATAGCAATCAAAGCTTGGTCCATGGCAGTCCAACCTTGGTCCATCATTTTCCAACCATGTATTTACTCAAAAACTCAATAAAAATCATTTTTCAACAAAAACCCATCTAAAAAATGGCAACATTCATCACGCCACGAATTAAACTGTTACTCCTTTCCCGATAATTAAATTGGTAATGAGTTTCAGGGTTTCTTCTTTCGATATATTTTGTTTCAGTTTACCATCGTACGCAAAACTTATGTTTCCGCTTTCTTCTGATACGACTAAAGAAATGGCATCGGAGTTTTCGGTAATGCCCACGGCGGAGCGATGCCGCAAACCAATGCGTTCGGGCAGTTCGCTGCTCTCTGAAACAGGCAGCACACTACCGGCATAAATAATACGGTGGTTGGCAATGATTACTGCCCCATCGTGCAGGGGGCTGTTTTTGTTAAAAATACTTTCGAGCAGTTTTTCGGAAATGTGCGATTGCAACTGCACTCCGGGATTTGGCAGGTCCTGCAGGCGGAAGTGGTCGGTGAAAACCATGAGCGCACCTGTTTTGGTAGCCGATAGATTTTCGACTGCGCGGTTAATTTCTTTAATGAGTGTTTCCTGCTGGCGCGTGCGTTGCTTTTGATTGAACGGAAGTTTGCGGAATATTTTATAGCGGTCGAGCACATTTACATTTCCGAGGCTCAGTAAAAATTTGCGGATTTCGGGTTGAAAAACAATGATGATGACTATGACTCCGGCGCTTACGAAGTGGCCCAGCAAATCGGTTAGCACCTCGAGCTTAAAAAACCGAACCATGCGGTAGGCACCATAGATAACAAGCATGCCTAAAAACATATTGATGCCAAGGGTGCCGCGAATGCGTTTGTAAAACCAGTAAATGAGCAGGAGCACCAGTATTAAATCAACGGTATCGGCAACTGAATAATCGAATTTGTGACCGAACAATTTAACGAGCAGCATGGTATTGTTTAAAGAGTTCAATGGCTTGTGTGGCTTCTTTTACATCGTGAACGCGCAATATTGAAGCCCCATTAATGAGTGCAATGGTATTTAAAACGGAAGTTCCGTTCAACGCTTGTTCGGGTGTTGTTTTCAACACGCGGTTTATCATTGACTTGCGCGACATGCCTGCAAGTATGGGTAAATCGAAAATGCTGAAATCGGCTAAATGTTTGAGCAGCGAATAATTGTGTTCGAGGTTTTTTCCGAAACCGAAACCAACATCGAGTATAACATCGTTAACTCCGGCGGCTTTGAGCAACTGAAGTGAGTGGAGGAAAAACTGTTTTACTTCATTAACCACATTTTCGTAAACCGGATTTTGCTGCATGGTTTGGGGTGTGCCCTGCATGTGCATGAGTATGTATGGAACATGCATTGAGCCAACAGTGGCGAACATTTCAGTATCCATGGTTCCGCCCGATACATCGTTTACCATTGAAGCTCCGGCATTCACTGCTTTTTTCACTACTTCGGAACGAAAAGTATCGATGGAAATTATAGTATCAGGAAATTTTGCGTGAACGAGTTCAATAACCGGTATCACTCTTTTTAATTCTTCAACCACTGAAATGAGTTCGGCTTTGGGGCGGGTGCTCTGACCGCCAATGTCAATAATTGACGCGCCTTCGGAAATCATTTTTCCGGCCTGCGATAGAATTTCAGTTTCGGTCAAATACTTTCCGCCATCGAAGAACGAATCGGGGGTGGTGTTGAGAATTCCCATAACAATGGGTTGTTCAATAACAAATAATTTTCCGTTGCAATTGAGTGTTCGCTTCACATTTAATCTTTTAATTTGCGCCCATAAATACACCGCAAAAATCAGAATAACTTGTCAGAAATAACAATTAACCAATATAACGAGGTAATAGATCATTGCCGAAAAGTATTTGTTGCCAAAACAACCGACTACGGAACGAGTTGGAGGGTAATGCGCCTGCCATCAATAACAGATCAGATTTTTATTAAGGCGAGCCGAATTCGCACGGTTGACCTGAAAGGAAACATGAAGGTGAATGAGGCCATGGACAGTGAATTTGTTGGTATTGTTAATTACAGTGTAATTGCACTGATACAATTGGAGTTGAATGACGATAGCGGAAAGGAGATAAGTGTTGAAGCTGCACTTGAATTGTTCAATAAGAAAACCGAGGCGGCTAAAAATTTAATGCTCGACAAAAACCACGATTACGGCGAAGCATGGCGCGATATGCGGATTTCTTCTTTTACCGATTTGATTCTTATGCGCATAAAACGGATCAGGCAAATTGAAGATAACCTTGGCAAAACCATTATGAGTGAAGGAATTGATGCCAATTTGTATGATACTATTAACTATGCGGTGTTTGCACTTATTAAAATTGCCGAGGCAAAAGAAAATTAAGTTTTGAAATCAGGTTCAGTTTTTGTTTAATCGCAGTTTCTAACAAATTATATACAGATATGAAAGCAGCAGTTACATTTTCCAGAATTTTTGTGGGTTGTTTATTTATTCTTTCGGGTTTTATAAAAGCTAACGACCCAATCGGCTTCTCCTACAAGCTTGATGAGTATTTTGAATTGTTTCACATGCCGTTTCTGATACCACTTACGGTATACATGGCAATGGGAATTTGTGTGCTTGAAATTGCTTTGGGAGTAATGCTGTTGTTAGGTGAATTTATGGAATTTACTGCATGGCTGCTTTTGTTATTGATTGTGTTCTTTACTTTTTTAACTGGTTACAGCGCCATTACCGGAGCTGTAAGTGATTGCGGTTGCTTTGGCGATGCGCTTAAACTCACACCTTTTCAATCGTTTATGAAGGATGTTGTATTACTTGTTTTCATTCTTGTAATTTTTATTTACCGCAAACAAATTAATCCTGTTTTCAATTTAAAGTGGAGCAAGTTTCATGTTGCCATGGCGGTGCTTATACCAACACTTTTTACAGTTTACTGTTATGCTTATTTACCTGTTGTGGATTTTCGTGCTTATAAAATCGGAAACAATTTGCGCGAGCAAATGACCCTGGCACCTGGAGCCAAGCGCGACAGTACAGTTTTAACTCTTGTTTATAAAGATAAAACAACCGGCGCCGAGCAAGGTTATTCAATGAAAGAATTACCGTATTCTGATTCGGTTTGGATGGCGAATCATGAATTTGTGAAGCAGGATAATAAAGTGATTGTTGAAGGTGATAAACCTAAAATCACTGACTTTAAAATATGGAGCGAAGACAGCCCTGATATTACTGCCGAAGTTCTGGATGACCCTAATTACCGTTTGTGGATTATCAGTTATGATTTAACCAAGGCGAGCAAAAGTTCATTCGAGGCTATTGTTAAGCTGACTGACGAATGTGAAAAACACGGTATAAAATCAGTTGGCTTAACCTCAACTGATTATGCAATTATGGATCCGTTCCGTCACGAAATAAATGCTGCGTTTCCATTTTACTATGCCGACCAAACTGTATTGCGTACCATGATTCGCAGTAACCCCGGGGTTATGTTAATGAAAGGTTCAACAGTAATGGGTATGTGGCACTACCATGCGGTTCCTTCATATGAAAAGTTAAATAAAAAATTCTTTTCGAAGTAACTGTTTCAGGCAACCCGGACTTGCGGATAAAAAATGTTCAATAAGTTCGTTCGGTTTACAAAGCAGAATTTTTTTGATTCCCTTATTAAAATATTACTCTCAGTAGTATTTCTGTGCATTGTTTGTCCGGTTAAATTCAATATTCAAAACGAGGTGCCAGTCACCTTGCAATCATTTGCGGTTATATTGGTGGCAATGTGTTTTGGCTGGCAAATAGCAAGAAGCGCTGTTATCATATATATTATTGCCGGGGCAATTGGGCTGCCGGTTTTTGCCGGTTATAAATCAGGAGTTGAAGTAGTAACCGGTGCTACCGGTGGTTTTATAATAAGTTTTCTTGTTGCAGCATTAATCACAGGATGGCTTATTGAAAAGCCCTGGTTTCAAAAACCTATTGGCAATTTAGTGCTTTGGTTTATGGGGCATGGTATCATTCTTTTTATCGGAACTATTTGGATTTCGTTTTTCGCACCTGACTATATGAGTATAATAATTCCGGTTTTACCTGGCGCTGTTATAAAATCAATTGTTGGTTGGGGACTAGTGCAATTATTGATGCAATTAATCAGATATAAAGAAACAAGTTGATAAAATATTTTCAACTCAAAACAAGTTGTTCGGATTTTCGCTCAGGAAATTTTTCTTTTCAATGTTATGCGGGCAACCGATTAGCATCTAAAAATTAAAAATGTATCAATTCATATTACGCAAAATGGCTTATGGCTTTTTAGTATTGCTGGGAGTGATATGCGCTGTGTTTTTTTTATTCATGGCTTTACCCGGCGATCCGGCAATGCTAACTATGGGGCAGCGCACCGACCTTGGCTCGTTAGAGGCAGTGAATAAAGAGTTAGGTTTAGATAAACCTAAACCTGTTCAGTTTCTTTTATACTTAAATGATATTTCACCTTTATCGGTACATTATCATTCAGAACAAAATAAGGAAAAATACAATTACACATCATTACTGCATTTTGGCGAGAGAACATTGGTATTTAAATTTCCTTACTTGCGTAAATCATATCAAACGCAAAAATCAGTCACTGCAATAATTGCCAACGCATTACCCAATACAATTGTACTTGCATTCGCTGCAATCATATTTGCCATTATTATTGGAATATTTCTCGGCACTGTTGCCGCAGTTGCGCATCAAACATGGTTGGATAGTTCTGTATTATTTGTTTCTGTTTTAGGAATTTCAGTACCGTCATTTTTCTCTGCCATTTTATTTCAATGGTTTTTTGCATTTGTGTTATCTTCCTTCACAGGATTAAGTATGACCGGTTCTTTTTTTATGCCCGATATTTTTGGAGAAACTCATTTAATGTGGGGCAATCTGGTTTTACCTGCAATTACATTAGGCTTAAGACCAGTTGCTATAATCACTCAACTTACCCGTAGCAGTATGCTTGATGTTCTTTCGCAGGACTATGTGCGTACTGCGAGAGCTAAAGGATTAGGTTATACAAAAGTGGTATTCAAGCATGCATTGCGAAATGCTCTTAATCCTGTACTCACTGCAGTTTCAGGATGGTTTGCAGAAATGCTCGCAGGTGCATTTTTTATTGAAATGATTTTTGGATGGAATGGAATTGGTAAACTCACGGTTGAAGCATTAAACAAAAATGATTTTCCGGTGCTAATGGGTTCAGTTTTATTTGCTGCTTCAGTTTTTGTCGCAATAAATATTCTGGTTGATATACTGTATGGTGTTTTCGATCCAAGAATTGCCCGAAAATGATGGAAGGAAAAAACTTATTCACTATTCACTATTCACTTTC
>Ga0114969_10000470_pt1 | contig 34842 bp, 32 predicted proteins | sample M_130807_MF_Meta_FD_87316 | JGI IMG/M metagenome (GOLD analysis project Ga0114969, IMG submission 87316) | Freshwater microbial communities from Lake Montjoie, Canada to study carbon cycling - M_130807_MF_MetaG | ecosystem: Environmental > Aquatic > Freshwater > Lake | place: Lake Montjoie...
CGTAGAACACGCGCTGTGTCGCGGTGAACGTCGGCTGGTTGGTCAGGATGTTGATCGTGCCGCCGAGCGCGTCCGAGCCGTACATCAGGGTGCCGGCGCCGTTCACGATCTCCATGCGCTCAATGCTGTCGGTGGCCACAAGGCCCGTCTCCGCGCCGGCGCGATTGGTCGCAAGCCGCGCGGTGTTGAGACGCTCGCCATCGACCAGCACGAGCAGCCGCGTCGAGTCGAGACCGCGCAGGCGCGGCCGCACGCCGAACGGGCCGTCGCCGACCGGAGTCACATTGGCCGCAGCGGTCAACGCCGTGCCGGTCGACAGCGGGTTGGTCTGATCGATCTGATCCTTCGACAGCGTGTCGATGTTGAGCGGGATCTGCCGCACTTCACGCGCCGACCGCGACGCGGTCACGGTGACCTCCGTTGCGAGTGAACCGAGTTCGAGCTTGACCGGAACGTCCATCTTCTGTTCCGGGTTGACGACGACGATCGTGCGCGCAACTTCGGCAAAACCGTCGCGACGAATCATGAGCAGGTAGGTGCCGGCCGACTTCGCATCGACCTCGTACTTCCCTTGATCGTTCGTGGCGACCGAGACTTCCTGGCCGGTCGCGAGATTTCGCAGCACCACGCGCGCCGACGAGATGGCGGCGCCGGTGGCGTCAGACACAGTGCCGGTAATACCCGCGGCCTGGGCCGCAGTGGCAGCCGCAAGGATCGCGGCCGCGATAGCACACGTACGAAACACACGTAGAACAGACATGAGAGATCTCCACGAGACACACAACCAGCCACAAATCTTTCGTAGCCGGCGGGCTTTAGCCCGCCGGTTGTCCGTCGGGCTAAAGCCCGACGGCTACGTCAGAAAGAAAACGACGAGGGCTACGCGCGTGCTGGTGGAGGTCGGGCAGAGACGACAGCTGAGAAGCCGTCGGAGAGCGGGGTGGTGTAGCCGAGAGTGGCGACGAACGACCACGCATGCGGCGCGTCGAAGACGCGGCGGCGGATCAGTGCGGCGAAGAGCAGGCACGTGAGCGTGAGTGCGCCGGCCGTTGCGACGGTTTGAAGGACGACCGTGATCGAGACTTGAGGCAGCGCCGCGAGGTCGAAGCCGTCACCGGTCCGAGACGCGATCGCCGGGCCGTGGAGCAGAGCCGCGAGTAACCAGATCACCATCGACTTGCGGCTGACCAGTGAGACGCCCGAGCGGTAGAGCGCGGTGAGCGCGACGGCCAACGCGATGGCCGCGGCCCAGCGGACGAGGAGGCCCGGCTCACTGAGCCGGCCGGCAGACCATTGCGACGCCAGCAACCAGCCGTGAGAGACCAGGAGCAGAACGGCAAGGGCCCGCACGAACCACTTCGACGCGCGCATGGAATTCGAGTCTACCTCGACGGCTAACCGCCGGGATGAACGGACCGTCTGAACGGGTGTAGGCTGGACATATCCAATATGGACATATCGACCACGCTCAAGCCCGCGGCGATCCACATTCTGCTCGCGCTCGCGGAACATGACAGCCATGGCTATGCAGTGATGCAAACGGTACGCCAACAATCCGGCGGCCACATCTCACTCAAGACGGGATCCTTCTATCGCCACCTCAGCACCGTCATGGACGCCGGGCTGGTGACCGAAGCGCCGGGACCCAAAAGCGGTGATGATCCACGCCGCGGCACCTACTACAGGCTCACCGCCCGCGGCCGTCAGGTGCTCGTTGCCGAGCGATTCCGCCTCAACGACCTCGTCGCCCACATGAATCGCCTGAAGCTCACCACGCGCAAGGGCGACGCGTGAAGTTCTACAGCTGGCTGCTCCGGGTCTATCCCAGAGCCTTCCGCGAGCGATACGCGGACGACATGCGCCGGACCTTCGCCATGGAAATGGCGGAGTTTTCCACACTGAGCGGCTTATCCCGCACCCGCTTCTGGTTTGTCACCATCACCCACGCCCTCTGGTTCGGCCTGACCGCACGCCTTCCCCAAGGACTCACCATGCGCTCGTTCTTCACGTTCGACGTCCGCGACGCCATTCGCTCGCTTCGCGCCACGCCCGTCATCACCGCCATCGCCGTCCTCTCACTGGCCCTCGGCATCGGCGCCAACACCGCGCTCTTCTCGATCCTTAACGGCCTGGTCCTGAAATCATTGCCGGTCAAAGCGCCACACGAACTCGCGTTGATCGAAGGGTCCTGGACCAATCCCGTCTGGGAAGGCCTCCGCGACCGCGCGACGCTGCTGGTCGACGGCACCTTCGCCTGGTCGGCACAGCAGTTCGACCTGGCCGCCACCGGCCAACGCGACGCCGTTCAGGGCGCATACGCGAGCGGCGCCACCTTCGACGTCCTCGGCGTCACGCCCGAAATCGGCCGGCTCTTCACCCCGTCCGACGATGTTCGCGGTGGCGGCCCCGACGGCCAGATCGTCGTCATCAGCCATCGCCTGTGGCAGACGCGATTCGGGGGGCAGTCAAGCGTTCTCGGACAATCGATGCTCGTCAATCGCGTGCCCTTCACGATCATCGGGGTCACGCCTCCGGGATTTCTGGGCGTTGACGTCGGCAGTGCGAAAGACGTGTTTCTGCCGCTCGCGAATGAGGCCGCGATTCGCGGCAGGGAATCCATGCTCGACGAGCGCGCCGGCTGGTGGCTCGACATCATGGTCCGTCGTCGTCAAGGGCAAACGCTGCAACAGGCCGCGTTGGCGTTGAACAGCGCGCGTCTGGCGGTGCGCGAAGAGACGATTCCGCAAGACTGGGATGCGAAGAATCTGGCGAGCTACTTAACAGACGATTTCAAACTCGCCGACGCGTCGAACGGTTTCGAGACCACGCTCCGGACGAAATACGCGAAGCCGCTCACGATCATCATGTTCGTGGTGGCGGCGGTGTTGCTGATCGCGTGCGCCAATATTGCCAACCTGCTGCTCGCGCGTGCCACGGCGCGACGCCACGAGATGAGTCTGCGATTGGCACTTGGCGCGTCACGGTTCAGGCTGGTTCGTCAGTTGCTCGCCGAGAGCGTCATCCTCGCCCTCGCCGGCGGCGGCGGCGGTCTGTTTCTCGCGAAGTTCGTCGGCGCGCTGCTGGTTCGACAACTCGGCACATCGGCGACGAGCGTCACGCTCGATCTGTCGCTGGACTGGCGCGTCCTCGCATTCACCGGCGCCGTGGCGCTGGTGACGACCCTGCTCTTCGGCCTCGCGCCAGCGGCGGGTCTGGCGAGTCTGTCGCCCAACGATGCGTTGAAGGAGCAGACGCGCAGTGTGGCCGGCGATCGGCGATTCGGCATTCGCAATGTGCTCGTTGTGACGCAGGTCTCGCTGTCAGTGGCGCTCGTCGTCGGTGCCGGCCTCTTTGTTCGGTCGTTTACGTCGCTGGCGACCATGTCGCTGGGGTTTGACCCGTCGCACCTGCTCGTGATCAACATCGATGCGTCGCGCACCGACGTCGCGGCCGACGCGCGGCTGCTGATGTATGACCGGGTGCGAGACGCGGTGGGGGCGGTGCCCGGTGTGCGAGCGGCGTCGATCTCCGCGTTCACGCCGATCAGCGGCGTCGGATGGAATGGACGCATGCTCGTCGAGGGCGGCCCGGACGTACCGATGAAAGAGCGGATGATCTGGGTGAATCCCATTTCCTCGGGTTGGTTTGGTACCTACGGCATCCAATTGAAGGCAGGCCGCGACTTTTCGTCGGTTGATGGGAAAGACGGCCAGCCGGTCGTCATCGTCAACGAAACATTCGTGAAGCGCTTTGTCGGCGACCGGAATCCGATTGGCCTCCGCACGAAGGGCGGCATCGGCGTCGAAGGTGTCGACAGCTACACCATCATCGGTGTGGTCAGCGACTCCGTGTATCGAAACGCGCGTGCTGGCGTCCCCGCGGCCGTCTACGTGACCCTGGCGCAAACCGGCCGCATCGAGGCCTCGTTTGCCATGACCGCAGACATCTCGGGCGACCGGGCCACTGTGCGTCGCGGCCTTGCGGCCGCGATCAGTCAGGCCGACTCGCGGCTGGCCTTCTCGATGCGCGACTTCGCCGACTTCGTCCGTGCGTCAACCGCGCAGGAGCGACTCGTCGCGATGTTGTCGGGCTTCTTTGGTGTGCTTGCACTGCTGCTCGCCGCACTCGGACTCTACGGCGTCACGTCGTACTCGGTGAACCGTCGTCGCAGTGAGATTGCCGTGCGAATGGCGCTGGGTGCGACTGCCGGCGCCGTCATTCGGATGGTCTTGCGTCGTGTGGTCTGGCTCGTGCTCGCCGGTGTGGCGATTGGTGTCGGCATCAGTCTGTGGGCCGGCAAATACATCGTCACCCTGCTCTATGGTCTTCAGCCGCGCGATCCATGGACGATGGCGGGTGCCGCGATGGTCTTGCTCGGCGCCGGCGTGATCGCCGGCTGGTTGCCGGCGCGCCGAGCGGCGAAGCTCGATCCGACCGTGGTGTTACGGGACTGAGGCCTTCTTGGCTCTTGGGTTTGGCCTAATGTCCCCATGGCTCCCCATGGCCCCCCACGTTGAAGGTTTTGCCTTTAGACGCGTCGCGCGATGCATCCCACCACATGATCGTTGACCATGCCAGTGGCCTGCATGAACGCGTAGCAGATCGTGGACCCGACGAACGTGAAGCCGCGCTTTTTCAGCGCTTTGCTCATCGCATCGGATTCAGGTGTGGTGGCCGCGATGCGTTCGCCCGCTCTGAGCGTATCGATGATGGGCGCGCCGCCGACGAACTGCCAGATGTACGTGTCGAAGCTGCCGTATTCTTCCTGCACGGCGAGGAACGCCTTCGCATTCTTCACCGCGGCCTCGATCTTCAGTCTGTTGCGCACGATGCCGGCGTTGTTCATCAGTTCACGCAGCTTCGGTGCTTTGTACGCTGCGATCTTCACCGGATCGAAGCGATCAAACGCCTGCCGGTACGCCGATCGCTTCCTCAGAATGGTGATCCACGACAAGCCCGCTTGCGCGCCTTCCAGAATCAGCATCTCGAAGAGTCGCCGGTCGTTGTGTAGCGGCACGCCCCACTCGTCGTCGTGGTACTCGACGTAGAGCGGGTCCGTGCCACACCAGGAGCAGCGGGGCGCGGCGTTCAAGACCACGCCGCGCTACTTTTTCACGGACTTGTCACGAATGGCTTTGAACTCGTTGCCCGTCTTCCACTCGGGGAACTTGTCGGCCTGCGCGACGCGATAGCCGACCGCGAACAACATCTTCACGTCTTCGGCGAACCCGGTCAGATCCCAGTCGGCCATCACTTGATCGGACGGCTGGTGGTAGATCTTCTCGGTGTACTCGTCCTTCTTCTTCTGACCCCAGCCCGCCGGCTTGCCAATCACATCACTGCCGTCGTCGCTATCAAGCGCCGGCACGCCGACCTTCGCGAAGTTGAAATGATCCGAGCGGTAGTAGAAACCCTTCTCGGGTTCCGCGTCCGGCTTCAGCGTGCGACCCTGTTCTTTCGCCGCATCGCGCAGGTAGTCGTCGAGGTCTGAGGCGCCGAGGCCGATCACGATCACGTCGCTGGTGCGGCCGATGAGCGAGAGGTTGTCGTCGACGTTGATGTCGGCGAGCGTCTTGTCGAGCGGGTAGAGCGGGAAGCTGCCGTAGTACTGCGAGCCGAGCAGACCCTGTTCTTCGGCCGTCACCGCGATGAAGAGCATCGATCGCTTCGGCGCCGGCGTCACTTTCTTCGCCGCGCGCGCGATCGCCATGATGCCGGCGGTGCCAGACGCGTTGTCCTGCGCGCCGTTGTAGATGTTGTCGCCATTGAGCGGCACGCCGACACCGAAGTGATCCCAGTGGGCCGAGAAGATCACGTACTCGTCCTTCAGCTTCGGATCCGACCCTGGTAGTTTCGCGATGACGTTGCGCGAGTTGGTCGTGCGCATCTTCTGATTGAACGACAGAGACGCACTCAGGTTCATCGGCACGGGCTTGAACTCGCGCGTCGCCGCCTGCGCCTTCAGTTTGTCGAAGTCGAGGCCGGCCATCTTGAACATTTCCTTCGCGGTGTCCGCAGCAATCCACGAGTGCAGCGAGGCCTTGTCCATGTTCTTGTTCGGCGTGACCAGATCAAACCGCTCGCCGCCCATGCCCTGCACGACGTTCCAGCCATACCCGGCGGTGGGTGTGTCGTGAATGATCATGACGCCTGCGGCGCCAAGCTCCGCCGCCTTGTCAAACTTGTAGGTCCACCGGCCGTAGTACGTCATCGCGTTGCCGCGAAACACACTCTCGTCAGGTGTGCCATCCGCCGTCTTGACCTGCGGGTCATTGATCAACACGACTATCGTCTTGCCCCTGAGATCAACGCCCTTGAAGTCGTTCCAGTTGAACTCCGGCGCCTGCACGCCATAGCCGACAAACACGAGGTCGGACTTGAAGTCGATCTTGTCGGTGACGCGCCGGCTCCAGCCGACGTATTCGTCGCGCCACTTGAATTCGTGCGTCTTGCCATTGTTCGCCGTGATCTTGAGCGGCGTGATCTTGTCTGGCTGCAAGCTCACGAGTGGTACCGCCTGCGTCCAGGTGCCATCAGGATTGCCCGGCTCGAGGCCCATCGCCTTGAACTGATCCGTCAGGTACTGCACCGTGAGGTCTTCGCCCTTGGACCCAGGCGCGCGGCCTTCGAACTCATCCGACGCCAGTTTGGTGATGTCGGCCAGTGCGAGCTTGGCGTCGATGTCCGGCAGTTTCGCCATCGGAATCGGCCCCGCCGGCTCGGATGTGCATGCAGCGGAGAGGAGCAGCAGAGCGAACGCAAATCTGGAAATGCGCATTCGGTGACTCTACTGCAAGAAACCCGAAATTGGCCGTTGGCCTTAGAATCGGCCGATGCTCAAACCTGCCTGCATTGCGGCCCTGCTGCTCATCTCGGCCAGTGTCTCGTCAGCGCGCATGTCGGACCCGCGGTCCGGCTTTGTGCTGGTCGCCAACCAGCAGTCAGCGTCTGCGTCGCTGATCAATCTTCGAACAGACACGGCCGTCGTGATTCCCGTGGGCGAAGGACCACACGAGGCAGTGATCTCGCCAAGCGGTCGCACGGGCATCGTGACGATCTACGGCATCGCAGGGAAGCCCGGCAATCAATTGGCGGTGATCGACATCATGACCGCCAAGGTGACGAAGATGATTTCGCTCGGCGAGTACACGCGGCCGCATGGCGCAAACTTCTTTCCGCGCGACGAGTTGAAGGTCGTCGTCACATCCGAATCAACGAAGAATCTCGTGTTTGTCGATCTCGCAAAAGGCGTGGTCGAACGGGTGATTCCGTCGGGCGCCGCCGGCACGCACATGGTCGCGCTCTCCGCGGACGGCAGCGTCGCCGCCACGTCCAACATCACGGGTGGTTCAACGACGGTGTTCTTCCTGAATCCGGCAAAGGAACCGGAGATCATCCCGACCTCGCCGCAGACCGAGGGCATTGCGATCACCCCCGACGGCAAAGAAGTGTGGGCCGCGACGAACACGGGTGCGATCAATGTCGTGAACGTGCAGACACATCGCATCGACAAGACGATCAGCGGCTTCGGCCAGCCGTACCGTCTCGCGATGTCGCCGGACGGGAAATGTGCGATCGCCTGCGACGCCAAGAGCGACAAGATCGTCGTCATCGACGTGGCGACGCGTCAGATCTCATGGACGCTCGATCTCGGCCAGCCGCGCGGCGTCAACATTTCTCCCGACGGCAAGACGGCATTCGTCACGCTGGCGGCTGACGAGACCATGGGCGTGATCGATCTCGAAGCGCGCAAGTTAACGCGCAAGATCAAAGTCGGGAAATCGCCTGACGGCGTCTGGTTCGGTCGCGCGCGGAGGATGTAGCGACATGCTCAAGCTCGTTCCATTCATTCTCTTCCTGCTCGCGCAAGCACGTCCGCCACAGGCCAAGCTGCCGGCGCCCGCAGCACCGACCTTCTTCACGTCGCCGCTGTCCGTCGATCAGATGAAAGGCAAGCAGGCCGTCGTCGAAACCACGATGGGGACGTTTGTGATTCAGTTGCTGCCGGAGCGGGCGCCGACTCATGTGGCGTACATGATGAAACTGGCGACGGATGGCGCCTACACCGGCACGCTATTTCATCGCGTGATTCGGTACGGCATCATCCAGGGCGGCGACCCGCTCACGAAAGATCCATCGAAGGTCGCGCAGTACGGCACGGGCGCCATGAATCAACTGAAGGCGGAGTTCGGCGCGACGCCGACTCCTGACGACTACTCGCGCGGTGCGGTGGCTGCGGTCCTGGCGCCAGGCAAACCCGACAGTGCCGGCGCGCAGTTCTTCATCTGTGTCACCGATCAGAAAGGGCTACAGGGGCAGTACACCGTCTTCGGGAAGATCGTCGACGGCATGGAGGTCGTCGAGCAGATCTCAGCCGTACCCGCCAGCGCGAACGGCCTGCCCGACACGCGCGTCGAGATCAAGTCGGTGACGATGCGCGACACGCCTCCGCCGCCGGTCGTGCCGTTCTCAACCGAAAGGGTCGCCGAACTCGCGCAGTACCGCGCGGTGTTGCAAACGACGAAAGGCGAGATCGTGCTGAAGATGCGCCCGGACCTGGCCCCGGAGACCGTGCGTCACTTCCTGCGAATGTCGCAGGCCGGCATCTACGACGTGACGCTCGTGCATCGGGTCGTGAAGGGTTTTGTCATCCAAACAGGATCGGTCGCGTTCCGCACGACGCCGCTCTCACCGAAACAGCAGGAACTCATCCACGGCATGGCGCCCGAGTTCACGCCGACACCCAACGTCCCGGGCATCGTGTCCATGGCTCGAGGAGAAGATCCCGCCAGCGCGACCGGGTCCTTCTTCATCTGCACCGGCGAGTGCCGCGCGCTCGACAGCCAGTACACGGTGTTCGCGGAAGTCGAGTCGGGCATGGACATCGCGAAGGCGATCGAAGCGGTCGCCGTGAATGGCGAAGCGCCCGTCGAGCCGATCACCGTGACGCGAGTGCTTGTACGTAGGGCCGGACTTTAGTCCGGCCTACCGCCTGTAGCTCTTTACGTACCCGCTCCGTCCATTCGTCACCGTAAACGTTCCATCGGCATTCGCGCTGATCTTGATCCACGCGCTGGTGGAGTTGTCGAGATTGGCGACGCGATCGTTTGGAGCGACGTCCGCCGACCCGGCCGCGAGCGTGCGGTGCAGCTGCCAGGTGTCGATCGATGACTCCATCTGCTTCAGAAGTGCCATCGTCGCCTTCTGCGCGCCCTTCGTCTCGGCGTTGTTGGTGATGGCGACCAGCGGCTTGATCGTGCGGTACATCGCCGGATCGGCCGCGTCGTCTGCCCCGTGATGCGAGACGAGGTACACGTCCGTGTCGCCGAGCAGGTTGGTCGGGCACGTGAGTGCGAACAGCGACGGACCGCTGAGGTCGCCGACGTCGAGGAAACTGAAACGTCCGAACTGCAACCGGACGGCTGTCGAACGCGGGTTCTCCGTCTTCTCCTGCGCCGCGATGCCACTGCCCTCGCACACCGCCGGACTGCGTGTCGTGCCGGGAAGAAGTGTGACGCCGGGAATCGGACGCGACATCACCTTGTCCTCTGATGCGACGACGAAGACTTCGACACCGCCGCCGAGCAGATTGAGGGGCAGTCGATCGCCGGCCTTCGCCTGAATGTGTTTGCCGTTGGCGCGCACGGCGGCGTACGTGTCGTAGATGCCCTGCGTGCCCGCGACGCCCTTTTCGGCTTCGGCCGTGGGCGCCGCATGATCGATGAATGTCTTGATGCGCAGGAGTTGGGCGAGTTCCTGAACGCCGCCGGCGTGATCGGCGTGATAGTGCGTGAGTAAGAGGTAGTCGATCGCCGTCACGCCCGCGTCCTTCGCCGCGGCCACGATGCGTTGCGCATCGCGAGCCTTTGCTGGATCGCCGGGTTTGGACGCAAACGTGCCGTCGCTCGGAAAGCCGGTGTCAACGAGCAGCGATTCGCCGTTCGGCGTCACGATGAGTGTGGCCTGCCCGCCCTCGACATCGATGATGTAGATGTCGAGTGTCTTCGCGGTGGTGCGAACGGACGATGGTGCTGCCACAAGCATCACCGCCACCAGGAATCCCGCAAGTGTCTTCAGCATGTTGATTCTCATTCCTCTGCCTCAAAGGGTAACCGCGAGGTGTCAATTTCCTGCGACGCCTCACGTGCGGCCTGTTCCCGTGGATCAATGAGTCCGTGCACACCGGCGCCGAGCAGGCGCACCGGCCGCGCCCGCGCGTCCGTCTTGTCGAGCAGGCCCACCGCGCGATTCGAGATCTGATCCGGGTCGCTCGTCGGCACGCGCGAGTCGCTGCGGGTGAGCGTGGTGAAATCGCTGTAGCGCACCTTGATCGTCACGGTCTTGGCGAAGAGGCCCTTCTCCACGAGCCAGTCGGCATTCTCGCGCGCCATCTCCGCCACTTCTTCGCGCATGCGATCGAAGTCGACGAGGTCGTGCGAGTACGTCTTCTCACTGCTCGACGACTTGGCCTTGCGATTCGGCGTCACACGCCGATCGTCACGCCCGTGCGCGAGATCGATGAGCCAGTCGGCCAGACTGCCGACGGCCTGTCGCAGCCGCGCCGGATCCGCAGTTCGCACCTGCATCAGCTCCGTGATGCCGTGCTCGCGTAGCCGCGCCGCCGTGACGGGGCCCACACCCCAGAGCGCGTCGACCGGCAGCTTCTTGAGGAACGACTCCATCCGCTCAGGTGCAATTACCGTCAGGCCGTTGGGCTTGCGCCAGCCCGACCCGATCTTCGCCAGGAACTTGTTCGGCGCGACACCCGCGGATGCCGTCAGCTGCGTGGTGGCCCTGATCTCGTCCTTGATTCGCTTGGCGACCGTCATGCCGAGCGGTTCGTTCCAGGCATTCTCGGTGACGTCAAGATACGCCTCGTCGAGCGAGAGCCCTTCAACGAGCGGCGTGACGCTGCGGAAGATGCTGAAGACCTGCTGCGACACGGCCTTGTACTTCTGAAAATCCGGCCGGAGGATGACGAGCTTCGGGCACAGCCGAATCGCCCGCGCCATAGGGATCGCCGACCGCACGCCAAAGGTCCGCGCCTCGTAGCTCGCGGCCGCGACGACGCCCCGGCCCTCGGGCCGGCCGCCGACGGCCACGGGCTGGCCCTTCAGTTCTGGACGATCGCGTTGTTCGACTGACGCATAGAACGCGTCCATGTCGACATGAATGATTCGGCGCATGCCGGCTGCCAGCATACGACGTCCGTTTCTGAATAGAATGACGAGATGACAAGTCGCCTGGCGTTGCCCTCGTTGCTGGTGGTGTCCATTGCTGCAGGCTCTGTGGCCCTCATCGCGATGCAGACCCCGCGTCCTGCACCCGCAGCACCCGCCGCCACACAGGCGCCGCTCGAGTTGCCGCAGGAAAAGCACCTCAAGAACATCAAGCAGCTGACCAACGGCGGCGAAAACGCCGAGGCGTATTTCTCGTTCGACGGCAAGCGCCTCAGCTTTCAGACGACGAAGGGTCACGACTGCGACCAGATCTACTCGATGAACATCGACGGCACCGACAAGAAGCTCGTGTCGACCGGCTTCGGTCGCACGACGTGCAGCCACTACTCGGCCGACAATAAGCAGATTTTCTACGCGTCAACGCATCTGGCCGCCAAGCCCTGCCCGGCGCCGCCGGATCAGTCGCTCGGTTACGTGTGGGGCATCTTCGACAGCTACGACATCTTCCGCGTCAACGTGGACGGCACCGGCCTCACCCAGTTGACGAAGACGCCGGGTTACGACGCGGAAGCCACCGTCGGTAAGGACGGCCGCGTGGTGTTCACGAGCGTGCGCGACGGCGACATGGACCTCTACTCGATGAACGCCGATGGTTCCGACGTGCGTCGCCTCACGAACATGCCCGGGCCCGACGGCGGCCCGTTCTATTCACCTGACGGTTCGAAGATCGTGTGGCGTGGTCACCATCCGGCGCCGGGCGCCGAGCTCGATCAGTACTTCTCGCTGTTGAAGAAGGCGGTGTGGAAGCCGACGACGCTCGAGGTCTTCATCATGGATCGCGACGGCAAGAACGTGAAGCAGGTCACGAACCTCGGCAAAGCCAACTGGGCGCCGTATTGGACGCCCGACGGCAAGAAAATCATCTTCGCGTCGAACCACAAGGACCCGAAGGGCCGGAACTTTGATTTGTTCCTCGTCAACCTCGACGGCACGGGCCTCGAGCAGGTGACGTTCAACGACACCTTCGACGGCTTCGCGATGTTCTCGCCGGATGGCAAGAAGCTCGTCTTCGCCTCGAACCGACACGACGCCAAAGAGGGCGAGACGAACATCTTCATCGCTGACTGGGTCTGGTAACGCGCCTCGTAAAGCGCTTACCGGTCACGTAAAGCTCGACACCAAAACTAACGCTGATACCCGGGGCTGATTCTGGCCCCGGTCTTGCACTGATGGGGCCTCGTGCCCCTCTGCCTGCGTGTTGTCGGAATCGCAATCTGGATCACCGCCTCGGCCGCCTTGGCGTCTGCCCAGACACCGGAGCTCGATTTCTCCGTCGTCAATCTGCCGACCACGCGCCCGCTCAATCGGTTCCAAAGCAACTTCCATCTGACGCATCGGTTCCTCACCAACCTGCGCGCGGGGTCGCTGGCCGACAACGCGAGTAACATCTTTGGTCTCGACAGCGGCGCAGTCGTCGGTCTCGAGTACCGCTTCGCATTGACCAACGAATTCCAGGTCGCAATTCATCGCACCACGGCCGACAAGACACTGCAGTTCTCTGCGAAGTTCGACACGGTGCAACAGAGCAAGGCGATCCCGGTGTCGGTGTCGTTCATCGCGTCGGTTGCCGGTAACCAGAACTTCGGTTGGATCGAATCCGAGAATCATTCGCACGTGAACGGCGCGCACGAACACAAGGAACCGGCGCTGGCGGCCGTCGTGTCGCGCACGTGTGGTGAACGCGCGGCGTTCTACGCCGTGCCGGCCTTTGTGCACAACAGCCTGAAGGACGAAGATGGGAGTCACCGCGACACGTTCTCGCTCGGGATGGGCGCACGCGTGCAGGTGCGCGACGGCGTGTTCCTCGTGGGCGAAGTGACGCCGCGTCTCTCAGGCTTCACGCCCGGCAGCGCGGAGTTCGGCTTCGGCCTCGAGAAGCGCGCCGGTGGCCACACGTTTCAACTGACGTTCAGTAATTCCACTGGCACGACCTTCGGTCAGGTCGCGCGCGGTGGTCTCCCTGCAACGATGTACCTTGGCTTCAACTTGGGTCGGAAGTTTCTTTAGTGATGAGGAGAATGGCGATGAAGAAGATCTCTGCAGTAGCGATGATGTTGGGTGTGGTGGCGATGGCGTCTGCGTGTGGCTCGTCGAGCCCAACGGCACCCTCAACGACGGCGTTGCCCTCGTCGTACACGTTTACGGCGTCGTTGCTGCCGGCCAACGAAGTGCCGGCTGTGACCAATGGCGAAGCCGCGGGCACCGGAACCGTGACGGTGACGATGGCCGTGACGCGTGACAGCGCCAGCAGCATTACCGCGGCGACAGCCACGTTCAACGTGGTGCTGTCAGGTTTCCCCGCTGGCACCACGCTGACCGGTGCGCACATTCATCAGGCGGGCCCCGGCCTGACGGCCGGCGTCATTGTGAACACAGGTCTGGCGAGCGGTGAAGTGGTGCTGTCGAACGGCACGGCGAACTTCACGAAGAGCTCGATCAACGTTGCGGTCGACGTGGCCAACAACCTGATCATTGGCTCCAACGGCTTCTACTTCAACGTGCACAGCACCACGAACGCTGGTGGCGTGGCGCGCGGACAGCTCGTCAAGCAGTAGGATCGAAATGACGATGAATCTTCGAGCGTGGATGATCGGCCTGACGGCCGCCGGGATGTTGACCGCGGCCGGCGGTGCCGCCGCGCAGACGCCGGCGCCGCTGACGCAAGCCGTGGTGACCGACATCATGGAGCCCGACTTCAACGTCATCAATCTACCGACCACACGGCCGATGAAGCCGTTTCGGAGCAGCTTTCACCTGACGCATCGGTTCCTTGGCAATCTCAAGGACGGCAGTTTCGCCGACAACCTGGGAAACCTGTTTGGCCTCGACAACGGCGCCATGGTGGGTCTCGAGTACCGCATCGCGCTGACCGAACGTATTCAGGCCGTGTTCTATCGCTCGAGCATCGACAAGACCATTCAGTTCAGCGGTCGATTCGATGCGGTACGACAGAGCGACGTGATGCCCGTGTCGATCTCGGCGTTTGGTGGTGTCGAAGGCAACCAGAACTTCGGCTGGCATGCGCAGGGCCGAGCCACGGTGAAGGCGCCCACGATCGGCGCTACCGTGTCGCGCACGCTCATGGATCGCGCTGTCGTCTACGTGGTGCCGGCGTTCACGCACAACACACTCGTGCTGGGCGACGTCCATCGCAACACGTTCATTCTCGGCACCGGTGCACGCGTCCGCCTCGGCGAAAACTCGTTCATCGTCGCCGAAGTGTCGCCACGTTTGTCTGGCTATGCGCCCGGGAGTCCCGAGTTCGGCTTCGGTATCGAGAAGCGCGTCGGTGGCCACACGTTCCAGCTGAACTTCAGCAACGCAACCGCCACGACCTTCGCGCAGGTCGCGAGAGGTGGGTTCCCGTCGACGATCTACTTCGGGTTCAATCTCGGGCGGAAGTTCTAACGCCGGCCAGATATGTGTCTGCGATGACTCTGTCATCGCCCAGCGTCATCAACACAAACAGCAGTTCCTCAATCGACTCGCAGCGCTCCGTTCGCAGTTTCAAGAGCGGAGTGGCTGCCGGGTCGATCACGATGACGTCTGCGTCCTTGCCCACTTCCAGTGAGCCGATGTGCGCGTCGAGGCCGAGTGCTTTCGCGGCACCGAGTGTGGCGAGATACCAACCGCGAACGCCATCGAGCGTGCCGCCGCTGAGGCGCGCGGCCTTGTAAGCTTCGTTCAGCGTGGCCAGGATCGAGAAGCTGGTCCCCGCGCCGATGTCGGTGCCGAGACCGACATGCACCGGTCGCGCTGGTGCCTTGGCATTGGCGAGATTGAAGACGCCGCTCCCCAGAAAGAAATTCGACGTCGGGCAGTGTGCGAGCGCGGTGCCTGTGTGGTGACACAGCATCAGCTCGTCTTCGCTGAGGTGCACGCCATGCGCAAACACCGCGCGTCGCCCCGTCAATCCAAAACGGTCGTACACATCGAGGTAGTGCGCGTTGTCTGGGAAGAGCTCGCGGACCCACGCGCATTCGGCCGCGTTCTCTGAGAGATGGCTGTGCACGAACACGTCCGGATGTTCCGCCCAGAGCGCGCCGGCCAGCTCGAGCTGCTCGGGGGATGACGTCGGCGCAAAGCGTGGCGTGATCGCGTAGTGCGCGCGCCCGCGATCGTGCCATCTCGCGATGAGCGCCTTCGACTGGTCGTATGCCGACTGCGCAGTATCGAGCAGCGCGGCCGGCGCGTTGCGATCCATCAACGTCTTGCCGGCGATGAGTCTCAGATTTCTCCGCGCCGCTTCCTCGAACAACGCATCAACCGATTCCGGAAACACCGCGCAAAACACGAGCGCGGTTGTCGTCCCATTGCTTACGAGCTGGTCGCAGAAGGCGCGCGCCATCTCCTCCGCGTGCGTGCGATCTGAATATCGCAACTCCGCCGGATAGGCGTACTGATTCAGCCAGTCGAGCAGCTCGGCGCCATACGAGCCCGTGATGCCGGTCTGCGTGTAGTGCACATGCGTGTCGATGAAGCCGGGTGAGATGAGGCAGTCGGGGTAGTGGGCTACCGGAATTCCGGCAGGCACCGTGGGAAGGACGTCCGCGGCGGGCCCTATATTAAGGATGCGGCCGTCAGACATGACAATAACGCCATCAGATTCGTACGAGAGGGCGCCATCGGTCTGGAAGGGATCGGCGAGGCAGGTGACTGTGCGTCCACGCACTACCGAAAGACTCACAGCCTAGGGTAACTCGCGAGAGGTAGCTCCTGAGACCCGTACCGTGGGACAATTTGCAGGCTATGCACCACGCCACCGGCGAACACCAAGAGATTGACTGGGTCAACACTGTTTTCCTCGCGTTCGCGCATCTGGCCGCTGCTGCCGGCCTGATCTATTCCCTGTGGGTGGGCGTGAAGTGGGAGAGCGTGGTCCTCGGCGTGGGGTGGTTCCTGACCGCCGGCCTGTCGATCACCGGTGGGTATCACCGCCTGTTTTCTCATAAGACCTACCGAGCGGCCTGGCCGCTCCGCCTCGTCTACATCCTCTTTGGTGCGGCGGGTGTGCAGAACTCGGTCATCAACTGGTCGTCCGATCATCGACGTCACCACGCCGAGACCGACCACGACAACGATCCCTACAATTCGCGCAAGGGTTTCTGGTGGTCGCACATGGGCTGGGTGTTCTTCAAAGACCCGATCCGCGATATCGACAACGTCAAAGACCTGATGAAGGACCCGCTTGTGGCCTTCCAGCACAAGTACTACGTATGGCTTGCGGTGCTCATGGTCGCGGTGGTTCCGGCGGCATTCGGCACGCTTTGGGGTGATCCGCTCGGCGCGTTCATCTGGGCCGGCATGATCCGCCTCGTCTTCCAGTACCACTCGACGTTCTCGATCAACTCGCTCGCGCACATGTTTGGCCGCAAGCCGTACAACAAGGCGATCTCCGCGCGCGACAACGGCATCGTTGCCCTGATCACGCTCGGCGAGGGATACCACAACTTTCACCACCAGTTTCCGGGCGACTACCGCAACGGCGTGCGTGCGTGGCACTTCGATCCGACCAAGTGGATCGTGAAGTCGCTCTCGTGGATCCGCATCACGAAGGACCTGCGCAAGGTCTCGCAGCAGACGATCGATCGCGCCAAGCTCCAGGCGAACAACGCACTCGCGCAGGCCAACTCGGCGATTGCGGACGCGAAGACCACGATCGCCGACGCCAAGACCTCGATCACCACGCCGCCCCAGAATCCCTCGAACGTCTCGTCGTAGCGCCGCTCGATAGCGCATGCTCAGCGCGTTCCGCCTCACCTGCATCGTCAACGGCGAACCAGTCGACCTTCTGGTCGACTCGTCAAAGACGATGCTGGAGGTGTTGCGGGAAGATTTGAATCTGACGGGCACCAAGCACGGCTGTGAGCTTGGCGAGTGTGGCGCCTGTGCGGTGCTCGTGAACGGCGAGCCGGTGCTCTCGTGCCTCGCGCTCGCGGTTGAAGCGACGGATTCGAGCGTCACCACCATTGAAGGCATCACCGAAGGTGGCCAACTGCATCCGCTGCAGGATGCGTTCGCGGATCTTGGCGGCTCGCAGTGCGGCTACTGCACGCCGGGCATCATCCTGACGGCGAAGGCGCTGCTTGATCGCGACCCCGATGCGAGCGCGGATCAGATCAAGGAAGCGCTGTCGGGCAACCTCTGTCGCTGCACGGGGTATTTGCAAATCATCGAATCCGTGCAGAAGGCCGCGGAGACGATGCGGGCTTGTGGAGCCGCCGCTCGTGGAGCCGCCGGGCTTAAGCCCGGCGGGTCTGACACCTAATGGGCGTCATCGGCCGACCCCGGCGCCGTACGGACGGCCGCGCAAAGGTCACGGGACAGACAAAATTCGCCGACGACATCATGTTGCCGCGCACGGTCCACTGCCGCCTGCTGCGGTCACCGCATCCGCACGCGACGATTCTTTCGGTGGACACATCACGGGCGTCCGCTCATCCGGGCGTTCTTTTGGTCCTCACCGGCAAAGAGTTTCCCATTCCCTACGGTGTGCTGCCGGTCAGCCACGACGAGCACGCACTCTGCAACGACAAGGTGCGTCACGTCGGCGACCCTGTTGCCGCCGTCATTGCACGCACTGAATCCATTGCCGGCGATGCGATCAAACTCATCGACGTCGTCTATGCACCACTGAAGACGATCGCGACGCCCGAAGAGAGCCTCGCGACTGCTGAGCCGCGCATTCACGAGTACGGCGATGACGGCAACATTCACAAGGCCGTGGCGATGCAGTTCGGCGACGTGGACGCGGCGATTGCGGGCGCCGATCACGTCTTCGACGACATCTTCTTCTTCGAAGGCAACACGCACCTGCCGCTCGAACAGCATGCGACCGTTGCGCTGAAGGATCCCGACGGCAAACTGCTCGTCTACTCGAGCACGCAAACACCGCACTATCTCCATCGCGCGCTGGCGAAGACGCTGCAGATTCCGGCGGCACACATCCGCGTCATCGCCACACCCAACGGCGGCGGTTTCGGCGGCAAGAGCGACCCCTTCAACCACGAGATCGTCGTGGCCAAAGCGGCGCTGATGCTCGATCGGCCGGTGAAGATCGCGCTCAATCGCGAGGAAGTGTTCTACTGCCATCGCGGACGCCATCCGGTGCAGATGCGCTTCCGCGCCGGCGTGAACAACGACGGCACCTTCACCGGTCTCGATCTGCAGACGCTGCTCGACGGCGGCGCCTACGGTTCGTACGGCGTCGCGAGCACGTTCTACACAGGCGCACTACAGACCGTGACGTACGAGATCCCCACGTATCGCTTCCGCGGCTGCCGTGTGTTCACGAACAAGCCGGCGTGCGGACCCAAGCGCGGGCACGGTACGCCGCAGGCGCGGTTCGGTCAGGAAGTGCAGATCGACAAGATTGCGGAGAAGCTCAACCTCGATCCGGCCGACATGCGCCTCAAGATCGTGGCGCCAGCCAACAGCCTCACCGCAAATTTCATGAAGATCGGGACGATTGGTCTGGCGGAGTGCATCCGCAAGGTCGTCGAGCGGTCCGACTGGAAGAACAAGCATCGCAAGCTGCCGTACGGGCGCGGCATCGGCATCGCCTGTTCTTCCTATTTGTCAGGCGCAGGTCTGCCGATCAACTGGAACGATCTGCCGCACAGCGGTGTGCAGCTCAAGCTCGATCGCAGCGGCGGCGTCACGGCGTTCTGCGGTGCAACAGAAATCGGGCAAGGCAGTGACGATGTGCTGGTCGCGTGTGTGGCTGAAGTACTGGGCCTCGAGACGTACGACATCAGAGCCGTGACGGGCGACACGGATCTCACGCCAGTTGATCTCGGTTCGTATTCGAGTCGCGTCACTTTGATGATGGGCAACGCCGCGATTCAGGCGGCCGAACGCGCGCGAGAGCTGCTCGCCGAAGGCGTGAGCGCGAAGCTCAACATTCCGAAAGAGCGCCTCGTCTTCGCTGACAAGCGCGTGTTCGACGCACACGATCCGAACGCCGGCTGTACGTTCCAGGAATCCATCGTCTTTGCCGAAGCGAAGTTCGGCACGCTGGGAACGACGGGTTCATATACGCCGCCGAGGCCGCCCGCGAAGTACAAAGGCGGCGGTGTTGGTCCGACGCCGACGTATTCCTACACGGCCGCGATCGTCGAAGTGGAAGTCGATCCCGAGACGGGTTGGCTCACGGTGCCGAAGGTGTGGATCGGTCACGACATCGGCCGCGCGCTGAATCCGACGCTGGTCCGCGGCCAGGTTGAAGGCAGTGTCTACATGGGGATCGGCGAGGCGCTGATGGAAGAATCCGCATTCCGTCGTCTGCCCGCGCGTCTGTCGAACGCGCTCGTGCACAAGTTCCCGTCGATCCTCGAGTACAAGAGCCCGACGAGTCTCGATATGCCGGAGATCTTCACGGATCTGATCGAGCATCCTGATCCGGCCGGTCCGTTTGGCGCGAAGGAAGTGGGGCAGGGTCCGTTGCTGCCGATCATGCCGGCGATCTGCAATGCCGTGTTCGATGCTGTCGGTGTGCGCGTCGATGAAATTCCATGCACGCCGGAAAAAATCCTGAAAGCACTGCAGGACAAAGCGGCCGGCAAGCCGGCGCGTTACGGTCCGAAGTCCTTTCCCGAGATCCAGTGGCCAGAGACGCTGATGGTCACGCCGCCATGGGAAGGCGGCGACGGCCGTGCGTCGAACGAACCGGAGCGCAAGAAACGGACGGCTGAGGCCGGCATTGAAGTGAAAGCGGGCATCACGATCGCGAGGGAAAACGCATGATGCGGCTCCCTGCGTTCACATATCGCGCGCCGAAAACCATCGGCGATGCGGTGCTGTGGCTGGCTGAGTCGCCGGCCGACACGATGATCGTGGCTGGCGGCACGGATCTGCTTCCAAACATGAAACGGCGTCAGCAAACGCCGAAAACGGTGATCGGCCTCAAGGGCGTTGCGGAGCTGCGCGGCATTCGCGCAAATGGACATCTTTCGATTGGCGCCGGCACAACACTGACAGCGCTCGTGAACAGCACTGATGTGCGCAGCCGCTGTCTCGGTTTGTGGCAGAGCGCCGCGCAGATTGCGACGCCGCATTTGCGCAACATGGGCACCCTCGGCGGCAACCTCTGCCTCGACACGCGCTGCACATATTACGACCAGACCGAAGAGTGGCGCGAGGCCATCGGGTACTGCATGAAGAAGGACGGATCGACCTGCTGGGTCGCGACGTCCAGCAAGCGTTGCCTTGCCGTCTCGTCCACTGACACCGCGCCGATGCTGCTCGCGCTCGGTGCGAAGGTCACGCTGGTATCTGCCAGGGGATCGCGCGAGATTGCCGTCGCGGATCTCTACAACAACGACGGCATGCAGTACCTTACGCGCCGCGCCGACGAACTGCTCACGTCGATCGACATTCCCGATCAGACCGGATGGGCGAGCACGTACTGGAAGCTGCGACGACGCGGATCTTTTGATTTTCCCGTTGGCGCCGCTGCCATCGCACTCAGACGCGACACTGGCGGTCGCATCGAAGACGCACGCGTCGTCCTCGGCGCTGTTGCATCGCAGCCGATGTCGTCTCCGAAGGCTGACGCGTTTCTTGTTGGTCAGACATTGACTGACGACGTGATTGCTGCGGCAGCGGACGCCGCCTACGACGTCGCGAAGCCGATGGACAACACCGACTTCGAACTCGTGTGGCGCAAGAAGATGGTGCGCTCGCTCGTCACCAATGCCCTGCGAGAACTCCGCGGCGACGACATGCGCTCGGTGCGCATGAGCCTCGCGAAGCAGGTTCTCTAGGGTCATGACGCAGCCACAACGGCGAGTCCTCGGGGTTGTCCTTCAGGCGATCGGTGCGCTGATCGGTCTCATCATTGTGGCGGCGTATCTCGGCTGGACGCCACCCTTGGTGCATCCATTGCTGATGGTGATCCTGATGGTCGCCGCGTTGTACCGCGGCGTCACCATGTCTCGGGGCAAAGATCAGCCTTAGACGTAGTCGGCGGGCTTCGCGAGCCTCGCCTGCATCACTCCATCCGTTGGTCCGCGGATCAGCGGTTGAGTTTCGGGCAAAGTGCCCGTATTCTGACCACGTCACTCGGGTGACGGGTGGTCCCATGACAGCCAAAGACTCAGTTCGCGCGCTTCTCGATCGACTTCCGGAGGATTGCACGCTTGACCAGGTGCAGTACCACCTCTATGTGGTCCAAGCCGTGACACGCGGCGCGGCGGACGAGAACGCCGGCCGCCTCATTCCTCACGCTCAAGTGGCGGCAGAGTTGCGTCGAAAGTGGCTACTCGGACACGCGAGGTAGCTTGGGCTGAGTCGGCACAGCAAGCCCTCGACACATCCTGACCGACATCGCTCTTGAATCGCCGGCCGGAGCCGCCAAAGTGCTCATCCGCGCACTCGAAGTGGCGGACACGTTATCGACGCTTTCAGAACGTGGCCGAGTCGTGCCGGAATTGGGCGAGACCACACTGCGCGAAGTGTTCGTGTACGAATACCGTCTGCTCTACCGGGTCCGCGAAGATCGCGTGGTCATTCGGGCATTTCTTCACGGTGCTCGAGACTTTTCAAAATGGCGACGCGAAGACGCACCGGAACTGTAGCCGCGCAGGCTAACATGCGCTGCAGCCGACGGGCGCATGTCGTGAACATTGCGGTGGCGCTCGCGGCTGAGCGCTACCGTCATGCCTCAACGCGGACGTGGCGGTAGAATTCACGGAGGAGGGACGGACATGCCAAGCACCGCGACGGTGGTTCACAGCGACCCGGACATTCTCGGTGGCACACCCGTGTTTGTCGGGACTCGTGTGCCGTTCCGTAACTTGATCGACTACCTCGAACGGAACCATAGCCTCGACGAGTTCCTCGACTCGTTTCCCACCGTGTCCCGAGAGCAAGCGGTCGCCTCGTTGGAAGCGGCTCACGACGCGGTGAGTGCCCGTGCGCATTCTGCTCGATGAGCAACTGCCTCGTCAGTTGGCGCCGTACGTAGTCGGCCACGACGTTCGTACGGTTCAGCAGGAGTCGTGGGCTGGGCTCAAGAATGGCGCGCTGCTCAGCGCGGCCGAAGCCGCCGAGTTCGCGGTGTTCTTAACCGGCGATCAGAACCTTCAGTTTCAACAAAACATCTCGAAACGGCGCTTGGGTGTTGTCGTGCTCTGCGCGGCGAGCAACGCGCTTGAAGACTTGCTTCCGCTCATTCCCGCGGCGTTGGCTGTAATCGAAGCCATCCAGCCTGGCCAGGTGGCTCGCGTTGAGGCATAACACTCAAATGGAGCCGGCGCGCCGAGTGCATTACCGGCACGCTGCCGAGCGTCGGCCGCGCGGTCGAAGCGTTTCCCGATCCATCGATTCGCGAGGTCGTGCTTCGACCGTATCGCATCGTTTACCGGATTGTCTCTTCCGACGTCATTCACATCCCTACGATTCATCACAGCGCGCGCGGGCCCATCTCGGCTCTGTGACAGGCAGCGCAACATCGCGTTGCACCAGACAGCGGCCGGTGCACACATGGGCCGCCGCTGGTGAACGCCAGCGTTACGCGGCAGTTGCACCATGAGACAGGACGCTATGAAGGTGTTAGTGCTCGGCGCATCGGGTGGCGTCGGAAAACACCTGGTGCGCCTCGCCTGCGATCAAGGCCATGTCGTCACGGCGCTCGTGCGATGTGCTGACGGCATCGATTCGCGGGCGCGCATCCTGATCGATGATGTGTTGCGGCCGGGTTGTTTCGACGAGCATGTGCGCGGTCACGAAGTCGTGCTGTCGGCGCTCGGCATCAAGCGATCCAATCCGGCGAATCCGTGGAGCGCGCTCGCCTCGCCGCCGGATTGTTCTTCGCGCACGGCGGCGATGCTCGTCAACGCGATGCGGCAGCACGGCCTCGCACGGGTGATCGCCGTGAGCGCGGCGGGCGTCGCAGACAGCGCGGCGAGCATGAACCTCCTGATGACATTTTTCGTCGCACAATCGAACGTCGGCGCCAGCTATCGCGATCTCGCGACGATGGAGCGCGTGTTTGCGAATTCGGGACTTGATTGGTGCTGCCCGCGCCCGACGCGTCTTACCAATGGCTCGCTCACTCGACGCGTGAAGATCGGCGAGAGCTTCCCGATGACCGCCGGGATTTCACGCGCGGATGTCGCGTGGTGGATGGTGGAGCACGCAACGGAGCCGATTCGCAATCGCACGCCGATGATCACCGGCCGCTGAGCACGGACGATGATCACGCGCGTGATCTGCGGTGTACGGAGCGTCGTCTGACGTTCTGGATCTAGTCGTCGAGGACGAACGTCACCATCATGTTGACGCGGTATTCAGCAACGGCGCCATCCTTGACGCTGACGTGCTGTTCCTTGATCCACGCGCTGCGAATATGTCGCAACGTCTTGTGCGCTCGCACGAGCCCCTGCTGCAAGGCATCTTCGAAGCTCTTCGTGGACGTGGCACTCAGTTCAGTAACTTTGGCTACAGACATGCCGCCACTGTAGGCATCGTCGATCAGCCACGGCTGTCCCCGTTTGCACACTGCCATGTGTCTGCCCGGTGGGGGTCGCTTCCTTTAGTTAGTAGCGATTGCCCGAAACACCCTGATTGATCCGGGATTCAAGACGGTTCAATTGGTCCGTTCGCAACTCCAGGTCCTGCGACGCCCAGTTTTCTTCCAGGCGTTCGATTCTTCGTGTCCCCGGTATCGCGGCGATGGGCACATCGCGCGACAGGAGCCAGGCCAGCGCGACTTGAGCAGGTGCGGCATCCAGCTCTTTCGCGATCTGAGCAACAAGATCGGCCAGGCCGCTGTTTGTCGCCATCGCTTCGTCAGTAAATCGCGGATTCGTCAGCCGCCAGTCTCCGGGTTGCAGATCGCTTCGTGAGCGGATCGCGCCAGACAAGAACCCTCGGCCGAGTGGGCTATACGCCACAAATCCGATACCCAATCGTCGAACCGCCGGCAGAATGTCGGCCTCAACGTCTCGCGACCACAAGGAATACTCGGTCTGCAGTGCACTGACTGGGTGCACTGCGTGTGCGCGCGCGATGGTCTCCGGGTCTGCCTCAGACAGGCCGATATAGCGGACCTTGCCCGCTTCGACGAGCTCAGCCATGGCACCGACCGTTTCTTCGATCGGTGTTTTGGGGTCGACGCGATGCTGGTAGTAGAGATCGATGTAGTCCGTCCCGAGGCGCTTCAGCGATGCGTCGCAACAGGCTTTCACATAATCCGCGCCGCCCTTGATTCCCCGCCAGCTGCCGTCTTCGCCGCGAGACACGCCAAACTTTGTCGCGAGGGTGATGTGCTCACGGCGCCCATCAAGTGCCTTTGACAGCAAGATTTCATTCGTAAACGGACCATAAATGTCCGAGGTATCCCAGAACGTGCACCCGATCTCTGCCGCGCGTTCGAGAACTGCAAGGTTGTCTGCTTCCGAAGAGGAGCCATAGAAGTCAGACATGCCCATGCAGCCCAACCCGATGGCCGGTACGCGAAGGCCTTGTGAGCCGATATTGACGTGTTTCATAGCTCCACCATATCCCTGAACTCGGCTTGCAGCCGGCGGCCGTTGGTGCAAAGCTGAGCCGCCGTGGCCAAGGCGAGGAGCAGACGATGAAGGCGAGCACGGGAAAGCATCGAATCTTCACGACGAGTGTCGCGAGCGTGTAAGCGACGGCGTCGTGACCAGGGATCGGGCGATGCAGATTGCTGATGGCGTGTTGAGCGGCAACGCTGCCGCGCTCTATCACGTGAAGTAGGACGCCGCTACGCTGCCAGCAGCTTGTCTTTGGGCAACACGCCGACGACAGAAGCAACGACGTTCAGCCATTCGCCGCACCGAAACGGTTTTCGGATGACTGGATCCGCCACTCCAACCGCGTTCTCCTGCCTGTCGGACACGTAGACGACCGGCACATAGCCGGTGAGGGCCCGCAACGTATTCACCGCTCTCGGCGCGCGCCCGTCGTGCAAATCAAGATCTGCGACGATCAGGTCGACCCGTCCGACCCGCCCAACCTGCTGGACTGCGTCGAGGCCGTTAGGCACGGCGATCACGACATACCCGCATTGCTCCAATGCCATCGTCATCAGACTCCGCATGCCGGGGTCGTCATCGAGGACGACAGCGATGGCCCGATCGTTCGCAACGAACGGTGGTGTCGGCGGCGCCTCAATACGGGGATCGGCAAGTCGGGTCAGACGTGTCAGCAGAGACATCGGCGTTCTCGGACCGTTGAGCCGGTCACGAGATCAATCGGCGCTGGCGCGCGGATCTTGAGCCGGCGATCGCTCGCGATGACGCTCGGAAACTACCGCGACGCGAGCGAGGGCGCCGGCTTGGTGCCCATGTGTTTCAGAAAGCGGTAGTGCGAGCGGAGCGCGTCCCAGAGCTTGACCGATTCGGCGTATTGCACCTGGTGCTCGTCGCAGACTTCCTTGACCACCTTCGACAGTTCCGGGTAGTGCACATGCGAGATGCGCGGAAACAGGTGATGCTCGCGCTGAAAGTTGAGGCCACCGAGCGCCACGCTCAAAAAGCGGCTGTTTGTGCCGAAGTTGGACGTCGTGCGGATCTGATGCACCACCCACTCTTCGCGCAGCGGCCCGTCCTTCTCCGACGGGTGCTCGACCGTGTCCACGCTGTGCGCGAGCTGAAACACAATGCTGAAGATGATGCCCATCATCATCGAGATCGCGAGGAAGCCGAGGACCACTGTGGACCAGCTGTGCCGGGTCATCGGAACCACGAACGCGAACGACAGATAGATCGCTTTGCCGGCGATGAGCCCCACGAGGTTCGCGCCCGTCGGCCGTTTGATGAGCTTGCCGCCCATCCGCTGCGTGATGAACGCGCGATAGTCGCTGTAGATGTAGCGCAGGTGCACGAACGAGTACAGGAACCAGAGGTAGAACTGCTGGTAGCGATGGAACCAGTACCACTGGTGGTCGTCGCACATGCGCGCAAACCAGCCCACTTCAATGTCCGCATCTTCATGCGGGATGTTGGTGTAGGTGTGGTGATTGAGGTTGTGTTTGAACTTCCAGAAATACGAACTGGCGCCGATCAGGTCGAGCGTGAAGCCCGATGCGCGGTTGACCCAGGCGAATCGCGAGAACCCGCCGTGGTTCCCGTCGTGCTGCACGTTGAAGCCGATGCCAACCAGCGCGAGCGCCAACACGATGGCGGAGACCATGGTCACGAGCGCAGAATCTGCTCGAAACACCAGGATGTAGTACGAGGCCGAGGCCGCCAGAATCAGCGCGGCAGACTTCAGGTACATTTCTAGACTGTCTGTCGTGCGGCGCGACCCGAGGAAGGATCGTACGCGTTGTTCGAGAGCCAACTTGACGACGGCGGGAGAGGCGAACTCGGTTGTACTACTCACTGCAGGCGTAAGGCTAGCACGCGAGTATCAACCTCGTACTAAAATCTCCCCGTGGCCAAAAAGCGCGATGGCAAGGGCGGTTCGCTGTTCGACGACATGGACGACGAGTCGAATGTGACAACCCGAGGCTCAAAAAATACCGATAGCGCGAGCCTGCCCATTGGCGCAGGCATCGATCAAGAGGTGGCGCTGCAGGACGCCGCTCAGACGCGCTACCTGAACTACGCCCTTTCGGTCATCACATCGCGCGCGTTGCCTGACGTACGCGACGGTCTCAAGCCGGTGCAGCGCCGCATCCTTTATACGATGTGGCAGCAGAACCTGACGGCCGACGCCAAGCACCGCAAGTGCGCGAAAGTGGTCGGCGACGTGATGGGCAACTACCATCCGCATGGCGACTCGGCGCTCTACGAGACGCTCGTGCGCATGGCGCAGTCGTTCTCGCTGCGCTATCCGCTGGTGGACGGCTCGGGCAACTTCGGCTCGCTCGACGGCGACAGCGCCGCCGCGATGCGCTACACCGAGTGCCGGCTGCAGCGCATCAGCGACGAGATGCTGCAGGAAATCGACCAGAACACCGTCGAGTTCCGCCCGAACTACGACGGTACCCGCGATGAACCGGTCGTGCTGCCGGCACGCATTCCGAATCTGCTCGTCAACGGCGCCACCGGCATTGCGGTCGGCATGGCGACCAACATTCCGCCGCACAACCTGACGGAAGTCTGCACGGCGCTCATCAAGATGATCGACGCCGACATGGAATTGTCGAGCGCGCAGCTCTGCCGCTACATCAAAGGACCGGACTTTCCGACCGGCGGCCAGATCATCAACTCGCAGGACGAGATTCGCGAGATCTACAAGACCGGCTCAGGCACGATTCGCCTCCGCGCTAACTGGCAGGAAGGCCCGATCACCCGCGGCAGCAAGACGATCTACATCACGAGCGTGCCCTACATGGTCAACAAGGCGACGCTGGTGGAGCGCATCGCCGACGTCGTGATCTCGCGCAAGCTCCCGCACGTGGTCGACGTGAAAGATCTGTCGACTGACGATGTACGCATCGCGTTGGAATTGAAGAAAGACGCTGACGAGAAGATGGTTATGGCGTATCTCTTCAAGAACACGCCGCTCCAGTCGAACTTCCCGGTGAACCTCACGTGCCTGATCCCCACAGAGAACCCGGCGGTCGGCAAGCCTGAGCGCCTGGATCTGCACGACATCCTCTGGCACTTCCTCGACTTCCGTTTCCACGTCGTAACACGCCGGCTCGAAAACGAGCTCGAGACGCTGAAGAAGCGCATTCACATCCTCGAAGGCTTCGAGACCGTCTTCGACGCGCTCGACGAGATCCTCCGGATTGTTCGCAAGTCTGAAGGCAAGGCCGACGCGGCGGCGAAGATCATGAAGCAGTTCGGCCTCGACGCCGAACAGACCGACGCGATCCTCGAGCTGAAGATCTACCGCCTCGCGCGCCTCGAGATTCTGGTCATTCAGACTGAACTCGCGGAACGTCGCAAGCGGTCGAAGGAAATTGCGGCGCTGCTGAAGAGCAAGGTCGATCTCTGGGCGATCATTCGCGCCGAGCTCGAGCTGATTCAGAAGACCTACGGCGACAAACGCCGCACGGAGATCACCGGCGAGATCGAAGAACAGGAATACAGCGCCGACGATTTCATCATCGAGGAAGACAACGTCGTCATTGTCACGCGCGACGGGTGGGTGAAGCGTCAGAAGGAAATCAAAGACATCGCCACCACGCGTACGCGCGAGGGCGATGCGGTGCTCGCCGTGATGCCGGGCAGCACGAGAGCCACGGTGGTGTTCTTCTCGAACTTTGGTGCGGCGTACACGGCGAAGATCGCGGACATTCCGGCGTCGACCGGCTACGGCGATCCCATTCAGAAGCTCTTCAAGCTCAAGGATGGCGAGCGCATTCTGGCGGCGTACAGCATGGATCCGCGTCAGGTGGGCAAGATCACGCCGGCCAAGGCGGAGGGAATTCCGCCGGTCCACGCGATCGCCGTGTCGAGCGATGGCTACAGCATGCGGTTCTCGCTCGAAGGCTTTGTTGAGCCGAGCACGCGCGCCGGCCGTCGCTTTGCACGCGCCGGCAAAGACGCCGAGTTCGTGGGCGTCGCAAAGATCGAAGGCAAAGAGATCCTGATCGCGGCCACGCGTCAGGCGCGCGCCATGATCTGCAAGGTCGACGAGATCAACTACCTCTCGGGCCCCGGCCGCGGCGTCATCCTCATCAAGCTGCAGAAGGAAGACGATCGCCTCCTTGGTTTCATCGCCTCAACGGGCGACCGCGATCTGATGACGGTCGAAACCACGCGCGGTGCCGAGCAAACGATCAGCACCGGCAAATACGGCGTCACCGGCCGCGGCGGCAAAGGCCGCGAGCTCATGCAGCGCGGCCAGTTCGTGCGCGTGATCCCGCAGGCGCCGGAGCTGCCGCCGGTCTCGGAGAGCTAGGCGGGCTTCAAGATCAGCCCGCCCTAAGACATAGTTTCCTCCCCGCGCGGCCGAACTTTCATTTCTTCTCCATCGTCAAAGAAATAGCCATGCCCGACATCGTCCTCGGCGAATTCGACCAATTGGTCCTCATTGCCCTGATCCGCCTCGGCCACGAGGCCTACGGCGTCACGATTTGCGACGATATCGCCGAGCGGTCCGGCCGCGCCGTCTCGCTTGGCGCCGTCTACAAAACGCTGGATCGGCTCGAGACCAAAGGTCTTGTCGCGAGCCGCATCGGCGAGCCGACCGCCGAGCGCGGTGGTCGACGCAAGAAACACTTCAAGGTGCTGCCCATCGGACAGCGCGCGCTCAAACAGTCAATGGCGGCACTCAAACGCATGACGGCGGGTCTCGAATCCGAGGTCGGCTTGTGAGTGCCCGTCCGCCGCGCCTGGCTCGCTGGATCGCCGCGGCTCTGCTCCCTAAACACGAGCGCGAATATGTGCTCGGCGATCTCGATGAACTCCACGAACGCACGGTCGCCATACACGGGCGCGCCACCGCGCGCGCGCACTACTGGCGCCAAACCCTTGGACTTCTGCGCCATCGGATTCCCGCGTCTCACACACCCGCTTCTCCTCGAAGGATCTGGGACATGAGCCATCTCATTCGCGATGTCATCGTCGGCGCCCGAACGGCCTGGCACCTCCGCACCTACAGCGCGATCACGATTCTCACGCTCGCGCTCGCCATCGGCGCGAACACACTCCTCTTCAGCATCGCGAGTCCGCTGCTCGTGCGGCCGCTGCCCATTGCGGATCCCGACGGTTTGGGGTGGATTCAAATGGTCAACGCGCCGCGGCAGATCGATCGCGGCCAATTGTCGGTGCCGGACTTTCTGGAAATCCGTGAGCGCGCCCGGAGTTTTGCGGCGCTGGCAGGCTACGAGGCGACGTCGGCCACGCTCAGCGGACATCAGCAGGATCCCGAGCGCATTCAGATCGTTCGCGGGACCGCCAACTTCACGGATGTGTGGGGCATGAAGCCGGCGATCGGTCGGTTGTTTCAGGCCCGCGACCTCGAGCCAGGCCAGCCCGGCGCGGCGGTGCTGAGCACTCGCTACTGGCGCGAGCGATTTGCCGCTGACCCGAATGTGCTGGGCAAGCAGTTTCTGCTCAACAACACACCGCTCGTCGTCGTCGGTGTGATGACGCCTGAGGTCGAGATCGGCAACCTGACGCTGATCGACATCTGGATGCCGGCCGGGTTCGATGCAAACGCTCCGCGTGATGTGCGCGTGCTGCGAGTGCTGGGCCGACTGGCCGAGGGGGCCACGCTGCAGAGCGCGCACGCCGAGGTCGCGGCGATTGCCGCGCAGCAGGCCACGGATCATCCCGCCACGAATCAGGACTTCGGCGCCAAGGTCGTTTCGACGCAGGTCGCGATCACCTCCGGCGACACCTGGGTCATCCTGCTGCTCCTTGCGATTGTCGTCGGCTTCGTGCTGCTCATTGCCTGCGCGAACCTGGCGAACCTTGTGATGGCGCGCCTCACGGCTCGTCGCGTGGACCTGGCAGTGCGTCAGGCGCTGGGCGCGTCGAAATGGCAACTGATCAGGCCGCTGCTGATGGAAAGTCTGTTGCTCAGCGTCATTGGCGGCCTGCTCGGCGTGGCTCTGGCAGTGGGCGGGCTGCGCGTCATCAATGCGGTGGCCTACGAGGCGTATTTCAAGACCATCGCCATCGATGGCTACGTGCTGGCCTTCGCCACCATCGTCTCGTTTCTGACGCCGGCACTGTTCTGCCTGTGGCCCGCCCTGTCGGCTGGCCGCCATGTAAGCGCCGAGACCCTGCGCGACAGCCGCGCCAGTGGCGGACGCAACGTGCGGCGCCGCCGCAATGTGCTGGTGGCAGGGCAAGTCGCGCTGGCGCTTTCTCTGCTGGTTGTCTCCACGCTGGCCGTTCGCTCAATGCTCTACCTGCGGCACATCGACACGGGACTCGACATCAACGCCCTGACGTCGTTTCGCTTCGAGCTGCCCTCCGATCGGTATGCCGATGACGAAGCCCGTGCGAGGTTTGCTGAGGCACTGGCTGACCGTCTGGGCCGTGTGCCGGGCGCAACCTACGCGGCTGTGATCAGTCGACTGCCGGTGTTCGACCGCGAAGACACGCGGCAGATCGCCGGGCTGGCGCTCGGCACGCGTGACATCGACCAGCCGTGGGCGGCCTGGTATTCGGTCACGCCCGGCTACTTTCACGCCGCCGGCGTTGCACTGCTGATGGGCCGACCGTTCGCCACCGCAGACGCGGCCGGCACGCAGCCGGTGGCCATCGTCAATCGGCTCGCGGCGGAGAAGTACTTCGGTGGCGTGTCGAACGCGATCGGCCGTCAGGTGGAACTCGTGCGCGGTACCGGCGATCGCCGCGCCGTCACAGTGGTGGGCGTTTCGGCGGACACCACGTCACCCAATATCACGGTCACCAGTCCGCAGGTGTACGTGCCGATGTCGCAGGCGCCGGTGGCGACCATGGTGGCGCTGGTGCGGTCTCCCACGCCAGACCGTCGTGCGGGCGATCTGCGGGCCGCGATGCGCGCGCTGGATGCACTGGTGCCCGTGGCAGACCTGCGAACGGTGAGGGACATCGAGCAGGATGAGAACTCCAGCACCGGGATTATCAACGGCCTGTTCGTGGTGTTCGCGATGCTGGCCCTGGTGCTCGCGTCGGGCGGTCTCTACGGCGTGATCTCGTACTCGGTCGGCCAGCGCACGCGCGAGATCGGTGTTCGCATGGCGCTCGGCGCCGATCCCAGCCAGATCAGCCGGCTTGTGCTGGTTGATGGCCTGAAGGTCACAGGCATCGGCATCGTCGGTGGGCTGCTGATGGGGCTGGGGATCGCCAGGCTCGCCGCTCCCATCCTGGAGGGCGTGACGCCCACCGACCCGGCGACCTTTCTTGCGGTCACCTGCATCGTGCTCGCGGTGGCTGTGGCGTCGATATTGGGGCCGGCGTTGCGCGCGATGCGGCTCGATCCGGCGAGGACGCTCCGAACGGACTAGACGTACAATGCCGTCTCCGTTTTCCTTGGAGGCTTCATGCGTCTGTTTCGTTCGTTCTCTGTGATCACTGCGGTGTTGGCGTGCGGCCTTGTGGTGGCCGGTGCGCGCGCGTCTCTGCAGGCTCAGCAGCCGCCGCCTGGTGGCCGACAGGGTGGCGCGCCCGCGGCGCCGACCAATCTGAAAGTGCTGCCGAAAGATATCGCGCGACCGGCGTTGACCACGATGATGCGCAGCTACACTGCCGCGCTTGGCGTGATGTGCAATCACTGCCACGTGGAAGACATGACGCAGCGCGCGGCTGACGACAACCCAAAGAAAGACATCGGCCGCAAGATGATTCAAATGACGATGGATCTCAACAAGCAGCTCGACGCCATCGGCACTCCGGGCACGGCCGATGCGCCGAAGGTCACGTGCTTCACGTGCCACCGCGGCGCGATCAAGCCGGCGATTGCGGCAGAGATCAAATAGCCATGTCTGTGATGCGTAAAGTCTTGCTCTGGGCGTCGACCAATGCGTGGCTGCGTGAGCGAGCGACGCGCACGCACTTTGTGCGCATTTCTGTCCGGAAGTTCATGCCCGGCGAGCGCATCGAAGATGCGATTGCGGCGGCCGTGGCCCTCAAGCCGCAGGGCGTCAACGCGATCTTCACGAAGCTCGGCGAAAACATCACCCAGCTCTCGGAAGCGCAGAATGTCTACGATCACTACATCAAGGTGCTCGGTCTGATCAAAGCCGGCGGCATCGACGGCGAGATCTCGATCAAGCCGACGCAGCTCGGCTACGACCAGGACAAAGAGATCTGCTTCGATTACTGCATGAAGATTCTGAAGGCCTGCGAAGCGCAGAACACGCTCTTCTGGATCGACATGGAAGGCTCGATTTATACCGGCGGCACGATCGACTTGTTCAAGCGCCTCCGTGCCCATTCGACGAAGGTGGGCATCGCCATTCAGGCGTACATGATTCGCACCGACAAGGACCTCGACGAACTTGCCGCGCTCGGCTCCACCATCCGCATGGTGAAGGGGGCCTACCTCGAGCCGCCGACGGTGGCCTTCGCCGAGAAAAGCAAGGTCGACGAGCAGTACTACAAGAACTGCGCGCGGCTGCTCCAGGATGACGCGAACAAGCCGGGCGCCTTGCTGCACATGGGCACGCACGACACGATCCTGCAGGACCGACTGCTCGCGCTCATCAAGGAGCGGAAGATCGACAAAAGCCGCTACGAGTTCGCGATGCTCTATGGCATCAACACCCCGCGGCAGCTCGACCTCGCGCGTCGCGGCGAACGCATTCGCTGCCTCGTGGCGTACGGCGAGTACTGGTTCCCGTGGTACATGCGCCGGCTCGGCGAGCGCCCCGCCAATGTGTGGTTCGTGATCAAGAACATCTTCAAGGGGTAGGTTGGCCCGCGTCGTTCTTGCCTGCTTTGGGTCGTACGGCGATCTGTTTCCCTACCTGGCGATCGCCGCGCGGCTGAAGGCGCTGGGCCATGTGCCCGTTGTGACATCGTGCCCGTACTACGCGTCGCTCGTGACCAACGAGGGCTTCGAGTTCCGCCCCCTACGCCCTGATATTCAGCCCAACGATCAAGACCTGCTCAAACGGATCATGGATCCGCAGCGCGGCTCCGAGATCATCGTCCGCGAGCTGGTCGCACCGGCGATTCGCGAGAGCTACGAGGACATCGTCGCGGCGGCCGACGGCGCGGACCTCATCGTGTCGCACCCGATCACATTTGGTGCGCCGCTCGCAGCCGAGAGGCTCCAGTTGCCGTGGGTGGCGACAGTGCTCGCGCCGCTCTCGTTCTTCTCGGTGCACGATTTTCCGGTGGTGCCGAATGCGCCGCAGGCGATCGTGTTGCGTCGGCTGGGTCCGTGGACGGGGCGACTGATCATGAAGATGGCGCGACGGATCACCACGCCATGGGTGGCGCCGGTGCGCGCGTTTCGCGCGTCGCTGGGGTTGCCGCCGTCAGGTGATCCTCTGTACGAGGGGCAGTTTTCTCCCCATGGCAACCTCGCGCTGTTCTCGCGATTGCTTGGCGCGGAGCAACGCGACTGGCCCGCGAACACGCGCGTGACAGGTTTCCCGTTCTTCAACCGGGCGATACCAATGCCGCCTGAGTTGAGCGAGTTTCTCGATGCCGGTGATCCGCCGCTGGTGTTTACGCTCGGTTCTGCCGCGGTTAGCGCGGCCGGCAGTTTCTATGACGAAAGCGCGAAGGCTGCGGCATTGTTGAATCGTCGAGCGGTGTTGCTCGTGGGGCGGCATCCCGAAAACATTCCAGCGCATCTGCCGTCAACGATCATGGCCGTCGATAGCGCACCACATGATCAGTTGTTTCCTCGGGCGGCGGCGGTGATTCACCAGGGCGGCGTCGGCACCACCGGGCAGGCCATGCGCGGTGGGCACCCGCAGCTCGTGGTGCCGCACGCGCACGATCAACCCGATAACGCGTTTCGACTGAAGCACCTCGGGATCGCGCGTGTGCTGTACCCGAAGCGCTATCTCGCCTCGTGCGTCGCGGCTGACCTCGGTGCCTTGTTGACGAGCCGCGAGCACCTTGAGCGCGCGGACATGGTCGGCAGACAGGTGCGCGCAGAGACCGGCGCAGAGTCAGCGGTGGCCGCGATAGTGCAGGTTCTCTAGGGGGTCAGAGCCCTTTTCCACAGCGATCCACAGTTGAGGGACAGTGGTCCACTTTTGAGGACCACTGTCCCTCAA
>Ga0114969_10000471_pt1 | contig 34780 bp, 42 predicted proteins | sample M_130807_MF_Meta_FD_87316 | JGI IMG/M metagenome (GOLD analysis project Ga0114969, IMG submission 87316) | Freshwater microbial communities from Lake Montjoie, Canada to study carbon cycling - M_130807_MF_MetaG | ecosystem: Environmental > Aquatic > Freshwater > Lake | place: Lake Montjoie...
AAGAAATTTGCCCCTGTTACGAAAATTTGACGTAAAGGATCTGATATAAACATACAATCTTTACGAAGATTTTCACAGAAATTAGCATAAATCTGGAAAATAGCATTATGATTTATTTTTAAATCAGCAAAATCCAATGCGTTTCCTTGTGCATCAGCAGGAGCAGCATATTCATTTGCTTCTAGTGCTAATAGACCAGCTTTAAGGTCATTACTGACTTGTGTATCATCGTACCATGCGGTTTTGTTTGCACATGCTGTGGCATAGATAGTACCCAATCCAGCTTCAACTACTAAATCAAGATCAAATATTTCATCGTTTTCAATCTTACGTAGTGTACGATCTAGTTTAAGTGGTATAGATCCAATATTTTTACCAGAAGTTGTAAAGTTAGCATAACTTCCTGCTGGGAATAATGCATCTGCTTTGTCGATATAAGTAGAAATATATGCTACATCATGAGCATGGAACCCAATTTTTGGATAATTTATACCATCACTTTCATTTAGTTTATTAATAATATGATTGGAGAATACACGAACTTTTCTCTTTGGAACACCATTTTCGTCTAACCATGATCCATTGTTTTTACTGCTAATATAAGGATTAACCAATGCAACTATATTATTCGAATTATTTACGGTATTTTCTAAGAAGAAAGTAGAAGGAATTCCACCATTTTGATTGTTGATTTGTCTATAATAATCTAGTGATCCAGTTCTAGCTTCGTCAAACGAGAAACTCAATTTAATTGGATCTGGATTATATGGACTTGTACGAAGTTTGAATAAACCAAATGATAAAGTATCATCAAATTTTCTAGTTCCTATATCAGGGAAAGAATATGATACTTTTTCTAGTGATTCGGAAATACTATTAGAATTCCTATTATTTCCTTGATCATTTGTGGCTGTAAGTGGGAATGCAAATTTTGTGGTAGGTAATTGCATTAATTTTTGACTGCTCAATCCCGTTACATCTAACCCATTAACAGCAGACATACCATTTGTATATACTGATAATATAGAATCATGATTTGTATTTGCTTCTAGATTTGTGTTATCAGCTAAACCAATATAATGTCCTTCCCAACGATTATTGATTGTAGATTGAATTTTATTTACAATGATTAATCCAGCTTGACCAAAATCTGATGGCCCAGAAATATCACAAGTTTTTGCGCCTTTATTACTCCATTTTGAATCAGTATTAATGAATGCAGATCCATCAATTACACCTTTATATTGATCTAATGTAAGATCAAAGAATTTAGGAGCACCTAATACATAAGTTGCTTTTCCAGTTTGTTCTAAATCTTGTGAAACATCCGTTTCATAAGCCGAAACGAAATAATTAAGAGAAATATCATTTGCTTTAATTGCAAGCGCAGATACTCCTTCTACTAGAGAAGCAGAATTACTCATATAAAAAGTATTAAATCCTTCTTTTAAAGATTCTGCTTCAGCATTAGTAAATATACTATTAGCTGACATACCATAAGCAGTTAATGTTGCTAATTGTCCTGATAATGCAGAAAGATCATTTATTTTAGTTTTTATATCGTTTTGATTAAAATAGTATTTTTCAATAAAAGCGTAATTTTCATAAATAATTTGAGTATTTTCTTTTACAGTTACTACTGGATAAACCAATGCTCCATAGGTAGAACCATATCCTTCACCAGTTCCATCTCCATATGGTAGACGACTAATATAAAGATTTCCTGTGGAACTATTTAAAATCTGACGAGCACCATAGTAGAAATATCTTTCTGATGCATTGGTTGGAGTTCCATAAACTTGTTCTAATTCTTCTACTGAAGTAATCTGAATAATTTCATCACATGGTCCTTTAGGAGCAAAACCAGTCATGAAAATATTAGTACCTACAGGTAAAATTGGGGATAGTGTTAAATCTTTTTCAAAAATTTCAACGCCGGGTGATTGTATACTTCTTGCCATAATGATATTTAGTGTTTTTAATCACTAAAATTATTATTATGTTAATAAAATTGTTTCAATTCTTCTAAAAACAAATTCAAAAGTAGTTTCTATTTCTCCACCATCCCTGTGAGAATAAGAAATTTCTCCTAATGTTGTAGGAAAAGCAGATTTATATACCCACTGAATAACATCATTATGAAATTCATCTTTTGCTGTTAAAATAAAATCCGTGGAATATTGTCCCAATCCATGATCCTTTTCTGTTATAGGGGTTTCATATATACCACTCCGTTCATTTCTTAATAAATCCAACCATTTATGTATTACCCAATAATTATTAAACTGATTATCAATTGTAAAATTAATAGTCAAAGGTTCATATGATGGTTTATTATGTGATGATACATAAACTGTGCTGCCTCCATATCTAACTTCTTCTGCTGGTATGGTATTTTTAGGAACCACAACTCCATATACAGAAAATTGAAGCGTATTTAAATCTAAATCCGTATTACTTCTTTGAAATCTTTTATTAAATGGTTTCAAAGCTTCTGGAAGAGATAAAGTAAGGGTAAATTTATCTTTCCTAGATTTATTCAAAAACGATTGATCATAATGATTACTCATATTATAATGTTACACCAAATTGATTTTGTATATATTTTTGCATTGCTGGGGGAAAATATAAATTTGGCTTTTTAATAATATTTGTAATTTGAGATCCGTCTTTAGAAAATCTAATGGTTACTACTGCATAATCACGACCATCATAAATTTTTACCATTTGATAATGAGGATACATATCACCAATTTCTTTCATTACTGTGTATTGATATGTGGGTTTTCCAGATGATTTGGCATTACCAGCAGTAGTTTCTATATTATGAAATCTAGCCATAAGACCAGTTTTATATTCATTAATATTATGTGTAGCTTTTATGGGTTTATCTACATTTGCTTTTGATGGCTGATTAGATGAAGCAAACATAGCACTTTGTTGCTGTTGTATTTTTGTTCTTGTTAAATCGTGATTGTGATGGGTGTCCTTGAGTCCATGTTGTAATCCTAATAAACCAGCAGCACCTAATGCCGCACCTGTTGCATACTTTTTAGCAGAATCTTTCCAAGATTCATCTAATAACATTAATTGTTCTTGTACGATTATATCAAATTGATTCATACATTTATTTAGTATGGTCGCCAACCTTGATTAAACAAATCATCAAAATCTGGGTTTTCAGTTTGTGATGTATTTCCCATAAATGATGGTAATGCATCTCCTCCTAATGAATTGTTTTCATTACCATATATAGATAATGGATTCATAAAATGTTTAATTCCATAATCCACAGATTTAATTACAATTGGTTTTCCGTTTTCGTCTTTTTCTATAATATCAAAATAAATAGGAGCAATATCTTCATGCAAGACCATTAATGCCCAAATTAATGACATAACTCTATCATCGTGCGCTCCATGCTTTGCTGACCATGTACCAGCTTTACTACGAATAAAATCGTTTAATTCTAAAACAGTATTAATATCATTAATCTGTACACGTTTTTCTATATTAATCCAATATCTTTGATTCATTACTCCATGATATTTGGTGTTTGTATGAGCAATAATACCTAAATTATTAGACACTCTGTTAGCTACACGATTCACCCCCCAATTTACAATATTTTCATAATTGAAATCCTTTTTTAGATTATCTACCACTTGTGCTCCACAATTGTTTCGTTCAATCATAGCCAGTGGATCACCCCAATGTTGTAATATTTCTCTTAATTTAGCAGTAAATTCTGTTGGAGTGATTTTATTATTATGATAAACAGCAACTTGTTTGATTCTTCTAGGATCTGTAATATCCAATACTTGTACCACAGTTGCATCTTTGCCAACTCCTTCTGCTATATCAACTCCAACAACATAAATCTTTTCATCACTAGGCTTTTCCCATAAAGAATATCTTCCTTCATCTAATAAAAATAATGGTTTTAATGTGAATTTTTTCATCGAATCAAATAATTCTTGATCCAATGCTGATTCGCCTACTTCATCGAATTGACATTCGTACTCACGTTTCCAGATACTCACATCTCCCAAAGAACTCATAGTTTCTTTTGCCCATTTCTCTGTTCTACCCGGAACTTCATTCCATAAAACTTTCATACTAACCCAATTATTTTCTCCCTTAAGCGATTGACTATATAATTTATAAAACAATCCAGCAGTATCTCTAGGAGTAGATGCCATAATTACTTTAGATTTTGTTGATGAAGAAATAATCGGATATACTGATGCCCAAAATTCATTTAAAATATGACAATTATGAGATATTACACCATTTGTGAAATATCTTCCTCCATCTACGTTTGTAACATCATATGCATCTATAAATCCATTTTTAGTAACTGATATAACTTTTTTATATCCAAAATTTGATACTATTTTTTTGTATCTAGATTTACTAGCATAAGTAAAATTTCCAGAATATGTTAATAATTCGTGATTTTCACTACATATAAGTTCAGTTCCATCATCAAATTTTAGTTTTACCGATTTTATATTTTTATTTTTAATTACACCAGAAAAGGATTTCCATCCAGTATCTGTTAAAATTTCCCAATCATTTGGATTTGAATTATTTTCTTCCATAAAAATTATAGTCTTTTTCTGTTATTACTTTATAAAAAAAGTCATTTTTTGAGCACCATTCTTCAGTATATTTCTTTTTATTTAAAAAATTTGATTGATTTAATTCAGAAGAAGGTTTAATTTCATATATTATTTTATTATCAAAATCAACAAAATCTGTAATGTATATTCTTTCATTTTCTCCATCCATATACGATATTCTTAATTTTTCATATTCTAACTTTAAATTATTTTCATGAAAAATTAATTCCCAATTACTTCTATAATTTAATCCAGTAATATCAGATTTAATTCGTTTTGCTCTTTTTCTATTTTCTGATTTTGGTGTGAATTCTCCAGCTAATATTTTAGCTTTCATTGTTTTTGAAATTTTTTGATCGCAATTTTTGGACAATCTATGTAATCTGTCTTTTATTTTATATTCCATTGTCCATTTTTTGGCATTTGATTCTCCAATTTTTCTTTTATTTTCTTCGGATAACTTCCGTCCAGTTAAAGATTTGGATTTTTTTTCTTTTGCTTCTTTGGTTTGAACCATCCACATTCCACGTTCTTTAGCTTTTTTTGACAACATTAATTTTAGGCAATCTTTATTCTCGCAATATTTATATAAAATTCCTCCTTTATATTTAACTGGATTATTACATACACTACAATTTAATCTTTCGGTGGATATTATATTTAAAATATACTCTAATTTATTTTTAAATGGAATATGTTCATATTTTTTTGTATGTTCAAAAATAGATAAAAGCAATACTTTATCTTTAAACTTAGAAATTAATCTAGGAACTATTAATTTATTATTAATATAATATGTATTATTGCAAATTTTTTTAGTTTCTTCTAAAGTATAAATTAATTTGTTTTCTAAATTATATACATTTATTTTATTTATGATATCACTAGTATAATTATATTTTAATGGATCGAACATACATAATCTATTTATCACTATTAAATAGATTGTATGCAGTTTCTACTGAAATTTTTTTAATTTCTTGCGTTTTTTTATTTTTTAATTCAACTAGGACTGAACCTTCGACGCACTCGATCCAGTCCGCTTCATCGACAAATAGCAGATTAGCACTCATACCACGACCAGCAGTTCCTGTTGTAGTACTAATACCAATTTTAGATCCATTTTGAAGTTCTAATGATTCCAATCCATAATATTCAACTGGAGATTTTAACCAATTTGGTAGTTGTTCATATGCCATACGAATTCTTTTAAATATTTCTTTTGCTGTGTTTTCTTTATTTGCTACTAAAAGTATTCTTTGATCCGAATAAAATAAAGCAGTCCACAAACAATATATTGTAGAAATAGTCGTTTTTCCAACTTGGCGACTAAACAAGAGCAAAGAATTTTTTGAATCTCTAATCATCCTTAATGCCTTTTTTTGATACGGATGTAACTTAATTTTTTGTTTTCCTTCATCCAAATTGACAATATAAAAATAATTTTCTGCAAAATGTAATACATTTTCTTTACATTTTTTTAATTCAGCTAATCTTTCTGGTGTCCATTCAAATTCTGCTCCTGCTGTTGGAAGAGCAGGATTATTCATGTAAATTTCTTTTTTAGTTACTCTAGCCATAAGAGTAGTTAATACAAAAAATAAAAAAATAAAATTTTTTTTGAGATTTATTGAAAAAATGAAAGAAAATGTATAAATAGAAATATGAGCAATAAATCTCTATTCGAAAAACTATTTGAAGAAGTAATGGAAAACGACGAAGCTGCACTAGGTATTGATAGCGGAGATTCCGCTGGAGATATGGGTGGTGAAGGCGATGAATTTGGTGGCGAAGATATGGGTGGCGAAGAAGTCACTCTTACTATGGATAAAGCCACTGCTGAAAAGCTAATGGATCTTCTAAGTGCTGCACTAGGTGGTGGACATGAAGAAGAAGGCGAAACTTCAGAAGATGAATTTGGTGGTTCTGAAGAAGGTGCTGGAGAAGAAGGTTTTGGTGGTGGAGATGAAGCTGCTGAAGAATCTGATGAAGATGAAGCTGCTGAAGAATCTGATGAAGATGAAGACGCAGAAGAAGAGGAAGAAGAAGGTTCACTAAAAGAATCTCCTCAAGCTCAATACAAGCCTTTCACAAATAAAGGCGAACAAATGACAAAACCCGGCAATCGTAAAGTTGGTGGTGTAGCTGGTACTGTTTCTGGTGCTGGTAAAGCAGAAAAGACTGCACAAACACAAGGAACGGCACATTATATGCCCTTTAATGATAAAGGCGAAAAACTACAACAAAAAGGAAACATGAAAGTTTCTGGTGCTCGCGCAGCTAATCCTAGCGGACCCGGAAAATCAGTTTTCCATCCCTAATCTTTAATAAATTTAAAATTTAAAAGAGGACTCTTCGGAGTCCTCTTTTTTTTGACTAAATACTATTATGATTTCATTTAAAGAATTCTTTTTACAAGAACATACAGAAAATCCTCTTCATAGAAGAGATTCTGCTTTATGGAAAGGCAATTCTTTTAGTAAAAGAACAGGTAAATTATCAAAAGGTGGTATTATGGCTAATCGTCATAAACCTACTGATCGTAATTTTAAAAAATACGATAAAGTCGAAACTGGTTTAATTACTCCTAGTAAAGCAAAAGAATTAATGGGAAATAAAAAACTTCGTTCAAATGAATTACATAAAGGCAAGCACATGGGCAGAAGTAATGTTATTCTTAAATCTTTACCAAATGGTAATTTCGTAGTAACTAAAAAAGAAAAAAGATAATTATGTCATGTTATTATTCTGGTGCAGGAAATGGATCTAATTGTTATGAGTTATACGATAAAACTCGTTTAACTCCTGACACAGAAACTATTGCTAATGTTGCTGAAGAAATGGTACAAAGCATGGGACAAAAAATTGATTATTATGTTAATACCATGACATTATCTGGAGCAGATCAATTATATGGTGAACAACCTACTAGTGTTTATCATGGTCCTGTTGCGGTTAAAATGATTATTAATTTAAATGAATCTGCATTATCATTAAGTAAATTCGGGTTTAATTCAGAAGATGATGTTACTGGTTATATGGCTTATAATAATTTTGAAAAAGCCATGGCTGGAGAAACAATTTATACTGAATTAAATCAAGATGTTGAACCTAAATCTGGTGATGTATTTCGTATGACAGAATACGGTAGTGACCGTAAAAATGGTAGAGGAGGAAATTATTTTCAGATTACACAACGCAGAGATCAAGATGTGGGTGCTAATATGAATCCATTAGGAGGACATTATGGCTGGGAAATTAAAGCTAAAAGACTAGAATATAGTTGGGAACCCGGTCTTCCTATCGAAACAGTTAATGAACAAACCACAGAAGATACATTCTATGGTAAATTATCCAGTAACATTATGGGAGAACTGTCTTCTGCTCCTAAATCATACGAAGGGTCGGTGGATCAAGAAAGCACCAATCATATTATTGATATGGGTGTAAATGATACTTCTATATATGGTACTTATGATTTAAATTCTTAATATAGATTTAATTTATATTAAGAAATTTTATAAACACTAATTGCACCAGATGAATTTCCATTTTTATCATTAAGAGGTGCACCTACGACTATTCTATCTCCTGTTGAATTCATTGAAACACTATATCCGAAAACATCTTCATTAGCTTCTCCATATATATCTACTAATCCTCCTAATTTATTCCAAACTCCATTTTCTAAATAATAAACTCTAACTGAACCCGAATTACGTCCATTTTTATCATTATAAGGTGCGCCTACAACTATTCTATCTCCCGCTGAATTCATTGAAACGCTATATCCAAAATAATCACCAGCAGCTTCTCCATCTATATCTACTAATCCTCCTAATTTAGTCCATGTATTTCCAATCAAAGAATAAACTCTAACTGAACCAGAATTACTTCCATTTCCGTCATTAAAAGGTGCGCCTACAACTATTCTATTTCCCGCTGAATTCATTGAAACACTAAATCCGAAATTATCACCAGCAGCTTCTCCATCTATATCTTGTCCTAATTGAGTCCATACATTTCCAATCAAAGAATAAACTCTAACTGAACCAGAATCAATCCCTTTTCCATCATTATTAGGTGCGCCTACAACTATTCTATCTCCTGTTGAATTTATCGAAACGCTTCGACCAAAATTATCACCAGCAGCTTCTCCATCTATATCTTGTCCTAATTTAGTCCATGTATTTCCAATCAAAGAATAAACTCTAACTGAACCAGATCGAGGCGCATTTGTGATATTAATGGGTGATGCTATTACTATTCTATCTCCCGATGAATTCATTGAAACGCTATATCCAAATTTATCATCAGTAGTTCCTCCATATAAACTTAAACCAAGTTGAGTTATATTTAATTCTTTAATAATTGCTGATAATAATACTCTTGCTCCTAACATAATATTAAGAAGTTAAATCTCCACCTAATAACCACGTATTTGTGTCTATTTTAAATAAAGCAGCACAAGAATTTTGATCTGTTAACTTAAATTTACTATTATTACTTAATAAAGTAACACCCGCCTCACCAGCTACTGTTACTTGACCCGTTCCTTCTTGATAAATTACAATATTAGTTCCAATATCAAAAGGTGTATGAGAATTAGTAGGTATTTTAATAGTAATTGAAGTATTACTTATAATTCCTACTATAGAATTAGCCGCCTCTAATGGCAAATAACTATTATTAATAGATATGGATGAATGTATTTTTGTTTCAACTGATAATCCAGAAGTATCAACTTTCAATCCACCATAACCCTTAACTATAGTACTATCTAATTTAGGTGGTGTTATACAATCATCTGCAAGTTCAGATGAAGTGACGGATTTTAATCCTATTTTATTAGCAGTAATTGATCTATTTGCTAATTTTGTTGTAATTACTGGCAAACTTAAAACATGATCAGAAATAGCACTCAGTTGTGCATTTCCAGTACCTGCTGTTCTATCTATCACAACATAATCAGTACTTAAAACACTAGCGTATGTCGATAATTCTGATACCTTTTTATTTGCCATAATATTATTTAGTTAAGTTGCCAATATGTGTTCGTATCAAGTAATGCATATTCTTCATTTCTTGTTATCATATAATTAGAATTCACAGATAAAGGAACACTTAAACTTGTTACACTACCAACAGTATTTGTAGCAACACATGCATAATTTGCTTGATCGGTTATTTCTATATTATTTAGAGTTAATATTTTCCCTGTTATTCCTAAATCAATAAAAGGATTAGCTTTTATCCATTTATATGAAATTGGATCTGTTCCATCAGCTTCAGCAGTAAATGTAAACGATTTTTCCACATCAACAGTGCCAGATACTGGTTGTGTAGTAAAAGTTAAGTTTTTATTTACTGTAATATAAAACGGAGGACTAGTAACAGTACCAAAACTATTTGTTAATACACAATCATATTTTCCGTCATCGTTAGCATTTAATAAAATATATAACTCTACTTTTCCAGTATTTGTTGTTATTAATGGTTTATAATATATTCCGTCTTTTCTCCATTGTGCTGTGATTGGTAATGCTCCAATACAACTTAAATATGTATTCAATACTTGACCAGCATTATAAGTAGCATCTGTTGGATTTGTTACTACGACTATTTGTTTGTATAATTTTAATTGAACCGTATTACTAGTTCTTGAATTTAGTGAGTTTTTTGCAATACAATAATAATTAGCTTCGTCCGAAACTTGTACTTTATTAATATAAATCGTATCTGCTGTGGCAGATGGAATCAAAATATTATTCTTATACCATTTATAATTAATAGGATCTGAACCAATAGCAGAAATTTTAAAAACAACAGTGGTATCTATATTAGTTGTTATTGAATCTGGTTGAGTAACAATATATACCGCACCACCAACAGTTAAAAATACTTTGTCGCTTCGAATTGACTTGGTGTTATTTGATATTACACAATAATAATATTCTTCATCATTAGCAGTAGCATTAGTTATAGAAAATGTATCACTGTTTGCTCCCGCAATTAAAGATTGGTTCTTATACCATTTATAAGTAATATTAGTTCCTCCAGCTTTTATTTTAAAAGTAAAAGAATCGCCTATTCCTATTATTCCTCCTATTGGTTGTTGTACAATATAAGGAGCAATATAAGATACTATATTACAATACTTAATATATGATCCTTTAATAAACATAATATTTTAAATCCTAATATTGTTTACACATCAGCATACAAATCAAATAGACTAGGCGCAGTTTTTCTTAAAATGAAATTTTTTGAGGCACTAGACGGAACTATTAGAGTACCAATTTTTGGTGTAATTCCAGCACTACTAACAAGTGTAACAGGTTGAGTATTTAAATTCAAAATCGTAAACTTTATAATTGAACCCGTTTGTATTTTCCAAAAAGAATGCGAATCTAAACTATTCGCTGTAGCTAATGTTAAATAATACGACGTACTTCCTGTAGCGACTATATATTCATTCATTAATTCTGTAATACTAAGAGTATCAGGACCATTCTTTTCAATCGAACTTTTTAATCCTTGGACATTTCCTCTTAAATAAGTTGCACTAATACTACTATTTCCTAGTACTGTTGTATTATCACTAATGCCATTTGTATTATAACCAATAACAATTTGATTATAACCATCTACTCCATATATATCTGTGTCTGCTCCTATTAATACGTTTTGATAACCATATTGTATATTATTTCCAGCATAAGATCCAATAGCAACATTTTCCGAACTAAATGAGGACACTAATGCACTTCTTCCTACTGCAACATTAAGATTTCCATTTAAATTAAGTTGTAATGCGTATTTTCCTATCGCAACATTATCTTCTGAACTTAATGAATTCGATAAAGCTGCATGTCCAATAGCAGTATTAGCATTTCCCTTGTCGTAACGTAAAGTAAAATTCCCAACTGCTACATTCTGAAATCCAGACTCATTAGTACGCAATGAATGAAACCCAATTGATACATTATCGTATCCACTAATATTTCCAAATTGACTATAATAACCAATAGCTACATTTTTTTCTCCAATTGTGGAAGTACCCAGTGCGTATGATCCTACTGCTGTATTATATGCACCACTTAACTCGCCATAACCACCAGATATTTTTCTAAGAGTGCCAGTACCAACAGCAACATTATACTTATTCTCGGATTGAGCTGAACATAAAGATTGATATCCTACTGCTGTATTAACATTGTTATTATAATTACCATTACCAATAGTTAATCCACTAATTAATGCATCTCCGGTTACTGACAATGTAGCAAATAATATATTATTGATTGACGTATTTCCAGTTACCGTTAACGCATCAACTAATGTACCACCAATTACTTGTAAATTTTGTGGATAAGCAGATAAACTAACATCGCCAGTTCCAATTCCAACTTTACCATCATGAGTAATAATCATTTTAGTTGATGCATTAGAATTACCTGATGTAGTAGTCAAGAAAGTCAATTTACCGGGCGATGATCCAGAAATAGCATTATTTCCTTCAACTTCACCCTGTATTGAAGCACATCTTCTCAAGATGCCATCTTTAGAATAATACGAAAAATCTATTAATCCTACATTAGATCCATCTGTTGTAGGAGCACCTGTTAAACCAAAAGTATTATTAAAAGATTTATTAAATGAAAATACTCCAGCACTACTAGTATTATCAGCATAAGACCATAACCCCATTCTTTGTGTGCCCGTACCTGCTACATTAAATCTTAAAACGCCAGTATTACTTGATAAAGATGTTAGAGAACCTACATTAACATTTCCACCTTTATCAATCATAAATGGATTAGGATCATTTGATTGATCTTCAATAATAAAAGCAGGAGCAGATCCAGTTTGAGTAACCTTTACTGCTGGTATAATACTAGAATTCGATGTGACATGCAATCTAGCACTAGGGGAATTTGTACTCATTCCTATATTTGCATCGGAATTGATATACATGGCAGTTAAATTATTAACTTTATTATAAATGCCTCTACCAAAATCTAAAGTTAATGTATTAACCCCATTTCCATTTAATGAACCATCGCTAATAATTACTTCTGTGCTAGTTCCAGATAAATAATTAGTATAAGTAAAATTATTTACATGAATATTATCACAATAAATATCTCCATCTATATTAGCTGATAATAAAGAAATACCTTGGCTTGAACTTAACAATCCATTTACGACGAAATCGCCTTCGAATGGTTGATCTGGTGATGCAATAGGATCACTAGCACTATCAGGAAACCCAACAGTTTGGTTCGTATGATGGTTTTTTCTATGAAGTTTGTCGTGGAATCGTGCATTTCCTGCCATCAAAGTATTTATTCATATAAATAATTAAAATGGCTGATACTACCACCAATTTCTTTATTAATCAGAATTATAACCAAAATTATGATATTACTTGGTCATTTCAGTATAATATATCTGGATCGAATACTAGTACTGGTGGATTTTCCACGTTTTTATTCAATAATGATACATTAGTTGGAGGAGGAAAATATTCTGGAGTAGGATTTTCTACATATAAAAGCAGTCAAGGCGTTACTGGTGCTGTATTAGGTATAATATTTGATACAACCAACAACATTAAAATTAAATCAACTACTAAATTTACCACCTTAACTACAATTCCGTTATTTACAGAATTAACACCATTTATAAACACTACTAATAAATTTAATACAATAAGATTCAATTTAACGAATTTAGGTAGTATATTAAATATAGCAATTAAAGAATTAGATACTAATACATATAAAACTGTTGCTACTATAAACACTAATATTACAGCAAATGATACAGATTTTTATAAAATAGGTTTTGGTTATTCGTCTCCATTAAAAAGTGGTGATCCAAAATTATTATTTAAAATTAAAGATATACATATACATGGTAGCACTCATATTCCAGAAACTAAAATAAAAAAACCCCCATATAATTTTAATACAAACACATATTATATAATACAATCCCAAAATTCAGATAAAATTGAAATAGGACGACCAACTCCTGCTTCAGTTGGATCTTTATTGTATAAATAAAATTATGGATTCATTTATTACAGATTTATCAGAACAAACAAAAGTCGCAAACAAGGATTATACGGTCTTTGATATACAAGACGTAACTACTGGAAAATATAATACAAGAAAGGTATCATATGATACAATATACAATCAATTAGTTACAGATGTAACAACTCAATTTAATACTCAATTTACTAAAATAGACAAAGGAATTACCGAGGCAAAAGCATCAGCTAATTCTAAATTAGATAAAAAAGGAACAAATTTAAATCTTCTGGAAAAAATGACGGGTCCATTATTAGTTGATACATTTTCTGCTACAGGATTATCATATTTTAAAAACACGGTAGATTTAGGTTCTAATTATATTTCAAATGTTAAAGATCCTAGACTTGATCAAGATGCTGCAACTAAAATATATGTAGATACCTACGTAAATGGTAAAGTTGCTAACCTTACCACTTCAACTAATTTTTTAAAAAATACTGGAGACAAATTGATAGCAGGAGATTTAGAATTAAATCGAGACCCAAGACAACCTTTCCACGCCACAAATAAAAAATGGGTAGAAGATAAAATTAGTAATGCTACCTCAACAGTTCAACAAACCATTACATCTAATATTTCAAATGCATATGTTCCCTTAAGTGGTGGTACAATGACAGGTTCTTTGGTTTTAAAAGGATTTTCGGAACAAACACCATCAGTAATTACACCAGCGAATAATAAAGTAACATTAAATTTAAATACTGGGAATACATTTTCTATAAATTTAAACGCAAATGTCACTGAGTTTATTTTAACTAATGCACCATCAGCAGGTACATATACTATAACACTAGCTATAAAAAATACTGGAAATTTTACGGTTGCTTGGAATACATTCGATAATCAAACTGTCAAATGGGCTGGTGGTGGTACTCCAACCATGACTACAGGTGCTACCAAAACAGATATATACTGTTTAACTTATATCGCACAAACATGGTATGGGTTTATCGGAGGACAAAGTTTTCAATAATAAATTATATGCCAATAGGAAATGCATTAGCTGTTATAATATCTAAAAAAATACAATATTTTGATTTCGATATCATTATTAGTAATAATACAACTGGATATGAGCTTTATCCTGTGTTAGTACAACTAGGTTGGAATAAAGCTCAACCAATAAAAGGAACCGTAATCGTAAATGCCGGGGTAACTATGAGTGGAACTGCTAGTACTTCAACAGCAGTGGGTGCACCAGCATTTAAAATTACAAACATAAATAGACTTTCGATAATAAATATACGAAACAACGGTTCAATAATAGGATCTGGCGGAAATGGAGGTACTTGGGAGGGAGAAGGTGGAGGAGGTCATGCTGGTGGTGATGCCATCAACTGTAGTATTGCTTGTAATATTAATTTATTAAATCATGGAACTATAGCTGGAGGTGGAGCAGGCGGAGGAGGAGCCGTAGGAGGTGGAGGTGGAGGTGCTGGTTCACCTGCTGGAACAGGAGGAAAAGGTAAAATGATGTGCCCACCAAATGTTAATGGACAACCGGGGTCTTGTTATGGTTATGCCCCATATGGACGGAACGGATCATCAACAACAGGAGGACAAGGACTTTTCCCAACTCAAGGAAAATATTATTATCCTGATTCTCCTGCTAATGGCGGAAATGGGGGAGATTTAGGAACCAAAGGAGATACTAGTGGAATTTATATTAGTGGTACAGTAAAGTCTTCATCCCCAGGAGGATATGCTGGGAAAGCAATCAATTATCCTTCTAATGGAACTGGATACCATTTAGATCCTAGTTCTACAGGAACTATTATAGGATAAGATCAATCCCAATTCATAAATTCTCTTCTACCCTGAAATCGTGATTCATTGCAGGAAATCTTTGAGTAATATATTTTTGTAAAGCAATCGGTTTGATCCAAGATGAACTTTTTTCTAAATCTATTTTAGATTTTTCGGCTTGTTGATTAATCAATTGTAATGCTTCAGCTAGACATAACCATCTAGAATATGTATCAATTGTCATTACATGAGTTTTATTCGATTTAGTTTTTATGGAAACCTTTTTCATTATATAAAATTCTTAATAAGAAACCCCAAAATTATAGTGTTTATTTCGTTTACTGGAAAATCAGTATTAATAATCTTTAATGTCTTTAAAGAAGAATTGATATTATTGATCATTAATTCAATTATTGCCATGCGTTCTTTATCTTGACTAAACTTAGAAATAAAATTAGTTCTAATAAGATTAAACAAATTTTCCATATTTTCTAATCCAGATTCAGTTAATTTTCTATTAAAAGAACTTATATCATAAGTATCCAAAAGAGATTTGTCTTTTTCTATTACAAAATCCCTGAGTATCCTTCTTAGATCTTCTACATTAACATTAGTTTTTTCAAAATGCGTTACGCTAGAAGAAGAAGCAATTGCGTTTTTTAATTCTTTGGATTTAAATTCCATATTAAGGATTTTCCTGAATTTTCTTATAAGCTTTTATAAGACTTTCATCAGCTTTATCTAAATCAATCATATCAGTTTGCATGAATGTTTTCGCAGTAACTTCTACTGAAACTGATTTATCACATTCTCTGCAATTAAAAGTGTTTAGATTATTTAAATCTATTGGAACAAACATCTTTTTTTCCATATAACATGGACATTTAATTTCCATGCCTTGTTTTGAAAACTCTTTAATTTTTTCAACTTGTAATCTTGCTGCCAAGAATTCTATAACATTTTTATAAACATTATAAAATATAATTTGAATTAAAGTAGCTAATATAAATCCCTTGATGAAATCTAATAAGGTATTATAAAATAATAAAGACGATACCGTGCTTATCATACAAAGTATAAGGATTGGCTTTAACATTCTATATATTATACATTATTTTGATTAATTGTCAACGGAAAAAAGAGATAAGTATTTTGGAATTTCTAATAATTGTTGATTTACTTTATCTATTGCTCTCATAGATTTATTAAGTGCAATTTTCTGGGATTCTTTCACAGAAGGATTATCTTTAGTATCATCAAGTTGTCTTCTCAAAACAATCAATTTTTCAAAGACATCAAACAATTGCTGTTTGTACATATTAATTTCATGGGGATAATTAATAATACGATTACCAGAATCAATTTGATTATTAATAGGTACTGCCATTTGTACAAATGGATCATCTTTTGACCCCGGACCAATACCAGCTACTTGTCTTTCGGCATTTGCCATCGAATCTTCTTTAAAAATTTTCTTTTTCACTACAATTATTTACTCAAGTTAGGTAAATAATCATATGAGTAATTTATTCCAAAAAGCTTTCGTAAATGTTTTACACGAAGCACCAGAAGATGTAGCTCCTCCTGCTGGAGTTTCAGATGCAGACGCAATGGCTTCTACACTAGACAAAGGTACAGATCCAAGTGAATTCAATGTAGATGCTAATGCTGCTGCTGATCATATGATGTCTACTAATAAAATGCATTCTAATATGGTTGCTTCTCTTCAAAGTTGGATATCTAAATTAGAAGAAATGGCAACCTTTTTAAATGGCACTGGTCCAGAATCCGTTCAATCTAAGCTAAAAAATGGTATTCCTGATACATTATTCGATAAAATTCGTGTAGCAGAAACAAAGAAAATTGCTCGCGTTTCCATGGAATTAACTTCTCTTAATGAGATGTTAAAAGGATATCTAGCAAGCAGTACGGACGCCAAATTTCGTGGAATTTAATTTTACTCTGTATATTTTTTAATAAAATCAGGAGATAATCCATCTTTTTTTAATAAAATAGTAATATCATTAAAATCTTTACATAAAGACCCAACATCTTTAGGCCAAATAAAAACAGACTCACGAAGTTCTAACAACTTATGAGTCTTTTTTGCTGCTGCACTGTCCTTAATTTGGGAGTCTAACACCCAAATCTTCTTATGAAATGGAAACTTGTCGATCTGTTCCTGTTGTTTTACAGTAAACAATTGATACGAATTTTCTTGAATACCTCCAATTGCTACTCCATTTTTAATAAAACATGAGTTAATTGGTCCTTCAAAAATAAAGATTGTATCATAGTTTGAATCTACTTTATCAATATTAAATATAGTCTTTTCGCTATTAATTTTAGATAAATAACGAGGTTTACACAATTCGTCTGCCTCTAATACTGTTCTGCTTTGATAATAAACAATCTTTCCTTCTGTATCATAAAATGGAAGAATTAATCTATTTTTATGAACTTTATCTATTAAGGATAGATATAAAGATTTTGGTCTATTTACAGCATTAAACAATCTTCTATTCTCTATGAATTTCAATACTTTATTAACAACAGTATTATTTTTATAATAATCTAATTGAGCTTTATCAAATAAATTAATACAATCTTTTGGTAAAGTCTCTGTTATAAATTTAGGTTTTTCTTCTTCTTGAAAAGAAAAAGAATATGATTGTTTAGATTCCAAAAAAATATCCGAAATGCTTATATTAGCAATTTCGGATATCCATTGTAAAGGAGTTTTACTATAACCACAATTGTGGCAGAATACATTATTATTCTCTGGAATAAAATAAAATCTCTTCTTCTTTAACCAGCTATTACCTTCTCTACACATAGGGCATGAACCCTGATATGTGTTGTTATATCTATTCTTTGTTGGTTTCCCAACATACTGATAAAATTTTTCTACTATATAATCTTCAGGGAGATTCATGAATAAATCATATCAGAGAAGTCTTCAGATCTCAAGAATTATTTGCACTGAGATGTGATATCTTCTTTTGTCTTTGCATCAAGAATTTTAACCATTCCTTTTCTGATCAAAGCTCCAGAAGATGGATCATACCAAAATGCTTCTACATAAATTTTATCTCCATATTGACGTTCCTGTACTTTAGGCATAGACGGTCTACCGCTGATTGGCGAAGTAATCTGAATTGGTCTTACAATATCCATAATCCTATTTATCCATTTTTTTGTTAAATTCAAATTGTTTCTCTAATAAATTGAATACATCATCATCTATTGGACCAACTTCATCTAAAATTTTAGACTCTAAACCTAATTTAAATTTATCTTTTGGAACTGATCTGTTTATGTTTTTGGGAATTGAAATAAAATGATAATCATTATTTGATTCTTCTACAAATACGAACATTTCACCTACATATAGTCCAGTTCCAACTGCGTATACATGAGATTTTAACGGAGATTGCATCACATCCCTCCACTATGATTCACAGACAAAAATAACCGTGCCAATGAAGTATACAACGCATCGGCATCTAATTGTGATTTAGCACTAGTAATGACCAAAGGCTCGTTTTTCATATTATAACCTATAATTATAAAAGAACGAAGAAATTCTTCCACTGTGGAAGCAATAGCATCAATTTCATTGTTAGTCCTCTCTTTTTCTTCGTAAGAACTTTCTACCATTACTTCTTTCAATAGTCTTCTAATTTGTTCAGCAGTGATACTTTCGGAATCATATTTATTTATAATTATTGGTTTAACAGGTGGTTTAACAGAAGACTTCTTTTCTGTATTTAAAGAAGTCTTTTTCTTTTTTGGTTTAGGGGATTTGTCTTTATTTTCCATCTGTTTTTTCTTTAAAAAAATGATTATCTTCTGTTATAGTAGGTACTCCTTTATCAATTAAAAGTTGGATGATAACTTCTATTGATTCGGTATTAATAGAAAAATTCTTCGGAAAGAAATTATTTCCATCATTAAATTCAAACATAACTTCATTATTGAAATTTTTATTGTTATAACACGTAACAAAAATAGAAGAACCACCCGGATCAATCAATACAGTCCAACGTCTACAATCATGTTCACCATATTGCTGAAATACACGAAGAACACCAAATTTGTTATCTCTAAGTCTTTTTATGAAATAACCCGGCGTTTTAATTTTATTCTGTTGACGTTTATTTAAAGACATATCAATTAACTTTAGCAGTTGCTATATACTTCAATTTATTGTTGCCGTCTTGAATTTCAAATGCAACAAATCCTATTTTAGTATTTAATCTAATTTTTATTTCCCCATTTTTCGGAAAAGAAATATTCTTAAATAAATCAAAATCAAATCCAATTGGTTTGGATATTTGTTGTCCAGTAAAATTGTTGGATATAACAGTAGAATATGTATCTATATTAGATTTAGTTTTATCCGTTAACTCCGCTATAACATTCTCTCCTTCAGAGTGTAAATATATCTTACTGCTATCAACAATAAAAGTGCTGCTTTTAATCAAAGAAATATAAGAATTATAATCAAAATTAAATTCTCCATCAAATTCTAATGAATTTATTTTTTCTATATTAAACGACGGACCTCGTACTATACTATCATTTATTAAATGAAATTTAAATCTAGTAGAATGAGACGCATATTCAATATTATTTTCGTTTACATTCAATTCTATGTTAGCATCTAAAGGGATACAATCAAGAACTTTAATAAATCTTTTAATATCAGAAAAACTGATGCTTCTTTTTTCTCCTTCGTATTTTACATCTTCAGTTTTTGCATATAAACTAAAGTTTGTATCAGAAGTTCTATTTAAATTAAAAATCGAATCATGCTCTAATGTAAGAGAACATAATTCATTTATTTTAGATATCGGTGTTAAAAATTTCTGTATGAAGCTATTCTTGTTTAGGATTTTCAGTTTCATTATCTTCAAGGTATGATAACACTTTTTGTAGTGTCATGTCCAGCTTTTTAATCATCTTTTCCATCTCTACTAATTTAGAATTTATAGATTTAGCTGTTATGCTATTATCAAAACTAAACTCCATCTGATTGGGATCAGATTGAAGTGGAATTACAGGAGCAGATCCTGTATCTAGATAAGGTCTAGGATCTAATTGTTGCTGTGATCTAAAATGCTGTTGTGGTTGTTGTATAACTTGCCTGCCGTTTGAAAGTCTAGTTTCTTGTACTAGACTTTCCGCTAATCTTTGAAATTCTTGTTTCTTGGGTGATAAAAAGGGATTAGCAGAAACTATATGACTATCATATCTAGAAATCTCTTGATAGGTTTGTCCTAAAAATCCCAACAGAAGTTTTTCTTCTTCTATAGGATCAATAGTTTCGTCGAATGAAGCATTTTGTAATAGTGGATCAACCATTCTATTACTTATAAAACAGCCCATGAGTTTCAAGTCTCATGGGCTGTTTATATTCAGACTCTAAGTAAAATTATTGATCGTAACCTTTCAATAATTCATTTACCATGTCATCAGACAACTCTTTAGTTAAAGATACATCTTCATCTTCATCATCTGATGAAACTGGAGTTTTAGATTGTGTCTCGGAACTTTCGTATAATGGCTTACATACGAAATGTTTGTTCCACATTTCAATCAATTCTTCTTCAGACTTAATTGGATTAACAACAGTCAAATCATGAACACTGTTATAAACTTGTTCGATCTTATCTTCAGCTAGATTCAAACTAACTGGAGATGTGAATCGACTGCTATCATACGTAGTATACTCTCCTTGCTTTTCTGCTTTTAGCTTGAAATTTACTCCATCCTTTGTAAGGTCAAACACTCGTGAACCAAACTCATCCGAGTCGTCACCACTAATGGCGGATTCGATGATGTTGTGTAACTTCTTGCCAAAACGGAAAATCTTTACTGTTCCATTGTTTGCTGGAGTAACTGGATCATCCACAACATAGACATTAACATACCATTGCTCTTGCCATTTTACTGCTTGCGCCTTCTCTTTTTGTTCTTCTGTGCCATTTTTCTTGATACGGAAGGTTTCAATACCAATTGGATCAGGCTTGCCTACTGTCTGTAGGCTAAGTGCAGATACATATTCTCCTGTTGCAAAACTATTCCAACCATGTTGATAGTAATGATAAAAAGTTTTGCTTGGATCAGTTACATTAGGCAACAAACGCAAAACGTAAGTATTACCTGCTTTGAATTTTAGGATTTCCTTATACAAGGGATTTCCCCCTGTTTTTTCGCTTTTAGCTAAAGCGTCTTTGATTGAGGCGAACATCGATGAATTATACATAGTTAGTTAGTTAGTTAGTTAGTTAGTTAGTTAGTTAGTTAGTTAGTTAGTTAGTTAGTTAGAATATAGTTATATCCATGTGAAGGATCATAGCAGATTATTTAACGATGTCAACGTCTTTTTTTAATTCAGTGTTTTTAGACTGTTGATAGATCTTGTAAACTCCTTTGGCTTTTTGTGTTGTGTAAAAAGCTAAATCAAACCTATCATCATCTGGATAGACATGATAGGGTGCTTTAAAAAATTCTCCCATCGAAACTTCCCGATTAGAAAGAAAAAAATTAGACAGCTTTTGAAGACACAAACTTGTCTTTTCGTCTAATTTTTGAAAATTTTTCCGTATCCGATACGGGAGATTTTTTGACTTTCTTGATTCTCTTAGGTACTCGTTGTATATTGTCTTTTCGAAATCCGTACACATTTTTCTTTATTTTAGTTCCTTGATTTGAGTTTAAATATTTTGATATATACTTACTTTTTGATATAGTATAATCGTAATCTATGAAGTACTTTAGTAAATCATAATCGTTATCTATTGTCAACATATATTTTAATAGACTTTTATATGTTTCGTTTTTAAGAACTAATAAAAAAATATTTGGTAGATTAAGTTTTTTTCCGTTTACAATACAAATTAAACTACAAAAACATAAAAAGTTGTGATTAAGTTCATTATTTTCCAATTCCTTTTCCATTTATATAATTTATCTGTTAATAATCAAAAGTCTAATCGGTATATTCTTTTAAAAACTTTTCATTGCTCTTAGACCATGCCTCATCATGAATAGAAAGTAATCCCGGTGAGCTATGGATAACATGAATTGGATAAACTCCTATTCTTAATTTAGCCCTGTTTGCATCAATACAACTTGATATATCATAATGATGAAAAGTATAATTTTCATTAAATTTCCAATTTGTTTTAGATATAGAAGGAAGATGTATAGCTAAAAATAATCCATCTACTATTGCAACTCTGGCTGGAGTTGGACCAAATGCGGTGGTCATCGTCTGATTATTATTACCAGCAGGATGTGCTACTTCTCCTCTTTGTTGGTTCCTATCTGTCATTACATGCCACAATGCGGGATTTGTGAGACGAGGATTCAATCCACCAGCCAAACCCACTATATCATAACCCAATTTCTCTTTTGATAATTGTAATTTCTCATATAATTTCAAATCATCTATGTACACATCATCGTGCGCACAAACTAAAAATTCCACATCAGTATTCTTATACTCTTGGATTTTTCTATTGTATACCACTGGCATACCCTCTGTGTTTTCCCATGTAATATCCAATTTATAATTTGGAGTATTTAACCCATCTGTCCATGATCGATATAGTGGTAATGTTTTAGCTTCTTCTCGAAGTTTTCTAGTGCATGAAACTATAACTACTTTTGGATTCATTTATTATTTTAATGAAAAAAGCACAAAAATCAATAAATATTAACATGAGTATATTAAAAAGACCGGGTTGGCAAAATTATGAAGTCTTAGAAGAAGGAAGATTACATAACGATAAACTAAAAGAAAGAATCGGTAAAATGTTTGACCGTTTATCTTTAGGATACTCCCCAAATCATATCGTAGATAAAATTTCGAGTATAATTAGACACGAAAAAGGTGATAAAATGGACATCAGTAAAGTATCTGATGACTATATCGTAAGCATAGCTACTAGCGATTCAGTTACTAGAGGTAGGTTTACCCCATCATTAAAACCTTCTTATGTTAGTACTTATCAAAATACTAATGCAGTAGATCCTACATACAGTGAACCAGAAGAAAGTGCTCCAGCCACTATAGATTTCACTGCTGCTTCTACCCAAACTCCTGCTCCTGTTGCTACTGCTCCTGTTGCTTCATATCAAGAAGATTCAGAAGAAGTCAAAACTTGTGGATGCGAAAAGAAAGAAATGGTATTCAATCCAAAAACAACTAAAGACAATTTAAATAGAGTAAAAAATCCAGATAAAGGCCCAATCAAAAAAGAATCCGCTAGATTATCTCCAACCGCTATTAACAAATTATTAAAAGAAGAATTCGCAAAAAAGAAACAACATCAATTTAGAATAGAAGAAAGATACTTCAGATCTTAAAACAAAAAAGCCCCCTTTCGGGGGCTTTTTATTATCCATGCAACAATACGTTACCTTTATAATTCTCTTTTAAGAGTAAACCTCTAGCTATATTTAAAATAGAACTAATAGACATCGTTTCCCAGTACATAATACTGGTTTCCGCTTCTCCTACTTTAATTTTAAGAATATTATTTTCAGAATGAACTACAATAGGTTTGTTATTACTAGCTAATTCGTTGAAAATTGCTGTTGTTATTTCATTTAATGTCATTTTATTCACCTCCTTCTGTACTAGCTTCTGCTTCCATTTTTTTAATTTCTTTGTCTTGTTCATTAGAATAAGACCATGCTACATCAATCTTCTTTTGTAATAATGGAATGATCTTATCTTCCCAAAAAGCATGATCATTCACAAAAGATTTAGCATAACCAATCTTTTCTCCATTAAACATATAAGTAGATCCAGTTTGTTGTAGTACATCCAATTCAACTGCTAACTCTAATAATCCATAATACTTATCCACTCCTGTATTAAAAGACAAATAGATCTCTCCTTGTAGATATTGTTTAACAAAACGATTTTTAGCTGTTAATGCACGCAATAAGATTCCAACATAATTACGTTGCAATGCTGCTGTGGACCCCAATTCACTCTTAATTTCATCTTCTTTTACTGGTTTTCTAGAAATCTGAACAGAAATACTAGGCATATAAATTGTACTCTTACCTCCACTCATTGTCTTAATAAGTGATGGATGCATTTCCCCCGGATTATCATATACATGGTTAGTAATAATAATGGGAATTTTAGTAATTGCTGCTAATTGTGTGCATGTTTGCAGCAAAGATTTAATTGATCTTGCTCTTGTTCCCATGTCTGTGCTAGACGAATCTTTTTCAATTCGATTGGCTTCCATCGCACTTTGGAGGTTGCCGAGAGAATCCAAAGCAAGAATAAACTTACCTTCTAATCCCTTTTCTTTAACTCCTGTTAAGAATTTATGAATACTATTCCTACATTGCTCCACATTAAAAACTGGAACCAATTTCACCTTGGATGAATCTAACCCCAATCGTTCTGCTCCTTCTGGGTCAATCGCATTTTCCGTATCAAAAATAATCGGAATCATTCCTTTTTTCTGAGCATTAGCAAGAATTTTTTGAATAAACAAACTTTTACCAGTTTGTGATTCACCATAAAGCATGGTAACCCTCCCAGCAGGGACTCCACCATCTTTTAATTTACCACTCATGATGGAATTCAATACATAAGACCCAGTATCGATCCAATTATCTACACGACTTAATGTAGACTTATCTAAGAATGAAGCAAACGGATTTCCTTCATCTAGTAATTCTAATGCCTTTGAAATTTCTTTATCCATAAGAATTGATTGTAGCACAATTTATCAAGAAATCAACAACAAAAAGCCCTCCTTCCGAATTTGTTCAGAAGGAGGGCTTCAACAACAAACAATTTTTTTATTCGTCAAACAACTTCACCACAGACTCTTCACTAGGAGAATCTTGCGGAGCTAGATTAGCTGCTCCGAATACTTTGGAATATTGCTCCAATAAACGAGCATCAACAACCACTTCACCCAATGTTACAGAAGCCAAGTTAAAATTCCAAAGAGTTCCATCTGGTCTTGTTGCTACGTCTACAAACTCAGCAAAAAATAGAGGAATCAATTGAACTTGAAGTTGACCATTTTGGGCTTGGTTTACGTTAATCATAGCTGGGTTTTTCACAACCAAAGTCGTGTCAGTGCGATTAACTTGTTCACCTAGGATAGTCCTACCAATAGAATCAATGAATGTTACATTTGTCATATTCGTTTAATATATTAACACATTATTTTTAAAAATCAAGATAATAATTCATCTAAAGAACACATTAATTGTTCCGTTGGTTTTCTAGGAACCCAATTCATTGTTTTATAAAATCTTTCAATACATTTATACATATCCTTTTCAAACATTTCAAACATATTTGGTTTAAATATATTATGAAATTCTGCTGGATATCTATTTTTAAAAGCAATTACCTTTATTCCATACTTATTTGGAGTATCAACATAAAATAATTTCATCTTATCTCCACTGGATATTTTCTCGTACTTATGTGAAATACCCAATTCTTCTATTAATAAATTATAATAATAAGCAGCTTTCACATGCCATGGCATACCTTTGCATGTAGAATATCCATCACATTGGGCTTCGTATTTTTCCAGATTTCTAATACCAGAAACCTGTGATATTTCTTCGATAGACATAGACAAAAATTTATCATAGGCACTAGAAAATGCTTTATTTGTTTCTGATTCTGATTTAGTTAAAATCAATGTTTCAATAATGTTTTTAACATATGGCTTAACTGATTTAGGCATTTTAGTGCTGACAACTTCCACACCAGTATATTTCCATGGATCTTCTGGAGCAAATCCTTCTTTATCAAGCATGTGTAATACATATCTTTTCTTTTCCAAGAAAATACCATAATCACACAAGGTTTCTCTCTTGAATTCGAATCTACAATCAGATGTATTAAGAGTTTTAATTGCCCATGATTTTATTTCTGCATTAATAAATTTTCCCAATTTTTCTGCAACCTTATACGTTTCTTCAGTCAACTTCCCGTCTATCGTAAAGTCTGTAACTAATTGAAACAAAGATAGATAAACACTATCTGTATCCCCAGCTATCAATCCTTTGTTCAATTCAACTGGATCGGCTATTCCAGTTTCTTGTGTTACAAATTTTTTAAATATTTCTCTGGCTTCTTTTACTACTGCTTGTCCAGTTAATGTAATAGATTCCGCAATATCAACATCTTGAATGGGACAATATTTATTTGATAGGATTCCATAAACACTGTTAATAAAAATTTTTATAGCTTGTTGTTTAGTATCTAATTGATTTAATTTTATTTTTAAATCATTTGATTTGCTTTTACTCTGTTTTAATTTTTTTGCATCTGCTCTAGTTTTCACACGTTTTTTATAAAATGTATCAACCATATCAGCCATGATACCTTTTTTCTTTTGAGTAAAAAGCACTTTAGCTTTTGATATTACAATCTTTTCTTTTAAAATAAAATTTTTAAATTCAGATTTTGTCATATCCAAAACAATCCCATCCACATTACGAATAGATATTTTATCTTTATCTACATTTATAATTTTACCAACTTTTGTTTCTGGTGACGTATTTAATGTTATCATTGTGTTTGGATACAATGAATTCGCATCAAAACTAACAATTGAACTATGATGCCCTGCTAACGGAACTGAAACATACCCTCCTTCGAAATCTCGTTGCTCTTCATCCACAATAATAGTTACAAGCCTTTGATTACGCTTTCTAGCTTCAACAGCAGTAGCTCCTGTAACTAGACTAACTGTGCCTAATGCTGATTCAAATGTAGTACATCCCATATAAGATAGCATTCTAAGTAGTTCTACATATTTTAATTGTTCTTCTAATCTAACCAAAAGACGAACGTCTTGAATGTTATAATCAACAAAAGTTTCCCAATCATTGACCATAAATTCATATAAACTCTGATCACCATAATCTAATTTGGTTTCATCCAGTTCTACTTGACCAATGTAATCTAATTTATAACTTTCTCTATTAACAGGACAAAACTTTTTATAAATGTCCATATAATCAACACAAGAAATTCCATCTAAACGATGAACTATCTCTTTTTTCCCAAACTTTCCAGCAAAAGCTTTAGTATAACGTCTTCCATATGGAGATAACGAATCCGCTTCTTGTTCTCCAAGAAGTTTTACAATACGATTAATGATATAAGGTATGTCATAGCGATCACTCGCCCAACCACTTAGAATATCAGGGGAGTTTTCCCGAATATAATTAATAAATCTCGTTAAAAGTTCTTCTTCTGTTGTGCAGAAATAGTAATCTACATCTTCTTCTTTAGAAGAGTATTGTTGATTGCCCCATACTTTATACCTTTTAGTAGAAGAATCATAAATTGTAATTACATTTATCTCTACACTAGCATCTTCTGGAGTAGAAAATGCTCCCTTGCCAACAGCTTCAATATCCAGAAAAAATATCTTTAATGCAAATTTAGCAAAATCTTCAGTGTCATTATACTTCCAATATGTATCAATCAATGTTTGCTGAACTGGACTATAATTATCAAATACTTGTTTAATCCCACGTTCTTTTAAATATTTTGTTTTATCAAAATAGTTATTAAACTCTTTCTTTCTAAGGCATGTATTAAAAATACTAGTAGCTTCTCCAGTGATATCTTCATAATAAAAATAGGGAAGGCATGGAACCGAAGTCACAATGCGCTCCCCATTTTCATCCCATGTATGTATTTCTACTACTTGTTCTCTATAATTATAGACTGCATTTCTGTATCCTACCATTTACAGATGGTAGCACAGAGTTTTACAAAAATCAAGGATTGTATCGTTTCAAATTAACACGATTTGGATCACCATATGGAAGTGTAAACAATTCTTTATAACATCCAATATTTTTATCCAATTCCAAGAAACGATCTTCTGCTACCTTCCTTCTCTTATATGAACTATTCTTATAATGTCCAGTTCTACGAAGTTCTTCTTCGATCTTATACATCATTTCTTCACCAGTCTTAAACTTAATCTCAGCTTGTTCATAAGTACACATATCCTGACATGCTACTGGCAATCCATATGCACATGCTTCGATATATTTCAAGTCACTCTTAGCCCTATTAAATGAATTATCCTGTAATGGCGCAACCATCATTTGAACTCCAAGCTCATGGATCTTTGCTGGATAATCATATAATCTCTGCCATTGATGAAACTCAATCTCTCCACGTTCAATATAAGGACGTAATGCCAATGGGAATGCTCCAATGAATACCCATTGATACTTATGTCTACTATCTATAATAGCCTTGATGACATGTTCGAAATCATCTTTTTGACCGACTCTATTTTCAACATCAAAGTGAGCACCACTACCTGCATAAAGTAAACGAGGTTTCTTTTTATTTTTATCATATAAAGCATTTATCCTATTTGGATCAAAATAATTTCCAATCCACCATTTTGCAGGGAAATTTGGAATAACCGTAATTTCTTTCTTACCAGTTCTTTCTTGATATAATTTTCTCATGAAGTCACAAGTAACAGTAACTTCATCACACAATCCAATAATATCAACTACGGTATTTCTAATCTCATCAGAAGTAAATGCAGTTTTAAACTTATTGTAATCAGGAATATCTTCACGGAAAACTACATCATCCACCTCGTAAATAATCCTAAACTTATGTTCCTTCTGTACTTCTTTTAGGAATTTAACAAATTGTAATTGTGCTGGAGTGGCTTGCCTCTGTACACGCAAAGCGGTGCAGTTTACGTAAAACCTTGGGTCCAATACCATTACGGTGGAATCGCAGACCATAAAATGTCCTTGATAATTCAATAAATGACTAACCCATCCTAACCTATAAAGTCCACATCCACTCAAATCTGCTCCGTATTGAATAACCCTAGGTAATCCAACTTCCGAAGGCTGTTCTGGTTTCTTCTGCTGAATTTGTTCTACTTGTGCAATAGGTGGTGCAATAGGTCTAAACTGCGAAAACGGAGCAGGAGGTGTGAAAGTGTTAAACATTAAAATTAATTATAATCACACTATATAATGTCAAGCAAAAGGATTATAATTTATTCTTTTTGTGATATTATTTTTCTTTTCTAAAAATACCACATCACCTGTTGCCTCTTTCATATTTTCTTTTCTATGAGAAATTACTAATACACATTCATCATATTTTTCGATACGTTCTTTGATTATATCCAATACTAAACCCATTCCTCTCTGGTCTACACATGTATCCAATAATTCATCATAGATAGCAATATTGTATGTTACATCACCTTGTAATCTACGCATATCCATAAAAGAAAACATACAACTAAAATCAATAGACTTTCTTTCTGCTCCAGAAAAATTGAAGTAACTACATAGTTTATTCTTCTCGTTTATGATCTGTTCTTCAAAATATTCATCAAAATTACAAATACAATTAGCATCTAATTTAGACAAATAATGACGAATCCTATCATTAAACAATAATAAAATCTTTTTCACAATATAAGACTTAACACCTTCTTCTGATACAATAAACTTTACTGTATCCATAATACTCATGTTGCTTCTTAAAGAAGAAACTGATTCTTTTAATGATTCTAATAATGATATATGTTCTTCTATAATTAGATCAACTTCGGTATTAGTTGATTTTAATTCTTCGATATCACCATCTAATTGAGATAACCAAATATCTAATTGTTTAATTCTTTCTTTGATATTCTTCTTTTTCTGTTCATTTACGGCATATTGATTAATTTTTTTATTTGATTTATCAATAGCAAATTCGATTTTTTCCTTGTTGCTTTTATGCTTTTCTATTTTAGATTCTATTTCACGAACAGTTAATTGTTCGATTTCGATTAGTTTTGTAATCTTTTCTTTTTCTTCTTTTATTAATTCTTTATCGTGATCTTTTACAGGACGCAAACATGTAGGACAATTTTCTCCTTTTACTCCAATCTTTGGTAGAAGAATTTGATTTTGATTTATATTTGCTTTAATTTTAAACTTCTCCTCACTCAAAGAATTAACCAATCCTTCTACTGTGTTTTTAACATTTTTGAATTCCTTTATCTTTTCTTTGATTTGATCTAGATCTTCAGTAATTTGTTTATCAAATTCTTCTGTTAACTTTTCTTTTTCAGAAAGATTGTCTATTTTTCTATTTTCATAAATAGAAATTTTATTCTTTCTATTATTTAGAATCGTATCTTTTTGTGTATTGAGAGAATTCAAAGTTCTTTCTGAATCCTCCATTTTTGTCAGTTCAATCTCATAATCTCTTTTTACTTTAGTATAATTATCTCTTACTGTGGATAACATTCTACTGAAAACGTCCAGATTAAAAATACCTTCAATGAATTTTCTTTTATCCACTTTGGATTTTGCCATGAATGGAACATTATCATTCAAGGTCATGATTACACAATTCTGAAAAATACTGGGGGAAGCATTAATAAGTGTGTGTAAATACTCCTCTGTATTTTTAATACTATCTCTAGTTATATCTGTTCCATTTTTATAAAGATACAACTTCGAAGGATTCAATGTCCTTACAACTTTAAACGAATCCTTGTTAGATTCTGTTATTACATCAAATTCTAAAACAACTTCACATGCTCCACTAGTATATGTATTAGCAATTAAATCTTTCTTTAATTCACGAATAGTTGTTCCAAATATAGAAAAATATAAAGATTCCAATAAAGCAGATTTACCAATAGCATTTTGTCTATCAGATTTATCTCTGTTAATCCCAGTTATAATATGTAATCCCTTTTTAAATTCTAATTCTACTGGTTCTTCGCCAAAAGAAAGAAAATTCTTAACGCTTATCTTATTAAAATTTATTTTTTTCATTATAATGATTTTTGATACAATTCTACAGTGTAATTAATTAATTCCTTTTTATTATTAACATCAAGCAAATCAATAAATTCTATAATTGCTTGCTGTACATCAATCCCAGAAAAATCTTGCTTCTCTTCATCTAAATCGTACTCAGACTTATTTCCTTCGTACTCAATATTCAATTGAGTTGGTTGTAATGTTTTGAATTTAGTAATTAAAAATTCTAAATCTTCTGGAGTAACCCTTCTGTCGATTCTAAGTTTAATTAAATTGTTTTTAAACAGTTCTTTAATTTTTTCAGTTATAGTTTTTTCTGAAATAAGAAAAGAAAGATTGAGATTATGATGTTTTGGTGAAATGGTATTCTCAGTAAAACGCATTTCACCCGTTTTCAATCCCATTATATAATATCCCTTTTGGGAGCCAGCATCATTGAAATCCATCTGGAAAGGATTTCCAACATATACAATCTTTCCATTATCGTATGTCTTCGTATCTTTTAAATGAAAATGCCCAGATACAATAATTTCAGACTTATCCAAGATATCACCAGCAGAAATACCATCATCACACAAAGCAAAACTGTTCATCCGAAATAAACTAATTTCGAAATGACCAAAAGTAAAATCTGCTTCAGGAATATCATGCAATTCTACTCCCCAAGGAATAAAATTAATCTTTCTATCTCTATACTCAACCGTAAGTGGTTTATCAACCACCGTAATGTTGCTCCAATTTTTATAGGGAGAAATAGAATTCACTTCTGAAGAATCTTTAAGGAAGCAATCATGATTGCCGACAATCATGATCACATTAAAATCCTTAAACAACTCTAAAAGTTTAGTACCAAAATGCAAAGAATCTACAGAAACTTCGTCTCTTGTATGGAAATAATCTCCACAAAAAATTACATCTTGTATTCCTTTGCTTTTAATATCTTGAATGAACCAATTAGCCCATTCCCAAGAAACATCATGCCAATATTTGGAGTTTTGGTGCACTCCAATATGGATATCAGAGAAAATTGCTACGTTATTTGATCGAAACATTCCCCTATGATACACTACTTTTTACAAATTTCAATCATAATATGGATCTTCTTCGCAAGTAGAATCAATTATCGGCTTAACATACACATGTCCTTCTGAAGTTGACATAATTTCTTCGTATTTTCTCTGTCTAAATTCATTCAACGTATCATGATGCTTCTTTTCTTTTTTAATACGATTGATAAAAGCATGAAATGCTATCGTTGTAAAGTATCCAAACGGAGAAGTGTCTCCCGTTACATCAAACTTTTTTCTCTTTAATGCGCTAAACATCTTAATAAGCGCATCACCAATCATATCTTCCTTGTACGAATAATTAATAAACTTAGGACTGTAGCCCAATCCTTCTGATATTTTATTTAAACATTCTCCTAGATAATTAGTGCAATCCCCAGTTTCATAATATAATTCTATTGCTTTTTTGAATTCTATTGGATTTACATAAAATCGCTCTTTATTTGTTTTCGGTTTAATTGGAGTTTCCATTCATGCATATTATACATTATAATAAATAAAAATCAATAAATAATAATTATAATTCATTAATTGTATACTCAGAATACATTATTTTTTCATTATTATATATTTCTTTTCTTTTATTCGAATGTTCTGTGCCGTATTCCAATTTGTCTGCTATATCTAAAATAACCAATTCGTCTTTATTTTCGTTTAAACGAAGACCTCTACCAATACTTTGCACAGTTCTAATGAAACTCTTGCCTCCTGCTGCGAATAAAATCATATGAAGATTTTTAATATTTACTCCAGTAGAAAAAATAGAACTAATAGCAATACAAACTACATTGTTATTATTTTCCATTATTTCTTTTACTTTATCTCTTTCCTCAACCTCAACTTCTCCACGAATAAAAAATACTTGTTTATCTTTTAAATTAGTAGACAACTGATCATATAAATGCTGCCCATGATCAATATTGTTTAACAAAATCAAAACATTATTTTTAAAATTATTACATGAAGTTTGAATTACTTTATTTCTAAAAATGTTATAAGATAAAAACTGTAGTTCATTTCTATAGTTTTCAGTAGGATCAACGCTTCCTTTTACTCTTATAGGTTTATTTAAATAATCTAATTTAATTATTTTTACCGACACATTTGTTAAAAACTTTTCTTCTCTTAATTCATGTGAAGATTTAGTAATTAAAACTGGTCCTATTTTCCCCAATACATTCCATTTATCTAAATTATCTTCTGGAAGAGTTCCAGTAAACCCGAATTTATTTGGAGTTTTAATTTTTTCTATCAACTTTGACGACTTATTGTTTTTCTTAATGCCATGAGCTTCGTCGATAATTAATAAATCTACTGATTTGATCCATGGATTCTGTTCAAATCTACTTAGTAGAATGTCAGTATTGGCAATTATCACGTTTGCATCTAAATCTGGATCTATTTTTCCAGTCCATCTGGTGGCTTTAAAACTTACGTTGTATTCTTGAAAATCGGAAAATGTTTGATTTACTAACCCCAAATCTGGAACTATAATTAAACATTTAAAAGTTTTTGTATTTTTAGAATACAAATAAAAATTTTCTATTAACGAAGCAATCGTCAATGTTTTTCCTGCTCCTGTGCCTAATACACAAACTCCTCTTCCAGTAGACATACAAAGATTAACCGTATCTTCTTGATAATCTCTTAAATCTAGATTTAATCTTTTGATTAAAGGTTTTCCTACTTTTGGATTTAATTCAGCTAATGCTTCTGGAGTATAACTTATCTCATAAGTATACTTTTTAAGCTCCAAAAAAGCTTTAATTTCTCCTACTAATCCAATATCAAAAGCTCCATTCGGAGCAATTGCATACAATCTTTTCTGAGTAAAGAACGATCTGTTAAATTTGGCTGCTGGATTTTGTATAGAAAAAAACTCTCTAATCTCACCGAAGTTATCCCCAGTAAGAATAGCTTTATTTTTTTTGCTATCAAAATCTACAAGAAGCTTTATCATTACATTTGTTCCATGGAAGTCATTTGAATCATATTTTTAATATCATAAGTTAAACTGGAATATATCTTTTCCACTTTTTCTAGATACTCAACAATAGATTCGTTTTCCTTTATTTCTTCGTTTATCTTTTTAACTTCATCTGTGGCTTCCACAGTCTTTTCTAAATTAATTTTAGATAAAGTAATTGGGCTTGCCGCTTCAGATTTGGAAATTAAAGATTTAACCAAGACGTTTTTTGACTTGACTAATGTATTTAGTTCAATTTTATGGTTAATTAAACGAGAAGCCCAATAATGCTTTCTAGCAGGTGCACGCATAGAAGATTCTTTTAAATTCATTTCATTGATTTCAAGTTCTTTGTTTATCTCTGAAATATATCTTTTTAAGATTTCCATATCAAGATATTATATCATATTTGATAAATAAAAT
>Ga0114969_10000472_pt1 | contig 34752 bp, 30 predicted proteins | sample M_130807_MF_Meta_FD_87316 | JGI IMG/M metagenome (GOLD analysis project Ga0114969, IMG submission 87316) | Freshwater microbial communities from Lake Montjoie, Canada to study carbon cycling - M_130807_MF_MetaG | ecosystem: Environmental > Aquatic > Freshwater > Lake | place: Lake Montjoie...
CTCAAGAGAAATACGATGAGTATCAAAGGGATCATGCACCACGTTTACAAAAAGACCATACCGAAAAATACCAAGGTAAGTTTGCAGCATTTAGAACGATATTAACCGTTGTAGAACACTTTATCGTTTAATGTCAGTTAAAGCAAAAAAACATTTAGGTCAACACTTTTTGGTGGACAAAAATGTAAGTAAACGTATCGCGCAACAATTTGGAGGATTCAACGATTGTCGAAAAGTTTTAGAAATTGGCCCTGGAATGGGCGCTCTTACTGTATTCCTATTAGAAGAGGAAAAAAATGATTTATGGGCAATGGATGTCGACAGAGATTCGATAGCTTATTTACATGAACATTTCCCGCAATTAAAGGATAAAATTTTCGAAGCAGATTTTTTAAAAGCAAATCTTGCCGCATTTTTTGGCGATGAACCTTTCGCGGTGGTAGGAAACTTCCCGTACAATATATCGTCCCAAATTTTATTTCGTTGTTTGGAATATAGAAACCAAATTCCTGAAATCATGGGAATGTTTCAAAAAGAAGTAGCAGAACGCATCGCTGTAAAACCTGGGACAAAAACCTATGGAATTATAAGTGTTTTATTACAAACATTTTATGATATCACCTACTGCTTTACTGTGGATGAAAACGTATTCAATCCTCCGCCAAAAGTAAAGTCTGGTGTAATACGTTTAACAAGGAATACTAGAGATAAGCTTCCATGCGATGAAAAGTTCTTTATTCAAGTGGTGAAAGCCAGTTTCAACCAACGTAGAAAAATGATACGAAATTCCATAAAACCATTTTTATTAGGAAATAGTGTGGAACATCGTTTTTTAGAAACACGTCCTGAACAATTATCGGTAGATGATTTTATTGAATTAACCTTGTTATTAGAAGGATTGAAACCTGTGGAATGATTTTTGAATTTCACGTTTAATCGTTGGAGCAAAATGTTGATGTTCCAACTGATGAACTTTTTCTTGAATACTTTCAACAGTATCTGTATCTGTAATAGCGACTGAATATTGCGCAATAATTCTACCGGAATCAAATTCTTCCGAAACATAGTGTATTGATATTCCTGTTTCTTTTTCTTTTTCTGCATAAACTGCTGCATGTACATTCCTGCCATACATTCCTGCGCCACCATATTTAGGCAGTAAGGATGGATGAATATTGATAATTTTTTCTGGGTAAGCAGCTACTAGTGTATCTGGTATTTTTCGCAAGAAACCTGCTAAAATAATATAATCAATTTCTTTAGAATCACACAAATGAACTAGGAATGTAGCGTCTTCCACATCTTTATTCGAACAAACTATAACAGAAACACCAAAAGAATTTGCCTTAGAAACTATTGGTGCTTGTTCTTTATTAGAAAGTACAAAAACAACTTCAACCGATGGATAATTAGCAAAATATCGAATAATAAACTCTGCATTAGTACCAGTTCCGGAAGCGAAAATTGCAATTTTAATTGGTTTCATGCAACAAAGTTAATTTCAATTTTTTAGGCAACATGAAAAACAGACTTATCTTTGTCAAAAAGAAAAAACAAAACAACTTAAATTATTAATAATCAATTATTTATTGCAAATAAATAATTCTTTAGTAGAATTAAATACGTAATAATTTTGTTTTTTAGTCCATATATTCTTTCTTTGCAAGCTGAATTAATCATTAAATTAAAAAAGATGTCTGAAATCAAATCAAAAGTAATATCCATTATCGTAGATAAATTGGGTGTTGAAGAAAGCGAAGTAACAAACGAAGCAAGCTTCACAAACGATCTAGGTGCTGATTCACTAGATACAGTAGAATTGATTATGGAATTTGAAAAAGAATTTAATATCGCTATTCCAGACGATCAAGCTGAAACTATCCAAACTGTTGGTGACGCTGTTTCTTACATCGAGAAAAACGTAAACTAATTAATACGTATTAACAAACAAAAGACATTCTGTATGGAATTAAAGAGAGTTGTTGTAACAGGTTTAGGTGCTCTTACCCCAATTGGTAACACAGTTACGGAATATTGGGATGCTTTATTAGCAGGTAAAAGTGGAGCAGCAATTATTCAGCAGTTCGATGCGTCTTTGTTTAAAACACAATTTGCGTGCGAAGTGAAAAACTTCAATGTGGAAGATTTTATCGACCGCAAAGAAGCACGTAAAATGGACCAATTTGCTCAGTATGCTATGGTTTCAGCTTCTGAAGCTGTAGCAGACTCGGGCTTAATGGATGCAAATCCAAACTTGGATAAAATTGGTGTAGTTTGGGGTTCTGGAATCGGAGGATTAAAAACGTTTCAAGATGAAGCGGAGAATTTCTTCGGTGGCGATGGTACACCTAAATTTAATCCTTTTTTTATTCCTAAAATGATCTCCGACATTGCAGCGGGATTAATTTCTATTAAATATGGTTTCCGTGGACCAAACTACGTAACTGTTTCCGCTTGTGCTTCTGCGAGTAATGCAATTATTGATGCATTCAACTTGATTCGTTTAGGTAAAGCACACGCAATCATTACTGGTGGATCTGAAGCTGGTGTAAACCAAATGGGAATGGGTGGATTCAACGGCTTAAAAGCATTGTCTACACGCAACGATTCTCCAGAAACTGCTTCTCGTCCGTTTGATGCAGAACGGGATGGTTTTGTATTAGGAGAAGGCGCTGGAGCTATCATTCTAGAAGAGTACGAGCACGCTGTAAAAAGAGGTGCTAAAATTTATGCGGAAATAGCAGGAGGTGGACTTTCTGCGGATGCATACCACATGACTGCACCACACCCAGAAGGAATAGGCGCACGTAATGTAATGATCTCTGCATTAGAAGATGCTGAAATGCACCCAGAAGAAGTAGATTACATCAATGTACACGGAACTTCTACTCCATTAGGAGATATCGCTGAAACAAAAGCGATTACACATGTGTTTGGAGATCATGCTTATAACTTAAATATTAGCTCTACGAAATCAATGACTGGTCACTTATTAGGTGCCGCTGGTGCAATTGAGGCTATTGCTTGTATTTTAGCGGTAAAAAATGATATTGTTCCTCCTACAATCAATCACTTTACGGATGATCCTGAATTAGATAACAAATTAAATTTTACTTTCCATACTCCACAAAAGAGAACGGTGAATGTTGCTATATCTAATACTTTTGGATTTGGCGGACACAATACATCTGTGATTGTAAAAAAATTCAAAGGGTAAATCTTTGTTTCGTAAACTTTTTAGAAGTTCTCAAAAACGTTCGGAAGACGAGCTGCGTTTAACGCGATTCATGATTGATCAATTTGGTTATCGACCAAAGGATATCGCATACTTCAAAATTGCTGTTACCCATAAATCTATCTTACAAAAAGGGCATTATTTAGAATCTAACGAACGTTTGGAATTTTTAGGAGATTCCATTTTAGGTTCAGTAATCGCTGAATGGTTGTATGCTAAATTTCCAAAAGAAGATGAAGGATACCTTACGCAATTAAAATCAAAAATTGTTAGTCGAAAAATTTTATCGGAAATTGCCGAAAAACTAAAAGTACGTACGGTAATTCAGTACCAAGAAGGTCGTTCCATGAATATTGCAACCATCGAAGGTAATTGTCTAGAGGCGCTTTTTGGTGCTATGTATTTAGACGGTGGATTCGACGCAGTTAAAAAGAGTATTACACAGTATATTTTTGGAAAATACGTGGATGTAAAAAAATTACTTGCGGAAGAAATTGACTTCAAATCCAAACTACTGATTTTAACGCAAAGAAATAAATGGGAGTTAGATTTTAGAGTACTACAAGATTCTCAAAGTTCCAACCAACATCTATATGAAATTGAGGTTTTTATCAATGATGTAAAATATGGAATTGGTTCCGCAAGTTCCAAAAAAGAAGCAGAACAAATTGCATCTAAAGAATCTCTAATGTTATTAAACGAGATTTAGTCAAATACACTAAACGCAGGTTAAATATAGATATACGGTTATTTTAAAGGGTAATGTAAAGTATCTAATTTAATTTTCAGTAACATTTTTATTTGGAGTTATACTCAAAAATTCCATCCCAAATTTCATCTACGCGCTGTAATGCTTTTTCCATTGGTAATACCGACCATGCATCATTCACTTCTTGGGCTAAACCAATATGTTTTAGTTTTGCTAATGCATCGTAAACATCAAAATCTATTTGACAGTTAAATGTTTCCACAAACCACTTTTCAATTTGTTGGTCGAGTACTTCTGCGCTTGTAGGTTGATTGTTTTGCAACAAGAACGAATACGCTAACAGGGTTTCTTTCATTTCTTCTTCTTCCGAAGCATCTATTAGGGAATGAAAAACACCACCATTATTTCCGAGGTTTTTGAAATAGAGAGAATCGGTTAACATCTTTTTGAAATTATTTTTCTTGTTGACATACCCTTTGTATTGTCTAAAGAGGTACAAACTAAGAACGCTAAGTGCTACGCCACTTTGAATAAGGTTAGTTTTGATACCTTGAATATGATTTAAATGTCCAGCTTTGTACGCTTCTCCAATTTTTAGTAGTGCTGGAACTACTTTCGTAGAAAGAATAGGTACTCCACCTCCGATAGCAGGTATCCAAAGTAACAATTTATCTTTTAAAGACATTTTAGGTTCCGCATTCGGAAATATGGTTTCTAAATCGTTTTTTGGAACGCGTTTGAAAATTTTAAGTACAATACTATTTGGATTAAAATGCAGATTTTCCAGGTCTATTTTTTTCGCTTTAAAATAGTTCGAGTCTTTATAATGTAGATAAATTACAACACGATCGTAATATTCAATTTCTACTTCTTTTTTCCAAAAGAAAAAACGTTTTACCTGCTCCTTGGTTTTAGTTAATCCACGCGCATATAAATAGTATTCGTCGTAATCCTCAAAGTCTATGTGTAAATTAAGACCAATTAAATCCGATGCATTAATTGCATTTTGTAATACTTCTTCGTCGATTTTTTCAAAATTTCCTCGTTCAAGTACTTTTTTGAAAATGGTGTGGAAAGTATTTAAGTTGCTTTTATTAACGTACAATGCACGTTCTTCTGCTAAACGGTCTGGATCGAAATGTGCGTAATGGAGTTTGAGTTGTTGGTTTAACTCAAAACCTTCGTAATGAAAATAGTGTTCAAGGATGTGAAATAAGCGTTTGAAATTGGTTGCATCGGTTTCATTTGTGTAGTATTGTTCCAATTGTTTTTCCAACAATATTTCTTTACTGAATGGTATGTAATTTTCTTTTTTCATATGCATATGAGTTTGTAATCAAATATATAAAAGTTTATAGTCAAAGAAAATGTACGTGTTAATTTTTTAAACTTTTCATCACAAAGGACGATTGCACATTCGCAATATTAGGAATAGATGCTAATTTGGATCTTAAAAATATTTGATAAGCATCCATGTCTTTCACCTCTAAAAATAGTAGGTAGTCCATATCTCCAGCGATATGTTGACATTGTACTACTTCTTCTAATTTAATAATTTGATTTTCAAAAAGTTCTATTGAATCTAAATGGTGGGATTTCAAAGAAACATGACAATAAATTTTCATCCCTTTGTGTAATAAGGTTTTATTTTCCAGGATAGTATATTGGAGGATTACCTTGTTTTTTTCCAAACGCTTGATGCGTTCATAGGTTGGTGTAGTGCTTAAACCAATTTTATCCGCAATTTCTTTGTAACTCAACTTTGAATTTTCTTTCAAAATAGCAACAATTTTTATATCGATAGTATCTAGTTGTAACATGGTAGTATAGTTTACTTTTTTCTCAATCTATTAAAGGTGTATAAAGTATATAAAACACGAATTTTTGATTATAATAGAATTTTTTTCTTTTAATTATACATTAATAAGTCAATTCATGTACTTTTAACTAAAATTAAAGAAAAATTATGGATTACAAATCAATGCAACCAGAAAGTTTGATGATGAGTTATGGGTATAAACCTTCCTTATCCGAAGGAGCAATAAAATGCCCAATTTTTCAAACTTCTACCTTTGTTTTCAATTCTGCAATGGAAGGAAAACGTTTCTTTGAATTAGCATATGGTTTACGTGAAAAAGAGAAAGGAGAAGAGTTAGGATTAATATACAGTCGATTAAACAACCCTGATTTAGAAATTCTTGAAAATCGTTTGTGTTTATGGGATGACGCAGAAGATTGTGCGGTTTTTGAAAGTGGTATGTCAGCTATTTCTACGGCATTGATGGAGTTTATGGCACCTGGTGATTTACTGCTGTATTCTCGTCCAGTATATGGAGGTACAGACCATTTTATCAATCATTTTTTGAAAAAGCTAAACATCCAATCCATTGGTTTTTATGCTACGGATACGAAAGAAGAAATTATTGAACGTGTAAAACAATCCGGAAGAGCGGACAGATTGACGATGATTCACATTGAAACACCTGCAAATCCAACGAATGCATTGATTGATATTGAATTATGTGCTGAAGTAAAGAACTATTTTACTACACCAGAAAAATCGATTGTTTTGTCAGTGGATAATACGTACATGGGACCAATTTGGCAACATCCTTTAAAACATGGTGCTGATTTGGTTTTATATTCTGCTACGAAATATATTGGAGGACATTCCGATGTTATTGCTGGTGCATGTTTGGGTTCAAAAGAACTAATGGGTAGAGTGAAAGGATTACGTACATTTTTAGGTAATATGGCTGGACCATGGACAGGTTGGTTACTCATGCGCAGTTTAGAAACATTGAAAGTTCGTATGGACGAACAAGCTAGAAACGCAAAAGAAGTTGCAGATTTTTTATTGGCACATCCAAAAGTAGAAAAAGTGTATTATTTAGGGTTTTTGGAAAGTCAGAAAGACAAAGAACTTTTAGCAAGACAATTTACGTCTAATGGAGCAATGATTTCCTTCGACATTGTTGGTGGAGAAAAAGAAGCATTCCAGTTTTTAGACTCCTTAAAACTAATCAAATTAGCAGTAAGTTTAGGAGGAACAGAAAGTCTTGCAGAGCATCCACAAACGATGACACATGCAGATGTTCCAATGGAAGATAAACGCATCATGCATATTACGGAGAAGTTAATTCGTTTGTCGGTAGGTGTGGAGAATTACAACGATTTGATTACGGATATTACCCAAGCATTAGCGTGTGTTGACTAATTAAAAGTCATTCAAACAAAAAAGCCAACTTGGATAAAGTTGGCTTTTTTAGTTAGTTTAATACGCCATCTGAGTGATATCTACCTTCTTTGTAGATTTGAACTTTTAATAAGATTCCGTCGGAATCATATACGTAAAGTTTTCCGTCAAGTAATCGACCGTCTTTGAAAATACCATCTTGGTAGATATCGCGATTTTTATTGTATACTTTGTTATATCCGTTTGAATTGAATTTCCCTCCATTATCTTGTACAATTGGAGAAACTATAGGTTTAGAAGTTACTTTAGATGCCCCAGGATCTTCTACGTTGATCATCGGACGAACCGGTTCTTTTTTCACAATATCACCTTCATCTACACCACCATCTGCATTAAACGTGATTATTTCTTTTATATCTCCATTTGGATAATAACGTGTTGCTTTACCACTTGGTTTTCCGTTATTGGAGTTGTACACAAATTCCTCTTGTCCATTAGCATAGTAATAAGCTACTTTCCCTTCTTCTTTTCCAGAATTATTGTAATTTGCAATATATTCTAGTTGTCCATTTTCATGAAAACGTTTTAAAGTATCTAGGTATAAATCACGTTCAAACCTTCCATCTTCTTTAACTTTCCCATTTTCGTGGTACTTTGTATAATTACCTTTAGGACGGTTATTTTCGTATTCACCTTTAAGTTTAGGTGTTATCCCATCGATATGGTATTTTATCCAAACACCTTCTTTTCGGTCGTCTTTAAAGTCCCCTTCCTCTACTTTTCCTTCCTCCGGAAAACCTGCTCCAGGTCTGTCTTTACCAACATAAATCCAGTGTCCTTGTTTTTTTCCTTGATCGTCTTTTTTATTGATTTTTTGAGCAAAAGTTAATCCGCTAATAGTTACCATACATACTATGCATAGTACAAGAAAAAACGTATTATTCACTTTTGTACGGATCATTTATCTTATTTACAGAAAAGTTTAATTAGCAAATATATTAATTTAACTTGGAAGGGTCAACATTTTTAAGCATCGTTTCTACCATTGCTTTTAAATCGTACTTCTCTTTCCATCCCCAATGTTGTTTAGCGGAAGTGTCGTCAATCGAATCTGGCCAACTATTTGCGATATCTTGACGAAAATCTGTATTGTACATCATTTCGAATGTAGGTAAAATTTCTTGAATAGCAAGTGCTAATTGCTCCGGAGTAAAAGAAATTCCAGCTAAATTATAACTAGATCGGATTTTTACGTTTTCTTTCGGTGCATCCATTAATTCAATTGTTGCACGAATAGCATCTTCCATGTACATCATTGGAAGTGCGCTATCTTTGTTTAAAAAGGAAGTGTATTCGCCAGTTTTTTTAGCGTGGTAGAAAATATCAACAGCATAATCGGTTGTACCTCCACCTGGCAGACTTGTATACGATATTAAGCCTGGGTAGCGAATAGAACGAACATCTACACCAAATTTACTGTAATAATATTCACACCAACGTTCTCCTGCTAATTTAGAGATACCATATACAGTTGTAGGTTCCATTATTGTATATTGTGGGGTTTCAACTCGAGGAGTTGTAGGCCCAAATACTGCTATAGAACTTGGCCAAAATATTTTTTTAATAGCGCCTTCTTTCGCTAAGTCTAAAATTGTAAACAATCCTTCCATGTTTAGTTTCCAGGCAAATTCAGGATGTTTTTCAGCGGTTGCAGAAAGTAATGCTGCTAATAAATAAACATCATCTGGTCTTTCAGCACGGATATAGGATTGTACCGTTTCTTTATCTAAAACATCCATTTTTACATATGGTCCATTTTTTAGTGCATCTGTGCATTCTTCTTTTACGTCCGCAGCAATTACATGATTTACACCATGTCTTTTGCGTAGCTCTAGTACTAATTCTGTACCAATTTGTCCTCCTGCACCGATAACTAAAATTTTCTTCATGTTTCTTAACTAATGTAAGTCGCAAAAATAAAGGAAAATGTTCTTAAAACAATAAAAAACACCTCGAATTATTTAGTAATCTTGGGGTTAAAATTTATTCGAATCTTTTTAGTCTATCCACGAATCAATTTGTAAATTTGTATGCATAATAAGCTAAATTAAATCTAAAAATAAATTAACATGAGTGTATTAGTAGGTAAAAAAGCGCCTCATTTTTCTGCTGGAGCAGTTATTAATGGTGGTGAAGTAGTTTCTGGTTTTTCGTTAGACCAATACGTAGGAAAGAACCCAGTTGTTTTATTTTTCTATCCGAAAGATTTTACATTTGTTTGTCCTTCGGAATTACATGCTTTCCAAGCAAAATTAGTAGAGTTCGAAGCAAGAGGTGCAAAAGTGGTTGCTTGTTCGACAGACACAGAAGAGTCACACTGGGGATGGTTACAAGTTCCTAAAAATAAAGGTGGAATCGAAGGGGTAACTTATCCAATTATTGCAGATACATCTAAAACTATTTCTGAATCTTACGGTGTTTTAGCTGGTGAATACGATTATGATGTAGATGGTAATTTATACGCTACCGGACCAATGATTGCTTACCGCGGATTGTTTTTGATCGACAAAAACGGCGTTGTAATGCACCAATTGGTGAATAACTTCCCATTAGGAAGAAATGTAGATGAAGCGCTTCGAATGGTAGATGCTTTACAATTTTTCGAAGAAAATGGTGAAGTTTGTCCTGCAAACTGGACAAAAGGCGACGAAGGAATGAAAGCTTCTTTTGATGGTGTTGCTGATTACTTAGCTAAACACTAATTAATACTTTTATTAGTTCTAAGAGGCTGTTTCATTGGAAACAGCCTTTTTTGTTTAACATGTTTTGGTGTAGAAGTTTTTAATTAGTTACATCTTGTTTTACTAGAATCGCTTACTTTTATCTAAATTTTGTAGAATGAATTCAATTGATATTTTATTGCTTATACCATTGATTTATGGAGCATGGAAAGGTTTTAAGCATGGTTTAATCATTGAGGTATTTACCCTTTTAGCGCTATTTGTAGGGATATATGTTGGAATCCATTTTTCGGACTTTACGGCGCGATTGTTACGAGAATATTTACGACTGAATTCTAAGTTTTTACCAATTATTGCATTTACAATCACTTTTTTAGCGGTAGGTGCGATGGTTTTTTTCTTAGGTAAGACGATTGAAAAATTAATTAAAATTACAGCACTCACACCAGTCAATAAATTTGCAGGAGTATTTTTTTCCCTGCTTAAGTATGTTTATATGTTGAGTACTTTATTGGTTATCGTGGAATCTTACGATGAAAAACTGACTTTTTTTCCTGTAAAGGTAAAACAAGATTCTATCTTATATACACCAATTTTGAAAGTCTCTACTACCACATTCCCATCTTTAAAGGAAAGCGCAATATTTTTAAAAAACGCTATGCGCTCAGATACATCTAGTTATACTTCAAGAAATGAAGTGCGTGCACAATTTATAGCAGATAGTTTGGGAATAGTAACTACTGATTCTCTTGAATTACGAAATCTTTTTTTTACCTATGAAAAATAAGTGTCTTGTACTTGGTATACTTTTATTAGCATTTATTGTAAGTGCGCAAGAATCTAAATTTAAACGTTTTTTGGATGTTTCGGATGTAGAATTAGATGTACATAAGTTTGGTCCATATATAGGTTGGCAACAAGGTAGATTTTCTAGTATAGAATTCGGCGCAGAATTTCAGCATAAAAACATTACACTTTTTAGTCCTACTACGCATTCTTTTCACTTTGGGTTTAATTATAATTTCTCCAATAATTTACTCGGATATGATTTAGGATATTGGTATAAAGCTGGCAGATTAAATTTAACGTATGGTGCGAATGCAATATTCCGAACAGATTATTCTCAAAATGCAGTTGGTATTGCACCAGTAATTGGCTTTAAATTTGGTCAGCTTCATATGCAAACAGGGTATAATTTTTTAACTAATGTTTCTTCTACTTTTCCATGTAATACATTTTTTATGACGATACGTTTTGTTTTGGTTCAACACCGTAACTTTATATGGAAGAAATAGTTAATTTATATTTTGTAGGTTCATTGGATGTTCATTTGTAATGTTTTTGTTATATGTTAGTTTTTAAATTTGGGGGTGCCTCCGTAAAGAGTGCGGATGCTGTTAAAAATGTTGCAAAAATTATCTCCTTATTTCCGAAGGAAAAGAAGTTAGTTGTTGTTTCTGCAATGGGAAAAACAACGAATGCAATGGAGGGAATTGTAGATGCACTATGGGCTAACAAAAATGAATCTTTTCGTTATTTAGTCGACCAAGTGTATCAATACCATGTGGATATCTGCCTTAAGTTATTTCCGGAGCAGCATGAAAAATTAAATACGTTTATTGACGGTTTATTTGAAAATTTATTAACTAAAATCAAACATCCTATTTCTGAAAACTATGATTTTGTATACGATCAAGTTGTTTCTTTGGGAGAAATTCTCTCTACTAAAATCGTGGAGAGTTATCTATTAGAACAAACAGAAAAAGCTATTTGGTTAGATGCACGTTTGTGTATTCGTACCGATAATGCATATCGTAATGCTACTGTAGATTGGGTTAAGACACAAGAATTAATTTCTGCTACTGTAAAACCGTTACTAAAATATTCCGATACTATAATTACCCAAGGGTTTATAAGTTCCACGACGGAAGGATTAACTACCACCCTTGGTCGTGAAGGCTCTGATTATACCTCTGGAATTTTTGCATATTGTTTAGAGGCTAAAAGCGTTACGATTTGGAAAGATGTTCCAGGTATGTTGAATGCCGATCCTAAGTGGTTTGATGAAACAATTAAATTAAATCAAATTTCTTTCCAGGAAGCAATTGAGCTTGCTTATTATGGCGCTACAGTTATCCACCCAAAAACGATTAAGCCTTTACAAAATAAAAATATTCCGCTGTATGTTAAGTCTTTCCTAGACCCTCACGCTGAAGGAACTCAAATTTCTGCTTCTATGGAATTTGATCACTTAGTACCATCTTTTATTTTTAAAATGGATCAAACAAAAGTGAGTATTATTCCGAAGGATTTTTCATTTATTGCAGAAGAAAATTTAAGTCATTTATTTGATGTCTTGTCTTGTGTTGGTGTTCACATCAATTTGATGCAAAATTCAGCGATTAGTTTTGACTTTGTGATTGACAACAAACAAAATGTCATCAAAGACTTGTTTGAAGATTTAGAGAAAGAATATGTTATTTCTGTAGAAGAAGGTTTTGAGTTGGTGACTATTCGTCATTATGATCAACAAACGATAGATCGTGTAACTGTAGACAAGAAAATTGTATTGATTCAAAAGTCTGAACAGACTGCCCGTATATTGATGCGATAAAAACGATAAAACCAGTAGAGCCACAACGCATTGTGGCTCTACTGGTTTTATCGTGGCTCTACTGGTTTGAAAACTATTCTCCGAGAATAAGTTCTTTTGCCTCTGGTTTTCTTAAGGCATCTTTGATTAATCCTTCTAATTCTAACATTAGTTCTGGATTGTCGGATAAGATTGATTTCACAGAGTCTCTTCCTTGACCTAATTTCGTTTCTCCATAGGAGAACCAAGAACCACTTTTCTTGATGATGTTTAAATCTACTCCTAAGTCGATGATTTCTCCTACTTTGGAAATACCTGCACCATACATGATATCAAATTCAGCTTTACGGAATGGTGGAGCAACTTTGTTTTTTACCACTTTAACTTTCACACGGTTACCGATAACTTCTTCTCCGTCTTTTAATTGTGCTGCACGACGAATGTCTAAACGAACAGATGCATAGAATTTCAATGCGTTACCGCCAGTAGTTGTTTCAGGATTACCAAACATTACACCGATTTTATCACGTAATTGGTTGATAAAGATGCAAGAACATTTTGCTTTTGAAATAGAACCAGTCAATTTTCTTAGTGCTTTTGACATCAAACGTGCTTGTAAGCCCATTTGTGAATCTCCCATTTCGCCTTCGATTTCTGCTTTTGGCGTTAATGCTGCTACAGAATCCACAACGATTAAATCAATTGCTCCTGAACGTATCAAGTTATCCGCGATTTCTAATGCTTGTTCTCCATTATCCGGTTGAGAGATTAATAAGTTATCGATATCTACACCTAATCTTTTCGCGTAAAACTGATCGAATGCGTGTTCAGCATCAATAAATGCAGCGATTCCACCATTTTTTTGACATTCCGCAATTGCGTGAATTGCTAAGGTTGTTTTACCGGATGATTCAGGCCCGTAGATTTCTACAATTCTTCCTTTTGGAAACCCATTCACTCCTAAAGCAAGGTCTAATGTAATTGATCCAGAAGGTATTACTTCTACTTCTTCGATTGGTGAATCTCCTAATTTCATTACACTTCCCTTACCATAAGTTTTGTCTAACTTATCCAATGTAAGTTGTAGTGCTTTTAATTTTTCTAAGTTCACTTCTTTGTTTGCTTCTTTTGCCATGATTTCTATTTTTAATTTATTTTTAATTTTCAACTCGCCCCTTTTAGCGTTTCTTTTGACAAAGGTATGCTCTGAAAAACGTAATTTATTTACGTTCTACTTATGATTAGCATAAATTTCTAAGATTTCGCGGGTATGGTCTTTTGTGTTTGGCTTGTCAATGATTCCGATTATAGTTTCTGCTTCATTAACAACAAATGTAGTACGGTGAATTCCGTCATATTCTTTTCCCATAAACTTTTTGTATCCCCACACACCGAATGTTTCTATTACTTTTCGGTCGGTATCTGCCAACAAGGTAAATGGAAGTTCATACTTGCTAATAAAGCGCGAATGTAAATTAGCATCATCCATACTTACACCAATAATCTCAATTCCTTGCGCTTGTAGTTCTGCATAGTTATCCCGTAAATTACACGCTTGTGCTGTACAACCAGGGGTTAAATCTTTCGGATAGAAATATAGGACAAACTTTTTCCCGATTAAGGTTGTTGATGAAAACACACCTCCGTGTTGGTCTAAACTCTCGAATGCAGGTGCTTTGTCGTTTAATTTTAAATGTTTCATGCTTATATTTTAAACAATTACGATTATTATTTAATCAAAAGTAGGACTAATTTTTAAATCAGCAAGAAAAATGTCATTTTTTTTCTGTTGAAATTATCTATAAAGTTGTCGATTTATTTGTTGGTGTTTTTTCTAATATTTTATTTTTTTGTTAATTGTTTGTTTTTCAAACTTTATTTTATATATTTGGATAAATCATTTTTAGCGATGAAACTTTTTGTAATTATATCATTTCTTTTTTTATCTGTTGGATTGTTTGCACAATCTAATTTTAAGGTAGTAGATAATGATGATGTTTCAGTTGCTCTATATCCAAACCCTGCTTCTGAATTTCTAAATGTTACGATAAAAGGTGGTTTAACGAAAGGTTCCATTAAAATTTTTAGTGCATTAGGTACAGAAATCTATGCAGATGAATTAGATAGTTTCAAAAAAATTGATTTGTCTGATTTTAAGAATAATGTTTACTTAGTAAATATTTATTCCAATGAAGTGTTAGTTCAAACTACTAGATTTGTAGTAAGACACTGATAGTAAGAGTTTAAATTTAAATTCTACTTCCTCTATTATTTCCTTTTTTTGCTTCCATACTCCTTGTTTTTTGTTATTTTTGTTTTGAAAAATATCCAATAGATTATGGCAAAAATTCGCAAACAAGACGCATTAGATTACCACTCCAGTGGACGCCCAGGAAAAGTGCAAGTAATACCTACAAAACCGTATGCCTCGCCACGTGATTTATCTTTAGCATATTCACCTGGAGTTGCAGAACCATGTATTAAAATTGCAGAAAACGCTGAAGACGTTTATAAATATACAGCCAAAGGAAATTTAGTAGCTGTAATTTCAAATGGAACAGCTGTTTTAGGACTTGGAAATATTGGACCTCTGGCATCGAAACCTGTAATGGAAGGGAAGGGAGTTTTATTTAAAATTTTCGCAGACATCGATGTATTTGATATCGAAGTTGATGCATCTGATCCAGAATTATTTATTCAAACAGTGAAGGCAATTGCTCCTACTTTTGGTGGAATCAATTTAGAAGATATTAAAGCGCCCGAAGCATTTGAGATCGAGCGACGTTTAAAAGAAGAATTGAATATTCCAATCATGCACGACGACCAACATGGCACTGCGATTATTTCATCTGCAGCCTTGTTAAATGCGTTAGAGTTAGCAGATAAAAAAATCGGAGATGTCGTTATTGTTATTTCTGGTGCTGGTGCAGCTGCTATGTCCTGTGCTAAATTATATATTTCTTTAGGTGCAGACGTAAAAAAAATATTCATGTATGACAGTAAAGGTTTATTACATGCAGGTAGAAAAGATTTAGAAGACAATAAGTTAATCTTTGGTCAACACACAACCGGCGACAAATCCCTGGAAGAAATGTTTGTAAATGCAGATGTTTTTCTTGGTTTGTCGAAAGGAAATTTAGTTTCGAAAGAAATGATTGCCTCTATGGCAAACGATCCAATCGTTTTTGCTTTAGCGAATCCGGAACCAGAGATTTCCTATAAAGATGCTATTTCAGTGCGTAAAGATATCATCATGGCAACGGGTCGTTCGGACCATCCTAACCAAGTGAATAATGTATTGGGTTTCCCATTCATTTTCCGTGGAGCATTGGATGTTCGTGCAACTACGATCAACGAAGAAATGAAGTTGGCAGCTGTAAAAGCGATAGCATCATTAGCGAAAGAAACTATTCCGGAAGAAGTAATAGAAGCGTATGGTGACAAAAGCATTTCTTTTGGTAGAGAGCAAATTATTCCAAAACCTTTAGATACACGTTTGATTTATTACGTTGCTCCAGCAGTTGCTAAAGCAGCAATGGATTCAGGGGTAGCGCAAAATCCAATAAAAGATTGGGATGCGTATGAAATGGAATTAAAAAACCGTTTAGGATTAGATAATAAGTTATTACGAAATATTACCGTAAAAGCGCAAAGTAATCCAAAACGCGTAGTTTTCGCAGAAGCAGATAATTATAAAGTGTTAAAAGCAGCGCAATTTGCGAGTGAAGAAGCAGTTGCATTCCCAATATTGCTAGGAAGCAGAAAACGTATCGAAGCAATTATTAATGAATATGCCTTAGAGTTTACCGAATTTGAAATTGTAGACCCAAAATCGGAAGAGGAACAAGAGCGTCGCATAGCTTACGGAAAAGCTTTCTTTGAAAAGCGTAAACGTAAAGGATTTACCGAATTTGAATCTATTCAAATTATGCGTGAACGAAACCATTTTGGTGCGATGATGGTAGAAACCGGTGACGCGGATGCTATGATTTCTGGAGCAACACGTAATTATAAAGACGTGGTTAGACCTGCCTTACAAACCATTGGTACACAAAAAGATGTGAAAACAATCGCAGGTTTGTATATTTTGATGACAAAAAGAGGACCATTGTTTTTAGCAGATACTACGATTAACATGGATCCTACTGCAGAAGAAATTGCGGAAATCACAAATAATGTGGCGAAAACAATTCGTAAGTTTAAAGTGGTTCCAAAAATTGCTCTGTTGAGTTATTCTAACTTCGGATCGTCTCCAGGGAAAGATTCGATTAAAATGGCACAAGCAGTAGATATTCTCCATGAAAAATATCCGTCGCTTGTTGTAGATGGAGAAGTTCAAGCAAACTTTGCGTTAAACAACGATTTGATGAATGAGAAATTTTCGTTCTCATCGTTAGCCAATAAACAAGTTAACACTTTGATTTTCCCAAATTTATCTTCAGGTAACATTGCATATAAATTATTGCAAGAAATGATTGAAGGGGAAGCGATTGGTCCAATTTTAGTTGGTTTGAAAAAATCGATACATGTGGTTCAAATGGGGGCTTCTGTGCGTGAAATTGTTAATATGGTGAAGGTTGCTGTAGTAGATGCTCAAAACAAATAATAGATGATTGCGCACATAAACGGAAAATTAGTAGAAAAAAATCCTACGACGCTAATTATTGAGTGTAATGGTTTGGGCTATGAAGTAAAAATTTCATTAAATACATTTTCAGCTATCGGTTCGGAAGAAGCGGTTAAGGTATATACGCAATTTATTGTGCGTGAGGATGCACAATTGTTGTATGGTTTTGCTAACAAAGAAGAACGTGAAATGTTTAATCATTTAATTTCGGTATCTGGTATCGGTCCAAACACTGCGATGATTATGTTGTCCTCCTTGGTTCCGGAAGAAATAGCCCATGCAATTCAGGTAGAAGATGTACGTACAATCCAAAGTATCAAGGGTATCGGTGTGAAAACAGCACAACGGGTGATTATCGATTTAAAGGATAAAATGGTGAAAATGAGTTTTTCTGCCCAAATTTCTTCCGCTGGACACAATACAAATCGTTTTGATGCGTTAACTGCTTTGGTTTCTTTAGGATTTGATAAAAAGAATGCGGAAAAGGCAATAGAAAAGGTTAGTCAGGGTGATGAGTCAGTAGAACAAATCATCAAAGGGGCACTTAAAATTTTATAAACATTGAGTAAGCGTATAAAGTGCTATAAACAATATTGTAGCAAGGTGATGATTATTACCTTGCTATCTTTGTTTTATGTCAGTTTATTTGCGCAAGAAGTTTCAAAACCATTACCTTTTCCAATAAAGAAAACGTATGATCCATCTGAAACAGCTCCACAACGATTTGATTTGGGAGATCCAAGTAAAGTAAAACAAACGATTGTTTATGATCCAATATTACGTAAGTATATTTTTAAGGAAACCTTAGGTGATGCTACTCCTATAAATTATCGGAATCCTTCGATGATGACATTGAAAGAGTACTTAGAATATGAACGTAAAAAATCTTTAGCAAATAATTTTAAAGATAAAATTGATGCACAAACAGAGTCAGGTCAACCATTAGTTCCACCAATTAAAGTTGGAGGAAAAGGATTTGCTAACTTTTTTGGTTCCGATGAAATTAGTATAAAGCCACAAGGGTCGGTTGAAGTATCGATGGGATTAAATCATTCGCGTTTAGATAATCCAATTTTACCAGTGGCGCAAAGGCGTTTAACTCGTTTTGACTTTCAGCAGAATATGCAAATAAATTTAGTTGGTCAAATAGGAACTAAATTAAAATTAAGTACGAGTTATAATAGTCAAGCTTCTTTTGATTTTGAGAATGTTACCAAGTTAGGATATACTGGAGATGAAGATCAAATTTTGCAGAAAATTGAATTAGGGAATGTTTCATTGCCTTTAACCACTTCCTTAATTCAAGGTTCACAAACGTTATTTGGTGTAAAAACACAATGGAAATTTGGAAAATTAACTATTGATAATGTAATTGCTTCTTCCAAAGGTAAGAAAACAGAAATAAATGTTGCTGGAAAGGCACAGGTTCAAAACTTTGAATTATCTGCAGATAATTACGAAGCGAATCGCCACTATTTTATTGGGCATTATTTTAGAAATGCCTATGATACTGCAATGGCGCAATTACCTATCGTAAATTCTCAAATCAATATCACACGAATGGAAGTGTGGTTAACAAATCGTGTAAATAGTACGTTGAATACACGTAATATTGTTGCATTTACGGATTTAGGGGAAGCGCTACCGAAAGATGTTCAAGGTGCGAATCCAGGTCCAACGAACTTTTCTTCTTCTATATTTCCAGATAATAGTTCGAATGATTTATATTCTTGGCTGTTGACGCAGGATCAAGTTAAAGGGTTTTCGAATGCAGTTACGACTTTATCCAATGTAGTAACAGCGCCAGGCCCATTTAAGCAAACTGTTGAATATGAGAAGGTTGAAAACGCGCGAAAACTAACAGATCAGGAATATTCATACAATGCTTTATTAGGATATATTTCTCTAAACCAACCAATTATTAATGATGAGGTATTGGCAGTTTCATATGAGTATACCTATCAAGGAAAAACCTATCAAGTAGGACAATTTTCTACGGATGGAGTGGATGGTAAATCTGCTCTTTTCTTAAAGTTGTTAAAACCTACATTGACAAATCCTAAAAATAAAATTTGGGATTTGATGATGAAAAATGTCTATTCTATAGGTGCGTATTCCTTAGATAGAAATGGATTTCGTTTGGATGTATTATATAATAATCCGGCAACAAGTTTACCGGTTAACTTTTTCCCGTACGATGGTTTAGATAAAGAACAGTTGGTTTCCTTATTGGGAATGGATAAAATGAATGTCAATAATCAACCTTTTTCGGATGGATTATTTGATTTTTCACCTGTAAATTTCAATGGGAATAAGGCAGATAATGGAGGAACGATAAATCCAAAAAATGGACGTGTGTATTTCACTACAATTGAGCCTTTTGGTCAAACTTTACGTCAAAAAATGCTTGCTAAAGGTATTCCAATTAATACAGTTGATAAAATTGCGTTTACCGAATTATACGATTCTACCAAAACTGCCGCACAACAAATTCCAGCAAAAAATAGGTTTATTTTTAAAGGCCAATACCAGTCATCGGTTAGTTCAGACATTCCGTTAAACGCTTTAAATGTTCCGCAAGGAGCAGTGTCTGTAACTGCTGGAGGAATAAAATTAGTAGAAGGTACTGATTATACGGTTGATTATAATTTAGGTCGTGTTAAAATTCTAAATACAGGGGTATTAGAGTCAAATACACCTATAAAAGTTTCGGTAGAAAGTAATTCTGTTTTTGGTTTCCAGGCGCGATCCATGCTTGGCACCCATTTAAATTATCGTTTTAATAAAGATTTTAATATTGGCGCAACGTGGATGCGTATGACAGAACGTCCAATAACGCAAAAAGTAGATATTGGTTCTGAACCATTTAAAAATAATATGATTGGTTTTGATATTGCATTTAAACACGATCTACCATTTTTAACAAAAGCGGTAGATTTATTGCCATTATTATCTACAAGAGCTAAATCTTCCATCTCTTTTACAGGAGAAGTGGCACATTTAATTCCAGGTACACCGAGAGCGATTTCAGCAACTGGTATTTCCTATGTAGATGATTTTGAAGGAAGTCAAAGCACCATTGATTTACGAACGCAAACAGCTTGGAAATTAGCATCTATACCTCAGTATCAACCAGATTTATTTCCAGAAGCAGCTAATAAAGATTTAAGTGCTGGATTTAAACGTGCAAATATTGCATGGTATTTAATTGATCCGATGTTTTATCAAGCGGGAACCACAACACCTAAACACATTATTGATAATCCACAAATGTTATCGGATAGTAGAATGCGTGTGGTCTATCAAAAAGAGTTGTTTCCAAACTTACAACAACAAACAGGAACATTCCAAAATATTCCTGTATTAGATTTAGCTTATTATCCGAAAGAACGCGGTATGTATAATTATGATACTACCTCGATGTTGGATAAACTAGGACAATTTCAAAATCCTGCGTCCAAATGGGGAGGAATTATGCGTTCTTTAAGCACCAATGATTTTGAGTTATCTAACATTGAATTTATCCAATTTTGGATATTGAATCCATTTAATGAAGATGCTGAAAAAGCAGATCCAAATACCTTGCATTCGGGTGGAGATTTATATTTTAATCTAGGAAATATTTCCGAAGATGTATTGCCGGATTCTCGAAAAGAGTTTGAAAATGGATTGCCGACAGCCACAACTACTACAACAGATAATATAGATATTACACAGTGGGCGCGCGTTTCCACACAAAATGTGGTTGTTAATGCATTTGATCCAAATCCAACAAGTTTGGAATATCAAGATATTGGATTAGATGGTTGGAATAACGATGCTGAAGCATCCAATTATAAAACGTATGTTAATTGGGTACAAAACAATCCAATTTTAAATGCGGAGGCAAAAAATAAAATGTTAGCCGATCCTTCAAACGATGATTATTCCTACTATAGAAGTGATGGCTATGATAGTGAAAAGGCAGATATATTAACGCGTTATAAACGATTTAATAGACACCAAGGCAACTCACCTTCGTTGGAAATGTCTGCCAAAATAAATGCAGGTGGTTATACTACACAAGCTACTAATTTGCCGGATGTTGAGGATTTAAATCAAGATAATAACCTTTCAGAATCAGAGAGTTATTACCAATATAAAGTGAGTTTACGTCAAAAAGATTTACAAGTTGGTAAAAATTACATTACCAATATTGTCGATGTGCCAGTTGGCAATAAGGTGGAAAAATGGATTCAATTTAAGGTTCCTGTTCGTGAACCACAAAAAATTGTGAACGGCATTTCAGATTTTCGTTCCATACGTTTTATGCGTATGTTTTTGAAAGATTTTAATGAAGAAGTGGTTGTTCGATTTGCACGATTAGAATTTATTCGTGGGGAATGGAGAAAATATTTAGGCGATTTAAATTTACCAGGTGAAACATTTCAAACAGATCCAAATTTGACAACGTTTAATATTTCTGCTGTAAACTTCGAAGAAAATGCAGCTAGAACCCCTGTAAATTATGTCTTACCTCCAGGAATATTACGTGAGATTGATCCTTCCCAAGTACAACAACGTCAAATGAATGAACAATCTCTATCTTTTGAGGTATGTAATTTAAAAGATGGTTCCGCAAGAGCAGCATATAAAAATGTCCAATTTGATGTGCGTACCTACAATAAATTAAAAATGTTTGTGCATGCGGAAGAAATAACTAAATCTAGTCCATTAAAATCGAATGATCTTACATTATTTGTTCGTTTAGGTTCTGATTTTACCGATAATTATTATGAGTATGAAATGCCATTGGCAACTACTGATTGGAATGAGACAGCATTAAAGGGTTCTCCAGTATCTACTCCGGATGAAATTTGGCCAGATGTAAATAATATGGAAATTGATTTTGACAATTTACTTCTAGTGAAGAAAAAAAGAAATAGCATAACAGAAAATCCTAATTCAACTACTACCAATACAACAGAATATGTGATGGTAGACCCTGCAAATCCTTCGCGTTATATTAAGGTAAAAGGCAGTCCAAATTTACAAGGAATCAAAACAATTATGATAGGAGTTCGTAATCCAGCAATAGATAATAATAAATTATGGAGCGATGATGGGTTAGCAAAATGTGGTAATATTTGGATAAATGAATTACGATTAACCGACTTCCAGAGTAATGGAGGATCAGCTGCAGTAGGTAGAATGCAGGTACAAGCTGCTGATTTTGCAAATGTATCTGTTTCAGGTAATTATTCTGGCTTAAATTGGGGATCCATAGAAAGTCGAGTACAAGAGAGACAACGGAACGAACAAATAGGTTTCGATTTTAATACTACCATGCAATTGGGTCAATTTTTAGGGAATAAACTAAAGATCTCTTTACCATTTTTTTATGGCTATAATCTAGGAATAATCAATCCGGAATACGATCCTTTTAATCCAGATATCAAGTTGAATGATTATCCTTTAGTAGAAAAAAATGAACGTGCTAAATCGGGTCAAGATTTTACAGAAAGAAGATCTTATAACTTTACAAATGTACGTAAAGAGGCTAATCCTGATGCGAAACCTCATTTTTGGAATATTTCTAATTTCTCCACTACGTATGGGTATAATGAAACATATAAACGGGATTTCAATATAGATTATGATCGAACAAGAAGCTGGAAAAGTGCTTTGACATATAGTTATAGTTTCACTGCAAAACCAATTGAACCATTTAAAAATGTAAAATTTATGCAGAAATCCAAATGGTGGAACATTATAAAAGATGCTAATTTATACTTGACACCAAAAACAATTTCGATAAATAATGATGTTTTACGAAATTATAATGAACGAAAAGTACGTAATAATTTAGCACCTACTTATGAGTTTACGCCTGTTTATGTAAAATCATTTACTTGGAATCGTTCGTATAGTTTAGGGTATGATATCACAAAAAATCTAAAGTTTACCTTTAACGCATCTGATCGGGCTATTTTTGATGAATCGAATGGTCGGGTAGATAAAAAAGCGGATCCTGAAGGATATAAAGTGTTTCTAGATACTATAAAGCGTCAGTTGAATACATTAGGAAAAACAATGGATTATACGCATGATTATGCATTTAGTTATAATCTACCATTTGATAAAATCCCTTTGTTAGATTTTGTTACTGCATCGACAAAGTACAGCGGTACATTTAATTGGCAACGCGCACCTTTAGGCCAAAGTCAATTTGGAAATACGGTGCAAAATAGTCGTGTGGTTAATCTTACAACGACATTAAACTTGACAAATTTTTACTCTAAAGTTCCTTATCTTAAGAAAATTATTGAAAGTGGTAAGACGAATTCGCGTCCTCAATTAACTTCTAAACAAGAAGTATTACCAAAAAAACCAACAAAATTTGATCCAAATATCACTTCTTTTGGCAAACCATATAATCAATTGACTAGAAGGGAAAGAAGGAAAGAAGATCGTATTCGACGAAAATTAGTTCGACAAGAAAAAAGGGAGGCTACACGTGAAAAGCGCGCTAAAGAACCGGTAAATACTGTTGTTGCTACTATTGGTCGCGCTGTAATGAGTGTTCGTTCTGTTTCAGGTACTTATAGTTTAAATGATGGTACATTACTTCCAGGATATAATTTAGAAACGCGCTATTTAGGAATGCCTTCTACCCCTCCAAGTGCATTAACAGGTTTCTTGTTTGGACAACAAACCTATGATATTTATGGTAAGAAAACAGCATATGATTTTGCACGAACCGCTGCGGATAATGGTTGGTTAGTGAAAAATCAAGCATTAAATAAACAACATACATTTACGCATTCGCAAAATATTTCTGGAAGAATGACTGTTGAACCTTTGAAAGATGTATCTGTAGAATTTAATTTTAATCGAAATTATTCGATGAATTCGAGTGATTTCTTTCGATGGAGTGATTCTACACAAAGTTATCAGAATCAAAGTTTGGTAGAAACAGGTACATTGACATATTCTACAATTGCTTTACGATCTTCATTTATAAAAACAGGAGATAATTATCAATCTTCTTCTTTTACTGAATTGCGAAATAATAGGGAGCAGGTTAGTCAATTATTAGGTAATAAAAATCCAAATTCTAATAACATTACAAGTGGTTATGCGAAAGGATATGGTGCTACGCAACAAGAAGTTCTAGTTGGTTCATTCTTGACTTCCTATACGAATAACAAGATGTCAACTAGAAATATAAATCCATTAGCAGCGATTCCTTTACCAAATTGGTCAATTAATTATAATGGTTTTTCAAAGATGGAATTTTTTAAGAAACGTACTAAAAACTTTACTTTACGTCACGCATATGCTTCTAGCGTTAGTATTTCTGGAATACAAACTAATTTAAAAGCAGAGTTGGATGCAAAAGGCAATCCTTCCACATTGGATTTAAATACTAATTTTATTTCGGAACGACAAATTCAAAATGTTGCGTTGACTGAACGTTTTTCTCCATTATTTGGTTTTGATGCTACTTGGAATTTCTTGGGTCAAGGGTTGATAACGAAAGTCGAATATAAAAAAGATCGTAATGCATCTTTGGCTTTAAGTAATCAACAAGTAACGGAAATACTTTCTAAAGAATGGGTATTTGGCTCTGGAGTTAAATTCTCGAAAGTAAAGTTCCCATTCAAAATTCAGGGTAAAATTCCTGAAAATGATTTAAATATACGTTTTGACTTTTCGTTTAGAGATAATTTCACGGTTATTCGTAAGATTGTAGAAAACACAAACCAGGCTACTGCTGGACAAATGGTTATTTCCATTAAGTCTTCTATGGATTACAATCTAGGACCTAATTTAACATTGATGATGTATTATGATCAGGTAATCAATAGACCTAAAGTAGCAACTTCCTATCCTACTTCTAATACAAGTGCTGGATTGAAATTGAGGTTGAATTTAGCGGGGATATAGTGTGATATTTTGTAGATACGCAATGCATTGCGTATCTACAAAATATCACACCTTCCACTTTGAAATTAACTTCGGTAATTTCTTGCGCAATTTTTTCATAACCTTATCTTTAGAATCTACATTTTTTAAACGAAGCAATTCATTAGCAATTACTTGTCCGTTTCGGTAAAATGTGAATTCAAAAGTGATAGACATAATTTCGTCACGGAATAAAGGAAAAAGGTGGCTTGATGCTAACTCATTTGTTAAAGTTTCAAAATGAGTGGATGGTTTAAAGTTTTTATCAAATCCACGGATAGAAACTAAAATGTAGGTGTCCACATTTTTTGATTTGAGCGAACCGATAATGGAATCTGAAGCTAGGACAGAAGCCACTTCTCCTTGTTTTAGAATGTTTAAGGATGGGATAACCTGCACTCCTTCATTGGAAAATAATTCAGCCAAATTTATTTCTAATGTAAACTTTTCTTCAGGTCTGTCTAATTGAGCTACAATTAATCCATTGGTAAGCTGGATGTGCTTATTTTGAGAAAAAGAAATGCTACCAATAAATATTAGTAAGCACAATACGAAATAGTTACGCATAATAAAAATTAAAAAACTTGAGAAGCAATCGCTTTCACTTCATCCGAATTAGACATTGTATAATAGTGAATACCAGGTACGTTTTGTGCCTTTAATTCTTTCGATTGTTGGATTCCCCATTCAATACCCAAGTGCTTAACCGCTTCGTTATTTCTACATTTTAACAATTCTTTCGCTAATGCTTCCGGATAGTCAATATGAAATAATTTAGGTAAGAAAGTAGTATGATTTAATGTTTTTATCGGTTTAATACCTGGGATAATTGGAACCGTAATACCAATGACACGACAAGCATCTACAAATTCAAAATATTTTTGATTATCAAAAAACATTTGTGTGACGATATATTCAGCACCTGCATCCACTTTCTCCTTTAAATACTGTAAGTCTGTACTTAAATTCATTGCTTCAAAATGCTTTTCTGGATATCCAGCAGTACCAATACAATAATTAGTAGGTTCAAGTTGGAAATCTTCGGTTATGTATTTTCCAGAATTCATTTCTACTACCTGTTTGATCAAATCAACAGCGTATGCATGTCCTTCTCGATGAGGTCTAAAGGCACTTTCTGTTTTGATTGAATCACCACGTAATGCAAGTACATTGTCAATCCCTAAAAATTGTAAATCAATTAAAGCATTCTCCGTTTCTTCTTTACTAAATCCTCCACAAATTAAGTGAGGTACAGCATCTACTTGGTATTTATTCATAATAGCTGCACAAATACCAACGGTACCTGGACGTTTACGAATTGCTATTTTTTCAAGCAGACCATTATCTCGTTCTTTGAAAATATATTCCTCGCGGTGGTAGGTTACATTAATATATTTTGGTTTGAATTCCATTAAAGGATCGATACCATCAAAGATAGATTGAATACTTTTTCCTTTTAAAGGAGGTAAAATTTCAAATGAAAATAGGGTTGATTTTGCTTCGTTTAAGTGATCTATAACTTTCATTTCTGTCTATTAAAAATTCAGATTATGCTACTAAATTACGAAATATGTAGAAAGTCGAACACGTGAAAAACAACTATCCTAAAAAATAGTTTTGTCGATGCGTTCAAAAAGTTATTCTTTGTGGTAATTTTACTCTCAAAATAGAGGGAATATGTTACATTCAATGACAGGATATGGAAAAGCTTCCGCTTCCTTTGAAGATAAAAAAATCAGCGTAGAGATTAGATCGTTGAATAGTAAAAGTATGGATTTGTACACGCGTATTGCAAGTCCCTACCGTGAAAAAGAATTAGAAATCCGTCAATATGTTACCAATGCCTTGGATAGAGGAAAAGTGGAATTGAACATTCAAATTGAAAGTATTGGCGATTCAAAATCGGTGGAAATTAATAAAGTACTTGCACAAGCATATTACCAAGATTTAAAAGACACGAATGCATTAATTGGAGAATCTAGCTCGGATTATTTATCGATGGTCATACGTATGCCAGATATTTATACACAAACAAAAGATACAACGGTTAGTGAAGAGGAATTTGCTTTCTTACATACAATTGTTGCAGATGCTTGTTTGAATTTGAATACGTTTCGTCGTCAGGAAGGACAAGCCTTGGAAAAAGAGTTTAACGATCGCATAGAAGAAATTAGAAGATTATTGAAGCAAGTAGATTCCTACGAATCAGTGCGCATCGACATCATTAAAGAACGGATGCGTAAGGGTCTAGAAGAAGCGGGATCTGTCGTTGGTTTTGATGAAAATCGTTTCCAACAGGAGTTGATTTTCTACATTGAAAAATTAGATGTTTCGGAAGAAAAAATGCGTTTAGCGAATCATTTGGATTACTTTTTAGAAACAATGGTACTTCCTGCAGCAGGGAAAAAATTAGGATTTATCACCCAAGAATTAGGGCGTGAAATAAATACCTTAGGCAGTAAAAGTTACCACGTTGAATTACAAAAAATCGTGGTGGATATGAAAGACGCATTAGAGAAAATAAAAGAACAAGTATTGAACACATTGTAAATTATGAGTACACCAAAAATTACTGGTAAAAGTATTTTGTTTTCTGCTCCATCTGGTGCGGGGAAGACTACGATTGTTCGTTATTTATTGGAACATTTTCCAAATTTAGTTTTTTCGATTTCTGCATGTAGTAGAGATTCTCGACCAGGAGAAGTGGATGGAAAAGATTACCATTTTTTAGGCGTGGAAGTCTTTAAGCAAAAAATCGAAGCGGATGCATTTTTGGAATGGGAAGAAGTATATGCAAATAATTATTACGGAACGTTACACGAAGTAGTAGAAAAACTATGGAGTGAGGGAAAAGTGGTTGTTTTTGATGTAGATGTCTTGGGAGGGATAAATATAAAAAGTAAGTTGGGAGAACAAGCACTTTCTATTTTTGTTCAAGCTCCTTCTATCGAAGAGTTAGAGCGACGTTTACGTGCACGAAGTACAGAAACAGAGGAAAAAATACAAATGCGTATGGCGCGTGCAGAAGAAGAATTAGCGTTAGCATATAAATTTGATGTGATTTTAGAAAACGATAATTTAGAAAATGCCTGCACGAAAGCAGAAACGATTGTCACTAATTTTTTAAACCAATAAAATGCGCGTAGGATTATTTTTTGGTACGTTTAATCCGATTCACGTAGGACATTTAGTAATAGCTAATTATTTTGCCAATTTACCAGAACTAGATCAGGTGTGGTTGGTTGTTACGCCTCAAAATCCCTTAAAGCAAAAAGCGACATTATTAGCGGATCACCATAGACTTGCTCTAGTGGAATTGGCAATTGATTCAAATGATAAACTGAAAGCTTGTGACATCGAATTTAAGTTGCCAAAACCTAATTATACCATAGATACCTTAGCATTTCTAAAAGAAAAACACCCCAAACATTCATTTGCATTAATACTTGGGGAAGATAATTTACGCGGATTTACAAAGTGGAAAAACTATGACCAAATCCGCAACAATTATCCGATGTTTATTTATCCACGGGTACTTACTATTCAGGAAATGGAACAAAATGATTTCCAGAATGACCATCCAAACTTACTAAAGGATTTTCCAAATGCGCATTTTTGCTACGATGCGCCAATACTTAAAATTTCTTCTACATATATACGTCATGCGATTAAAAACAAACAAGAAGTTCATTATTTGTTGACAGAAGAAGTCCGAAAATATGTCGACGAAATGAATTTCTACAGATAGAAAAATTTCTTCTTGTATCCCATATTCATTTGGTATCTTTGTCCCATCAAAATCAAAAGAAATGAATTTAAATTTAGAAAATAAAACTGCTTTTGTTTGTGGAAGTACACAAGGTATTGGAAAAGCAAGTGCATTAGAAATGGCTTCATTGGGAGCTACTATTGTTTTAATAGCACGTAACGAAGATAAGTTGAAAGCTACTTTAGCAGAGTTACCATCTCCTGTGGGACAAAAACATAGTTACATAGCAGCTGATTTTTCTAAACCTACTGAATTAAAGTTAGCGCTTGAAAAGCATTTATCTACAGGCGTAACTTGCCATATTTTGTTGAATAATACTGGCGGACCAAAAGGCGGACCAATTCGTGAAGCTGCGATTGAAGAATTTTACGATACGTTCACACAACATTTAATTTGTAACCATATTTTGGTACAGGCTTTATATCCTATTATGAAAGAGAATGGATATGGTCGTATTATTAATGTTATCTCTACAAGCGTGAAACAACCGTTACCAAATTTAGGAGTTTCCAATACAATTCGAGGAGCAGTTGCAAGTTGGAGTAAAACATTGGCAACAGAATTGGCACCGTTTAATATTACGGTAAACAATGTGTTACCTGGTGCTACAAATACTATTCGTTTACAAGGTATTGCAGAGGCTAAATCTGCTAAAACAAGTGAAACTATTGCTGATATTTTCGCAGATATGGCAGCTGAATCTCCAATGGGTAGAATCGCAGAACCAGAAGAAGTGGCAAATGCGATTGCATTTTTAGCATCTCCAGCAGCAAGTTATATTAATGGAATTAATGTTCCAGTAGACGGAGGTAGAACGAAATCGTTGTAATTTTTTGTAGGGATGTAGCATGCTACATCCCTACAAAAAATTACCCTAACACATCCCCGCGTTGACTGTCGAGTTTCAACAAGACAAACATCATCACGCTAAAGGACATCATCGAAGAACCTCCATAACTAAAGAAGGGTAAAGGAATACCGATTACGGGTGCAAAACCTATATCCATCCCTATGTTTACTGCGAAGTGATAGAACAAAATCATAGCAACACAGTAGGCATATACGCGATTAAAACGTGATTTTTGTCGTTCTGCAATTTGCACGATGCGAAAAAGCATGAACATAAAAAGACAAATCAACGTAAAACTTCCAAAAAACCCCCATTCCTCTGCTAGTGGACAAAAGATAAAATCTGTTTCGGATTCAGGAACGTGATTTGATTCCACACTAGCTACACTCGCATTTCCGTAGCCTTTCCCGAAAAACCCTCCAGAACCAACTGCAGCCATTGCACGGTTCCGGTTATAATCCTCTCCATCCGGATCTTCGCGTAAACCTAAAAATAGTTCAATACGGTCTTTTTGGTGTTTTTTTAAGCCTTGAAAACCAAAATTTACAATGGAGGAAATTAATGAACAAAGAAAGAAACCGATAATTACAATCATGGTAATTCGATTACGCTCGCGCTTAGATGCAAAAAATCGAAGGATTAAATAGGTTGCTAAACCCATAAAGAATAAAGCACCAATTACACCGAAAAACCCCGGAATATCAACCCCTGGAATTAAAAAGAAATGGATGGTATTATTACTCATCAACAGGGTAGTGATCGATAAAAATACTACTACGAAAAATATAGGAATAAAGTGAGACCCTACCCATGTACTTTTGAAACGTACACCAGGTATCAAATTTACCAAATGGAGTACAATAGGATCATAGGTAATTCCTTCTCGATACATTACAAATAAAAACCCCGTAAATACGACAAAAGTACCAGCGTCCGGTTGAAGCAATATCAACACCATTGGAAATAATAAGATGATATTTGCAATGATAACCGTATTTACGTTTTGTTGTTTTACATTGATACTATTTACATAACTTGCTAATGCAATGGAAGTTCCAATTTTAGCAAATTCTGCTGGTTGAATACCAAGTGACCCTATTCCTAGCCATGCGTGTGCACCATTTACACTAGGCATAAAGAGTACGATTACTAATAAAACGAGACAAAAAAGATAGATTGGAATTGCAAATTTTCGATAGATACTGGCATCGATTAAGAACACGAGCAAACCTAAAAACATGGAGATTCCAACCCACATGATTTGTTTTCCGTATTTCTGTGAAAAATCAAATAAATCAGGGTGTTTAGGGTTGAATGCAGCAGAATATACATTCGCTACACCCATAAATACCATCACAAGGAATACAATAAATAATCCCCAATCAATGTTGCCTAAAAGTGATTCGTCTCTTTTCATATGCCTAGACATTAGACATTAGACATCAGATAGTAGACGTCAGACTATATATTATTTTGTCTTAGGTCTCAAGTCTTAGGTCTCAAGTCTATTTTTTAATCTAAATCCGATTCTAAAATATGTTCTTCTTTTTCTTTATTGGTAATTTTTTTCTTTAAATATTTTTCCATCATTAAGTTGGCAATCGGAGCAGCCCAAGTTCCTCCAAATCCTGCATTTTCAATAAACACTGCAATAGCGATTTTTGGTTGATACATTGGTGCAAACGCAATAAAAACAGAGTGGTCTTTTCCTTGTGGATTTTGAACAGTACCCGTTTTACCACAAACGATGATGTCTTTGATTCGTGCTTGTGAACCTGTTCCACCTTTTTCGTTTACTACTTTACGCATACCTTCAATCACCGGATCAAAATGTTCTCGATGAATCATGGTATAATGTTTCTTGCGATATATTGGCAATGGTCCTTGACTTCCAACGGATTTCACAAAATGTGGTGTGATAAACCAACCTCTATTTGCTAAAATGGTTGCTAAATTTGCTAATTGTAGCGGGGTAGCTTTTACTTCTCCTTGTCCAATGGAGTTAGATCGTATGGTGCTAAAAGCCCATGCGTTATGTCCATACCATTTGTCATAATAGGCTGGATCCGGAATTAATCCAGGTCTAATTCCAGTAATATCTGTTTCTAATTTTACGCCAAAACCAAAACTTTTCATGTATTTAGTCCATTTTGCTAAACCAATAGGTGCATCTTGCGTGACTTTCTTTCGCTTTCCTTGTTGGATAATTTTTTTTACGGTATAATAAAAATAGGGGTTACAGGAATATTGAACCGCTTCTGAAACGTTTCTTGCGTGAGGGTGGTTATGGCATCCAACCATGCTTTTTGTACATGGAAATCCAGTACTTGATTTGATAACACCTTCTTGTAAAGCTGTTAATGCTTGTAATATTTTAAAAGTTGATCCTGGCGGATATTCTGCTGATAGAGGTCTAGGATATAAAGGTTTACCAGGATCTGTAATTAATTTTGAATAATTTTTTGAGATACTTCGTTTTCCAACGAATAAATTTGGGTCAAATGTTGGAGCAGACACTAAGGCTAAAATTTCGCCTGTACTTGGCTCGATAGCAACAATACAACCACGTTTGTTCTTCATCAGTTTTTCTCCATATGCTTGTAAAACAATATCTACCCCTAGATGAAGTGCAGGACCTTGTTTTGCAATCGTATCATATTTACCATTTGCATAGGGTTCAATAGCGTTATTTAAGGCAGAAGTTACAATGTAGTGTATCCCTTTTACACCCCGTAATTCTTTTTCATAAAAGCGCTCTAGTCCAGCACGACCAATATTATCTCCAGCACGGTAAAAACGATCTTCTTTTACTTCCTCTCCATTTACTTCTGACAAATACCCAAGTATATTTGCAGCATTTGCATATGGATAACTTCGCATACTTGTAATTTCTTCGTAAAATCCTGGATAATTTTGTAGGTATGGAGCAATGTTTGCCATTTCTTCCATCGACATTTCTTTTACGAAAGGATAGGAACGGATTTTTTGGTAATTGGAGGTTGTTTTTCCTGTATGCGGATTTTTATATTTTCCTTCTCCCAGTTTGATTTCCCAAAAGCGACTTTTAACCTTCATGGTAGACCAGCCTATTAGTTTTGCAAATGCATTTGTATCAAACCGTTCTTTCATGTCTGCTTCGCGCATCATGAGGTTGAAATACGTTTTATTCGCAACGATTTTTTTTCCACGACGATCAAAAAAAACACCTCTTGGCGGTGTAATTTGTTGCCTTTTTTCTGCTATTTCTTGCGCTCTTAAGGTCCAACTATCATCAATAACCTGCATATAAAACAAACGGATCGCATAAATGGAGCCAACTAACAGAAAAAATACAATGATTACATATCTGCGCGCGTCTGTATTCATCGTTTAACAGGCTTTTTGAAGAATAAAAATTGAAGTAGTACACAAATAATTAACGATATAGGAGCTCCTAACACTGTTTTTAAGACTACATACCAGAATTCACTCCATTTGAATTGTTCAATCAGGAAGAACCACATAGTATGTGCGAGTAAAAAAGCACCAAACACATAGGCAAACCAGGTATAACCCATAGAATATATTGTTAATTCTATACCTGTATCAAAACCATCTCTAGGTTCAAATAATTTTAAAAGATAAGGTCTACCATAAGCAATAACGAGTGCAGAAGATGCGTGAAGTCCATACGTATTTGAAAACAAATCGATACAGAATCCTAGTCCAAATGAAATTAACATTAGTAAAAAAACATTCATCCCTAATGGCAATAAGAATATATATAATGGATACACCATTAGTTGAATTCCTAATCCTACTTCCAATTGATTGAAAATAAAGGCTTGTGCGATTAAGAAAAACACAAATCGGATGCTATGTTTTATTATTTCTATCATTGATTATCTTCTTGTTCTTCAATGTCTTTAGGAATGCTATTCTCAATTTTATTTTGTTCATTTAATAGTAAATTTTTTACTACATATACATGTTGAATTTTACGGTAATCTTCCGAATAATAGATAGATACATCCCATAGAGGTTTTCCTTCTACCATTTTAAAATCTTTTATTTTTCCTACATTAATACCTCTTGGAAATATTCCGGAACCACCACGTGTAACTACTTTTGCCCATTTTTTTACCGGTAAATCATTTGAGATACTTGCAATAGAACCAATTTTTGCGTTCATTCCATCCCATTTTAATAAACCAGGAATACCTGTTGATTCAACCATGACATCGATATTGATGTTTTCGGTTAAAACGGATTTAACAACGGAATAATGTTCACTCACATTGTGTATAATTCCAACAATTCCATTCGGAGAAAACACCCCCATTCCACGTTTGATTCCTTTTCGCCAACCGCTGTTTAGTGTGAAATAATTGTTTCTTTTGTTAATCGTTGAATTTACAACTACTGCCGGGATATACTCATATTGTTGATCGTTAAGGGTATCATTGATAAGGACCGAGTGTTGATCTACCCGAATAAAGCTATCCGCTAATCGTTTACGCAATAATGTGTTTTCATATTGCAGTTTACGGTTGTTGTATGCTAATTGAAAGTGTTTTACAATATCATTGTGATATTCCAACATTTTACCGGATACAGTTGAAGCAGTTGTAAGGTATTGGGAACGTGGAAATGCTAAATAATTAAAATACGTAGTTAAAGCTATCCCTTGTAAGAATGCGAAGAAAAGGAAAATACGAAAACGTCTAAAAAACGCGATGAGGTTACGCATAGTATAGCAAAAACATAAAGTCCCTTGCGGGACTTTTCATTAATCTTTAATTAAGAATTGGAATCTATCAATATTTTTCAAGGCGATACTTGTTCCGCGTGCTACAGCTCTTAATGGATCTTCAGCAATGTGCACAGGAAGTTTTGTTTTTTGAGAAATACGTTTATCCAAACCACGAAGCATGGAACCACCACCTGCTAAATAGATGCCTGTTTTGTATATATCTGCCGAAAGTTCTGGTGGAGTCATCTCCAAAGCACTTAAAATCGCTTCTTCAATTTTAGAAATCGTTTTATCTAATGCATGAGCAACCTCCGTATAAGAAACGATGATTTCTTTTGGAATACCCGTCATTA
>Ga0114969_10000474_pt1 | contig 34551 bp, 75 predicted proteins | sample M_130807_MF_Meta_FD_87316 | JGI IMG/M metagenome (GOLD analysis project Ga0114969, IMG submission 87316) | Freshwater microbial communities from Lake Montjoie, Canada to study carbon cycling - M_130807_MF_MetaG | ecosystem: Environmental > Aquatic > Freshwater > Lake | place: Lake Montjoie...
ACATACTGATTTAAAACTAGAAGATGGCAGTTTGGTTCCGCATCTTGTCTGCCTGTACTATGTGAACGACTCAGACGGTCCTACATACTTCTATGATGACGACCTCAATGTTGCAAAAGAAGTAGATCCCAAAAAAGGAACGGCGGTTGTGTTTGATGGAGATATCCTTCATGCGGGAAGCAATCCCGTATTGAGTCCTTTTAGATTTGCAATAAACATAAATTTCCTTCCCGATGGAGGGGCGGTATGACCAAGGTGGCACCCGAAAGATACTATGTATCGCTTACAAGGTGGTTTGCAGTATTGTGTGTGGGTTATGCCGGGTATGTAGCTATTTCCTCGTGGCTTAGCAATAGCTTGTGGTCACGGAATCGCCGGCATCGGCAGATTGCAGAAACAATCTCAAATATCAACGGCATGAAGAGATATCGTGAATCACATTGGTATAATAGAGATAATGAATAGACCAGCTTCAAATGAAGCTTCGAATAACGAAAGGTTGTTATGATCCCATCATCTTCAGTATATGACGGAGGAGATTGTCGCTTTTTCCTCTTTGACAAAGATGATCTCATTTCAGATGCTTTGAAGGGCAAGGTTGGGCATGAGCCACATGTTCTTCATATTGCATCAATGTTCTTGGACCATTATGTGAGGATTAACCAGATTGGTAATGTCTTAGATATTGGATCAAATGTTGGAAGCTTTTGTGTGCCATTGGCAAAGAAGTATCCTCATTTCACTTTCCACGCCTTTGAACCGCAAAGAATCGTCTTTTACCAGCTTTGTTCTAATATCTTGCTTAACAGGTGCGACAATGTATTCGCCAACAACTTCGGCTTGTCATACGAGCCAGATTCGTTTTATATTCAGTTGCCGGACTATTCCACAGAATTGAATGTTGGAGCCTTTAGCCTTGATGACGAGGTGCGCCAGAACGACTATGAGTGCACCACCGGTGGTAACACGGAATTGATCAGTGTTATCAAATTAGATAACATGGACCTCAATGATATTAAGCTCATCAAGATTGATGTAGAAGGATTGGAACTCGCAGTTCTCGTGGGCGCAAAAAATACTATTGAGCGAAATGGGTTCCCACCTATTCTCTTTGAAGCGTGGGCAAATAAGGAATGGTTTGAACCCCGGAGACAAGAGCTGCTCTCCTATGTCCGATCTCTAGGATACGAGATCACTAACATAGGACAAGATAATGTAGCCCAGCATTCCTCCAATAGGATTCTAGAGATAAATGTAGAAGTGAATACAAATTGAGTTCTAAATTCGATCCCCCAAACTTTCTAAATTCGATCTTTCCCAGATAGCTCAGTTGGCAGAGCAACGGACTGTTAATCCGTGTGTCGTAGGTTCAAGCCCTACTCTGGGAGCAGAAGCGTACCTCCTAGGCACACATTTACACTCAACCCCCTTCTCCCCCGTTTTCTAAACCAAAACCCGGCACTTGCAGCCGACCCCGTTTTTTAGAAAATTTGAGTATATATCCGTAGCATGCTACTGCGATTATTTTTTGTTTTGTGTTTTCCTCTCTTTGGGGAGTCAATGGCGGGTGTGCTTAGGTTCAACTAAGCTTTACGCCCGCAGTGTAGGGGATCAGATATTCAATATATTTAATACATATAATCAAGCCATGAGTATATTGTTATCAGTGAGGGGGAAACCCAAGTACCCCACACGGAAAGGCAATCATGATTGAATATATCGTGCTCGCTGTAATATCCGCCTTCGTTCTAGGAACTGTCCTAGTCGCCTTATCCCTCGCCTTCACAGAGGCAGGCTTCCTTGGTGGTATCTGTATGGTACTCGCCCCTGTCAGCGCATTGGCACCTACATGGTACCTTCAAGCCTTCCCTATCGACTGGAACGCCTCATACGCCCCAATGATATGGGTCGCTTGTAGCGTAGGCTCCCTAGCCTTGTTCATCGGGCTTGCGCTTCACTTCTCCGATAAGTACGAAAAGCGATAGAGCGCAAACAAATAGGCACCCCTTCGGGGGTGCCTTTTTTGTTCCCCTCATGAGAGCGCTGGAGTGCGGGAAAGCTTAAGCTTTCTTTAACTCCAGCGTGTAAGGGGACTATATCTTCTCATATTGAATACATATATCTAACCCATCAGTATTATATAGATATGGAAGCAACGCTCCGAACTAATGACGAGCGAGAAAGGAATCCATGACCAATACAGATACCGACCTGAAGGTACTTCAGGACGCACTCACGACTCTCCGTAATATGGGAGTCCGAGCATCGGGCTATCAGACAGTATCTCGTCACTACGCCGAGACATACGCCGATACACTCCGAGCCATTGTGAGCCTTGCTAGTAACCTTCACCTAATGTGTGAATCCACTATCGTTGCCAATGCCATTGCGGTATGCACCGAAGCGGGATACGAAGTCAAGTCCCCCCAATAATCCCCCAAGAGAGAGAGCCAGCCTTCGGGCTGGCTCTTTTTTTTGCCTAACTCCAATCCATTCGGTACGGACATACCATGAAGTTGAGTACACGCTCTCTCCTTACCTCATGAGGCTTGGTGTGCGAGGAGCTTCAGCTTCCTTTTACACCAAACGAGCAGGGTATAGGTACATACTCAAATTGAATACATATTCTGAAGGCATAGGTATTATGTATGTATGGAAGCAGTGAACAAATGAACTGCGGAAAGGTAACATTGGAACCACTACTTGAACCCTGCGAGCCCGTTCAGATACTTAGTCTGAATGTGTTTGCGAGCACACTCAACACCTTCGTGGAGATATTCACTAAGGCATTTATAAAGGTCATGATTCAGTCTGACCACGACTCAGGAGACAATTACATGTTCTTCCTTGAACAAGCCCGTTCAACGGGTGAGACACTCCTAGACGCTACTCAGACGGTCATTAGAACAGTGACTCGTGACGATAGCGAGACAGTCACAAAGGCTACCTACTATGAGACATTGTTCACCATTCAGGAAACATTGCTACCAGCCGTGAAAGCGGTTGAAGCATTGTTAGGTGAGCATATGCAAGTGGAGGGTCACCTTTACTCACAGGCAATCGTTGAGTTCCTAGCCTTCGCTTAGGCACACAATCTGAAAGGGAGGGGGTCGCAAGACCTCCTCCTTTTTTTTGTCCCCATTATCCGGTTGGAGTGCAGGGAGGCTTAAGCCCCCTTTCACACCAAACGAACAGGGTATGGGTTAGGGCGTAAATTGAATACATATTCTGAAGCCATAAGTATTATAAAGAGGTAGCCAATAGAAAGGAAATAACATGGCAACTAACAAAAAAGTAAACCTGCTAGAGATACTGGCAGAACAAGCAGAGCGTGAGGCTAACGCTAAGGCATTGCGTGACGCTATCCGTGAGGCTATGCGCCTAGAGCGTGTCGCTAAGCAGGCAAAGCGTATCGCAGAGCGTGAGGCTATCCGTGAGGCTAAGGCTATCAAGTCGGATATGGTCTATGAGCCTTACATCTTTCCTAGAGATGAGCAACCAGTTATCGTGATAGATAAGGCTCATGTCCTCAAAAGGCTTGAGACTCTCACAGACATAGAGCCTCTGTACTTTCATGAGTACGGCATTAAGGGTGACGAACGGGTTGTGCATATTACGAGTAAGGTCAATAGAAGCGACCCTAATCGTGAGGCTATGGAAACTCTCAATGCTATTGTGATTAACTTTCTAGCCCGCAAAAAGTACAAGCCCTACAAGCGTAGTATGGTATGGGTGAGGGCACCGAAGGGCAAGCGTGTCCTGCGTGTTGAACTTAAAAGGAGAGGGTCGTAAGACCCTCTTTTTTTTTGCCTAACACCATCCCGACCCGGACAGGCTGTCCATTGAAATTGAGTATGCGCTCTCTCCTCACCTGATGTGGTCTGGTGTGCGAGGGAGCTTCAGCTTCATTAAGCACCAGCCAAATAGGGTCTAATATCTTCCCATATTGAATACATATTCCGAACCCATTACTATTATGTATGTATGGCAACAAGCACAGGTGACCGCAAAGCGGAACCGACAACCAGCACCAATAAAAAGGTGAACCTAAATAGCATAAAGGCTAACCTCGTCAAGCGAGGCAAGCCCCCCTATGAGAACCCAGTCCTAGCGACTGATATTCTCAGCCTTGACCCAACAGTAGAGGGCGATGCCTTCTACTGGTCTGAAGCGACTGTGAACCTCACAGCCCCACAGGACAAGGTTCAGGCAGAGAAGATGAAGTACCGTAATCGTGCCCTCAGCGTTGCTGAGAAGTGCGGTATCGTTATCGCTATCAACTGGCAAGATGACGGGCAGATGATTATCTCGCTCGGCTCTGCACAATAAATATCCCCCCAATAAAAAAGTCGGAAGGCTTTTTATGGCTCGCCCTTCGGGGCGAGCTTTTTTTTTGCCCAAAATCGCTGGTGTTCGGGTCGTGGCTAAAGCCACTTGAACACCAGTTTCTCCCGTACCGGCTATCATCTAGATTTAACATATGTTTTCAATTCACAATAGGAAATAAGGTAAGGCACCGATTTTCTATTCAAATCATGGCGGGCGTGCGGAGAGCTTCAGCTAACTTCGTGCGCCCGCCGTTCAGGATCAATTTATTACGAATATTGAATACATATTATGAGACCATCAGTATTATATAGATGTGGCTACAACAACCATGCTGAGCGATAACGCAGGCGACAAACCCAAAAAGGTAAACCAAAAGGTAAACCTTTCCGAAATCCAAGCCAAATTGGTTAAGCGTGGGAAACCCCCATACGAAAATCCAGTATTGGCAACGGATATTATGTCATTAGACCCCAATGAAATTGGTGACGCATTCATTTGGTCAGAGGCTACGGTAAACCTTAATCAGGAACAAACCAAAGTCCAAGCCCAAAAAATGAAATTCCGCAATCGTGCGGAAAGTGTTTCCGAGAAATTGGGAATTGAAATCCAAATCAATTGGTTGGATGATGGTCAAATGGTAATCTCTCGTAAGGCGAATGCTTAACGAAAGTTAAATCAAAATCGAAAGGATTTTGGAAAGGATACCCGAAAGGGTATCCTTTTTTTTTGTCTAAAATGGCGGGTGTGCTGGGCGATGCTAAAGCATCTTGCACACCCGTTTGGTTTCAATTTACTTTTACTATTAATTTAACATATTTACCAAACGATATATAGACGGTAAGAGACCACTTTCGCTTTCAAATTAGGTTGGGGTACCATAAACGCTTCAGCGTTTTGGACACCAATTAAATTTAACATTATCTTTACTTTTAGTTTAATGCATTTACCAATCATGATGAAACTTTCTACTATTAACTTTAAATTTCAATTTACTTTTAAGATAGTGGTAAGGGATCACTATCCCTTTCAAATTATGAGGTCTGAGGAGTTAGGCGGGGCTAACAGTTTATCTATTCCCCTAAGAGTATCTCCCCCTATATGGGTGATTAACCAATTCAAATTACAACCCCGTAACTTTCACATTATCAATGCCGGCATTTGGGATATCTACTATCACATTCTCTACCACATTCTCTACCACATTAACTATCGGGGTATATACCTTCAAATATTCTTATTTACTTTATCCCTAGAGAGATATATAGGGTAAAGGGGTCTATTCTATTCTCAAATTATGAGTGTTCCCCGCAAAGTTCCGGGTTAAGTAGTCTTCTACCTTCTAGATAGGGATAGAGACAGCTATAGATAGAACAAAGCCGGCGAATATGCTTGCAGCTCATCAATGTAGGCTGTTTTTCTTTAACTTTAACCTTAAATTTAGTACATATCTCAAGTTATCCACAACATACGAACAAATGTTCGTTGTTTTGACACAAAATAGTATGTTTTTGCTATGTTTTGATCGTTTTTTATCGATTATTCTTTACTTTATGCTGATTTTAGGCACAAAAAAAAGCCCTAAAGATAAGATTTAACTTACCTCTAAGGCTTTTAATTGCTATGTTACTAACTACTAATTAGTATATATTTGCGCCATGTTGAGCGTTTACTACATGCTCTCTACTACACGGTACCTATATGTATAGCTTATCCACAATGTAATCCACAGATATGTGTATATACCTGTGTGTTAATAATCATTCAGAATAGAAATAACATCAGTTAATAAAGTACCTATCCAATCCCTATCTACTTTCTCTATCTCCTTAGAATCATCTATCTTTAGAATCATCTCTACAAGAACCCCTATATACTCATGTACTGTTTCTCCATAGAAATATTCCCGCCGATCACTTGGATCAATCTTCTTCTTTATCATCTCAGAACAATCCTTTTATCTTCTCGATTATATCTAGGAATAAGAATATAAATCCAAAACCCGTCAAGAATACAAATAAAGCATCCCCTAGATCATCCTTCTTCTTTACCGGCTGAATAACCGTATAAACTGCATATAGCAATATCATTGCCATAAAGTCTATTAGTATCATATTTCGCCACCTTCCAATTCTAATTCCCAAATCCGCTTCAATCCGGTTTTTCTATCCTGTTCTGATACAGATCCACATTCACATAAGAAATAGCCCGGAACATCCGTACATTTCCAATAATGACTATGGCTCATATTAATAGCTTCTTTTACTTGGGTCATAAATGACCTCACTTTCTTCTTTTGGCTCACAATAATGTCCACCATAATTCATTTCCTCTATAGTTAGCGTTACGCCACATTCTTCACATTCATAATAAGTCATGATTCCTCCTCGAAATCCATTGTTTCTTCATATTCCATAAGGATATCTCTAGCCCCCTCAATATAGTCATAAATAAGGTTGTAATCACCCATCGGCAATTCAACCCCTTTATTCTCTAGCTCTTGGATTAGGCTATGAACAAAATCAATCTGTTCAATTGATGTTGTTATATCCCTATCTATCTTGTAGTCTTTTGTCATTTTCCATTCCATAACTAGCCCCATAGTCCAAACCTTACTTTCAGCCATAGAAACTTAGCTCTTTTGGCTTTTTCCCGTCTTTTATAAAGCTTTACCATCTGGTCAGCTATTACCTCGGTGATATGGTTATACCTAGCGATATATTCATCGTCACCAAGTATGTGAACAACCCTCTCTGATTCTACTAGGGCTTCCCCTAAGATTTCGAGATCAAGAGAGTTTACTTTTATCTTAACAACCGGGTCTTTTTTCATTTTAGTCTCCTTTGACAAATTTATAAATTAGAAACATAGCTAATCCTATGAGTCCGTACTGAATTAATATCCTCATTAAAGCTCCTTCCAGCTTTACTTCACAGCCCCTTCAGAGGCTCTGTAATGGATTATAAAAGGAGGAGTATACGATTTACGCATACCCCTCCTTTCTTTATATAATCCTTATGATAATTATCCTATCGTGTTAGGACAATTAATCTTAAGTTTATGAGCTAACTTTCTCTGTTAAAGAGATAGCAATATGGCTTCCATCAACTACACCAAAAAACATTCCCGGTCCATTACCTTCTTCATCACAAGAAGGATAAAGAATAGATCCATCAGATAATACAAAACAAGTTGGGTTCACGCTATCATAATGCCTACGCTCCCAACCTTCTTCTAACATTTCATGATCAGTCATGGTTCTGACCGTTGTAATCATTTGACCACATGGGAATTCTGTCGTTGTCTTTAGGTTTTTTGTTTTGCTCATTTATAGGTTTCTTTCTTGATTAGTTGTTTGAGTAGTAGTTTTTCGGAATAAACTTGTTCATAATTTGATGTATCCATTTCTCCATTAACAACTTTATAAGCTGTTGCTGTAATGTATCCATCTATAACATAGAAATTCAGATCAATATTGTCTGAAAATGCATGCCATTCATCATGTTCATCTTGGTACTTGTTTTGCAATGGCATTGCTGCAATATATCCTCTAGCGAACTCTTTAAGTTCAAGAGAGTTTCTGAAGATACTAAGGGTTTGTAAATCCATGATTATGCCTCCACCTTTGGGATACAGGTACGCTTGCAGTATGTCTTACTATCGTGTTCATAAAGAATCCCTTTAAATAGATTGCGATTGCAAGTAGGACAAACGAAAGGATTTGATCCTTTAACTAGACTAAGATACTTAATAGCTTTTCCGGGCTGTACTGTTACCTTTTCTTTCTGTGTAGCTGAATTAACTTTAGCTGGTTTCTTGCCCGCCATTATACTGTCTCCATTTCTTTATTGAGATCTTTGATTAAGGAATCAAATTCCATCTTCAAAACTGTTACCATTGCTTTTGTTTGAGCAAAGGTAGGTCGGTCTGTTTCTGCTTTATATCTTGGCTTAGAGAATCGCTTGCACCAATTTGTTGTTGTTTCATCGGAAACATTCATGCCCAAACCAACATGTTTTAGGATAATTTCTGGTGTTAAATATACTTCTTCATATCCAGCACCTTCTCTGTAGATAGAATACAAAGTGAAGCCTTCATATTTCTCATACATTTTCCATCTTGCATACCAATCAGAAGCGTTTTTCTCTGTAATACTTCCAAGTCCAAGAGCCATTGAACCAAAGATTAAAGCTTTTGTTTCAGCATTTACATCCTCATATTCTTCCGGGGTTCCTTTATGATACTTTACCCAAAGCTCGTCTGGGTTTTGTTTAAAATATTCTACTTTTTGTGTTGACCAATTTAATGACATTTTATTTTCCTTCTCTAGTGTTCGTTTTCTTCTGGTTCAAAAAAGAAATCTCTATTTCGGATTGCTCCGTCAATAAACATTTCTTCTGCTATATCTGAAGCTTGTGTTTCATCTAATGCTTCAACATCTACTGATGTCCATATTGTTACTCTATACTTTTTCATTATATTCCCTGTGTTCATATGCGTAATCCATTCCGCAATCTGTACATTTATAATAATTGAGGTCGCCAATTTTACCTAATGGCACAGCTTGTCCTTCGCATTTTGTGCAAAGAATACCCCACTCAAATGGTTCATCATTACTCATTTTCTTACCATCTGAAAGAACTCAATCAAATCATCAGGAACATCTGTTTCATTTCCCTCATCATCTACTTGACCAAAGAATAATGCATTTCCTACAATTACATCTCCCAATAAAATCTGCTGTCCTGAGTTATACCAAAATGTAGTTACAATCTCATTTGCTGGCAAACCATTGAGTTTTCCTTCTTCGTTAATATAAGCAAAGAAATGTGGATTATCCGGACCAAAGTTTACAACTTCAATCCAGCCTCCCAAATAGCTTTGAATTGTCTTGAGATCAAAATCCTCATCAAGGACTTCAATTTCGTTTTCCGGTGTTATCAATATTGCTTTCATTTATATTCTCCTTTTGTAATATATTCCTTTACTAACTTGATCATTTCATCAAGATTTCCTTCAATGATTCCTAAATCATCATAAGTCTCATGTCCCGCTACTTCATCATAATTATCAGTAATGTCATAGGCTGCAAACCAAGGTTCATCATCAAAGTTATCGGGGTCTAATCTCCCAAGATCAAAATCAGTTTTAATCCCATTATCTAACAAACCCCAAAAGTCTTTGATTACATCATCTTCATGTCTAATTGTCATTTCACCATCACAAGAAATCAATACTTTCCTTTTGTTCCCAGTTATAAAACAAACTGGGCTGTGATGATATCCTTCACAATAGAAAACATCTGTTCTTTGGTCTGGTTCATTCTCTGTTAGCCATTCAATATCAAATTTCATTAGTAAAGTCCTAACTCTTCTCTTTGTTCATCCGTAATCATTGTTAAAACAGTATTGCTACCCATTGGGGCATCATGATGAGATAATGAATATTCAATACGATCATTAAATACCTTACCTTTTATATTCCAATCACTTCTGACTGTCATAAGTTCCAATAAAGCTTCTGCATCTTTTGCATATCCATATCCACCATGATTACCATCCCATAATTTAAGGTTTGATACTTTCCACCATAATGTTTCATTGACTTCAAATAATCCTGAAGTAATATTTGCGAAATCTTCTAATGCCATTTCCCAACATATTCCATCACATTCTATTTGTAATGCCTCAATCATAATGAAGTCATCACTCTCCATACAACTGCATAGATTACCAAACCCAAATTCATATATCTGTTCAGTTTCCATTATTTCCTTCTTTCAAATGCCATACTGCTGAGATACGATTTAAGAACTGAAGTCCATCATTCATAATCTCATCAACTTTTTCTTGCTTAACATTCCAGATACCATCTCCAAGGTATCCGCTTTCCCATTTTCCATCTTCTTCATTCCAAATTGTTCCAGTATCAAACCTAATTGATTCTGTATCAATATCATGGATCCACTCTTTTGTTTCTTCGTCAAAATAAATGACATAATAATGTTGAGCCATCTTTAATTAACCATTTCTATAGTTGTATGGTATCCTTCTACAGATTTAATTCCATAGTGAACTTCTCCATTACCTAAAACAGATTCACTATTTCTACCTAGCAATGCTTCATAAACAATCTCTTGAGCCTCTCCGTGACTCATTGCTTCAACAAAGTATGTACCTGTTGCTGTTACTGTGTATATTTTAAGCACTGTATTCTCCTACTGGCTCGTTTATGTAGATTTCAACCCATTCCCCATCTAATGGGAGATTCCAATATTTATCTTCAAAGACAGTTGCGGTTGATTTATGACCCCAACCATTTTCATTATTCCAATATTCACTAGCCTCATCAGTCCAGTGATTTTTAATTGCAAGTTTTGGTGTATCAATTCTGTGAATTGTGTATTTAACTAACATTAGTATTCCTCTCCATTTTCATCTGTAAAAATTAAATCATTTATATATCCTTGATGACCCCAGCCACAGCTAAAATCATCTTTTGCATAAAGATATATTCTGTCCATAATTTCTTCTAAAGTTACTTCTCCATTATCGGCAACAATCTGCTGTCTAATTCCTTCAACATCGTATGTAATAACTTTCATTACATTGATTCGTTGAGGGAGCTCTTCTTCATCATTTTCCATTAGTTTTTGCTTTCTTCTTCTTTGGCTCATAGCCACGGATTTCCATAATTTCAGCTCTTGTTAATGCATAGTCAGATGGACTGACTTTAAGTTTATTTGCATACCGGCTTCTCTGATTTGTTATCTCTTCGTTATCCATTATTGTTCCCCTGTTGTATTCCATCTCTTTTTGTAATCTCCATACTGATCAAAGTCACTATTCATTTGAGATAACATAAGTTCCCAATGGTCAGGATGACTTCCATCATGAATTGATTGTAATTTCTTTAACAATTGAAGCGAACTATCTGTCATCTTCCAGACAGGATTGGATTTAACAACAGCATCCCAAACCCATTCATCAGGTTCAATTGTTTTCCCTTCCATTTCATAAGTATAAAAATCATCTAGAATAAGACAACCAACTGCACACTTTGATTCAGGATTTGCCTCAGTCAAAAGATCAAGAAAGACTTGATCTTTATCTGCTTCCCATTCGATTTCTTCTTCTTCAACAATCTCGCCAGCTTTAACCTTCAATTCCTCAATCTTTGCTTCGGAATATCCTCGGTACAAGCACTCTGAATTGTCTGCTATTGATTTTTCATTTTGTGTAAGCAAATGGTTTCTAACAAACTCAAAAGCTTCACGGTCATTTGTAATTAATGCCATTATTGGTTTTCCTTTTTCTTAAATAGGTGATCAATTTTTTCTTCCCATGCATCGATGGATTTCTGTCTATCTTCTTCTTTGTAATAGTTTTTAAGATTAACCATATTGAACACTGCTAGTTTCAGTGTTTCAATATCGTCATCAGTCCAGTCTCTGCTTTTAGCAAAGGCTTTAATTTCTTTCATTGATTGCTCCCCGGCTTTCCATACGGAATAATCATCTGAATAGTTGTAATACCAATCTACTTTTGCAAGCCGATTAAGGATTTCTTGTGCTTCCATTGAATTCATTCTGTTATCTCCTGTACTTCGTAGAAATCAAATTCTTTATAAATGTCATCTTCATCGCTATATTCTCCTGTATCAACAAGTTCTTTAGCTTGTTCTTCCGTTTCGGCTTCGACATCATACATTTCTGCATAATGATAAAACTTAGTTACTCTGTATAATTTCTTCATTATTTACCACTTTCTCTATGATCCGATAAACCATATTATGTTCTTCACAATCTTCTAATTCAAAATCTCTATATTCATAAGGATCATCTTGCATTACCTCTATTGCTTGTTCTTCGCTTTCTGCTTCAACATTGTAAGTCAATGTATAGTTGTATAATTCGTATATCTTGTACTTAGTCATAATGTTTCCTTCCTATAAACAAAATCCGCTGCAATTTGGAAAACCACAGGCTGGGCAATAACTCTCTTCTTCATCTTCATCATTATTTTCCGATTCATACTCATCATCCTCCTCTTCATAATTGTCCATCGCTGCTTCAAAATAAGCATCATTACTCATTTAATCTCTCCTATATTCTGATACTGGCATTAATCTATAACCAGCACTCTTATCTTGTGATTTATGCCATTCATCCCATTTAAAGTCATAACCAGCTTTCTCAATGATTTGGATAACTTCATCCATACATTCACCATCTGTATAATCTTCTCCGGGTCTTTGAATTGCTTCAATGATTAGCTCTACCATTTTACTTTTTCTCATTGGTTTCTACTCCTCTACTAATTGCAAGTGTCGCAAATGTTGTTGATAATTGTGCATGAATTTGTGCTTCAATAAAAGGGAAAGGAGTCGTGTTAAAAAATCTTCCCTCTACTGGTTTCATTGAAAGCATTAGCTGACTTGCACATTCAGCATGGAAAATGGATAAGGCTTCGTAGTTTTCTGTCTCAATGTAATGGTCTTGTACTTCAATATCATCACTTGACCAACTCATATTTGTTCTCATGTTATTTCTTTCTATTAGAATTGTCTGTTATCAAAATTGTCTTTTGGATTAAATGTAAGTGTGAAATGTCCATCATCTTCATTTGGTAATTCCAATGATTCAATGTTCAACCACCAATCTGATTTTTCATCTCTAATAACTATTTGAATGTCATCATCCATTTCGTTGAGAATAGCTTTCAGATCTTTTACCATGATTGTTGGCTTGTATGTTTTAGATTCCGGAAAGAAGTTCTCTTTAAGAGTTTCAATCCATAAATCATATTCACAAATCCATTCATCAAATGACCCAACAAATGGATAATTCTCCGCTGTCTTTTCATTATCTTCAGCTGATATTTGATCATAAGCAAGAAGTATATTAAAAAGAAATCTTCTTGCTCCTATTGCCATATCAATAAAGTTTTGCTTTGCTGCCTTATTGTTCATTACTGTTTCCTTTAGCTTTACGCCATCTTGTTTATGTTTACTTTTCAGATAAATTGAGTATGCGCTCAAATGTATGTGCCTTTCTTTACTTGTTTTTGGGTATAGAAAAAGAGATTAAGTATAGTTAGTAATGCCAATTAACAACCTATACTTAATCTCTTAGTGCTTCCATTAGGATTCGAACCTAAAATAACGGATTAGAAGTCCGTAGTTATATCCCTTTAACTATAGAAGCTGAAGGACATATTGATTGAATTTATTCACACATATGTCAGGCATGAGGTTTTGCGGTATCAATCAACCGCTCTTTATCGCTTACTTATACTAGAGATTTGTACTTTTCGTATTCAGCGATGAGATACTTCCTGTATTTGTTCATAAACTTATTATAAACAGAATCAGTATGTGGACCATAATATCCATCTACTGGTACTGCACCAATAATTTTCTGAAGGTTACTAACAAGAGAACCTCTTTCACCAAGATGATATTGGTGAAGTAATGTTTTCGCAGGGAATTTTTTAAACAACACAGGGTTTCCAACATTCTTTTTACATCCCCATCCGCCAAAGCCTACTGGTTCTCTAAAGAATGGTTTATTCTTTTGTCTATCCTCAAATGTTCGGAACTCATTTTTGGTTTGATATCCCTGAGTTGAGATCCTGTTTGCAATAATAATTTGTTCATCTATTGTTGCAAGTTCTGGTTTAGATGCAAAATCTCTTCCGCCATATCCAATCCAAGTTTGTGTATAAATACCTAAACCACCTGACCATTGACCTTTGTTTTTCCAATTGCCTCCGGTTTCACATTGAGCCATTCTATGCCAATATAAATCCAAAGCTCTTGGCTTTCCAAGTTCACTGAAAGTTAGTTGAGGTATTTCCGTAGGAACTATATTAACTTTTGCCGAGGCATTAGTTGCTAGAGTTCCTGTAATTAATGCTGTACATAACAGCATGGTTTTTATTTTATTTTTAGTTTTCATTTTCGCTCCTTAAAACTTTTGGTTTTACGGAAAATTGATTGTATCTACAAACACATCAATAGACCGTATTAGCGTATTGCTAAGGTTGCGAAACAAGATTACTGCAAATGTTATAATGCTACTTGTTCCACAAATTTTATGTCAATCTACATCACCTCCTTAAAAAGTAATCTATCTATTATACCTTATAGGTAATAACAGTCACAATCGAACTAATTATTCTCAGATACAGCAAGGGTTTTATCTTTTGCTGACCGTTCTTGTAAGTTCTTGCGCCACTCTATCATATACAAATCAGATGAACTTGGTTTACCAAATTCATAGATTTCTTCATCAGCTTCATTGTATGTAATAACAACATCAGCGCTTTGGCGAATCATTTTACCATCTTTAAAGATGTATCTAAAATAGTCTTCACTTTCCTCACCTTTCATGTTAATAAAACTTCCATCCTTTATGAATCCGGCAAAGCAGCTAAAGAAGTAGTCTTCATTACCAGATTTATCATAATAACTAAGGCTGACTAGATTTCCATCATCATCTAATGTGAAGTCCATACCCAATGCTTGAAGAATTGATTTCATATCCGAGTAGATTTCTGGATAGTTGTATTCCATCCATGAAAACCATTTATTCCTTGGATAACGATCACCTTCAATTGCATCAGTATTAGCACCAAAAGAACCTCCACGCTTTAATTCATGGAAGTCATTTAGTTCACACATTTTCTTGTAAACATCGTCAAAGTATTTTTTATCAAGGAAGATGTTTACATCTTCCGTTCCAATGTAGTATCCCATATTGTTTTATCTTTCTATTGTTCTGGATCTTTAAACATTTCACGAATAAGTTTATTCGCATATTCTGGTCTATTACCTAACATCTTGGCTAACTTAAGTCTGTTGATGTTGTAATAATCTGTGTATTCTTTAATCATTTCTTCCTTTTCGATATCTCTTTCTTCTGCCAACATTTGTATCATCATAAACATATGAACCATTGAACCAAAGATAACTCCCGGCATAAATGCTGGATTATCTTTTGCGTCTGATTGATAAGAGTCCATCAATTGAGATAGATTATCTTGACTGTTATCTGATACATGGGCATTGAATATCTGCAAAGCAAAGTCTGTGAATAAGTTATCCCTGTGTTCTCGAAATGGGTTAATTCTCATTTATCTGCAGTGCTCATTTTAGCTTTCCAAGTAGAAAGAAGAACACATCCGATTTAGCATCGTCATTAAGCTTCAAAAGGAAGAACTTGTTTGCTTCCTCAATTAGCTTTACTTTGAACTCCATATCTGTTGAGAAAATCTCTAACAAGAATGTAATTGATTCACACCATTTATAGAGTTCATTATCCTCAATATACTTTGTCCAAGTTGTTAATATAGGTTCTAAATTTGCCATAATAATTCTCATGTCCTTTCTTGTGAACTGTTGTGTGACAATTGTTGCAAAGTAATATCAAATTCATCAAATCATCTGAACCACTTTCTGACACAGGAACGATGTGATGAATCTCTCTTTCTTTTTCTTTAATAAGGTCTAGGCATAACTTGCAGTTATCCCCATCTCTTTGATATACCTTTTGTTTTAAATCAATTGGAACTCCATGCCGGAATTTACCATTCTTGATTTTCTTCTGTTGTCTTTTATAATTTGCGTTGGTTACTTTTTGATCAATTACCTGAATACAGTCTTGATTTCCACAGCATCGCTTTCTACGATAAACTTCAGTTTTATCCGAACTAAACCTTTCTAGACAACCAGCACAAAGGATAATTCTATCCTTCACCATCTTTTTCTTCCTTATAGATAATCTTGACTTCGCCATTAGCTTCAAGACGACCAAATACTTCTTCATAATTAACAACATCTTCTGGTGTTTTACCATCAGCTAATAGTTGTGCAAAGTATCCAAAATTCTTTGTAATCTCCCTGTATGTTAATGAGTTGGGATTATAAAAGTATTCCTTTACTAATCCCGGATCCTTTTGTTTTGTTGAATACTCAAAGATTCTAGCAAACCAATTGTCTGGTTTGAAACCAAACATTCTTTCACAGATTCTATTTGCCTTAGACATAGCTTCCTGAACAGTAGATACATCTTCTACTTTTACAGGATAACGATATTCAACAATAAAATAGTTTTCAAACTTTGGCATTATCTATGCACCTCCACCTAGCATAAGGGCAAACATAAACCCCAATGTCAATACTGCTAATACTGGAAATGCTACAAATACCAATAGGATAATAATAGCCCATGTTAATTTACCCATTATTTAATCTCCTTTACAATCTCAAATTCTCCATTAATAGGAACATACAAGTACTCACCTGATTTATCAATAAAACAGGTCCCTGATTTCTCAATTGCTGTTTCACTACATTGAATAATGAAATTCAATCCTCCAATACCAAGGATTGTTTTATCAAGGACTTCGGAGTATTCTGAATTATAGTTAAGATTTGACATTGATGACATCTTGGAAATAGCAATATAAGCTCCACCAAACTTCTTCTCAAGGACATTTTGTTCATAGTTTTCAACCATCAATTGACCAATTCTTGTGTCTGCGATATTCCTGAACTCTCGCCCAATCATATCTGATGAATCACCGACATTAGTGCTGTAATGATCAAATTCATGAATTACGGTGCCAACAAGTTCCTGTATCGTTCCATTCTTGGCGTGATATTTCTCAATGACAATACGCTTTTTCTTATCACCAGTACTCACACACATTCCCAATACGCCTTCTTTTTTACTTTCAAACACGCCAATTTCACTCTGTAAGGGAACTAGACCACTCTCAAAATATGATGCTATTTCAATTGCTTCAAGCAAACGAGGATACTCACTAATATCATCATCAATTTCATAATCAACTTGATCACCAAGAATGTCAAATATTGTTTTAATTTCCATTGCTAAGAATAGATTGTAAGCAGATTTATTTGAAACAACTACTGGGGTATAACCACGATTAATAACACCCATACGGAATGAATCATTATTTTGATCATTCGTAAGCATGATTGCTTTATCAGTATAAAGTTTATTCCAAACACTTTGCCAAGAAGCGATTTCTCTTGTGAAATATTTAAAGTTCTGATTTGACAAACGACTTAGTTCCCAAATTCCAGAATCCTCTGATTTAGCTTCAATGAATTCAGTCATGTATTCTTCAATAACATCGAGGTTGCTAACTCCAGCAATCATTTTAGCTACTTTATAATCAAGATCCCATAAAGACTTAATGGTTCGTTCTTCGTTTAGCTCAAGATCATCAAATTGATAATCAAATACAGATGTTGATTGATCATCTTGTTTTACAAGAACATTCAAAGTATAAAACCTAGCCCCTGAACCAATCTTATCAAGAATCTTTCCATTGCTATTTTCACAGGCAACTTCACGATTTACAGAGAAGTATTCATCATAGTTATTGATTACCTTCATCAATTCCGTAGAAGCTGTGATATATACAGAGAATACACCATCACGAGGTTTAAGTTTTTCCATTGATTCCGGATTATCTGTATCAACAGTTACAACAAAAATGTTATACCATCCATCTTCAGTCATCTTTGCTTCATCCATTGCATTAGCAATAGGTTCACGCAAGATTTGGAATGGTTCTTCCCATGACATTACTCCTGCATCAACAGTAAAAGATGAAGATTTAATATAGTCTCCATACTTATAAGCAACACATTCGATACCATCTTCTTCTTGAATAATGTATTCAAGAGTAAATGGACCACTGTTATCGTTTCCAGTAAAGAACCATTCAAGTCCTTCTCTTAGTGCAGCAATTGGTGCATATTTAATTCCAGAACCAAATTGACCAATAGTCTTAGCGTCATTCCTCTTAGTAGAAAAACCTAGCTTTTCTAAAGAGATACGACTTACGGTTTCGGCTTTGTTTGAGATTACAATATAATCTTTTAGCATTTTATTTTCCTTTGTAGAAAGAGGGGGGAATTGCTTCCCCCCTCTGATTTGTATTTTTGTTTAGTAACCGATATCGTTTTCACGAGTCCACGGTGTAACTTCTGGGATAACAACAGCATTGGTCTGTGTAATTAGTTGTTGAGCTTCTTCATACTTAACATGGGCTGCATAACGCTCAAGTTCAGCTTTAAAACTATCAAACATAAGAGGCTTAAGTTCTTCTTTAACAGATTCTCTAATTTCCTCCATCATTTGCTTCTTCTCAAGCCTGCTCAATGCTTTTGCAATATGCTCAACAAAGTCTTCATCTTTTAGTAAAAGATAACGAACTGCATCTTCAATTGCACTAGTAAAAGCTTGACCAGTACTACAACTTGCTATTGGGCTATAGTTTTCAAGAAGGCTTCTGGCTTCACTTTCGGCATCAAAATCGATATCATCAGAATCAATATAATCTTTAAAGTTAATATCTGAAAGAGCATCAGGTAATGCATCAGATACTTTGTCATTAATATCAAAGTTGTAATCAACCCATTGCTCAATGATTCCATCAAAATCATATGCTTCAATACGGTTATCTAAATGATCCTGAATATCAATACTTTCAATTACTTTTTGAGCAAACTTTTCAAGAGCTTCTTCGTTAATTCCCAATGTTACATCTATGTTTTCCATTTTATTTATCTTTCTGTTTCTACTATTTGTGCTGCAAAGTCCCAAAGATATGAGTTCTCTGAGATTTTTCTTTCGGCGTGGTCAAACCAATCTGCATAATGATATTCCATTCCTAGAATATAACCTTCATTATCGGTTTTAACTTCAATCCAATCTGCTGGACCTCCACCTGATAAAACAATTTTAATTACTTTATAGGATTCAATACCAGCAGGGAATTCACTGATTTCCCTTAATGCTTCCTCTACCTTTTCGGCATCAGATTCATTATCTCCAATAATGTCATTTAGTTTTTCTAAATACTCATTACGGTCTTGCATTTGTGAATCAACTAATTGTTCACATGTTTTATTTTCAGTCTTCACTGTTTTCTTCTTTCTCTTTGTTGTTGTTGTTTATTGATTTAGTTACGAATACTGGAACATGAAATATATCCCGGACATCCTTATTTGTTATTTTACCTTCAAAGTTAAGATTCATATCATCAGGCATTATTACCCTCTACGAATATTGTATTTTTGAATGCATCTTTTACTTGCATTACTGTTTTGTTAACCATCGCTTCTGCTTGTGCTTTTGTTATCTCATTGGTTTTCAAATGATTTCGGATTGATGCTCTTTCTTTTGAAGAAAAAGAACCCCAAACCCCAAACCTTTCATCATTGTTAATTGAATACTGTAAGCAATCAGCAACAACAGGACAGCTTTTACAAAATGTTTTTGCTTTGGCTATGATCTTTTTTGTTTCTGCTGTATAAACAGTATCGGCATAAAATAAATGTGATCCTTGCCCTAAACAAGCAGCTTCATCTAACCAACTAATTGTAATTGTTGACATATTAATTATCCCAGATTGGAATGTTTGGACCATCATCTATCATTGGTTGAATAACTGAATTATCATAACCGGATAGATATGTTTCTTTTCCACCATTGATTGTCATCATCATCATGCAAATATGAGAAGATAATGCACTAACAACATCCAATGATTTCTCATGGATTTCATCGGGGTTATCAATTGACATATTAATCATATGCATAATGAATGATGCACGACTTTCATGATTACTAAAATCAGTTTCTTTAATGATTCTTGCAATCGTCATCATCTGATTTAGGAAATCATGGTCTTCAATTATATAATCTGGAGCCTCCTTTCTTTCGCTAGGCTTTTGTATATTGTCAAAGTCATCCATATTGAACATTTATTTAGTACCAAACTCCTGAACCTTCTCCATAATTTCCTACAAACTTTAACCACCACGCTGCATAAATCCAGTCGTCAATTAAAGTTTTCCTTTCTTCTTCTGTTTCGTAATCACTATTGGTATTAACATAATGAACCCATGATTCAGTGAAATTAATCATTACATCTGACATGTTTGAACATTCATCTTCTGATAGACCATCTTCACCATCTCCATAAAATCCATCTTCATCATATGGAAAATCATCGTTATGACGCTTCATTTTAGCAAGTAGGTTATTACCATACTTACCTCTATACCAACAATCAGTTCCAAACATTCCATATACTGAACGCATGTCTTTAGTTAATGGATCATTTTCTTTTTCTCTTTTATATGGACATTGATCAGCTTTTATAGTTGCTTCACAATCAATCCGACCATCTTTCATAATGGCTGTGTTTTCCTTTACGCAAGGATAAACCATTGGCATATTGTCTAATCCCATTATGAAATCAAGCTTTCCATTGCCATTGCCAATGAACCAGTTGCTTGATTAAAGTCATAAATAACTTCAGCATCATCGTCAAATTTAAGACAACTTCCAATTACTTCTTTGTTTATAATATCTACACTTACAAACAAACATACACGCCTACGGTCTGGGTGAACACTTGGCGCACCTTGCATTTCACCTTTATCATTCAAAGGTGCTGCCCAACCAGTTGTTCTTAAGGTTACAAAATCATTAGCCAAATAACCTTCATCTTCATGAAGTTCATCAATCATTTCATAGATATCATCACCTTTAGCAAGGATTTTGCTAATAAGAATATTGCTATCTTTGTCTTTTGTAATACCATAAGCTAATGCTTGTTTTGTATCATCTTTACCATGAAGCAAATTATAAATTGCTTCGAGTTTCTGTTGTGGTGTTTCCATTATTGTTTTTCCTTTTTGTTGTTTTGTTGTTAAATCCAGTCTAGAGAATCTTCTAGACATTTTCTTATAGTACTCATCTCATCAGATTCCTGATATACAATTTCACCATTATGTACCGTTAAGGCACCATGAAATCCCATTCCACCTTCTTCATAATAAATATGAAAAGAAAGTGTTTTATATTCATCTCGGCAAAAAGCTTCAGCTAAACTATCATCTCCGGGTGCCCAAGGAGTTGAGTATTGCATTACTACAAGTTTATCTCCTGTTTCTTCGGTTGCTTGTTTATCAATGTTATATTTAACAACAAGAGTTTCATCTGAAATATAACCATCGCTAATATCCCATTTAACTCCCCAATTAGCAATAGACCATCCATACCAATCTTTATGACCATACTTTTCAAAGCAAAGCTTTTCATTATCTGACCAATCTTTTTCTTCTTTGGTCATACTTGCAGGTTCACCACTATATTCAATTGGCATTGGGATAAGTGCATTAAAGAGACTAAGTTTATCTGATTCATCAGGTTTAATCTTTTTCATGAATTTATCCACATCCTCAATTGGACCTTGTATTTCTAATGTGTTCATACACCAGTTAGGCATTTTCTTCTTCTTTCATTTTAGTTTTGGCTTTACGCCCGTTGATTTATCTTTATTTTTTTGTCAATTTGAGTATGTGCGGAAACCTTGTATTTACTCTCCGGCTTCACAATAACCACAGAGAATATCTGGTCCCCACCAAGAGCCAATGAATTTACCATGTTTGCAGTATTGGCTTCTATCTGATCTATCCCAATCGTATTCATCACCGATTTCGTAATCATCACCCATAACTTCAACTCTTTCATTGAAACTTAGTGTCATTGTTTCCATATACTTTTGAACTGAAATGTTTTTAAGATGAGCTTGATATTGAATATCAAGTGCTGCATCTGCTTCCATTTCTAATTGTTCATGTGTTAGCTCATCCATAATTGTATGATTCCTCTATTTTTCTTTCCCAATCCGTTGTTACACGGAATATGATTTGAGTTTGGTTTATACCAACTTGTTTTAGGACTGTAATAATTCCTTCTTCAACATCTAATAATGATCCACAATCACTACATTCCCATTGTTCCCACTTAGCGTATAATTCTTTAATTTCCTCTGATGGATATTTAATATTTTCGCTGCTGTCAATTAGCATGACATCTTCTGATTTACAGTTTGGACACTTATTCACTTGTATTTCCTTTTAGTTTAGACAGCAACCAAGTTGCTAGAATAAAGTTTGGATGTTCTGAATGACTAATCACCATGTTTTGGTTTAGCCATCCTAAGTCATCAAACTTAGTTTTTGGTATATTAATATTTTCTAAGACACGGTGCAATTCCGTTCTTACTTCTTTTGTTTGTATTTTGTTCATTAATCCTCAAATAGTTTTAATTGATTAGGGTTTTCTTTTTCTGGGAATATTGGTCTATCAAAACCTTGTTCATCGCACCATTCATACCATTCACCCCATCTTTCGGGTTTGCATAATCCTGATTTCAAAACTGCTTCTAAGATTTTATTATCATTTGGATATTGATCTGCATCTACATCAAATTCAAAATTTAAATCATTTGTCAATGTGAAGTATATTTTTTCAGCCCAACCATCTTCTTCTGTATTAGTTACAAGAAGTAGATAATCTGCCATATTTTCAATGCAATCAATAGCTTCATCTTGAAGTTTCACATAGTAATCATCTTCATCTGCTATTGGATAATCATTAATCCGATCATGCCAATTCATAGATGCTTTAAAAGATTCTGTTATGTTATCTTCATCACAGCCTTTAGTCTCATCAATCAAAATACGACAAACTAAACGATCAACATAACCAACAGCCCAATGAGTAAAGTTTTCAATTTTAAAATCATTGGGATATTGGTTCATCAAATCTTCAGTAATTACTTTGAAGTTTGATTTCTCCATAATATTTGAATCTCTTGTTTTATCGTGTCCAGCAAATCCCCAAGTTTTAAACATATCTTCATGACCCCAATAACCAAAGTCATCAGGTTTCTTCAATGCCATTTCAGCAAGTTTGCTTACTGTATAATCTCTAATATCTATCATTCTGAATCCTCATCTTTCCAGTTATAATATCCTAAATCAGTTAGGTACTCTTTAGCTGTAAAGAAGTCAAAGTTTTTATCAATATCAACAACTCCATTTGCAACATCTCTAATAACCAATGCTGCATCTTTATTTGTAATACCAGTAAAACTATCTTCATCTTCATTAAGATCAAAATCACATTTCTGTATATATTGAGTCCATACAGTATCAATACTTAACATAAAAAGATTTCTTTCTTCTTCATAATTTAAATCAAGCCATGTTGCTGCTCTTTCTTCAATTGATTTTCCATCTTGTATAATTGCAATAGGTTTGAAATTACTTTCAATTGCAGTTGCCCAACCAGCAATACAACAAGCAGTACCACAATCTAAGGGTTCTAGAAAGCTTTGTGATAAATCAGTATTTAGAGTTGGAGCATAATCTAGTTTCCAATATTCTTCACCAAGATAGTTTTCTTTCTTTACCTTTTGTGAAATCCAATACTGCATTTCAAATTTATGTTCCGGCAGCTTTTCAATATAATCTGCAAGTTGTAACATTCTTTCCTTATTCATTTCTTTCCTTTGCTTTCTGATGCTTCATTAAGCATCATTATTAATCCAACCATTACTACTGGTACTACTATTAATAGTACAAAACCAAAACTAATCATGTTAATCATTATCTATTCCTAACTCTTCTTTTGCTACTTTGTCCCAATTTTCAGGGAGATTCTTATCAATCTCATAAATACAATTGCTTGCATCTTCATCTTCTGAATTCCAGAACATACAAACTTCACCATATGATCCAAAATCATGATCAAACCATTTTTTCTTGAAGTTAATATTCTTATTCAAAGCTTCTGGAAATGTTCTTTCCATCAATCTGATATAAGCATCCATTTCGCTTTCGGCACGATTTCTATAACCGTCTGAACCAACTTGGGCACAATCTTCACCATAAGGTGTTGCACCGATTTCCATATACTCTCTCATTAGATATACCTTCCATTCCAATCTGAGTCATTACTGTTATAATCTTCGTCATAATCAATTGAATTGACTTCAACCAAACTTCCTTCGCAAACTAAGCAATATCCAGTCTCTGTCTTTTCATGATAAAGATCACCACAATCTCTACATTCATAATTATATGTTTTCATATTTGTCCTTTATATTTCGTGTGTTACTTTAACAATGTTTTTATCTTTTGACCAATGTAATCTCAAGGTCATACAATTGTATTTGCCTGACTTCTCAATTACTTTTCTGAGAGCTTTTCTTTCTGCTTCTGTTTTAGCAACAGTTTCAATTGATAAGCATCCTCCAGATTTCATATTAGATATTTTTTTATGAATATCTATTTCAAGCTCATTTGTAAATCTAAGATTTTCATTCATTTCCAACATAAGAATCAATCTCCTCTTCCTCATCTTCATCAATTTCTAGGAACATTTCATTCCAGCATTTGGCATGAGTTCCGCTAATCAACATTTCACGATCTTCCTTTGTAATATGAGGGAAGATATCTTGAACATATGCTGTTCTTTCAACATAAGCTTCATGCTGCTTTGATGACATTTCAATAACAATCCAATTGTCACACCATGAACAATGTTTTGTAATTGAGAATTGTGCTTGTTCGTTTTCGTTTGTAAAATTATAAATATCAGTTGACATTGCTTTCTTCTTTCTTTCTTTTAAATAGTTCGGGGTTTTTCTTTTCAAGTTCATCATATGGGTTATACCACCATTCATCATATGATGCTACAAATGGATTGATTAACAATTCTACAGAACAATGAATTCGCTCTGCATTTGCAATAGTTCCATAAAATAGATCTAATTCTTCATAACTTTCAAATGGACCAAAGAATACACGATCAGTTGATCTTGTATGATGCAATATCCATTGATACTTGGGTTTGTTTTTCATGTTAGCTTCTTTCTACTATTACTTTAGCTTCGTATGTATTTCTAGCTGATGGATTATCATAAGCTAATGACCCCGGTTCAGCTTTTGGTATAGTTGGCAATTCATCTCTATGGATATAAATAATTGAACTATCAAGTTTAATTGATAGTCGATATCCTTCATATCCTATAAAATCTTTAATTGCTTCTTCTGCTGTATCAAAAAATGTAGTTATACCATTTTGATTTCTTGTTGAGTATGGAGTATCTTTCATAAGATATTCTTCTGGGATTTCATCAATCATTATCTTCTTCTTTCATTTCGTATTCTGTAGTTTCCATTGTTTTATAATCTGTAAGTAGAACATATTCTACAAGTCCAGTATTATTCATTTTTTTACCAATATTGTTGGTTGACCAATATTTTGCATCTTCCATACTTTCAAATGGGAAGTTTATTATTGTTTTCTCAACATCATCAGATATTCTTATTTTTGCCATTATCATTTTCTTATCCTTCCAATAAGTCATTTCTTACATTTAAAGAGGTCAATTCCGACTTCTTTATCCAGAAATAATTGCATTTGTGTAACAATGCCGGAGTATATATTTTCCGGAATGCTCTTTCTTTTTCATCAAGACCAATTCGATTACATACTTCATCTAAGCAATAATCATAACCAGCCTCATATCTTTCTTCAATAAATGGGTTATTGCATATTTTACAAATTGCCATTTGGTTTCCTTTCTATTTGTTTTTAAACACAAAAAAGGCAATAGGAATACCTATTGCCTTGTTAATCTTTAGTTTTGTTTTATTCAGGATTTACAGAATAAACTGCAAATACCATTCACCATCATTACCACTTACGATAATAATTTGATGTTTTGTTTCCTCTTCCATTGCTTCAATCAACATCATTTGAAATTGTTTAAGCTCTACAATATATTCTTTATTTAATCTACGAGTTACAATGTCATCGTCAATATCAAATAGTTTACCTTGACGAATACATTTGGATATCCTTGATCTACCAGTTGCCATTCCGATTTCACTACCAGCATCATTTCCCCAATAGGTTCTATTTTCTAATGGAGTATCGTAAAGAGATTTAGTTTTCTTTTTGCATCCGCTTCTACCACGAGATACAATTTTGTTTTGAATTGAGTTGAGGTTTACTTTTTGATTAGACATTAGAATCTTCCTTGTTTTTAGCAATCTTTTCTTCTAGGGATAAGATTTGTTCTGGAGTAAGTATTTGATCAATAGTACGATATTCTTCAGGAAATTTATAAGCAGATGATGTATGTGAAGTAATACTAATAACTTCGCCATTGTCAAACTTAGCATTATTGTTAATAGCTTGGCTCATAATTGGAGTAGGATTACGCTTACGCTTTGGACCAAATACAGCATTATTATATGCTGTACCATCAGGATAACCAACAGGAAGAACTTCAACATTATCGTCACGGTTCTCATTATCAATCACATTCTGATTAAGTCTAACTTCACGCAAAGCATGAATAATAGTATTAGCATTAAAAGTTTTACCAAGATTGGTAACACATTTGTAATAAGTTTCGCTATTTGTAATGACAGCAATTATTTTACAAATATAGCCATAATCAACATCATTATCTGATATTTCTATGCCAATTAATTGCTCACTAATAAGGTCAAACTTTGACTTTAACTTTTGGGATGGGTCTGGATTTAGATTAGACATAAAGTCCTCCAATAATAAATGATTTATATTTACTTATGATTACAAATAAACATATGAATAAAATTTCATATTCAAAGTATTCGGCAACCATGAACAAAGTGTATCGTCAAAAATAATGAAATCAAACATGCACCATAAAAATGTTAGAAAAAACTTTTATTGTGCGCCAGAAAGTAAATCGAGAAGATCGTGTTAGTTAAGCTCTTTGTAAATAGTTTATTAAAGCCAGCGATCAAGGATCGGGAATGCTTGATATTAAATCATTTAATAAAGTTTGAACGCCCCACTGTTTAGCTTTACTTTTCAGCAAATTTTAGTATACATTTTCTGGCAGCTCAAGGCTTTTGAAATAAATCAGGTTTCCGGATTGGATTCCGATGGCGGTTCAACCATATTATCTTGTAAGAATGTAATCATTGTTCCCTCATACTTTAAGCGACCTAAGTGCGTTAACTTAAAGGAAGGATCAGCCCAAACTTTACCACCGATTTCTTGCCAGTATCTACAAAAGCCATAGTCTTCAGATAGGAATCTATGCTTCTCTGGGTCTACATATGAATTAAAGAAGGCATAAGTCCATTTCTTTTCTTCATCATCTAATGAGCCTGTATCATCGTTATATCTAAGCTCAGGGTAAGATTCAATCATCTTCTCAAATACTGACCTTTTAATTAACATAAAGCCTGTCCCGGCATCATAGATTTCAATTGCACCCTTTTCAACAGCAACATTCATATTGCTCTTATCTTTTACCGCATTAACAACAAATCTTAAACTTCTTCCAAGAAGTTCTTCTGATGGAACTCCTTTGTTTACATTCTCCACTACTTTATCCCACAAGATATCTTTAATAGGATAAGAACCAGTAACTATTTCCTGATCATGCCACAAAAGCTTTAGGATATCTTCTGGTTGAAATCCAAGATCAACATCAATAAACATAAGATGAGTGAATTCCGGATGAGCTAAAAATTTAGCTACCATATTATTTCTAGCTCTATTGATAAGGGAGTCTGAGATTGTTGCAATTGAAAATTTCAAACCAATATCTTTAAACATCATAGCTGTTCTCATCATTGACATAAATGTTGGTTCAGTAATCATTTGATCATAACAAGGCATAGCGATTAGCGGGTGCCATGATTCAATCATTTCATGGGTAATTTCAATTTCTTCTTCTTTAAAAATAGTCATAGAGGTAATTATACACAAAAAAACCGCCCCGGAGGGCGGAAAAACAATTTGTTTTATTATTAGTTTTGTATTAAGCGTTTGACTTTACAGTGGTCTTTGCATTGGTCTTAACAGACTTTACTTCTTTAGCAGCAACAGAAGTTTCTGACTTCTTTGTACCGGCAGGGATAACTTTAAAGTAAAGAGCTGACTCTGTACGGCTAAAGTGAATCATTACCTTGTAATCAAGCTTTTTTGCTTGAGCACGAATACGCTGTTGCATTGTGTTAAACTTCTTGCCCTCTTCAATGTTAAGAATAGAGAAGTTTTCACCGTTCTTATTTGAAGAATGAAGTGCTTCAATAATCATTTGAAGTTCAGCTGATGTTCTTCCTGTACGAGTAATCTCTGGAAAGGTATCTACTTTTTTGATGTTGAATGTTGACATTTTTATCTCCTATTAGGTTGATTTGATTGTTCTGATTAAATGGCTTTCGCCCTTGGAATAGAAATAATATCTGTCCAAACCTCAGCTTGCAACATGGAACCATCTTTTTTTTGAAATTTATTTATTAGTTGATCTAATACTAAAAATCATGGGTAAGAGACTTGTTTCCGTTACTTGTTACGAGGCTTTTGATCGTCTTCATTAAAAGACTGCATCTTTGAGATTGTAATTTTAAGAGCAACATTTTCAAGAGTTAATCTTGAAATAATACCGCTCACTTCATTTAATAACTCTTCATAACTCGGAGCAAAATTAGGTGTATCTTCATTTGTCATAGGGTTTCTAACCATCCTTCTATATCATCTGCACCAATGGACTTCTTTTGATCCATTAATGACAGTTCTTTTGTAGAACCATTATACAGGTGAGTTGTGCCAAATTCAGGCATATCATCATCGTATTCATATTCTCTATCTGTACCGATAATTTCAATGTCAACTTCTGTATCCATAACCATGTTCTGAATACAGTTAAAAACAGAGCCGGCAAGAGCATCAGCTAAATCTTTAGACCCGGAGTTTGGATGGTCAATCTTATTGTTATTGAATAGTCTTAACTTCAAAAGCTCTTCTTCAACAAGTAACTCAATCCAATAACCTCTTAGTCTGGTATCGTAAATAGTTGTCATTAAGGTATCGTAATCGGTTTTCTTAACGCTGTGAAAGTTTGCATTAATACCTTGAGCTTTTAAGCTTTGAATCATTTCAACAGATTGCCAACGGTCAAATGTAACTAATCCAACATCATACTTTCTACATAGATCAACAATCATTTGTCTTACTGATGAAAAGTTAATCTCTTCTCCGGGTTTAGCTTGCCATGAATGTATTAAGTCAACATTCACAACAGGAAGTGTCTCAACACCCATTGATGTTTTAACTTCTTTAAACCCGGCACAATGAACCATAGATAAAGCTGATCTATCTCGTTTGAGTCCAAGGTCAATATGAATAAACCTTACATGACCATCTTTATTATTAAACCAATCTTTAAATTCACCATCTTCGTTTATGGGATCTTCACTATACATAAAAGCTTTTCTAACCAAATCTGCATCTCTAAAATATGCATCTTCCATTGTTGGTGGTTCACATTCAAATCTAGCTCTGGCTTCAATTGGGTTTCTAATATATTCAGACTCTAATTGTTCTCTAAAGATAGTTGGGTTTACCTCCCAAGTTGCAGCTTTAATTGACCAAGTTTTAGGTTCATTCTTTTCTCTAGAACTAAAGTATCGCTGCTGAATAAAGTCTCCTTTATACCGGGGGAATGATAGAAGAATAACTTTGCCTACTTCTGGGAAACGGGACATGACAGATAATTTACTCATGTTATAAATAGCAGAAGCTGAACCTTTTGATCTATGATCACCTTTAGTTTCGGCATCAGTTTTGAAAGCTGAAATTTCATCCAAAATAATTGACATTACTTCATAGCCCTCCCATCCTTCACTTTCTGAGTGACCAGAGAAACACCTTACTGGTCTACTAAAGAAAAAGATTTCAGATACTCTTGGCTCAAAGCCTACAGAGTTAAAATAAGGTGAACCTAGTAATAAGTTCTTTAATGGTTCAAAGAACACTCTCTGAGCTTGCTGAGCGTTTACAGCAAGGTTTAACAAGTCAATATAGACACCTCTAGCTTTACCATAATAGTTCAGAGGGTCTCTAAGACAATGTAAGAGATAAACAGTGTAAGCCATTGATATTCTGGCACAGTGATCCTTTCCGGATCCTTTACCTAACATGCAAATGACTTCGTTATCTGTATACTTGGTATACCATTCAGTTCCAGCTTCTTCTCCGTACATCTTTATGAGCGTTGGAAGTTTTAAAATTTGTGTGGAATGGCGCACGATTTCTAGTTGAATAGGTGATAGACTAGGTAATCCCAGATATTTCTTATCTGTTACGAAAGTTTCAATTGAGACCGGTATTTCAACAAGCTCATCTTGTTTAAGTAACTTATCGAAATCATCATAGTTTAAGTTGATGCCGAGGAAGTCAGACACAAAAAACCTCCCGTAAAGGGCAAAAAGCCATTCTCAAATTATGATGGTATTGGTAAAGCCCCAAAAAAAGGTCTCTAATTATGAGCCGTAATGGGTCAAAAAAAGGTCTCTTTATCTGAGTGTTTTTATTGTTCATGAGATTCAACATCAATGACTTCATCTTCTTTCGGTTCATCCATTATTTCAAATGCAATAGCAAGCTCCTTACGAACCTCTTCGGCTACTTCGGGGAATTTTGCAATAACATCCCGGAGGACTCTGGAGAGAATCTGATTAACATTCTCAGCCTTCTGCATTCTACCGATGTATTCAGCGTCAGAGTTATTACCACCCATTAACTTATGAAGCTGAGCTTTCTTCGTAGCAAGCTCTCCGGCAAGCTTGATAGCTTGGATTCTCGCTGCAACCATCCCGTGATCAGTTGCAATATTAATTGTCTCCCAAGCTTCCTTGCTTAACTCGTCAAACTCTTTAAGAGCTTTGATTGTATTGAACTGGACACGCTCTAAAAAGTAGGGGTCATCGTCAGCTTTTCTATTGAGAATCTTCTTGTATTCCTCAATGTAGCCCTTGACTTCGGCTGGTTTGATTGACATTAACGAGGCTATCTCGTGGTTTGAGTAGCCTTTGACATGCATCAACCCCGCATCTTCAACATCTTTAATCTTATCGAATAAAGTCTTTTCTCTTACTGGTTCAATATCTGACATAATCTGTCGTAATAGCCTTTCGCAACAGTATCCCAAGACCATCTATCTTGATTGATAACTGCATTGTTATATGTGAAGTTAGAAACTTCATCATAATTATTAATTACATATAACATTTTATCACATAAATCATCAAAATTTGGCTCTGCCCATTCACCACACTCACCGTAGATACCTGACATCTTGTTTGTCCCCCATTTGTAATCAAGAGGAACGGACATACTGGCATACTCTGTGCAGGCTGTAGCGTTAGTACAGATGGTCGGGATACCTTTTGCGATAGCTTGAAAAGGCAGCATCCCCCAACCCTCACCGCTTGTTGGGTAGATGAGGCAGTCTGCACGATCATAAATCGAAGCCAATTCTTTAATTGAAACATCATCTTCAATGATTTCAATATTTGGATGGTTTTTGATGGCAAGAGGCTCACCCCTCTCACCCCATAATCGTGCGTCAGGAGAGTCCACACTCTTATAAAGGAGCCTGTACCTGTCATCATTGCCAAACAGTTTTACAAACGCATCAACAGCGAGCTGACTGTTCTTTCTGGTAGAAGGGGAACCGATGCTGAGGAAGGTAAATGGTTGAGACTTGAGAATTCTCCTCACAGGAAAAAAGTATCTTGAGTCTACCCCAAGATCAAAATTATAAGTGGGGACTTTAACTCCGGAACTTACAAATACATCCTTTGCCCACGATGATGTTGTCCATATCTCATGCATCATATTCATGCGTCTTACCCAATCTTCAGGCAAGCGTGTTGTCTCCCAATATGAAAAGCCAACATTGTAACCACTACACATTGTGTAATCAATAGGAAGACGATTGTTGATTAATACATCACACCCCACATCGTCATAACACTCTGATTGATATTCTATTCCAATATTAAATTGCGCCAAGGACTTCAATTCTGATGGCATAATGCAATCACGATCTATTTCAACACCCATCAAAATTAAACGGTTATAGATTTCATCTTCTGCGACCTTGTAGCCTTCATTACGAACTTGGACAATACTCGTGCCATTCCATACAAGTTCCATTGTCATCTAAGCTTCTGGGTCAAACGCAAGAAGTTTACCGCCTTCGGCAGCAGCAACCTCTAATTCCTCAACGGAATACCCATGTTGTTTTGTAAATTCAACACGATAGTTATACCAACCAGATGTACCAACCCAAAATCTTGGGTCTGTAACTTTGGCTAGTTCGGTAAGCTCATCTGGTTCAAGCAAAAAGCTAAGAACACCTAGAGGCATATACAAAGTCATATCGTAGTTTTCATGCTTGTCTGATGCATATTCTCTAATGATGTCTTGGAACTCTTTAACAATCTTCTGGACCGGTTTGCCCGCATAGAAATCAATGTTCCCATAAGCGTTCCTCTCTCGTGGACAGAAATCATCAACAGGAGTGATGGTTCCGAAAGAACGGCATACGAAAGGTCTGAAACCGTACACTGTGCAACCGCCCTTGTAGAAGGCACAATGTTTTTCTGATTCTCCACCAGATTTCCATGTTTCGTCATACATGGCTCCCTTGAGGGAATCCACGACATCGCTCATCCACGCCTTAGCAGCGTCTTCGCCTTTGTCTTCAAGAGTCAAATAGTATTGCTGAGTAAGATTGTAGGCAATGTTGGCACATTCAAACATTGGAATAACAAGACCAATCTTACAACACTTACCTGAACCAAGACACTTTGATGGTGATTGATTTTGCTTTGCTTCAATAATGCGGATTTGATTATAAATCATATCCAATCTAGCAAAATTGACAATATCCTTAATAGTAACGCTTCTTTTCATCGCCCCATACCTTTCTTTCTAAGCTTGTTAGCTTTTTGTTGTTCTCTTCTTCTTCTTTCCACTTGCTCTTGCAAAGGAGATTTTGGTCTCCGTAATGCTGTTGAAGAAAGATTACGACCTTTACCTCTAAACTTGAGGAGGTCATATTTTTTGCACCAGTTATAAACTGCTTGCGGTGTTACTTCGATATTATAAGATTGCTTTAGTACCTTACAAATATCTGTTAAGTTCATTCGTTTCTGGACATAATGCTCGTATAACCAAGCCTTATCTTTATAAACATCAGTCATCCGGGTTAACTACTTTCCAATACCAAATAGCTATTCCAACAGCGTCAACAATGTCATCGTCACCGAGGTCAAGATCGTCATCGTTGAAATATTCCTCAATTATAACACGGACTCTACGCTTTCTTTCTTCTTTCTTTTTAAGTTCAATATTCTTTTTCTGCCCGTTTTCTTTCAGGGCATCTTTATCTTTACCTGTTAGATTTTTATATCCAACACCACTTCTCCATACGAGAGGACTGACATCCATAACTCTTTTACAAGTGAACGATGCCATGCCCCAAGTGAAGCCAATGATGTAAGAAAGCAAACGGCTTGTTTGGAAGTTCTGAATATAAACAGACTGCTCAATGACGCAAACATCTGGTTTATATAGATCACAGATACTTGTAATCCCAAACTTGATTTGACTGAACTTATCTTCAATCGTAGAGTTCTTCATGAAAGAAAGCTTGTCTGACTTAACGATAATTAACTCACCGTCAATTCTTTGCATAATGCACCAAGCTAGAGAGTGAGAAGCCGGGTCAATCGCCAGTACGGTATTGACCTTCTCCTTCTTTAGATATTTGAGACTCACTGCTTCTGATCCTTACGAATCTTCTCTTCATCCCAACCCCACGACACTAACCGTTGAACATATCTTTCTTCTTTACAAGCCTCACATATATCTTCTTTATTATAAGAAGAAAGTATTGTTGTACAGTTTTTAGTTTTGCAGATTCTTTTTTTATGTCGATTAGCTTTCTTTGTATGATAAGATTCCAATAGTTTCTTATTGGTTATAATTTTTCTGCATTCCGGACTGCAATAAGTAGCATTATAAACTTTAGCTACGAATTGTTTTTTGCAGTCGCCGTTTGAGCAAACTCTCTTCTCTTCATTGAACATCTTTTTTTCATAGCAATACCTTAGAAAGGCTCTTCAACCTCAGTAGTTTTGCTAAATTCTCCTTCACCCCAACACATGGCAGCAAGGTCACACTGAGCGCATTTCGCTGATGACCTCTTATACGGTTGTTTGGGTAGCTCCCCCTCAAGGAAGTTAGTATAAATTTTATTATACTTAGTAAACAGTTTATCAATAAAAACATCGTCACGCTCTATAAAGATGGGTAATATCTCCTGATTATTCTTATTTTCATAAATAACATAACCACTTGGTAAGTCCAAGCATCTCATATAAATTTGTGCTTGACGATAATGATCATCTTTTGGTTTATTATGAAACTGACGATACTGGAATCCCTCGGCA